>Ga0102590_1002664_pt1 | contig 20334 bp, 16 predicted proteins | sample AraplaMF_Col_mMF_FD_76859 | JGI IMG/M metagenome (GOLD analysis project Ga0102590, IMG submission 76859) | Arabidopsis root microbial communities from the University of North Carolina, USA - plate scrape MF_Col_mMF | ecosystem: Host-associated > Plants > Roots > Endosphere | place: USA...
TCCAGAACGACATCGGCACCACCGATGCCCATGTCGTGGTGATCGCGGTCAAGAAGAACGCGGTCACCGTCACCTACACCGACGTGCACCTGGCGCGGGCCAAGTTCTTCATCTCGCTGTTCGACAAATTCGAGGCGACCTGGAGCGGGCTCGACCGTCACACCGCCGCAGGCCTCGGTGAAGACAACTCGTTCTATCTCGTCACCGGGCAGCTCCAGACCTCTCACGCCGCCGATCGCAACGAATTCCTTGCGGCCGTGGGCGGCGCACTGGTGTTCCTGATCGACTGGAACAAGGCGCGCAAGCTGTTGCGCACCTGGGTCGCCAAGGACGACGCGGCAAGGATCCTGGAATGGGCGGCGCGTCACCGGATCGGACATCGCGGCTTCCTCGAACTCGGCGGCAACGACCTTCTCGGATCCGCCGTCCGCAATGCCGCCCCCGCGCGGATCGGCTTTGGCGAACGGCTCGACCAGGCGCTCGGCCGGACCGCTGCGATCGATTTCCTCAAGGCGGCGCTGCGCGCCTCGACCGGCGCGCTGCTCACGGGGCGCTCGGTCAGGACGGTACGCGACCAGATCGAGGCCGACCTGGTGCGACATCTGGAGCGCGTCGATGGCGCCCTGCTCGCCGCCGTGCTGCGCCAGATCGGATTGGCCCATGATCTGGTCGCGGCAATCTCTCGTCATATTGACGCGCTTCGGGTCGGCCGGCCCGCCGACCCGAAGCTGCTGGCGCGACGCTGCGGCGCGATCGAGCAAAAGGCCGATCGGATCGCACTCGAAACCCGCAAGGAGATCGACCGGCTCAATGCCCGGCCAACGATCGGGCAATTGATCGATCGCGCCGAAGAAGCCGTCGACGAACTCGAACAGGCCGCCTTCATTGCGTCCCTCATGCCAGATCGGGCGGCCCCGTCGCTGCTGACCGCGCTCGCCGAGCTCTGCGCAGTCGCGATGACCGCGACCGAGGTCGCCGCCAGCGGGATCGCCGCAGCGACCGACGTACCGGAAGGACGGCGCGCGGATTCCGAGGACGCGCTGACCGCGGTGACCCGACTGATCGATGCCGAACATGCCGCAGACAGCCTGGAGCGCGCGACGACCGCTCTGGTGTTCGGCGGCGGCTTCGACGTCGCGACCTCGCTCTCGGTGCTCGAACTCGCGCGCGCGATCGAGCGCGCCACCGATCGTTTCGCGGGCTTCGGCCACCTGCTGCGCCGTCACATCATGATCGACCTCGCAGCCTAGTTGTTTGCGCAAGATCTTCCGGAGAACCGCTTCGCCGTCTTCCGGATCATGCTTCAGGAGAACCACCATGCATATCGTGCGTATCGGCGCCGGCGCGACGGAACTGCATTCCGCCGACGAGATCGGCGCCAAGGCCGCCAACCTCGCCCGGATGGCGGCGCTGGGCCTGCCGGTGCCGCCCGCTTTCGTGCTGCCGGTGAAGCTGTGCGCGGACATCATCTCCCGCCACGCCCATGCCGAACGTCGTCTGCGCGACGGGCTCAAGGAAGGAATTGCGTTCCTGGAAGATGCGACCGGCAAGCGCTTCGGCGACCGACGGCAGCCGCTGCTGGTCTCGGTACGCTCGGGTGCCGCCCGATCGATGCCGGGCATGCTCGACACCGTCCTAAATGTCGGCTGCACGCCGGATGCCGTGCACGGCCTGATCCGGGCGACGGGCCGGCCGCGGCTCGCCTGGGACTGCCGACGCCGCTTCCTGGAGAGCTTTGGCGAAACCGTGCTCGGACTGGACGCCGACGCATTCGCCGTCCGCATCGCCGAACTGGTCGGAGCCGAAGGGGCCGACAACGATCGCGAGCTCGACAGCGAAGCGCTGGAGCGGCTTGCCGGCGACGAACAGGCGCTGGTCGAGGATCGCGCCGATGGCTGGCTCGACGATGCGGTCGCCCAGCTCGAAGCGGCTGCGCAGGCCGTCTACCGGTCCTGGATGAGCGAGCGTGCCCAGACCTACCGAAAGCTCCAGCAGCTCGAAGAGCTCGAGGGCACCGCCGTCACGGTCCAGGCGATGGTGTTTGGCAACGGTGGGCTGGCCTCCGGCGCCGGCGTCGCCTTCTCGCGCGATCCTTCGACCGGGGCACCACGCCCGATGATCGATCTGGTCCTCGATGCGCAGGGCGAGGACGTCGTATCCGGCCGCCGCGCGCCCGACTCGGCCGACGCGATCGCGCGCGCACTGCCGCGAACCGAAGCCGAGCTCGGCGACGTACTGAAGCGGCTCGAGCGCGAGTTCACCGACGTCCAGGACGTCGAATTCACCGTCGAGGACGGCAGGCTCTGGATCCTGCAGACCCGGGCCGCCAAGCGGACCCCGCGCGCCGCCGTGAGGATCGCGATCGATCTCGTGCATGAAGGCCTGATCACGCAGGACGAGGGCCTGACGCGCATTGAAGACATCGATCTCGCCGCGCTCACGGAAACCAGGCTGGTTTCTCCCGGCAAGCCCGCAACCGCCGGCGTCGGAGCGTCCGGCGGCATCGGCATCGGCCGCGCGGCGTTCGATGCCGAAAGCGCCGAGCGCCTCTCGGCCGCGGGCGAGCCGGTCATCCTGCTGCGTCCCGACACCAGCACTGCCGATGTCGCAGGCTTCGCGCTGGCGGCGGGCATCGTCACGGCCGTCGGCGCGCGGACCTCGCATGCAGCCTTGGTGGCCCGGCAGATGGGCAAGCCCTGCGTGGTCGGCTGCCGCGAACTGAAAATCGATCCCGTCGCGCGGCGGGCCCAGCTCGGCGCTGCCCTGCTGTGCGAGGACGAATGGGTCACGATCGACGGCGATGCCGGAGAGCTACATCTCGGACGCTGCGAGACGGTCGAGACGCGACCCGAGGCCGAGCTTGCCGAGATCGCCGCGTGGCATGCCCGGTCCGCCCCGCACAAGCGCCGCCCGCACGCAGCGAGCGGCTCAGTGAGTCCCCGATAGGATCTGGAAGCAGCCGATCGCCACCTCGATCACGATCAGAACCACCACCGCGATTTCGAGGCGCAGCGAGCGCTGGGTGTCGATGATGTCGCTCAGCGCGTTCGCGGTTTCCGACACCGCGGTGAGCTTGCGCTCGAGCGTGTCGAGACGCTCCTTCAATTCGTACTCGTCTTCGAGACGGGCATAGAGCCGGTCGAGCTCGGGCTTCTCCCAGAGCACGTCGGGTTTCTCGGCCACCGCAACACGGCCCGCGACGCGCTGCTGGACCAGAAGCGCGTTGCCGATCAGTTGCAGGATGGCCTTGCGGCGGCGCGGCGTGCGGCCATGCTCGGCAAGCTCCCGCGCAAAGGGCTCGATCACGTCGAAGACCGCGGCGACGCGCCGCTCGTCGCGGGCGAGCGAGGTGCTCTTGGCGAGCGCGTCCGCAACGATCAGCAGCCGATCGTCGGAGAATTTGGCAAGGCAGATCGGCCCGCCCGGCTGGATCACCTCGGTGCTTTCATCCTTGCAGAGCTGCGCCTGTGCGATCTCTTCCTCATAGGGGCTGAGCTCGCCGGTCACGCGGGATTTCAGGCTGTCGATCAGAACCTTCTCTTCGGAAGGAAGCAGGCCGATCAGCACCACGACGCCGTAGCGGAAGATGACGGCGAGTCCGGCATGGACGCGAAAGGCGGCGGGCGTCGAGGAGACAGGCGCACCGATCTCGAGCCCGGAGGGATTGATGCGTTCACCCAGCATCACGGCGCGGATCCGCAAAGTCGGCGCGGCATCCGGCTTCGGGGACGTGGACGTCAGGCTGACAGCAAGTTGATCGGCGTTCATGCGAAGCTCTCGTCAGCAACACGGATTGCAGGATTTTCCCATTTCCGGCTTTCGTCCCACTCGCATCCTCTTCTTGCAGGATTGCGATCTGCCTGCATGTCGCGCAATATAGGAAGGAAATTCCGGGTTAAGATCATTAAGACGGGGCTTACGCCGAAATATTCGGCAACATTGCCACCCCGCGCGGGACATATTTGGATGCGATTGCTCCGGCAGTTTACCATCGCCCCCCGAAGCGCCGCCGAAAAGTTGCACTCGGCAAAGCCGCGTGTTTATGACAGCATCATAACAAGCTACGCTTCTCCCGAAGTGCAGACACCGAAGCCTCAATCATGCTGAGCGTCATCATACCGACCGAAGGCGTCGAGCAGACGGCGGTCGCCACCCTGGCGGCGCTGGTCCCCGGTGCCGCGGCCGGCATCATCCGGGAAGTGCTTTTGATCGACGGCACCCGCAATGGCGTCATCGAGCGCGTTGCCGACGTCGCGGGCTGCCGTTTCGTCGGCTTCGAGGGCTCCTCGCAGGGCGCAGCGCTGGCCGCCGGCGCGCTCCAGGCCCGCTCGCCCTGGCTGATGTTCCTCCCCGCCGGCGCGGTGCTGGAAACGGGCTGGATCGAGGAGACCACCCAGTTCATCCAGGCCGTGTCCACCAGCGGCCGGGATCGTGCCGCGGTGTTCCGCTATGCGCGCTCTCCTTACGCCGATACCGGATTCCGCGACATGCTCCGCGCCGTCGTGCGCAAGCTGGTCGGTCCGCTCGGTGATCAGGGACTTTTGATCGCGCGTGACCACTATGACCGGATCGGCGGCTACCCGCCCCAAGCCCGCCGTTCCGAGGCACGGCTGCTGCGGCGGCTCGGCCGCTCCTCCCGGACCATGCTGCGCAGCCGGATCGTCATGGTCGGCTGAGTCCACCAGATACTTGCCAACGTCAAATAATTATTTGACTATGGCAAGTATCGAGGTGAACCATGCCGACCGACGGTACCGACGACCACATCGCAGCGGTGCGCGCCTTCAACCGCTTTTACACCCGCAAGCTTGGCGTGCTCGACCAGCATCTCGGCAAGAGTCCGTTTTCGCTCAGCGAAGCCCGCGTGCTCTACGAGCTCGCGCATCGCGATGACCTTGCGGCAAAAGAGATCGGAAACGAGCTTGGTCTTGATCCCGGCTATCTCAGCCGCATCGTCCAAAGCTTCGACGAGAAGGGACTGATTACGCGAAGGCCCCTGCCCGCAGACCGCCGGCAATACCAGCTCAGCCTCACCGCCAAGGGGCGCCAGACCTTCGCCAAGCTGAACCTCGGCTCGCAAAACGAGGTCGCCGCAATGCTGGCGCCGCTTTCGGCCGGCGATGCGACGCGGCTCACGCAAGCCATGGCGACCATCGAGGACGTGCTGGAGCCGCGGCGAAGCCAGCCCGCAGCGTTCATGCTGCGCAGCCACCGCGTCGGCGACATGGGCTGGGTCATCTCGCGGCAGGCCGCCGCCTATGCCGCGGATTACAACTGGGACATCAGCTACGAGGCGCTCGTCGCCGAGATCTGCGCGCATTTCATCAAGAACTACGACCCGGCGCGTGAGCACTGCTGGATCGCGGAAGCCGGTGGCGAGCCGATCGGCTCGATCTTTCTGGTCAAGGCCACGGACAAGATCGCCAAGCTCCGCCTGTTGCAAGTCGAGAAGAAAGCGCGCGGGCTCGGGGTCGGCCGCGCGCTGGTCGAGCAATGCATCCAGGGCGCTCGCGAGCGAGGCTACAGCAGGATGACGCTGTGGACCCAGAGCATCCTGGTCGCCGCACGCGGCATCTATCAAAGTGCGGGCTTCAGGCTGGTCGCCACTGAGCCGCATCACAGCTTCGGGCAAGATCTGGTGGGCGAGACCTGGGAGCGGGATCTCTGACGGTCCAACTACACCGTCGCGCCCTGCGCCTTGGGTCTGCGCAGATGTTCGTCCAGCCGCGGCATGATCTCGACGAAATTGCAGGGACGCGTGCGGTAGTCGAGTTGGGGTTTGAGGATGCCGTCCCAGCCGTCGCGGCAGGCACCGGGCGAACCGGGCAGGCAGAAGATGTAGGTCGCGCCCGCAACGCCCGCGGTCGCGCGGCTCTGGATCGTCGACGTTCCGATCTTGGCGTGGCTCATCATGTGGAAGGCGATCGAAAATCCGTCCATGCGCTTCTCGAACAAGGGCTCGATCGCCTCCGGCGTGACATCGCGCCCGGTGAAGCCGGTGCCGCCGGTGGTGATGACGACGTCGATGCCGGCATCCGCGATCCAGCGGCGGATCACGGCCCGGATCGCCTCGACATCGTCGGTGACGATCTCGCGCGCGGCAAGATGATGGCCCGCCTCGGTGAGACGATCGGCCAGCGTCTGGCCGGACTTGTCATCGGCAAGCGCGCGCGTATCGGAGACGGTGAGCACCGCGATGTTGAGCGGGATGAACTGCTTTGCTTCGTCGATGGAGGCCATTGCGTCACACTTTCTTTCCCAACCCACCGCCGTCATCCCCGGACGAACGCATTCGCGTTCGCTCGGGAGGTGCGCGCGCAAGCGCGCCTCGAAGGATGGGTTACGGGCTCGCCATCCTTCGAGGCTCGCCAAGAGGCGAGCACCTCAGGATGACGGATAACTTCTACGATCCGCTACCAAACGTGTTGCAGGCCTGCACCGTGCCCTGCTGGTAGCCGGTCATGAACCACTGCTTGCGTTGCGCCGCCGAGCCGTGGGTGAAGGAATCGGGCACGACGCGTCCGGTGGACTGGCGCTGCAGCGTGTCGTCGCCGATCGCGCTGGCCGTGGTCAGCGCGGCGTCGATGTCGCCCGGCTCGAGGAAGTTCGGCCGCTTCTTCGCCTCGCGATTGACCCAGACGCCGGACAGGCAGTCGGCCTGCAGCTCCACCTTGACCTGGAGCGCGTTGGCCTCGGCCTTGCTGCCGGCCTGCTGCTGCATCCGCGTCACGCGCGGAATGATGCCGAGCAGGTTCTGGATGTGATGGCCGGCCTCGTGCGCGATGATGTAGGCGGTGGTGAAGTCGCATGCCGACTTGCCGGAGCAACCGCGAAAGCGCGTTTCGACCTCCCGGAAGAAGCCGGTGTCGAGGAAGATGGTCCGGTCGGGCGGACAATAGAACGGCCCCATCGCCGACTGCGCCATGCCGCAGCGACCGCCATTGGTGGCATTGCGGAACAGGACGATCTTCGGACCGGTGTAGTTCTGGCCGCTGGCCTGGAAGATCTCGCTCCAGCGGTCGTCGATCTCGCCGAGGATGCCGGAGATCATGCTGCCCATCTCGTCGGTCGGCGCGCCGCGCTTGGCGGAGGTCGACTGGCGGTCGGTCTGGTAGGAGGGCGCCTGGCCGCCGCCGGTGAGGATCTCGGCGCCGCCGATCAGGATGCGCGGATCGATCCCGAAGGCATAGCCGATCAGGCCGAGCACGATGATGGTGCCGATGCCGAGCCCGCCACCGCCCATCGGCAGGCCGAACCCGCCTCCGCCACCGCCACCGCCGCCGCCATCATCGCGACGATCCTCGATGTCGTCGCTGCGGCGGAAATCATCGTAGCGCATGGCGGCTTCCCTCAAGTCCTTGGTGGCGTCAATCTGGCGCGCAGGAGCGCGAAAGCTCAACGCGCCACATACGTAAAATTTCCGTTGCCTTTATCAATATCGTGGTCGGCAAAAATTGCCTAGTGCGACGGCATGCCGATGCCAGCAATTTTTTCCGAGGGTCGTGCAGTTTTTTCCGAGAGAAATTTGGAGTCTTTCCGGCGCTCCGGCCACTCCCGCAGCGCGAAGAAGCTCGAAATACACTGCAAAACTCGGCGAATATGCGCAACCAACCACGCTTAACGCGCGATACGAGGCCTGCTTACAAAAGTAGCGGGTTAAGTCGATTTTTACTTTGCCGCTTCATTGTAACGGTCAGTCGGTTGTTTGGTCCCGCGTCGCCGACAGCGTCGCCTGAGTCAGAGTTCTTGAGTCATGGTAGAGTCGCGTCGCGGGGCGTCTGCAAGGGCGCCCCGCACAAATTTCGAGTCTTCGTCGCATCGCATCATCCTCGGTGATTGCGTCGCCGAGATGTCGAAGCTTCAGGCTGGTTCGGTCGATCTGGTGTTCGCAGATCCTCCCTACAACCTCCAGCTCAAGGGTGATCTCAAGCGCCCCGACGAATCCCATGTCGATGCCGTCAACGACGACTGGGACAAGTTCGATTCATTCTCCGCCTACGACGATTTCACCCGCGCCTGGCTGCTTGCCGCCCGCCGCGCGATGAAGCCGTCGGCGACGATCTGGGTGATCGGCTCCTATCACAACATCTTTCGCGTCGGCGCGATCATGCAGGACCTCGGCTTCTGGCTCCTGAACGACATCGTCTGGCGCAAGTCGAATCCGATGCCGAATTTCCGCGGCCGCCGCTTCACCAATGCGCACGAGACCATGATCTGGGCCGCGCGCGACGAGAAGGCCAAGGGCTACACGTTCAATTACGAGGCGCTGAAGGCCGCGAACGAGGACGTGCAGGCCCGCTCCGACTGGCTGATCCCGCTCTGCACCGGCGAGGAGCGCCTCAAGGGCGCCGACGGCAAGAAGGTGCATCCGACGCAGAAGCCCGAAGGCCTGCTCGCGCGCGTGCTGCTGTCGTCGTCGAAGCCCGGCGATCTCGTGATCGATCCCTTCAACGGCACCGGCACCACCGGCGCGGTCGCAAAGCGCCTCGGACGCTCCTATATCGGCTTCGAGCGCGACAAGACCTACGCCAAGGCCGCGGAAGCCCGCATTGCCGCGGTCGAGCCGCTGCCGGAAGCAAGCCTCGCCCCGTTCATGACCGCGCGCGAAGCCCCGCGCGTGGCGTTCTCCGAACTGATCGAACGCGGCATGATCATGCCCGGCGCAAAGCTGTTCGACGCCAAGAAGAAGTTCGGCGCGCTGGTCCGTGCCGACGGCGCCATCATGTTCGGCGACAAGGTCGGCTCGATCCACCGCATGGGCGCCGTGGCGCAAGGCGCGCAAGCCTGCAATGGCTGGACCTTCTGGCATATCGAGACCAAGAAGGGCCTCAAGCTGATCGACGAGCTCCGCGCCGAGATCCGCGCCGGCATGGCGGCGGAATAGGCTTCTAGGTCGACGATTGGCCTTTGTTACGCCGGCTGACCTGCGCGACGTGCAGATGTCGCACGGCAATCTCGCCGGTTGCGTCTCCGGACAAGGTTCGGGCAAGAGAAGAGCGCCTCGCGGCAACGAGGCCGCGTCCGCTCTCGGCCGCCAACTCTAGGGAGATGCTCGATGCTCAAATTCTATTTCAACGGATCGCCGAACCCGACCAAGGTCGCGCTTTTTCTGGAAGAGGCTGGCCTGCCCTACGAGCCGGTCAAGATCGACACCCGCAAGGGCGAACAGTTCGCGCCGGACTATCTGAAGATCAATCCAAACGGCAAGGTGCCGGCGATCGACGACGGCGGCACGATTGTTTTCGACAGCAACGCCATCCTGCTCTATCTCGCCGAGAAGACCGGCAGGTTCCTGCCCGCCGCCAGCGTGCGCGGCGAGACGCTGTCTTGGCTGATGTTCATCGCCACCGGCGTCGGGCCCTATTCAGGCCAGGCCGTGCACTTCAAGCACTTCGCGCCGAAGGAGCAGAACCACGACTACGCCCATAACCGCTATCAGTACGAGACCGATCGCCATTACAAGATTCTCGACGGTCACCTCGAAGGCCGCCGCTATATGGTCGGCGACAGCTATTCGATCGTCGACATGGCGCTGTGGGGCTGGGCGCGGATGGTGCCGTTCAAGCTCGGCGACGACGCCTTTGCGCGATACCCGAACGTGAAGCGGCTTGTGGACGAGATCTCGGCGCGGCCGGCAGCCGCGCGTGCGATCGCGCTGAAGGACAAGTTCACTTTCAAGGCCGAGATGGACGACGAGGCGCGCGCCAACATGTTCAGGCACTTGGCGACCAAGGTCGCCTGATCTCATCGCGCCGCTATGAGAGGCCACGCGCATGCGCGTGGCCTCTGGCTTTTCTAGGCGGCGTGGACCGAGTTCAGGAACCTGGCGACTTCCTGCTTCAGCCGGTTGCTGTCGGAAGACAGCGAGCGCGCCGCCGAGAGCACTTGCGAGGAGGCCGAGCCGGTCTCGGACGCGCCGCGCTGCACGTCGCCGATATTGGTCGACACCCGCTGCGTGCCGTGAGCGGCCTGCTGGACGTTGCGGGAGATCTCCTGCGTGGCGGCGCCCTGCTCTTCCACCGCCGCCGCAACCGTCGACGAGATTTCCGACAGCCGCGCGATGGTGCCGCTGATTTCCCGGATGGAGCCGACCGACTCCTCGGTCGCGGCCTGGATGCCGGAGACCTGCTGGGCGATCTCGCCGGTCGCCTTCGCAGTCTGCTCGGCCAGCGCCTTGACCTCGGAAGCGACCACGGCAAAGCCCCGGCCGGCGTCGCCGGCGCGCGCGGCTTCGATGGTGGCGTTCAGCGCCAGCAGGTTCGTCTGGCCGGCGATGGTGCTGATAAGCTCGACCACGTCGCCGATGCGGGCTGCCGCCTTGGAGAGCTCACCGACGCGTTCATTCGTCCTGCTCGCCTGGCCGACGGCATCGCTGGCGATGCGCGCGGATTCCTGCACCTGGCGGGCGATCTCCGAGACCGACGAGGACAGCTCTTCGGTCGCGGAAGCAACGGCCTGCACATTGGCCGTGGCTTCCTGCGAGGCGGAGGCGACCTCGGTGGACAGATCCTGCGCACGCGTCGCGGTCGATGTGAGCGTCCCGGCGGACGCCTCGAGCTGGTGCGACGCCGACGATACGGTGTTCACGATCTCGCCAACCGCCTGCTCGAACTGATCGGCGAGCCGGACCATGTCCGCCTTGCGGCTTTCCGCCTGCCGCGCCTCGATCTCACTCTGCTCCGCGCGCATGCGCTCGGTGTCGATCATGTTGGTCTTGAACACCTCGATCGCCTTGGCCATGTCGCCGATCTCGTCGGCCTTGCCGCGCCCGGGGATCTCGACCTCGAGATTGCCGCCGGCAAGCAGCCCCATCGCGCGCGTCATCGAGGTCAGCGGACCCACGATGCTGCGGGCGATCAGGAAGGCGACGATCACGCCGAACAGGATGGCGAGCCCGCCTGCGATCTGCTGGATTGTCGTCGTCCCCTCGATGACCGCTTCGGCGGCGGCGCGGGAATCCTTGTGCTCCTTCTTCAAGGCGGCTTCCACGACCTTGAGCTTGGCGATGCTGTCGACGATGAGGGGCGCGAGGTTCTTGTGGTAGATCTCGTCGGCCTGGAGCATCGCGGCGGAAGTGGTCTCGAACGCGGATTTGTAGATGCCGAGCGAGGTCCTGACCGGCGCGAGCGTGGCTCGCAATTCGTTCGCCTGCGGGCTCTTTTCGATCCCCGCGAGTCGTTGTGCCGCCCTGTCCACACTCGCCCTGAAATTCGCCGGCCCCTGAGTATCGCGCAAGGCCAGGAATCGCCAGTTGGCGATCCGAACCAGGAGGATCCTGGTTTCGAGGTCCGTGACCAGGGCCGCAGTATCCTCATCGACGGCAGCGCGCGCCGTATCGACCAGCTTGGCCATCTTGGCGGTCAGGTCCTCCCCGCTCGGCAGCAACGTCGCCTTGCCGGTTCTCGCCTCGTTGACGGCGTCCCCGAGATTGTCACGCAACCGTCGCATCTTTGCGATGTCGTCGATCAGATCGTTATAGAGCTTCTGCCGCTCCGCAGACTGCGTCGTCTTGGCGCCGACCTGCAACAATTCGGTCGCCGCGGCCTCCCGTTCTGCCGCCTCGCGCATCGCAGCCTCGTTGGCATCGTACACGTAGCGCAGATTGGCGCGCTGGATCGCCTGGAGATGGGTTGAGATTTCCAGGACCCGCGCGGTGCTGTCGGACAGTGCGGATTGCCTTGTGACCTGGTCCTGAACCGCCTTCAAATTCCAGACGGCGACCACCGCCATCACGAGACCAACCGCCACCAAGGCCATGAAACCAGCGTACAGGCGTCCCCTGATCCGCAAACGAAAGTTCGGCATTCCCACTGTCCACCCAAAAGCATGTGAATTCGAGCGGCCGAACGCGTCAGGCGATCGTCACGGCCACCCTGGCAGCCGCGAGTCGTTTCGGCGACCCACGCTGCACTGCGACACAATGCGGGACACTCGTTAATTGAACCTTCCAAATTTTCGCGCAGACTCGCAGCGAATGGCGCAATGTTTGCTGATTTTATGGACAGTTGCGCAAGGACGCGGCGCACCTCCGCATGTGTATGCAGCCCGCTGCAAACCCCGTCGGGTGAACGTTTGCTAGCCGCCCGCAGGCACCAATTTGCCGAGTGCGTGCTCGACCACTTCCAGCGTGTAGGGCTTCTGAACCACCGGCGCCGAGGCCAGATCCGCCGGGATCGGCGCGCGCTCACCATAGCCGGTCGCGAAGATGAAGGGCACCCCGATCTCCTTCAGCTTCTGCGCCACCTTGATGCTGTTCTCGTTGCCGAGGTTGAGATCGAGCAATGCGAAGCTCGGCCGCGCGCGCTCGATCGCGCGTAGCGCCTGGTCGACGCTCGCCGCAGTGTCAACGTGGCGAGCGCCGAGATCGAGCAGAATGACCTCCGCCGCCATGGCGATGATGAGATTGTCCTCAACGATCAACGCCGTGTCGGATATGCGCGGACGGGTGGATTGCTGTTCCTCGACGCGCATTGCGGCTCCTGCGATGGCTGGCATCAACTCGACGAAGTTTGGTGGAATGATGAACTTCGCCTGCACCCCGAGCAGGTCGAAACGAATTTCGGCCTCGCCCTTGAGGTCAAACGGCACGGAGCGTTCGATGATGGTGGTCCCGAAGCCGCGGCGCGACGGCGGCTGCACCGGCGGACCGCCGCTCTCCTTCCACTCGATCTCCAGATTTGAGTTCGGGTCCACACGCCACACCACCTCGACCTGACCGGTGGAATCGGCGAGCGCGCCGTATTTGGCGGAATTGGTCATCATCTCGTGGACCACCAGAGCCAGCGTCGCGAACGCCCGGGGGTCGAGCGACACATCCGGTCCCTCGATCCTCACCCGGTCCGCACGCGCGCCGAGATAGGCGCCGGCCTCGGATTCGAGCAGTGTGCGCAGCGCCACCGGCGCCCAATTGAGATTGGTGATCTGGTCGTGGGCGCGTGCCAGCGCCTGGATGCGGCCGCCGAGCACGCTGGCGAACTCCTCGACGTTCTTGGCGGTGTCCTTGCTCTGCGCCACCAGGGCGCGGACCAGGCTGAGGATGTTGCGGACGCGATGATTGAGCTCGGCGATCATCAGCTCCTGCCGCTCCTGGGCGCCGCGGCGCTCGCGGGCCGCGAGATCGGACAGCTGCAGGATCACCTCAAGCAGCGTGACGCGCAGGCTCTCGGCGATGCGGATATCGGCCGCCGACCACGGCTTCGACTGGCCTGCCACCGTCTCCTGCCAGAGCTCGAAGCTCTTGCGCGGCGTCAGGCGCGGCCCGTTCGGGCCCTCTTCGTAGACCTTCTCGGGGGCGCCGGCCCAGTTGACCGACCGCAGCACCTCGCGCCGGAAGAAGATCAGGCAATCGCGCGGGGTCCGCGAGATCGGGATGGCGAGGAAGCCCGCGGCCCGGTCCCGGAAGGACTGGCCGGCCGCGTAGACCTTGGCGATTTCGGCGCTGGCGAAGATCCGCCCCGGCGAAGTCCGGTTGATGAAGGTGACGAGTTCCTTCACCTCCTCGTCGGTCGGCGTCTCGCCGTCGAGCGTGATTTTGTTGTCGGACCAGACCGCGACGCCGTCGCACTCGATCATCTTGCGATAGTCGCCGACGAAATCGACGATCGCGCGGCGGCTGTGTTCATGGGTCGCGGCGGTCTCGATCAACCGCTCCTGGACCTTGTGGGCGCGGGCCTCGTAGGCGACACCACCCTCGCGCTCCCGTCCCTCGACGATCCAGGAGAACATCTGACCGAACAGCTCGGAGGCCGTGCGCTTCTCGAACGAGATGTAGCGCGGCGAGTAATGATGGCAGGCAAACAGACCCCAGAGCTTGCCATCGCGCAGGATCGACACCGACATCGACGCGCCGACGCCCATGTTGCGCAGATATTCGATGTGGATTGGCGAGACCGAGCGCAGCACGCTCATTGAGAGATCCAGCAGACCCGCATTGTGCGTGGCAGTCGAGAACAGCGCGGCCGGCTTGGCGTTGATGTCGGCGATGATGCGCAGCCAGTTTCGCTCATAGAGGATACGCGCCTGCCTGGGGATGTCGGACGCCGGGTAGTGCAGCCCGAGAAACCGTTCGAGCCCGGCTTCCGCGGCTTCCGCGATCACCTCGCCCGATCCGTCCGGGTGAAACTGGTAGACCATGACGCGGTCGAAGCCCGTGAGCACCTTGAGCTGGCGCGCCGCTTCGCGGGCGAGCTCCGTCATGCCGCGGGTCTTGCGGACACGTTCAAGCATCAGGCGCACGAGCTCGCCGGAATTGACGCCGGGCTCGATCACGCTGGGCTCGGCCTCGACGACGAGATAGACGCCTGAGAAATGGATCGACAGATCGTAGAGCGGCCTGCCGGGCTGGATCTCGACGCCGAACACGCGTTCGGTCGCGTCGGGACCGCTCAGCTGGTCGACACGATTGCGGATCGTCTCGATCGCGGCTGCTGAAAAGAAATCGGACAGCGGTCGCTGCAGGATGTCGGCGATATCCGCCCCAAGAAAGCCGTTGGCATTTTCCGAGGCCATGCAGATGGTGAAATCGGACAGCAGCGTCAGCAGGAAGCCGAACGGCTGCACGCTGCCGGGGATGTGGATCGGCTCGCGATCGCAATTGGTGAGATCGACCGCCTCGTTCATGCGCGGTCCGCCGCCTGCTCGAACGCGGCGAAGGCCGCGCATGCCGACTCGATCGCTTCGTCCTCGTCGCAGTCCTGTTCGGCTTCAAGCTTCGCCAGGAAGCTCTGCCAGAGCCGCTGGCCGGCGCCATGGGCGAGATAGGTGGTGGCATCGCCGATGCGCGGATCCGCCGCGTCGGCAACCGTCTTCAGCAGGAATTTGGCGCCGAGCCGGGAGCCCTCCAGCACATACATCGTGCCGAGCACGCCGCTACGCGTCAGGGGCTGCACCCGCACCATGGATTGCGCGGCGCTGCCGAGCCGTCCGAGATCTGCCGTAATCGCGGCGCTGCGCGACCGGACCGGCCAATCAGGAAACATTCTGGCAACGCCAGCGTCGACGAGCGCCGCCTCGAGCGGCAGAAGCGCGCCGGCACTGGCTTGCAGAAAACGACGATAGCCGGACAAGGCGGCAAGATCGAACGACGTCAGCTGCGCATCGAGGTCCCGGTGCGCCGTCGCAGTGGCGTCTCTTAATCTTTCGCGGAGTCCGGGGAAGCTGCGGCCCACATGTGTCGAAACGTCCGAAGCCCCAGCCAGCATGAAATTCCCGACGCGCGCAATACCGTGGCACTATTGCCCCGGAACCGACCAAACGCCGGCGGAAACCCAAAGGTTCCCGCCCGGCATCAAAATTGGGACCGGCGTGTCCCTATCGCCGCCGACGGGGCCTCCTCAGCTCGTACTCGATCTCGGACCGGCTCATCCCGCAGTCCAGCAGCTCCCGTTCAGTCATGGCTGCGAGCTGATAGCGGGCCCGGGACCGCTCCTGCCTGATCCGCATGATGTCCACCAACATCCGCCAAGCGCGTATGACCATCGGCCGCGGTAGCGAACAGGCCCGGCCGGCGGACGCGACGTCGTCCAACCCGGTCAGCCCCCAGCCCTTGCCGACGTTTGCGGAAACGGACCGAGCGCCTTCTCGGTCAGGATCGAGTCGCAGTATTCCCGGATCTCCTTGATTTTGCCGTCCTCGAAACGAAACACTAGGCAATAGTCATTGTCGTAGCGGACGCCCTCCGGCGTGACGTTGTCGCCCTTGGCCTCCACCACGACGACGTCGCCGTCGGCGACGAAGCGGTGGGCCACCGTCCGGGTCCGGTCGGCCAGGCGGGTGCGCACATAGGCGTGCAGATCGTTGAGGATCGCCTGCTTGCCGGAAAAAGTGCGCGACCAGGAATACTGGCCGGTCACGACCCATCTGGCGTCGTCGGCAAGGCTTGCGGTGAACAAAGCGCGGTCGCGTGCGGCCGGATCGGGATCGGCGGCGGCGGCGAAGATATCCTGCATCAGTTTCTTGTTGGCGCTCGCGCTCATGGCGGCATCTCCGTTTGGTGGCAACACGGAGATCATCGCGGGCCGACGATCATTCTTCAAATCGATAATGAATATGATATCTATTCATCTCATGAATTTGCATTCGCTCGACCTGAACCTGCTGACCGCACTCGACGCACTGCTGCGCGAGGCCAGTGTCAGCCGCGCGGCCATGAGAATCGGCCTTTCGCAGCCGGCAACGAGCCACGCGCTGCAGCGCCTGCGCGACATTTTTGGCGACCCGCTTCTGGTGCGCACCGGCGCGCGAATGGAGCTGACGCCGCGGGCACAGGCGCTACGCGCGCCGCTGGCACAGGCGCTCGACCAGGTGCGCGGGCTGTTCGTGCCGGAGGAGTTTGACGCCGTGCGCAGCGAGCGGCAGTTCCGCCTGATGATGCCGGATCTCGCGGTCGAGCTGTTGATGCCGCCGCTGATGGAGAAGGTGACGCGGGCAGCGCCCAATGTCCGCATCGATGTCGTGCCGTGGCGGGGGCCAGCGATCTTTCACGCCGAGTTCGCCCGCACCATCGATTTCGTGATCTCGATCGGCAATGCCTTCAAGGGTTTTCATCGCCAACTGCTCTATACCGACAGCGACGCATTGGCGGTGCGGCACGGCCATCCGCAAGCCGCGAAACTAATGCGGCGCGAGACCTTCCTGGCCGCGCGCCATGTCGGCGTGATCATTCGCGGACAGCCCGAGGATCTGATCGACACCTGGCTGCGAGCCAAGGGCATCGAGCGGCATATTTCGCTGGTGGTGTCGGGCTATCTCGAAGCGCTGCACGTCGCCGCCCGCACCGATCTCGTCGCCTTCGTGCCGCGCCGGCTGATCGCGGCGCTGTCCAAGCAATTCGGCCTCGTCACGGTGAAGCCGCCGCTCGACCCTGGCATCGACGAGCAGTTCATGTTCCATCCGACCCGCGCGCAGATGGACCCCGGCTCGATCTGGCTGCGGCGGCTGATGCTGGAGACGGGCCGGGAGCTGGAGAAGAAAGAACGGCGTGCTGGGTAGGACACAGCTTCAAAACAAATGGTGTCGTCCCGGACAAGCGCAGCGAAGCGGAGCGCTGATCCGGGACCCATAGCCCCAGGGTGTAGTTTGACGAAGACCGGTCGCTCGGCACTACGACCGAGCTGGTCCCGGGTCTGCGCTTACGCTTGCCCGGGACGACACCGAGTTTGTTACGCCTTCTGCGCGTCCATCACCTTACGCACGGCGGGGCGGTCCGACATGCGCTTGAAGTGGTCGGCGATCTTCGGCGTGGCGTTGATGTCGACGCTGTCGCCTTCGAGCCAGAGCGAGAGCGTGTGGAGATAGGGATCGCAGATCGTGAATTGATCGCCCATCACCCAGGGCCCCTTGAACATCTTCTGCTCGATCAGGGCGAAGCAGGCGGCCATGGTCTTGGGGACCATCGCCTTCATGTCGGCGAACGAACTCTCCTGGGTCGCCCAGCGCGCGCCGCGCATCTTGTGGGCATGATTGATGTGCACGGTCGAGCAGAGATAGGAGTTGAACGACTGCACCTGGGCGAAGTCGAAGGGATCGTCCAGCGGCGCAAGCTTCGCCTTGGGGAAGGTCTGCGCGATGTAGGCCAGCATCGCCGGCGTCTCGGTAAGGACCCCGCGATCGGTCACCAGCGCAGGCACGCGCCCCTTCGGGTTGATGGCGAGATAGTCCGGACTGGTCTGCTGGCTGTCCTTGAAGCTCAGCCGTTCAGCCGTGTAGTCGGCGCCGGCCTCCTCCAGTGTCATGTAGGTGGCGAGCGCGCAGGTCCCGGTGGCGTAGTAGAGCTTGAGCATGTCTGACCTCATGGGAAAGCTGGAAAATAACGGCTGTCGTCCCTGCGGTCTATAGCACGCTATTCTACGTGCTTTGCTCTTCGCAGTTGCCCACTGCCGCCCGCCTGTGCCAAGACGCCCGCAATCGGAGGGGTTTTGTCATGACCGTACTCATCGCCGGTGGCGGCATCGGCGGGCTAACGCTTGCACTCAGCCTGCATCAAATCGGCGTTCCCGTAAAAGTGTTCGAGAGCGTCGCCGAGCTGAAGCCGCTCGGCGTCGGCATCAACGTGCTGCCGCACGCGGTGCGCGAGCTGATTGAGCTCGGGCTGATGGACAAGCTCGATGCCAGCGGCGTGCGCACCCGCGAGCTCGCCTATTTCTCCAAGCATGGCAAGCCGATCTGGAGCGAGCCGCGCGGGCTCGAGGCCGGCTACAAATGGCCGCAATTCTCGATCCATCGCGGCACGCTGCAGCAACTCCTGCTCGATACCGCGGTCGAGCGGCTCGGCCGCGAGAACATTCTGACCAGCCATCATCTGACTGGATGGAGCGAGACGGCCGACGGTGTGCGCGCCGACTTCATCAACAAGGCGACCGGCAAGGCCGCTGGCACCTACGAAGGGCAAATCCTGATCGCCGCCGACGGCATTCATTCCGCCGTACGAGAAAAGCTCTATCCCAACGAGGGACCGCCGATCTGGAACGGCCGCATCCTCTGGCGCGGCGTCACGCCGTCAAAGGCATTCCTCACCGGCCGCACCATGATCATGGCCGGCCACGAGATCCTGAAATTCGTCTGCTATCCCATCAGCAAGGCGCCGGATGCAAACGGGAACCTGCTCATCAACTGGGTCGCCGAGCGCCACATGCCGCCGACCTATCAGTGGCGGCGCGAGGACTACAACCGCACCGCGCGGCTGGAGGAGTTTCTGCCCTGGTTCGAGAGCTGGCAGTTCGACTGGCTCGACGTGCCCGGCCTGATCAGGAACTGCCCGCACGCCTACGAATATCCGCTGGTCGACCGCGATCCGGTCTCGCAATGGACCTTCGGCAAGGTCACGCTGATGGGCGATGCCGCGCACCCGATGTACCCGATCGGCTCGAATGGCGCCTCGCAGGCGATCCTCGATGCCCGCACCATCACGCGCGAGATCCTCGCGCATGGACCGACGCAGGCGGCGCTGCTGGCCTATGAGGCCGAGCGGCGGCCGGCGACCACCGACCTCGTCCTGCTCAACCGCAAGAACGGCCCCGAGCAGGTGATGCAGCTCGTCGAGGAGCGCGCGCCTGACGGCTACAACATCGTCACCGACGTGCTGTCGCAACAGGAGCTGGAAGACGTCGCCGCGAACTACAAGCGCGTCGCGGGATTCCAGGTCGAAGCGCTGAACGCGAAGCCGCCGATTGTGAGCAAGGACGCGCGCACGGGCACGTAAAGGCTACCGCACCACCCTCGCCGCTTCCAGCAGCCGCTCGCTTGCGCTCGCGGTGGCCAGCACCGTGCCGTCTTCCGCCATCAGCCGGGCCTCGACGAACGCGATCGTCTTGCCGAGCTGCGTCACCTTCGCCTCGCCGAGGATCGGGCCGGGCTTTGCGGGGCTGAGAAAATTCACGGTCATGCTGATGGTGGTGGTGTAGAGCCGGCCCTCGCTCATCACCAGCACCGCAGGCCCCATCGTATCGTCGAGCATGGCCGAGAGCATGCCGCCCTGGATGAAGCCGGCGGGGTTGCAGAACTCCGGCTTGCCCTCGAAGCCGAGCCTGATCCAGCCTTCCTCCGGACGGGCATCCAGCAGGCGCCATCCGAGCAACTCCGCACAAGGCGGCCTGCGAAAGTTGTCGAGCGCGGTCTTGATCATGGGGCTGTCTCCCTCTCGCATCCCGATAGCGTAGTCCTGCTGCCAACGTGCTGTCAGGAGGATGGGAGCAATCAAAGGCCCAGCGCGTGCGCGATCACCTTGCGCATGACGTTAGGCAGCGCTTCGCCGGCAAGGGTTGCGATCGGCACCCAGCGCATGCCCGCGGGCGCAAGGGTGCGGGCCTCGGCTTTCGCCGCGTAGACCACCAGCTCCAGCGGAAAGTGCGTGAAGACGTGGGTGACGACGCCCACCTTGCGCTGCCAGCGCGACAGCCCTTTCATCGCCGGCGCCTGCTGTTTCGCTGCAGCGTCGTCCTGTCCGGCGGTCCAGTCCGAGCCCGGCACTTCCGTCATGCCGCCGAGCAGGCCCTTTTCGGGACGGGATCGAACCAGCAGTTCGTCACCGCGCGTGACGACGAAGGCCGCGCCCCGCCGCAACGTCCCGCTCTTCTTCGGCTCCTTGCGCGGAAAGCTCTCCTGGGTGCCCCCCGCGCGCGCGGTGCAATCCTCGTTCAGCGGACACAGCGAGCAGGCCGGCTTCTTCGGCGTGCAGATCGAAGAGCCCAGATCCATCAGCGCCTGCGCGCTATCGCCGGCGCGGGAGTTGGCGAGCAGCGTCGCCGCCAATTGCTGGATCAGTGGTTTTGCCTGCGGGAGTTCTTCTTCAACGGCAAAGAGCCGCGACACCACGCGATCGATATTGCCGGCGACCGG
>Ga0102590_1002666_pt1 | contig 20319 bp, 23 predicted proteins | sample AraplaMF_Col_mMF_FD_76859 | JGI IMG/M metagenome (GOLD analysis project Ga0102590, IMG submission 76859) | Arabidopsis root microbial communities from the University of North Carolina, USA - plate scrape MF_Col_mMF | ecosystem: Host-associated > Plants > Roots > Endosphere | place: USA...
CGGATCGAGCAGGTCGAGCCGGCGGCCAGAAAGCATGCGTTGCCACGCGCGCGGCGCCTTTGTGGTCACGCGCTGGCCTCATCCGCCGTCGATGGGAATATCAACCCTGTCCAAGCTGGCAGTTCGAGGGTGACGGGCGTCTCGCCCGCCAACAGCGGCGTACCTGTCGCGATGGCCTCGCCGGCACGGTCGATGCGAACGATCGCAAGGCCCCTTCTTCCCACGACCGAGCCGAGCGCGCCGACCGGCTTGCCCGCGGCAGTGATCTCCGTCCCAGAGGGCGGCAGCGCCGTCGAGGTCGTCACAGTGACGACGCGGCGGCGCGCGGTTCCGCGATGCTGCATGCGCGAGACGACCTCCTGACCGACATAGCAGCCCTTCTTGAAGGAGAGCCCGCCGTTGAAATCCATCAGGACATCGTGCGGGAAGGCGTCCTGGAGCGCATAGTCCCGCCCGGACACGGCAACGCCGTTTGTTATGCGCAACGCATCGTAAGTGTCGGGATCATCAGTGCCGTGCTGCCCTGCTTGGCGGACAAGCGTAACGCCTGCCTTGGCAAAACGGCTGTCGGCTGGTCCGGTATTCGTGCTCTCCCAGGAAACCGTCACGCCTTCGCCCGCAGGCGACAGGTCGACGGCTGCCCGGAGCTTATACATCGTCAGTCGCTTGAGCAGCGCATCCCGCTGATCGTCGTCCGTTTCGATGACGAACCCGTCTGCGTCCCGCCAGATCATGAAGTCGAACAGGATTTTGCCCTGCGGGGTCAACAGCGCACCCGGTCGTGCTTCATCCGCCGCGAGCGCGGCAAGATCCGTCGTGATCAGGTTCTGTAGAAATGATTGTGCCTCCGAGCCGCTGACCCTTATGAGCGAGCGGTTCTTCAGAAATACGGCTGGCATGGCGGCACCTGTCGCGTTCGTTATCGCTCAGAAGTATGTCTTCGCAAATGGGATCGCAAGCCTCAGTCGCCGGCGGTGAAATACTTCCACTTGCCGTCAGGGGTGATCCCCAACCGATAGAAATTATAGCCGCCGAATTCCTGCATGTCGGCTAGGTCGCCCGCCGTGACGATGCGCAGCAATTCTACCCGTTCGGGGGGCGTTAGTGCCTTCAGATCCTTCTCGGCGAAATAAGGCCAGACATACATCTCGTCAGCCGTGCCTTGGCCAACGTGGACAAAGCCCGTGGAAATGACGTCGAGCATAATCGCAAGGATTTCATCGCCCTCGGGATCGCCCGAAAGATCTTTCAGCGCACTGATCGGGTCGTCTGTCGGCTCTCCGACCGTCACCTGGGTCTGGCTCGAGCCGGTGCCGAGTAGGGGGCGCAGGCGCTCGAGGTCGCCGGAAGCGGCAGCTTCGACAATCTGCTCGCGCATCTTCCGAACCGGTTCGGGAACCTTGCTGATATCGTAGATGACCTCGACAGGCTTCGAGTTGTCCTGGGCGCCGGGCGTCTTGTCGTTGCCCTGGCCGGCCTGCGAATTGACCAACGGGTCTGGCATCGGAACGCCGGGCGCGGTTGGGGACGGCGCCGGCTTGTCGCTGCCTTGCGCTGGAGCGCTCTTCTCAGCCTGTCCTGGGGTCTTCTGCAACTCGGAAAGCGCCAGGGCCGAGGTCCCGGTCAAAAAGCTGCTGGCGCTAAGGCCGATTGCAAGCAAAAGCGGCGCGATGGCGGGCCGCGAAGCATTGTCCCTAGCGGTATGCATGAAACTCTCTGTGATCGTTATTGCAAGGTGCGGTTCGGAGAAAACTCGCCGGCAAGCATACGCTCGCGCAAGGAATCCAGCAGCGCTTCGGCACTGTTTTCGCCATGAAGGCGAATGGTCTCACGTAGCGCGTGGATGATTGCTGTATCGGCGATGATCTCAGGTTCGATTCCGTCTGCCATGCCGTCGGCCCAGGCTTCGTTATGGTACTCCAAGGCCGCCTGAGTCTTCTCATGAACGATCATGTCGTCGATGTCATTGAGGCTTGGTTCCATTGTCATTTCCTCAAACTGCATGCCTTACTGCCTAGTTAACAACCTTATCAGCCTTTTCCCAAAACGACACGGCCGGGTGCGAAAAGAGGTTAATTAACCGTTAATTTCCGAACCGTGACGTAATTTCTGTGGCAAGTGTTGCACCTTCGGCACGGTATCGCTCTTCTGCCACGATGGCTGCCTGCGTGCAATCCGTATAAACAGACGCAAAGGCGCGATAGCCACGATTGAAGGCCGCGGTCAGTTGTTCCTTCCGCTGCGGCTCGTCTTTGGCCTCTGAATCAAGCAATTGCTGCATGCGTCCTCGCCATTCGCCGCTGTTTTCCGCCTTGCACAGTGTCCTTAGATAGTGAACCGACCCCAACACTTCGGCAAGCCGGGAGAGCTTGTCGTCATAGGGTACGGTGACCGTTTTTGGCGCATTCTCCTCCGGCTGTGTCGGCGTTGGGCCCTGTGCCCATGCGGGGGCAGGTAGGGCGGCGCTTGCGCACAATGCAAGAGACAGGAACACGCATCGAACGGGAATCATGCCCATAGTTGATACCCTGACGGTGACGGGAGCAAGGCGCTTGCTGGAATTTCCACCTGCTTATTCGTTGCTGGACGCCAAGCGTTCGGCACATTCAAGCACGCTTTGAGGGACGGGCAGCCGGCGGATCTCTTCTACGGTGAACCAGCCGAGGTCGGTAGCATCATCGGCTGCATGGGCGGCGGCCGTGTCGTCTGCCTCGACGCGAAACACGGAAAGGAAGAAGTGGCTGACGACGCTGCCGTCGGCGGCATGTGTCTTGAGGTCATACGTTGCGAAGAGTTGAGGGCTACGAGCTTTTATGCCTGTTTCCTCCTCAAATTCACGCAGCGCGGTTTCCTCGGGCGTTTCGTCAGGCTCGGCCCGTCCTCCCGGGAAGGCATACATATCGGCTGACGGCGGATTGCGCCGGAGCACGAGGAGGAACCGGTTGCCACGCTGGAGGATGGCGGAGGAGGCGGCCTTCGGAATGGAACTCATGGATGCCGCATTGATCTCTATTGGTTGTGCTTGGCGCCGCCTTCGTTCCGCCGGATATTGAGCTCGGCGATTCGAAGGAGCTCTCGTGACTTATATCATCTATGCCGCGGCCGCTGTTTTCGAGATTGCCGGTTGCTTTGCCTTCTGGGCCTGGCTGAGAATGGCAAAGCCCGTATGGTGGTTGGCGCCCGGCATAGTGTCCTTGGCGCTATTTGCATGGCTCCTGACCTTTGTACCAAGTGAGGCGGCAGGCCGCACCTTCGCCGCCTATGGCGGTATCTATATCGTGGCTTCCCTGATGTGGCTGTGGATCGTCGAGAGCCGTGTGCCCGACCACTGGGACCTCGGCGGTGCGTTCGTCTGCCTTTGCGGCACGGCGATGATTCTCTTCGCGCCGCGTGGCTGAGCTGGAACCGAAAGGCCCTAGCTTGACCGCTGCCTGTCGGAGTGCAAAGACAACCTCATGTGTGGACGTTATGCGTTGACGATATCCCCTGAAGAACTCAAGGAAATCCTCGGAATCATGGATCTCGAGGACTTTCCCGCGCGCTACAACATTGCCCCGACCCAGCCTATTCTGGTTGTCGTTTCGGACGAAACGCGGGAAAAGGGCAGCAACCTTCCGGAGCGCAGAGCCGTGCTCGTGCGCTGGGGCTTCACGCCGGGATGGGTGAAGGATCCCAAGCAATTCCCGCTGTTGATCAATGCCCGCGCAGAAACTGCGATCGGCAAGGCGTCGTTTCGCGCCGCGATGCGCCATCGGCGCGTTCTTGTGCCCGCCTCGGGCTTCTATGAATGGCATCGTCCGGGCAAGGAGAGCGGCGAGAAGTCCCAGGCCTATTGGATCAAGCCGCGCGGCGGCGGCGTTGTCGCCTTCGCAGGCCTGATGGAAACGTGGTTCTCCGCCGATGGTTCGGAAGTCGACACCGGCGCGATTCTGACGACTGCGGCAAACGCCGCCATCGCTCCGATCCATGACCGCATGCCCGTCGTCATCAAACCGGAAGACTTATCGCGCTGGCTGGATTGCAAAACACAGGAACCACGCGACGTGACCGACCTGATGAAGCCGGTCGAAGAGGATTTTTTCGAGGCGATCCCCGTTTCCGACAAGGTCAACATAGTGACCAATATGGGGGCCGATCTGCAGGACAGGGTGACTGTCGAGAAGCCCCCATCGCCGCCTAAGAAAAAGCCGGACGACGGCCAGCTGAGCTTCTTCTAATTCGATAATCCCACCGCTTCATTCTCCGGAAAATCCCATGATCTCCATCTCGGCCGCGCTTGCGGGCTTCTTCCTTGGCGCCTCGCTCATTATCGCAATTGGCGCACAGAACGCGTTCATTCTACGTCAGGGTTTGCTGCGGTCGCACGTCTTCATCCTGTGCCTGATATGTGCGTTATCGGATGCCGTGCTTATTGCTGCCGGCGTTGCTGGGCTCGGAACGCTCGTCGCCCAGTCGCCGACGCTCATTTCGGTCGTGACGCTGGGGGGCGCTATCTTCCTTGGCTCATATGCGGTGATGGCATTTCGCCGCGCCCTTCATCCAGGCGCGATGCAGGCCGGCTCTCCACAGGCAGTGGGCCTGAAAGCCGCTGTGGCAACCTGTCTGGCCTTCACCTTCCTGAACCCGCATGTCTATCTGGACACGGTCGTTCTGCTCGGCAGCCTGTCCGCCGCTTATAGCGGCGCGGACCGTGTGGCCTACGGCCTCGGTGCGGCTACCGCGTCGTTCGTTTGGTTTTTTGGTTTGGGGTACGGCGCTCGGCTGCTGCAGCCGGTCTTTGAAAAACCCGCCGCTTGGCGGGTTCTCGACGTCATCATCGGCATTGTGATGGGACTGCTGGCAATCAGCCTGATCGTCCGCTTTTTCGGAGGGGCTTAGGCCGGCTTCTTGATCAGCGGGGGCTTGCTCTTGAGCATCAGTGCCGCCGCAAGGACGGCCTTCAGGCCGAGCGGGCGGTAGTTAGCGCTGAGGTCGGACTTTGCCGGCTGTTCGACGCCTGTCTTCTTCGGGGTCACAATACTCTCCTCACGTGCTGTCCCTAGACTCTTATATTTATTGCTCTTTTGCCTGCAATAGCGACAAAATCGAGGCACCGCATATCAGGAATTATGTATCCGATGCATAATTCGCGAGGCTTGAGTCAGGCATTCTTCGGCAAGGAAGGTCGAGAAATATCAGATGTGGCGGCCGATATCGTCTTCGCCGACACCGGGTTCCTCGATCGTCAGGGTGCCGTATTTGCGCTTCCATTTACGGGCGCCAAAGGGCAGCGTGAGAAGGTATATCACCGCGGTCACGACCATGACTTCCCAGGTGAAACTTGACAGCAGCGCGACATAGAGGACAACGCCGAGCATCACCGGCAGGACCAGATCACGCCGCAGCCTGCTGCCCTCGGATTTGCCGGACCAGACGGGCAGGCGGCTGATGAGCAGAAATGCAATCAGAACCGTGTAGGCAGAGGAGAAATAGGCGAAGGTGCGATCCGTCGTCAGGCCGAGGAAGCCGAGATAGACGGGCAGCAGAACCAGCATCGCGCCGGCCGGTGCGGGCACGCCGACGAAATATTCCGACTGCCACGTCGCCTTGTTCTCGCGCTCGGCCATGACATTGAAGCGCGCCAGGCGAAGGCCCGCCGCAATGGAATAGATCAGGGCGGCGATCCAGCCGATCGAGCGGGCCTGATCCAGCGCAAAGACGTAGACGACAAGAGCGGGCGCGACGCCGAAGTTCACGATATCCGCCAGCGAATCCATTTGTGCGCCGAACTTCGACGTCGCCTTCATCAGCCGCGCAACGCGGCCGTCGATCCCGTCAAGGAATGCGGCGAGAAGAACCATGCCGACTGCAAGTTCGTACCGGTTCTCGAAAGCCAGGCGAATGCCGGTGAGACCCGCGCAGATCGCCAAAATCGTGATGAGATTAGGAATGATGAGGCGAAGCGGAATCTCGCGAAGCCGCGGTCCACGCCCCGAATCATCAGGAGGGCCGTTGGGTTCGAAGGGCGGGAAGGGCGTTTCCATGTCGCTCTCCAGTGCTATTAGCTTCGGCGGCTGACGATCGGGCCCTTGGCTGAGCCGAACTCGGCCAGCACGGTTTCACCGGCGATCGCCGTCTGGCCGAGCGTCACGCGGGGCGCCGCGCCTGCCGGGAGAAATACGTCAAGACGTGACCCGAAGCGAATGAGGCCGAAGCGCTCGCCGGCGTCCAGAGGTTCGCCCGTATTGGCCCAGCACAGGATGCGCCGTGCAACGAGGCCGGCGATCTGAACGACGCCAATCTGGCCATGCTTGGTTTCGATCACCAGGCCGTTGCGCTCGTTGTCCTCGCTTGCTTTGTCGAGTTCGGCGTTCACGAAGCTGCCCGACCGGTAGTTGACGCTGACAATGCGTCCGCGCACCGGGGAGCGGTTCACGTGGCAGTTGAAGACATTCATGAACACCGAGATGCGCAGCATCGGCTCGCTGCCGAGGTTCAGTTCGGCAGGTGGCACGACCAACTGAACGGAGGACACCTTGCCATCGGCGGGTGAGATGACGAGATCGTCATCCTGAGGCGTCATTCTCTCGGGGTCACGGAAGAAGTAGGCGCACCACAGCGTCAGGATCAGCCCGATCCAGAACAACGGCTTGAAGATCCAGCCCAGGATCAGTGATGCGACGAAGAAGGCGGCGATGAAGGGGTAACCTTCCTTGTGCACCGGAACGATCGTGTTGCGCACCGTATTGAACAAGCTCATTTATACCGCTCTCCTAAAGCATGTCTCCCGAAAGCGGGAACCGGTTTCGGCCAAAGACATGCGTGAAAACAAAGAACTAAAGCGCGACAGGCGAATCTGAAAGATCGCGCCGCGCTTCGGCGTTCTTTTCTCACCGCTGGTTACAGGGAAACCGCCGCCGGGGCAATGCTGCGCCACCCTGACCTCACATCTATGACGGGCTTCTGAACAGCAAAGCAGCCCACGTGCCTTGCATTGAGGTTAGCTCGCCGGCGCAAGCCTGTTCACGACGCCCATGTCGTCGCTCTCGCGGACCTGCTTAAGGTGCTCCTCAGCCTGCGTGGCTTCGCGCTGGCGGTTCCACATCGAGGCATATAGACCATTCTTCTGGAGAAGCGCGGTATGTGTCCCGCGTTCAGCGATCTCGCCGCTTTTCAGAACAATGATCTCGTCCGCGCCGATGACGGTGGACAGGCGGTGGGCAATAACAAGCGTCGTGCGATTCTTGGATACGACATCGAGTGCGGTCTGGATGTCGCGCTCGGTGGTGGTGTCGAGGGCCGAGGTTGCTTCGTCGAGGATCAGAATCGGCGGCGCCTTCAGGACCGTCCGGGCGATCGCAACGCGCTGCTTCTCGCCACCGGAGAGCTTCAGGCCACGCTCGCCAACCTTGGTATCAAAGCCCTCGGGCAGCAGATCGATGAAATGCGCGATCTGGGCGATCTCGGCCGCAGTTTTGACCTCTGCATCGGTGGCCGATGGACGCCCGTAACGGATGTTGTAGGCAACCGTATCGTTGAAAAGGACGGTGTCTTGCGGAACCATGCCGATGGCCGACCGCAAGCTCTTCTGAGTCACTGTCCGGATATCCTGGCCGTCGACCGAGACCGAGCCGCTCTGAATGTCGTAGAAGCGGTAGAGGAGACGCGACAAGGTCGATTTACCGGCACCTGAAGGGCCAACCACTGCGACGGTCTTGCCGGCAGGCACTTCGAAGGAAATGCCCTTCAGAATCGGACGGGCAGGGTCATAGGAAAAATGCACGTCCTTGAAGGAGATGGCGCCTTGCTTGATATCGAGAGGCGTTGCATCGGGGGCATCCCTCACTTCCGCCTTGACCTCAAGGAGATCGAACATCTGTTCGATATCCGTCAGCCCCTGGCGGATTTCGCGATAGACGAAGCCGATGAAGTTCAACGGGACGGAAAGCTGCAGAAGCATAGCGTTGACGAAGACGAAGTCGCCAACCGTCTGCTCGCCGCGTTGGACAGCAAGCGCCGACAGGATGAGCATCACCGTCGTGCCCAGTCCGAAAATCACGCCCTGGCCGAAGTTGAGCCAGCCGAGCGAGGTCCAGACATCCGTGGCCGCTTTTTCGTAGCGTTCCATCGACCTGTCGAAGCGCCGGGCCTCCATCTCCTCGTTGCCGAAATATTTGACCGTTTCGAAGTTGAGGAGCGAGTCGATCGCCTTGGTATTGGCGTCGGTATCGCTGTCGTTCATCGCGCGGCGGATGGCGATGCGCCAGTCGCTGGCGCGGATCGTGAACCAGATATAGGCCCAGACGGTGAAGGCGGTGACGGCAAGATAGGAAAAGCCGTAACCCCACCAGAAGATGATGGCGGTCAGCAGAAACTCGATCAGCGTCGGAACCGAGTTGAGGATCGTAAACCGCACTATGGTCTCGATGCCTTTGGTACCGCGCTCGATGATACGGGATAGACCTCCGGTCTTTCTCTCCAGATGAAAACGCAGCGACAGTTCATGCATATGCACGAAGGTCTTGTAGGCCAGCTGCCGAACTGCGTGCTGCCCGACGCTGGCGAACAGTGCGTCGCGCAACTGGTTCAAGCCGAGTTGGATGAGACGGGTGAGGTTGTAGGCGATCACCAAGGCGATCGCGCCTGCAAGCAGGTCCGGCACTTTGCCGGCCAGGTCCATCTTCCCGTTCAGCGCGTCGGTCGACCACTTGAAGAAATAGGGGACGAGCAGCAGTACGAACTTGGAGACAAGCAGATACACCGAAGCCCAGACCACTCGCATCTTGAGATCCGTTCGACCGGCCGGCCACATGTAGGGCCAGAGATTGAACAGTGTCTGCAGAAGGTTGGAATCAGAGACTGTCTTGTTGTTTGCCATGCGAATCTCCCGCCGAAAGGCGCTGATGGCGCTGCGTTGCCGACAGATTTGGGAGCGGCGGAAATGCCGAAACGGCCTCGCCGAACATGATCGTCGTCACCGCCATATAGGGGTTGGCGGGAGCAATACAACAAATGGACGCTGCAGGAAAAGAGCGGCCGGACATGATCTCTGTCCAGCCGCTCGATTAGGGCATGATCGCCTTAGAGGTGCCCACCCGAGAGCCGCTTGCGGTGAAGCTCTTCAGCGTTCGGCAGGGCTTCTTTGGGAAGACCGAAAATCTGGCCTGGCAAGATGCGGTCCGGGTTCGTGATCTTGTCCTCGTTGGCGACATAGATCGTGGTGTAGCGGACGCCGGCGCCGTAGATGCGTCGCGAAATCTGCCAGAGCGTATCGCCGCGGCGAATGATGACCGTCTCGTTGCTCGGGGCAAGCGGTGCCTGCTCGATCGTCGTCGGCCCGCTTTGAGTTCCTGCGATTTCGTTTGTCGCCGGTGCACTCGGCGCAGGACCCGTCAGCTGGGCTATCTCGCCGCCGAGTTTGCCCAGCGCCTCGCCGACGGACTTCGCATCCGTAGGCAACGCCTGCAGCGTCTTCAGTGCACCCGCTGCGGCTTCTGCTGCCGTCGAAGCCTGATGCTTGACGTCGGCTGTGGCGTCGACCGCGGTGCGGAAGTCCACGATGGCCCTGAGGGCAAATTCGTTGGCGGAGCGGGCTGCGGCGAGCTGTTCTGCTCCCGGCACCTTGCCGTCGGCAAAGAGCCCGCTGAGCAGAGCAAAGGCCTTCGCGGCATCATTTTTCAGCTTTCCGAGTGCACCCTCATCAAGTGGCACCATCGCCGCCGGGCTTCCGGTCTGCGGGGTCGCGCCCTGTGCGGCAACCGTCACCTGATTTCCTGCCGGACGGTTGAAGTTCACCGAGGCACGAACGGCGACCTTGTCGGCGTCGTCGAGAACGTCGACGCGGATCTTGTGGTCGCCAACTGCAAGCGGCATCACGCCGTCGACAACGAAATGACCATCGGGACCAGCTTTCGCTTTCCCGATCAACGTGTCATCTGCATAGGCGACGACATTCGCCAAGGGCTTCGCCGTGCCCGCGACAAAGATCTTGTCGCCTTCGATCTCAACGGCGCTGACCGCGACGTCGGCGGCAGTACCAGGCTGCGCTCCAGCGGCTGCGGGCGCGCTCGCCACATCCGTCGAGCTCGGCGCTTGGTTGGTATTGGTTGCAGGTTGGCCCGAAGGCGCAGTGGAGGCAACTTCGGCATTCGGCTTGGGTGCGGTGATGATCCGGCTTGCCGTACCGGGCTTGGAGACCATCGCCAGCAACTCGGAACCCTTGCCATTCTTGGGGACGGATACGGTTGCGACTTCTTCCGATGTCGTGGCTTTGCCATCCTTGCCGGTGGCTCGCAGGACGAGCTGGTGATCGCCAGGGACAAGCGGATTGTCGAGCACCGCGACAAAATCACCGGTCGGACCGACGTCCGTCGTGGTCACGACTTTGTCCCCATCCATGATTTCAAGCTTGCTGTTCGGTTCGGCCGAACCGGCGATAACCGTCGAGCCATCCGGCTCTACGCGCAGCACGTCGAAGGTTGGGAGGTTGTTGGCGCCTTCCGCGGGGGAGGCGGCCGCTGACGCTTGGCCGGCCGGCGATGTCGAATCAGGGGAGCCGGTCAGCGCCGCTTCAGCCTTCGCAATTGCCGCTGCAGCATCTGCAATGTTTTCGGGCAGGGCCTTGATGGTCGTCAGTGCATTCGCTGCGCCATCCTTGGCCTTCGTGGCGGCGGCCGCTGTAACCGGGTTCGTGCCATCCGGGATCGCAAAGTCCGCGAGCGCCTGAAGCGAGGTCGTGGCCTTCAACTTGGCCGCTTCGAAAGCCTCCTGGGTCGGGCCCTTGCCGTCTGCAAAGAGCGCCTTAAGTTCCGATATGGCTTGGGCTCCCTCTGAAGCAAGGCGACCAACTTTCTGGGTTGTTTCGGCGTCATCTGGGGCCGACGGGCGTGAAGTCTTTGCGGATTCGGTGACCGTCTTCTTCACTTCGGAGCTGGCTTGGTTTATTGCGTCACCAACTTTGGCAGCGTCACCGCCGATGCGGGGCATGACGAAAAAGACCATCAAAAGAATTGCGACTACAAGCACTGCAAGAGCCAGCAAGCCGGCACGGTTTCTCATCATCACGTCTCCCCAGGCGGCAATCTTGCCGGACTTCCTAAAATTGCTAGCGATTCCCGCCGCTTTGCACAAGCAGTCAAAGTAGCCGAGCAAATGTAAGACGCAGGTTTTCCGTCATTTTTCTTGACCGAGGGCAGAGAGAATAGTTGTTTGCCCCTATGACAGATCAATCTCATTCCATCCGCTCCATTTGTGTTTACTGCGGTTCGCGACCGGGCAGCGATCCCCGCCATATGGCAGCCGGCCGCGCGCTGGGTAAGGAAATCGCCGAGTACGGCCTGCGCCTCATCTATGGTGGAGGCACCAAGGGCATCATGGGGGCTGTGGCGAGCGGCGTGCTTTCGAACAGTGGTCAGGTAACCGGCATCATCCCCGAGTTCCTGATCGACATGGAGGCTACGCGCCATTCCCTCGGCCAGCTCAATGAATTGATTGTAACGCCTGACATGCATACGCGCAAACACGCGATGTTCGAGCGCTCCGATGCGTTCGTAGCTCTTCCTGGTGGCATCGGCACGCTGGAGGAGATTGTCGAGATCATGACCTGGGCGCAACTCGGCCGTCACGAAAAGCCGATGGTGTTTGCCAACGTCAATGGTTTCTGGGATCCGATGATGGAGCTCATGCGGCATATGACGGACGAGGGCTTCGTCCACACGGCCCATCGCGTCCAGCCGCTCGTCATCGACGACATCTCCGAAATCATCCCTGGTATCATGGCGCAGGCGGCCGAAATTGCATCGGCCGACCGTGACGGTGAAGATGCCGTGATCTCGAAGATGTAAAAGCCGGACTTAGCCCTCCCGGCTCCCTTTGAGCATCGCCCAGCTGTAGAGGAACAGGCCTGCCCAGATCAGCGGGAAGGCGATCATGCGTGCTGTGCCAAGAGGTTCGTGGAACACGAAGATCGCTATCAGGAAGATCATCGTCGGCGCGATGTACTGCATGATGCCGATGGTCGAAAGCCGTAGCAGCTTGGCACCATTGGCATAGATCATCAGCGGGACGGCGGTGACGACACCGCAACCGAGCAGCAGGCCCGTATCGGCCCAGCCGGTGCGATAGAAGTGCCCTTCGCCGCTGCCGAGTTCGAGATAGAGAATGTAGAAGAACGCCGGGATGCTAAGGATCAGCACTTCGAGAAAGAAGCCCTGGTTTGGGCCGAGTGGCAACGTCTTGCGGAACAGCGCATAGAGACCCCAGGAAATCGTCAGCGTCAGCGATACCCAAGGAACGCCGCCGCCGTCGAACGCCAGCACCACGACGGCAAGGCCGGCCAGCGCAATCGCCGCGATCTGAATGCGGTGCAGCCGTTCCTTCAAGACCACGGCGCCGAGGAAGATGCTGAACAGCGGATTGATGAAATAGCCGAGTGCCGCGTCAAGCGAATGACCGCTGCCAATCGCCCAGACATAGGTGCCCCAGTTGACGGTGATCAGCGATGCGGTGAGAGCCGCCATCGCCATCATGCGTGGTGAGCGCAAGGCCGTGCGGATATCCTGCGTGCGACCGAGGACGATCAGCACAAGCCCTGCCAGCGGCAGGGACCAGACGATACGGTGGGCAATGACTTCTGCCGGCGAAATATGAGCGACGGCCTTCATGTAGATCGGCAGGAAACCCCAAAGGAGATAGGCCGTCAGCGCAAAGGCGAAACCACGCGGACTGTCTTCGTTCTTGATAACAGGAACGCTTGCATTGGCGGACATCGAGTGTTTCCATATTTGGTCTTGTTGTCGACCCGCTTAACCTAACGGACGTGAATAGGCCAATTCATTTCGGTGAATGGATGCTGGCCGATCGCGACGGTGAAGACCATGGACGAAGAGGCTCTTGCGAATTGCCGCAGAGAGTTTGCCTTCCGCGTGCTGGCTAAGGAGGGCGTGCAGGGCGACGACGCGCTGCTGCGGGCCTTCGCGACGGTGCCGCGCGAGCGGTTCCTCGGGCCGCCGCCGTGGAAGATGGCGGGGTGGGGCGGCTATGTCGATGCCTCGGGAGATCCCTCCGTCGTCTATCAGGACGTACTGTTTGCGCTTCAGCACGAACGGCATATCAACAATGGCAGCCCGAGCCTCCACGCCCGGGGGATCCACAAGCTGGCGCTCCGCCAGGGGGGCACCGTCTGTCATGTGGGCGCCGGCAGCGGCTACTACACGGCGATCATCTCCCTGCTTGTTGGCAGCAGCGGCCACGTTACCGCCGTTGAATTCGACGGCGAACTGGCGAGACGGGCAGAAGAGAATCTCCGCGACTACCCGAACGTTCATGTCGTCCACGGCAATGGGATCGAGTGGCCGCGTGAGCCGACAGATGCCGTCTATGTGAATTTTGCCATCCACTTTCCAGCTGAAGCCTGGGTGGAGCGGTTGAGCGTCGGCGGTCGGCTGATTCTGCCGCTGGGTGTCCCTGACGTCGACGCGGCGGGGCCGACCGGGCTTGCTTCCTACGCTGGCTTCTTCCTGTTCCGCCGCGAAGACCATGGTTACGCGGCCGAATATCTGGGACCTGTCGCGTTTGTCTGGGCGGATGCCGTAAAGGGTGGGTTCGATAGCTACAGGCGGCTGGAGGCCGCCTTCTACAAGGGTGGCATGGAGCAGGTCCGCGCCCTGCGCTGGAAGACCGCGCGGCAGGGCAAGGAATGGTATTCGGAGGCGGATTGGGGCCTCGTCCTCGGTGGGTGAAACCTATTCTGCAGCGATCTTGCCGGCTAGCTGCCGATTCTTCATCAGCTTGTAGATCACCGAGTCCATCAGCGCCTGGAATGAGGCGTCGATGATGTTCTCAGATACGCCGACCGTCCACCAGCGAACGCCGTCGCTATCCGTGGATTCGATGAGGACGCGGGTGATGGCCTCGGTGCCGCCGTTGAGGATACGCACCTTGAAGTCGGCCAGAACCAGATCGTCTATCTCGTGCTGGTATTTGCCGAAATCCTTGCGCAGTGCGAGGTCGAGAGCATTGACCGGACCGTCGCCTTCCGCGACCGACATGATCGTCTGCCCGTCGATGACGATTTTCACGACGGCTTCCGAGACGATCTTCACGCGGCCATGGGAATCGAAACGGCGCTCGACCATGATGCGGAAGCCCTCGATCGAGAAGAATTCCGGGATGGTTCCGAGGGTGCGGCGCGCCAACAGTTCGAAGCTCGCATCGGCGCCCTCATAGGCGTAGCCGGAAGCCTCTCGCTCCTTGACCAGTGCGATCAGGCGGTCGAGCTTGGGGTCATCCTTGCCGACTTCGATGCCGCGCCGCTTCAGCGCGTTGATGAAGTTCGCCTTTCCACCCTGATCTGAGACCATGACCTTGCGGAAATTGCCGACGCTATCAGGCGTCACGTGCTCGTAGGTGCGGGGATCTTTGAGTAGTGCGGAGGCATGGATGCCCGCCTTGGTCGCGAAGGCCGAGGCGCCAACGTAAGGCATCTGGTGATCGGGTGAGCGGTTCAGAAGCTCGTCGAACGCATGCGACAGGCGTGTCAGGTTGGTCAGCCGCTCGTTGTCGATGGTCGTCTCGAAGCGTTGTGCATAGGTCTCCTTCAGTGCCAGAGTCGGGATCAACGTCACGAGATTGGCATTCCCGCAGCGCTCACCGATGCCGTTCAGCGTGCCCTGGATCTGACGAACCCCTGCCTCGACGGCTGCCAGCGAGTTGGCGACTGCTTGGCCGGTATCGTTGTGGGCATGGATCCCAAGACAGTTCCCCGGAACGCCCGCAGCAATTAGGGCCTCGACGATGGCGCGGATTTCCGGCGGCTGCGTGCCGCCATTGGTGTCGCAGAGCACGACCCAGCGGGCGCCGGCATCGTAGGCTGTCTTTGCACAGGCGATGGCATAGGCTGGATTTGCCTTGTAGCCGTCGAAGAAATGCTCGCAATCGACCATCGCCTCCTTGCCGGCGGCGACGGCGGCCTTGACGCTTTCGGCAATGCTCTCGAGATTTTCCTCGTTGGTACAGCCGAGCGCGACCTTCACGTGGTAGTCCCAGCTCTTGGCGACAAAACAGATCGCGTCGCTCTTAGCCTGCAGCAGGCTTGCCAAGCCGGGATCGTTCGAGGCTGAAATGCCGGCGCGCTTCGTCATCCCGAAGGCAACGAAACGGGCCTGCGTCGTGCGCTTCTCGCTGAAGAAGGCGGTGTCCGTCGGATTTGCGCCGGGATAGCCGCCTTCGACGTAATCAAGACCGAACTCGTCGAGCATGCTCGCGATCGCAATCTTGTCCTCGACGGAGAAGTCGATGCCGGGGGTCTGCTGGCCGTCGCGGAGCGTCGTGTCGAAGAGGTAGATCTTTTCGCGTGTCATGATGGTCGTCCTGTCGGCCTTGTGGCTCGTTATTGCTTTCCGGCGAATTTGTCCGTGGCGCGGATCAGCTTGTCGAGAATGCCTGGCTCCGAATAGGCGTGTCCGGCGCCCTCGATCAGATGAAACTCCGCCGTCGGCCATGCCTTGTGCAGCAGCCAGGCATATTTCGCCGGGCATGGCATATCGTAGCGGCCGTGCACGATGACACCGGGAATGTCCTTCAACTTGTAAGCATCCCGCAGCAGTTGGCCTTCGTCCATCCAGCCGGCATGGACGAAGAAGTGGTTCTCGATCCGGGCAAAGGCATAGGCGAAGTCGGCGTCCTCGAACTTGCCGCTGGTCGACTTCTCCGGCAGCAGCGTGATGGTTTCGCCCTCCCATATGCTCCAGGCTTGGGCGGCCTCAAGGGCGACAGCCCGGTCCGCCCCGGTGAGCCGGCGATTGTAGGCCAGCATCATTTCATGGCGTTCTTCCGGCGGGATCGGCGCAATGAAGCGCTCCCACTTGTCGGGGAACATTTCTGACACGCCGAACTGATAATACCAGTCGAGCTCGGCCTTGGTGAGCGTATAGATGCCACGCACGACCAGCTCGGAAACGCGCTGCGGATGCGTCTCGGCATAGGCAAGCGCCAACGTCGAGCCCCACGAGCCACCGAAGACCTGCCACTTTTCCACGCCTGCCATCTCGCGCAGCCGCTCGATGTCCGCGACGAGATGCCAGGTCGTGTTGGCGTTGAGATTGGCGTGCGGCGTGGACTTGCCACAGCCGCGCTGGTCGAACAGCAGCACATCGTAGAGCGCGGGATCGAAGAGGCGGCGGTGGCTCGGCGAGAAGCCGCCGCCAGGTCCGCCGTGCAGGAACACCGCCGGCTTTGCTCCCGGTGTGCCCGAACGCTCCCAATAAATCCTGTGACCATCGCCGACGTCGAGGTGGCCGGAAGCATAGGGTTCGATTTCGGGATAGAGGGTACGGAGCACTTCAGTCATATTTTGACGCCTTCGGCTGGCCAGATTGCAGTATCGTGATCGGGGTGCTGGAAGGAGATGATTGCCTCCTGCCGTGCATAGAAGTCCGGGTCCTTGTGAACGGGTTGGTCGAAGATCGTCTCGACCCAGGGAATGCGTGCGTCGTGGTTGACCTGGATCTGCGGCGCCAGATCACTGCGGTCGTCGAACGTGCCGATCGCGAGCTCGAGGCCGCCCGGGTGGCGGTAGGTCATCGGTGTGCCGCAATTCTTGCAGAAGCCGCGCTCGATGTTGATGGAAGACTGGAAATAGCTGGGCTCGCCACGCGTCCACTCCATGCCTTCGTCAGGTGCGGTCACAAGCGCGGAGAAGAAGCCGCCGAATTGCTTCTGGCACATGCGGCAGTGGCAGATCGAAGGGCGGCCTAGCTTGCCGCTGATGCGGAATCTGACTGCGCCGCACTGGCAGCCGCCGGTTCGAATGGGTTCGCTCATGCTAAGGCTCCGCTTGGCCAATGGGTTGTGTCGTGATCAGGGTGCTGGTGATTGCTCGCGGCAATCGCGTTTTCACGCTCGGGCGTTTCTGGTTCCGGCTCGACAGGCAGGGTGTCGAGCTCGTGAAACCAGCTCATCTTGCGTCCGGTGTTCGATTGCATCACCGGCTTGACGCTATCGGGATCGTCCAATGAACCGAGCACGATGTTGATGAAGTTCGCATCCGGAACATCATAGAAAAGCGGTGTCCCGCAGTCGGCGCAAAAGCCGCGGCGCACGATATCGGACGAGTGAAACCATTTGGGCTCACCGCGCGTCACGGCAAAATCCCTTCGCTTTGCGGCCGCCAGCGGCATGAAATAGTTCCCGGCTGCTTTCTGGCACATGCGGCAGTGGCAAAGGTGCGGATAGCCGAGTTCGCCTACGGCACGGTAACGAACCGCGCCGCACTGGCAACCTTCCGCACAGAGCCACAGCCGTTGTCACGGATTTTTCTCCTCAGGCCATGTGCTCGTGTCGTGATCCGGGTGCTGGTAGGAGACGATGTCGAGCACGAACGGTGCTGCTTCGGCGTCCTCTTCGGTCTGGCGAACCGGCAACTCATGCAGGTGATCGACGAAACCGATCTTGCGTTCGGTGCCATATTGGATGACCGGCGGCAGGGCAGATGGATCATCGAAGGCGCCGGCTGCGACCGCCATTCCATCCGGCGCCTCGTAGGTCAGCGGCGTGCCGCAATCGGCACAGAAGCCACGCTCGACCAGGTTGGACGAACGGAAGCGCTTGCGCTCGCCGCGCGTCCATTCGAATTCGGCGCCGCGCACGGAAACCAGAGGTGCGTAGTAGGCGCCGAATGCCTTCTGGCACATGCGGCAATGACAGATGGAAGAATCCTTCAACGTTCCGCGAACCCGGAAGCGGACCGCGCCGCACTGGCATCCGCCTGTGTAGGTGTTCATCTCTTCAGCTCCCACTTGGTCACTCGTTCGCCCGTGGCCGGATCCTTGCCGTCCTTGAGCTGGATGCCCTCGGCAAGCAGCGTCTCACGGATCTTGTCGGCCTCGGCGAAGTTCTTCGCCTTGAGCAGTTCCAGCCGCACCTTGACCCGCCGGTCGATTTCGATGGCGACCGCTTCGTCGATCTCAGTCTTCTCGGGCAGGACACCGAGCAGGGCGGCACTCGCGGCGAACGTCGCGTGATCGCCGGACTGGGCAAGCGCATGCAGTGCCTGGATTGCCGCTACCGTGTTGAGGTCGTCGGCCAGGGCATTGACGACTGCCGCGTCGGGCTGCACACCCGCAGCATCGGCTGCCGGCCACTTTGCGAGCAGGCGCTCGGCCTCCTCCAGACGCTTGACCGAAAAATCGATCGGCTCGCGATAATGGGTCATCAACATCGCAAGGCGCAGCACGTCGCCCGGCCATTGCCGGCCACCGAACTTTTCGGTGTGCAGCAGTTCGTAGATGGTGACGAAGTTGCCTTCGGACTTCGACATCTTGCGGCCTTCGACCTGCAGGAAGCCGTTGTGCATCCAGACGTTGGCCATGACCTTGGTGCCATGGGCGCAACGCGACTGCGCGATCTCGTTCTCGTGGTGCGGGAAGATCAGGTCGAGGCCGCCGCCGTGGATGTCGAAGACCTCACCGAGGTAGCGCTCGCTCATGGCCGAGCATTCGATATGCCAGCCCGGGCGGCCGCGGCCCCAGGGGCTCTCCCAGCCGGGCTCGCTGTCGCTCGAGAGCTTCCACAGGACGAAGTCGCCGGGATTCTTCTTGTGCGCGTCGACGGCGATACGGGCACCGGCCTGCTGTTCGTCGAGATTGCGCTTCGAGAGCTGGCCGTAATCCACCATCGACTTCGTGTCGAACAGCACTTCACCTGATGCCTGGTAGGCATGGCCGTTGGCGATCAGCTTTTCGATGATCTCGATCATTTTGGCAATATTGTCGGTGGCGCGCGGCTGGACCGACGGCTCAAGGCAGCCGAGCGCCTTGGCGTCATCGAGGAACTGGGTCTCGGTCTTCTGCGTCACGGCGCGGATGGCATCATTGAGCGGCAGGCCGGGATAGTCGCGCAAAGCACGCGCGTTGATCTTGTCGTCAACATCGGTGATGTTGCGCGCATAGGTGACGTGCTCAGCCCCATAGACATGGTTCAACAATCGGAAGAGCACGTCGAAGACGATGACCGGGCGCGCATTGCCGATGTGAGCGAAATCATAGACGGTCGGGCCGCAGACATACATGCGGACGTTCTGCGGATCGATCGGCGCAAAGGCCATCTTTTCGCGTGTCAGCGTGTTGTAAAGCTTCAGTTCCGGCTTCTTAGTGTCTGGCGCGCCGGCCATATCTACTCTCCCAAATGCAATGATCCGAAAAAAATCTGCCACCGGAGGGCCGGGGCGTTTCTCATCTTGGACTTTTCAGGAGACGAAAACGGCCAGGCCAGCGAGCGCGCTAGCGAATAATCTTCCGGCAGATAATGCAGATAACCGTTTTCATGGCGGGTTTTATGGCGCGGGAACCGGGTTTGGTCAAGGGGGTGAGAAGCGACCCGGCGCGAGCCGGAGCAATCGATCCAGTGAATCGATTGCAGCGCCGAACCTCTGGCCCGTCTCCGAGGATGAATCGAGATTCCTGCGCCATTTTCGGAGCGCAAATCTCATTTAGAAAATTGCGACGCCGCTGAAGAACGGGGGAAATAGTGCACAGGTTGACATACGGAATAATCGGTGCGGCAGCAATTTTCCTTGTCGTATCTGCTACATACTTCGCATACGATTTCGGCATGGTTCGCTTCAACAATCCATCCCTTAGTAAATATCCAATCCAGGGTATCGACGTCAGTCATCACCAAGGCGACATCGATTGGAACAGGGTCGCGGCGCAGTCGAACGTCCGTTTTGCGATCATGAAGGCGACCGAAGGCGGGGACCACCAAGATTCCCAGTTCGCCGTGAACTGGCAATTCGCGAAAGATGCGGGCTTGGTACGTGGCGCATACCATTTCTTCACCTTCTGCCGCCCAGGCAAGGATCAGGCACGGAATGTTTTGGCAACCGTACCTAGAGAACAGGGAACTCTGCCAATCGCCGTCGATCTGGAGTTTGTCGGAAATTGCAACAAGGTCCCGACGCTGGAGGAGATGGTAGCGGAGGTGAACGCGTTCTTTGCTGAACTGAAAAGCACCTTTCCGGAGAAACCGATATTCTACGTCACCCAGGAGTTCTTTGATCAATATCTCAGGGGCAACGAATCCCGATTCCCCGAACACTACCTGTGGCTTCGAAGCGTGTTCAAAGAGCCTCGCCGGACCGATTGCGGCGATTGGTCAATCTGGCAGTTCGCCGACAACGGCACGCTGGACGGCATTCAAGGTCCTGTCGACCTCAACGCGCTTTGCCCATCGGAAACAGGTTTCGCGCATCTGTTCCCGGCCGCGGCGGCGAAGTAAAGCGCGCTTACTCCGGCAGCCGGTAATCGACCAGTTTGTTTTCGCGGACGAGGAAGAGCTTGCCGG
>Ga0102590_1002669_pt1 | contig 20301 bp, 17 predicted proteins | sample AraplaMF_Col_mMF_FD_76859 | JGI IMG/M metagenome (GOLD analysis project Ga0102590, IMG submission 76859) | Arabidopsis root microbial communities from the University of North Carolina, USA - plate scrape MF_Col_mMF | ecosystem: Host-associated > Plants > Roots > Endosphere | place: USA...
CTAGCCGACCGACCCCACGACCCAGGAGATGCGGCGGACCTGAGCATCATGGGGTATCGACAACTCCTCAACGGGAGCGCTTCTCTTATGAGCCGATAATTTGCGCAAAAATGAAAGAAAATCAACAAATTCTTAATGATGAATTTTCTCATCTTGATTCTATGGTTAAAAGTCCAGATTTGGGACATACAAAGATTTGCCGTCTCTGCTTTGGATCAAAGCGTAGCGCCTGCTCTTTCCAAGAAATTCGACAATATAACTTAATAACTTACGCCACCCCTCCCCTTACGTGAGGTGACGCCGCCGCAATCTATTTGACCCTGTCGGCGGCAGGCATTTTTTATAGTCTTCATTTCATTTTGAGCTACGGCCTGACGCTCTCAAGACTATCGCGCGGCACCACATCCGCGGCAACGCGGCGAGTCCATTTTTGGGCTATTGAGCTGCAATTTTTTCGCCCCGCAGTGCACAGGCGAAGATTAAAAATCGGTAACAATTCGCTTACCGCAGTGGAAAACCCGCAAATGGCGCATATGGCGGCAAGTGATTCGTCAGGCGGCTGCGGCGACCACACGGTTGCGGCCGGTATTTTTGGCCTCGTAAAGGGCCAGATCCGCCTGTTTCATCAGCTGGTCCGGTGTCAGCACCGACGTAATGCGCGAGGCGATGCCGAACGAAGCAGTGACATTCAGCGCTTCTCCGGCGTGTTTCAGCATGAAGGGAGCGTTTTCGATCGCCGCACGCAGGCGCTCGGCGACGGCGGCGGCAATTTCCGGCGAGGTGTCGGGCATCACAACAACGAATTCCTCTCCACCGTAGCGGCAGGCGAGATCGGCACCGCGGATGGTCGAACGGACGCGATTTGCGAATTCCCGCAGCACCTCATCGCCGCCGTCATGGCCGTAGGTGTCGTTCACATGCTTGAAGCGGTCGATATCGGTGATCAGCACCGAAAGCGGCCGGCCCCGCGCCATAGAACGGTTGAAAAGCACGTTCAGGTGATTGTCGAGATAGCGCCGGTTATAAAGGCCGGTCAGCGGATCGGTCACGGCAAGCTCGATCGTCTGCTTGACGCTGGCGCGCAGCCGGTCGTTGTAGCGCTTGCGGCGGATCTGCGTCAGGCTACGGGCGACCAGTTCGTTGGGATCGACCGGGCGGATGATGTAGTCGTTGACGCCGAGATCGAGCGCGCGCACGACCATGTCGTCAGCGCCTTGCTCAGTGATGATCAGGACCGGCAGAAAGCGCGTGCGCTCCAGCGAACGCAGCTGCGAGCAGAGGCGAAGCGGATCGTAATCGTCGAAGTTGGCATTGACGATGACGAGATCGAAGGCGCTTTCGGCCGCCTCGAAGAGGGCGGCCTGCGGATCGGAGAGGGCAAGCACGTCGGCGACGGGCTTCAGCGCCTTGATGATGCGCTCCTGCGAATTGGCGCGGCCGTCGACGAGCAGGACCTGAGCGGTCTCGTCGGCGCGGCCCTCGCCTGCCCGCGTGAGGTCGTCGATGCCCATCGTATGGGCGGTGTCGGCGCGGATGCGCAGCTCATCGCTCAACGTCTTCAGCCGCAGCAGGCTCTTCACCCGGGAGATCAGCTGCAGATCGTTGACCGGCTTGGTGAGAAAATCGTCAGCGCCGGCCTTCAGGCCGCGTACGCGGTCGGTCGGCTGGTCGAGCGCAGTGACCATGACGACTGGAATATGGGCGGTCTTCTGGCTGGCCTTCAGCCGCTCGCAGACCTCGAAACCGTCTATGCCGGGCATCATGATGTCGAGCAGAATGAGATCGACTTGATTGCGCTCGCAGATCGCCAGTGCCGTGTAGCCGTCCGCTGCGGTCATCACGTCGAAATACTCCGCAAGCAGCCGCGCTTCGAGCAGCTTCACGTTGGCCGGAATATCGTCAACCACCAGTATTCGCGCAGTCATAAGCGTCTTTCCGATGCGTCAGGCATCGCCCAGATAGGTCTTGATCGTCTCGATGAATTTCGGAACCGAGATCGGCTTTGAAACATAGGCCTCGCAGCCGCCTTGGCGGATCCGCTCCTCGTCCCCCTTCATCGCGAAAGCCGTAACGGCAATGACGGGAATCACGTGCAGCTCGTCGTCTTCCTTCAGCCACTTCGTAACTTCGAGGCCGGAGACCTCGGGAAGCTGAATATCCATCAGGATGAGGTCGGGACGATGCTTGCGCGCCAGATCGAGCGCCTCCATGCCGTTTCTGGTCTGGATCGTCGTATAGCCGGACGCCTCGATGAGGTCGCGAAAGAGCTTCATGTTGAGCTCGTTATCTTCTACAATCATCACCTGTTTGGGCATGACAAGCTGTCCCTACGTCCGTTCGCGCAGCGGTTCGTCCCATGACAAAGGCACATGCGGACAAATAGCTCCGTGAAACCGATAGCGCACGCTACCGGTATTTGGTTGAAGAAAAGGTAACTTACCCAGCGAAATGCAAAGCAACTTCAAGACTTCGAAACAACAGGCTGCCGACCCGCACGAGACGGCGATCGCCGTGCTCGGCTGGCTTGCCGATGATCCCGAAATGTTCGGCCGCTTTCTCGCCCTGACGGGTGTGGCGCCCGGCCAGGTGCGCAACGCCGTCAACGATCCCGGATTCCTCGCCGGCCTGATGGATTTTCTGATGAACCACGAACCGACAGCCATGGCCTTCTGCGCGGCGAGCGGTATAAGCCCGGAGACGGTGACCGGCGCCTGGCAGCATTTCTCTTCGCCGGGCCTCGATTCCGGAGAATACTGATCGTGGCCTCCGAAGAATTCGATATCTCGCACATCCGCCTCGGCAAGCGGCCGTTGATCGTCTGTGACGTCGACGACGTCGTGTTGCAGTTCATCGGTCCCTTCCAGCTTTTCCTTCAGAGCCGGGGCCACACGTTTCTGCCGCGATCGTTCCGGCTTCATGGCAACATCGTCTCGCAAGCCGACGGCGTGGAGATCGAAGATCATGAGGTCAGCCGGCTGATCGAGGAATTCTTCGAGGCCCAAGAGCTGTGGCAGACGCCGCTCGACCGCGTGGTCGAAACGCTCGACCGACTTTCGGAAGAGGCCGACATCCTTTTCCTGACAGCCATGCAACCGCGGTTCCAGGACCAGCGCCGTCGGCTGCTGGACAGGATGGGCCTGCTCTTTCCGCTGCTTGCCACCGAACAACCCAAAGGGCCGATCGTTCACGCATTGCATGCCAGCCGCTCCCTTCCCGTCGTCTTCATTGATGATATGGCGCGCAATCTGCATTCCGTTAGGGAACACGTCGCCGATTGCCTGCTGATTCATCTGATGCCGAACTCGCCCGTCCATCGTTTCGCGCCAGCGGCGGCCGACGACATCACCCGCGCCACCGACTGGACGCACGCGGCCGAGCTCATCGAGGCGCATTTTGTTTCCGGCACGTTCACGCGCGCAGTTCCAGCCGCATGAGCGGACGACCGTCCTTGCGCCGCGCTACCGTCTCGAAACCGGCCGCACCGAAGATCGCCGTCGAGCCGATGCAGAGCGTCACTGATTTCGACTGCTTCACATGATCGATCGGACAGGCTTCGAGCAGCCGTGCTCCCTGGCGCCGCGCATGGTCGATCGCGCCGGCGAGCAGGCGGTGGCTCATTCCCTTGCCGCGCAGTTTGGGCAGCAGGAAGAAGCAACTGACGGCCCAGATGGATGGATCCTGCGCATCTCCCTCTTCCAGCGGCCGCGAGACGGTGCGCGGCGAATTGAACTGCGGCACGTCGTGGCGCGGCCCGACCTGCACCCAGGCGACCGGCGCGCCCTCGGCATAACAGAGGATGCCAGGCGGCGGACCCGCCTTGATCCGTCCCCGCATATGCGCCTTGCGTTCGTCGGCCGCCATCTCAGTCCTTATCGCATGCGGCAGGCGCAGCGCCACGCACCAGCAATTATAGAAGGCACCCTGCGGCCCGAACACGATTTCGAAATCGTCCCAGCGTTCTGGCGTTACCGGCTCGAAACGAAGATCGTTATCCAAAGGCAAAGCTCCCGCCCTCTCTTGAGACTCGGAAGCTTAAGGCGTAACCTCGCCACGTTCAATCTTTGTTCTCATCATGACACCCGCCCCTGACAAGACACCCGGCTTCTGTCGCGACTGCCTTGCCGAGCAGAAGGGCGAGGCGCGCCGTTGCGTTTCCTGCGGCAGCCCCCGTCTCGTGCGCCATCGCGAGCTCTACGCATTGACGCTTGCACATATCGATTGCGACGCCTTCTACGCAGCAGTGGAGAAACGCGACAATCCGGAGCTTGCCGACAAGCCTGTCATCATCGGCGGCGGCAAACGTGGTGTGGTTTCCACTGCCTGCTATATCGCCCGTATCCACGGCGTGCGTTCGGCCATGCCGATGTTCAAGGCGCTGGAGGCATGCCCTGAGGCGATCGTCATCCGCCCCGACATGGAGAAATATGTCCGTGTCGGGCGCCAGGTGCGCGCAATGATGCAAGATCTGACGCCGCTGGTGCAGCCGCTATCGATCGACGAGGCCTTCCTGGAGCTCGGCGGTACCGAGAGGCTGCATCACGATCCCCCGGCGCGTACGCTGGCCAAATTCGCTCGTCGCATCGAAAGGGAGATCGGCATCACCGTTTCGGTCGGGCTTTCCTACTGCAAATTCCTCGCCAAGGTCGCCTCCGACCTGCAGAAGCCGCGCGGCTTTTCGGTCATCGGCCGCGAGGAAGCGGTAGAGTTCCTGGCACCGCGTCCCGTCACCACGATCTGGGGCGTCGGCAAGGCCTTTGCGGCGACGCTGGAGGCGGACGGCATCCGCACCATCAGCCAATTGCAGCAGATGGAGGAAAACGACCTGATGCGCCGCTACGGCAGCATCGGTCAGCGGCTCGCCCGGCTGTCGCGCGGCATAGACGACCGCGAAGTGCATCTCAACGATGCGGCCAAGAGCGTCTCGTCCGAGACGACTTTCTTTGACGATATCTCACGTTATGACGATCTGGTGCCGATCCTGCGCAACCTCTCCGAAAAGGTCTCCTGGCGGCTGAAAAAAAACGGCATTGCCGGCCAGACCGTGGTTCTGAAGATGAAGAGCGCCGATTTCAAATCGCGCACCCGCAACCGCAGGCTCGAAGACCCGACCCAGCTTGCCGACAAGATCTTCCGCACCGGGCTCGAGCTTCTCGAAAAAGAGACTGACGGTACGAAATTCCGCCTGATCGGCATCGGCGTCACTGATCTCGGCGATGCCGCCCGCGCCGATCCGCCCGATCTGATCGACCAGCAATCGGGCCGGCGAGCCGCCGCCGAAGCGGCGATGGACAAGCTGCGCGACAAGTTCGGCAAGCGGACGGTCGAGACCGGCTATACGTTCGGCAACAGCAAGCGCGATCACTAGCGCATAATCCCGAAAATCTGCATCGATTTTCGGGGTTATGCGCAGATTCAAAGTGATAGAGCGTCCTTAGCGCGTCAGAAAAGACGCGCGGCGCTCTAACGCGTGAGGCCTGTCAGCCAGGCGGCCTATAAAATCTTCCTTAAACTTCGTCCCATAATGTGCCGGGCAAGTATTGCGTATGGTTGGGTATCATGTTCTCGCGTCTCGTCTTCGGCCTCGGCTTGCTGTCGGCCACCGCACTCGTGCACCCTGCTCTTGCCGCGGATGCTGCGCGCACGCTGCAGATCTTCGTCTCGAAGGACAAGCAGTCGCTTGCGGTCTATGACGGCACCGAGGTCGTCGCGACCTCGAAGGTCTCGACCGGCAAGGACGGCCACACGACGCCGAGCGGCATCTTCTCGGTGCTGGAAAAGCAGAAATACCACGAATCCAATCTCTATTCGGCGGCCCCGATGCCGTTCATGCAAAGGCTGACCTGGTCCGGCATCGCCCTGCACGAATCCAATTCCGTGCCGCGTTATCCGGCCTCGCATGGCTGCGTGCGCATGCCCGGCGCCTTCGCAAAAATGCTCTATGGGATGACCGATCCCGGTGTCCCCGTCATTATCAGCGACGGTGAACTGGTGCCGCAGCCGATCGACCATCCGACCCTTTTCCATCCGGAGGCACCGGCGGCGATGCCGCTGCTTTCGGACGTCGAACTGCGGCCCTCCATGCCCGACAGCCCCGAGAAGCCGGTGCAGGTGGCGATGAACGATACCGCTGCGATGCCCATGCCGGCAGCGCAGCCGATTGCGGCGCCCGAACCCGAGCCGCCGTCCGAGCCGATCAGCATGCTGATTACGCGCCGAACGCTCCGCGAGACGGTGATCGACATCCAGGCCCTGCTCAACCAGCTCGGTTTTTCCGCCGGCAATCCGGACGGCTTGCTCGGTCCGTCGACCGTGCAGGCGATCAAGGCTTTCAAGACGCTGCGGCCGGCGGAATTTGCCGCCGACAAGAGCCTGGTCTCCGACACGCTCCTCCGAGAAGTCTATGCCGCGGCTGGCAAGGGCGAGCCGCCGAACGGCGTCATCATGGTGCGGCAGGCCTTCAAGCCGATCTTCGAAGCGCCGGTGACGATCACCGATCCGGGACTGGCGCTCGGCACACATTTCTTCACGCTGCATGCAGTCGATGAAAGGGCCGGCACGGCCGACTGGCTCGGCATCACGCTCGAGAACAATCTGTCTCGCGAGACGATGAAGCGGCTCGGCATTACCAATCAGGAAAGCTCGATCATTACAGGCAAGCCGATCGCCCGTTCGCTCAGCCGGATTACCATCCCCGATGAGACCCGCCGCAAGATCGACGCCCTCATCGCGCCCGGCTCGACGCTGACGATCTCCGATACCGGCGTCGGCCGGGAGACCGGCGAAGGCACGGATTTCATCACAATCACCCGCGGGTGATGGCCATCACGCTAGAACAGGATGATTTTAAGCCGGGTCGGCCTAAAATCCGAATCCTGTTCAACACTAAATAGTTAGAGCATGATGTCGCCCGAAAACCGCTGACACTTTTCGGCATCATGCTCTGATGCGTGTCGCCCAAAAGTGCGCAGCGGTTTCGGGCTAAAAACATGCACAAATCAAAGACTTAAAGCGCGTCGCATGAATCCGGATTGTCGCGGCGCGCTTTAGGCTGATCAGACAAGCTCGACGTCGACGACGCCGGGGGCCGCACGAAGGGCGGCGGCGATCTCCGGCGTGATGCGGTATTTCTCCGGCAGCGCCACTTCCACCTCGCGTTTGCCCTCCTCCTTGATGACGATGAAGGAAACGAGGCCGTCGCCCTTGGCGTTCAAATGGCCGGCAACCATTCTCAGCGGTCCGGAATCGCGGACATAGACGCGCAGCGCCTTCTGCATCTGCAGCGACTTTTCCTCCAGCGACTGGATCGTCTGGATGCGCAGGCCGATGCCCTCAGGCCGCTCCTCGCCCGTCGCGGTCAGCACGAAGGATTTTCCTGACTCCAACACGTCGCGATACTGGTTCAGCATTTCCGAAAACAGCACCGCTTCGAACTGGCCTGAAGAATCGGAGAAGACGATGATGCCCATCTTGTTGCCGGTGCGGGTCTTGCGCTCCTGTTTGGAGATGACGGTGCCGGCAAGGCGCGCATTGGCCGCGCCCTGTTTGATGGCCGCGGAAAACTCGGCAAAGGTCTGCACCCGCATCTTCTGCAGGATGTTGTTGTAGGAATCGAGCGGGTGGGCTGTGAGATAGAAGCCCAGCACCTGGAATTCCTTGAGCAGCCGCTCGGAGGGGAGCCAGGGCGAGAACGGCGGCAGGGAGATCTTCTCGGGCCCCGACGTCAACGTGCTGCCGAAAATGTCCGACTGGCCGCTCAGCTTGTTCTCCTGGGCGCGCTGGGCATAACCGAGAATGCGGTCGAGGCCGGCTGCTAGCTGGGCGCGGTCCATGTCGAAACAATCGAAGGCGCCGGCATAGATCAGGCTTTCGAGCACGCGGCGATTGACCTGACGCGGATCGATGCGCAGGCAGAAATCCTCGATGCTGGCAAAGGGCTTGTCGCCACGCACCTCGACGATATGGTCGACGGCGGATTCGCCGACGCCCTTGAGGGCGGCGAGCGCGTAATAGATGCGGTTATTGCCGGTCTCGAAATGGCGGAAGGAGGTCTGCACCGAGGGCGCGATCACCTCGATGCCGAGGCGCTTGGCATCCTGACGGAAATCATTGACCTTTTCCGTGTTGGACATGTCGAGCGTCATCGAGGCGGCGAGGAATTCGACCGGATAATGCGCCTTCATGTAGGCCGTCTGGTAGGAGACGATGGCATAGGCGGCGGCATGCGACTTGTTGAAGCCGTAATTGGCGAACTTCGCCAGCAGTTCGAAGATATTGTCGGCCTGCGGCTTCGATACGCCATTCTTGACGGCGCCAACGACAAAGCGTTCGCGCTGCTGGTCCATCTCGGCCTTGATCTTCTTGCCCATGGCGCGACGCAGAAGGTCGGCTTCGCCCAGCGAATAGCCGGACAGCACCTGGGCGATCTGCATCACCTGTTCCTGGTAGACGATGACGCCCTGGGTTTCCTTGAGCAGGTGGTCGATCATCGGATGGATCGATTCCAGCTCTTCGTCGCCGTGCTTGCGGGCATTGTAGGTCGGGATGTTCTCCATCGGGCCGGGACGGTAAAGCGCCACCAGCGCGATGATGTCCTCGATGCAGTCCGGCTTCATGCCGATCAGCGCCTTGCGCATGCCGGCACTTTCCACCTGGAACACACCGACCGTCTCGCCGCGCGACAGCATCTCGTAGGTCTTCTTGTCGTCGAGAGGAATGGCTGCGAGATCGACCTTGACGCCGAGCTTGGCGACGAAATCGACCGCGACCTTCAGCACGGTCAGCGTCTTCAGGCCGAGGAAGTCGAACTTGACGAGGCCTGCCTGCTCCACCCATTTCATGTTGAACTGGGTGACCGGCATGTCCGAGCGCGGATCGCGATACATCGGCACCAGCTTGGAAAGCGGCCGGTCGCCGATGACGATGCCGGCGGCATGGGTCGAGGCATGGCGGTAAAGCCCCTCGATCTTCTGGGCGATGTCGAGCAGCCGAGCGACAACAGGTTCTTTCGCCGCCTCCTCCTGCAGCTTCGGCTCCTCCTCGATCGCCTTGGACAGCGGCGTCGGATTGGCCGGGTTGTTCGGCACGAGTTTGCAGATCTTGTCGACCTGGCCATAGGGCATTTCCAGCACGCGGCCGACGTCGCGAAGGGCGGCGCGCGCCTGCAACGAACCGAAGGTGATGATCTGCGCCACCTGCTCGCGGCCATACTTGGCCTGGACGTAGCGGATCACCTCTTCGCGGCGATCCTGGCAGAAGTCGATGTCGAAGTCCGGCATCGAGACACGTTCCGGATTGAGGAAGCGCTCGAACAGCAGCGAAAAACGCAGCGGGTCAACGTCGGTGATCGTCAATGCATAGGCGACCAGCGAACCGGCGCCCGAACCGCGGCCGGGACCGACCGGAATGTCATGCTGCTTGGCCCATTTGATGAAGTCGGCAACGATCAGGAAGTAACCGGGGAAACGCATGCGCTCGATGACGCTGAGCTCGAATTCCAGCCGCTCGCGATAATCCTTCTCCTCGTAACCCGGCGACATGCCGAGCGTCGAAAGCCGCATGTCCAGCCCTTCGACCGCCTGGCGGCGCAACTCGCTCGCCTCGGCGCGCTCGGCCTCCTCGGCATCGTCGGTGGCACCGGTGAAGCGCGGCAGGATCGGCTTTCGCGTCTTCAGCACGAAGGAGCAGCGCCTCGCGATCTCGATCGTATTTTCCAGCGCTTCCGGCAGGTCGGCGAAGAGCTTGGCCATCTCGGCCCGGCTCTTCAGATAATGATCCGGCGTCAGCCGGAAGCGGCTGTCGTCGGAGACGATGGCGTTGTGCGCAACCGCCATCAGCGCATCATGGGCGTCGTAGTCGTCGCGTGTCGGAAAGAACGCCTCGTTGGTCGCAACCAGCGGCAGGTCGTGGGCATAGGCGAGCCCGACAATCTTCTGCTCGTGCCGCTTGTCGTAAGTGCCGTGCCGCTGCAGCTCGACATAGAGCCTGTCGCCGAAGAGACGCTTCAGCGTCAGCAGCCGGGCTTCCGCCTGGGCCGGATGGCCTTCCTTGATCGCCACGTCGACCGGCCCGGTCAGGGCGCCGGTCAATGCGATCAGCCCTTCCGTGCCTGCCTCCTCCAGCCAGGAGGCACTGATATGAACGGCCTGATTGCTCTCACCGCCGAGATAGGCGCGGCTGACGAGATCGACCAGCCTTTCGTAACCGGCATCCGTCGCAGCGAGAAGAACGATCGCCGGCAGCTTGACCAGGGCCTGCTGGCCGCCGCGCTTTTCCGTTTCCAACCCGTCTTCCATGTCGATCGAGACCTGGCAGCCGATGATCGGCTGCAGGCCATCCTCCATCGCCTTCTGGGAGAATTCGAGGGCGACGAACAGATTGTTGGTGTCGGTAATCGCAATCGCTGGCTGGCTGTCGCCGGTCGCCTTGTAGAGGATCTTCTTCAGCGGCAGCGCGCCCTCGAGAAGCGAATAGGCGGAATGGACCCTCAGGTGGATGAAGCCCGGCGTACCGCCGGTCGCCTCACCCGTTGAACCCTTTGCCGTATCCGCCATGACATGCCTTCCCAATCACCCGAATGAATCGGACGCATTGTCGGCATAGAGGGCGATGATGTCCAGAAGAAGTCCCGCATCCGGACCGCATGATGACCATGCGGTCCCCTGAAAACTTTAGAGCGCCATGACGATGAGCGAGAAGCTGGCAACGAACATTGCGATGGAGGTGAATGCTGCGATATCACGGATCATGTCAGTCATCGGGCTCTCCTTTACTCGTTATGTTCTCAATTTGTTCCATGTATGTTCTGTTGTCAACAGGAATCTTTTCCTTCTTTCTTGTGTTTGAAAAATGCCGGGATGCGCACCTTCGAATCGCTGGGAGCCAGTACCCGATGATATGGGCGGCAGCTGTCCCTTCTGGCCTGCCACAGATCGGTCATGGCGCCTAGACGGCCAGCCTCCTCGAGGCGACCCGTTTATTTCAAATCTTTGTTCCTCTTTTGTTCTTTACACCTCGCAGCATATTTGCCAGCATCCAGCCGAGAAGAGGAGAACGAGATGTTCGATATTCCGATGCTGAACGAATTCGTCGTGGAGGCGAAGGCTGCGACCTATGTCGGCGGCGGCGTGGCGCGCGTACCCTGCCGGCCGAGCTCCCACGATATCGGTTACGAACGCGGCGACTGGCGCTATCTCGACAGCTATTTCGGCGGCACCGATTTCGCCGGACAGGAGGTGGTGTGGCTTGCCGACGAGCCCATCTGGGCGATGAATTATTTCGGCTGCGTCATCGCGCCGAAGCTCATCGACGGCACAGTAGCCGGGACGGTGATCAAGGCTGCACTTTCGGCGATGTATCGAGAGGGCCGATTTCTTGGCGGAATGGAATTCGACCATCCGTTCGGCCGCTATCTCGATCGCAACGAAGGCGGCTGCGAGCGGTTCAGCGGCCACGAATGCATCATGGTCGGCGGCCAGAAGGCCTATGCGCTTGATTATCGCGGCGGGCTGATCGTGCCCTGATCACAGCCTTAAAGCGCATCGCGTCAATCTGGATTCATGCGATGCACATTAAGTCTCTGATTTATGCATGTCGTTATCCCAAAACCACTGCAGGCTTTTGGGCGACATGCATCAGAAATCGACGATCTTGCCGTCAGAGATCGTCACGCGGCGATCCATGCGGCGGGCGAGCTCGTGATTATGGGTGGCGATGAGGGCAGCAAGGCCGGACTGGCGCACCAACGCTTCCAGCGCATCGAAGACGTAGCTTGCCGTTTCGGGATCGAGATTGCCGGTCGGCTCGTCGGCAAGAAGAAGAGTCGGCGCATTGGCGACGGCACGGGCAATCGCAACGCGCTGCTGCTCGCCGCCGGAAAGCTCGCCCGGGCGATGCGAGCCACGATGGCCGATGCGCATATAATCGAGAAGCTGGCCGGCCCGCTCTCCGGCTTCCTTCCAGGACAGCCCGGCGATCAGTTGCGGCATCATGATATTTTCAAGCGCCGAGAATTCCGGCAGCAGGTGGTGGAACTGGTAGACGAAGCCGATTTCACTGCGGCGGATCGCGGTGCGTTTCTCGTCGCTCAGGCCGTCACAGGCATGGCCGTTGATGTTGACTTCACCGCCGTCCGGATGCTCCAGCAGGCCGGCGATATGCAGCAGCGTCGATTTGCCGGTGCCGGAGGGCGCGACAAGAGCGACGATCTCGCCCTTCGACATCGAAAAATCCGCGCCCTTCAGGATCGGGAGCAGCGTATGGCCCTGCCCGTATTGGCGCTCGACGCCGGTAAGCTTGAGAACGACGTTGCGATTCATGAAGGCGGCATTCCTTATTCGTAGCGCAGGGCCTGCACCGGATCGAGCCTGGAGGCACGCCAGGCCGGGAAAATGGTCGCGATGAAGGAGAGCGTCAGCGCCATGACGACGATCGAGATCGTTTCGCTGAGATCCATCTCGGCCGGCAGCTGGCTGAGGAAATAGACCTGCGGATTGAAGAGCACGGTGCCTGAGATCCAGGAGAAGAACTGGCGGATGGATTCGATGTTGACGCAGACGAGGACGCCGAGCAGAACGCCGGCAATGGTACCGACGATGCCGATCGCCGCCCCAGTCATGAAGAAGATGCGCATGATCGCACCGGCGCTGGCGCCCATGGTGCGCAGGATGGCGATATCGCTGCCCTTGTCCTTCACCAGCATGATGAGGCCGGAGATGATGTTCAGCGCCGCCACGAGCACGATCAGCGTCAGGATCATGAACATGACGTTGCGCTCGACCTGCAGCGCCGAGAAGAAGGTCTGGTTGCGCTGGCGCCAGTCGGTGATGGCGATCTGGCGGCCGGCTGCCTCCTCCACCTTGGGCCTTAGATTGTCGATATCGTCGGGGTTGTCGACGAAGAGCTCGATCGACTGCACCAGTCCCTCTGCATTGAAAAAGAGCTGCGCTTCCTCGAGCGGCATGAAGATGATCGAGGAGTCATATTCCGACATGCCGATCTCGAAGAGCCCGGAGATCTTGTAGGACTTGATGCGCGGATTGACGCCCATCGGCGTGATGTCGCCTTCCGGCGAGGTCAGCGTGATGAGGTCGCCGACGCGCAGACCGAGCTGGTCGGCCATGCGGGTCCCGATCAGCACGCCTTCGCCGGAGGCATAACCCACCATGTCGCCTGATTTGATGTTGTCGGAGATCGTCTTGAGCTTGGTCAGGTCCTCGGCGCGGGCGCCGCGCACCAGCGCACCGGTGCTACCGCCGGCCTGGGCGGAGGCGAGCACCTGGCCTTCCACCAGGGGTAGCGCCATCTTGATGCCGGGTACGGCGGCGAGCTTGCCGCTGAGGACAGGATAATCGGTGAAGGGGCCGTCGACCGGCTGGACGATCATGTGGCCGTTGATGCCGAGAATACGCGAGACGAGTTCGGTGCGGAAGCCGTTCATCACGGCCATGACGATGATCAGCGTCGCAACACCCAGCATGATGCCGACGAAGGAGAAGCCGGCGATGACTGAAATGAAGGCCTCCTTGCGGCGGGCGCGCAGATAACGCCACGCCACGAGGCGTTCAAAGGTGGAAAATGGCTTGCCAGCCGGACCCAAGCCGGATTTTGAACTCCGGTCCACTGCTGCCTCTGCCATTTCGCCTCCGTTTCCTAAGCCACAAACCGATTGATCGCCGCTTCGATGGTCATCGTTTCGCGGGCGCCGGTCTTGCGGTCTTTCACCTCAACTTCGCCGTTTGCGACCGCGCGCGGGCCGGCGATGATCTGGACAGGCACACCGATCAAGTCGGCGGTCGCGAATTTGGTGCCGGCCCGGTCGTCGGTATCGTCGTAGAGCACATCCTTGCCGGCCTTGGTCAGCGCGGCATAGATCAGCACGCAGGTATCGTCGCAGGCCTGATCGCCCGCCTTCATGTTGATCACAACGATATCGAAGGGCGCGACCGATGCCGGCCAGATGATTCCGTTATCATCATGCGATGCTTCGATGATGGCGGGAACAAGGCGTGTCGGGCCGATACCGTAGGAACCCATGTGAACGAAGTGTTCCTTGCCATCAGGTCCCTGCACTTTCGCGCCCATCGGCTCGGAATATTTCGTGCCGAAATAGAAGATATGGCCGACCTCGATGCCGCGTGCCGACAGGCGGTCGCCTTCGGGAACGGCGTTGAAGGCCGCCTCGTCGTGCATTTCCGAGGTCGCCGCATAGAGCGAGGTCCACTTGTCGAAGATCGCCTGCAAACCCTCGACACTGTCGAAATCGGTATGTTCACCAGGAATATCGAAATCGACGAAATCCTTATGGCAGAAGACCTCGGATTCGCCCGTGTCGGCGAGGATGATGAATTCATGGCTGAGCTTGCCGCCGATCGGGCCGGTGTCGGCGCGCATCGGTATGGCGCGCAGGCCGAGCCGGTCGAAGGTTCTGAGATAGGCGGCGAACATCTTGTTATAGGAATGCTCCGCCCCTTCGCGCGTCAGATCGAAGGAATAGGCATCCTTCATCATGAATTCGCGCGAGCGCATGGTGCCGAAGCGCGGACGGATCTCGTCACGAAACTTCAGCTGGATATGATAGAGATTAAGCGGCAGGTCCTTGTAGGACTTGATGGAGGAGCGGAAAATATCCGTCACCATCTCTTCGTTGGTGGGGCCGTAGAGCATCGGCCGATCCTGACGGTCCTTGATGCGCAGCATCTCCTTGCCGTAGGCGTCATAGCGGCCGCTTTCCTGCCAGAGCTCGGCCGATTGCAGGGTCGGCATCGAAAGCTCGATGGCGCCGGCACGGTTCTGCTCCTCGCGGATAATGGCGTTGACCTTGTCCAACACGCGTTTGCCCAGCGGCAACCAGGAATAGATGCCCTGTGACTGCTGGCGGATCATGCCGGCGCGCAGCATCAGCCGGTGCGAGACGATTTCCGCCTCCTTGGGATTTTCCTTGAGGATGGGCATGAAATAACGGGACAGACGCATGGCGGATTCCGGAGCAGTTGAGATCCCGCGGCAGGCGGAATCGAAGGCAAGTGTTGATGTGGGAGCGTTCATAGCCGCTTCGCGGCAGGAAGGAAACCCGCAACGGATGTCGGCAACCTCCCGGAAGCGCATGTTCGCACCCGCAAAATGGAAGGGCGTGAAAAAGCGCGTGTTTATAAGGACTTGAACGAAAATCTTGTCAACAGAAAAATTTTGCTAGAGTGTAGCAAAAATGCAAAAAAAGCTGATGACAAAGCCCAATGTTTGAGCTAGTTTTAGCTCACAAAACAGGCAGGGAGTTAAATTCTTGCCGAATTCGCGGTCAAGTCTTGGGAGGATCAGATCTTAGGCGCGCTCGTCGCAGCCCCGGCAACGGTTACAGATCACGCGATACTTAAAACAAGGCTTTTAGCCTTGTTTTTTTTTGGCATTTCGGCCTCGCCCCATCCAAAAGTCCCGCCGACTTCCGTAACGGGATGATCCTCATTCCGTTACGCGAGCTCTTTGCCGCAACAGCATGACGCTGGTATGACGAAGTTCGCTTTCATTAAGCTTGCATCTGCTCAAAGTTTGAGCAAAAGCCACAGTTCAATAGAAGCTGGGGCCGAGTTGCGGCAGTGCGTCGAAGCCCCAGCCGAAATAGGTGTCGCAGACATACCATAGGCCGTAGATCAGAGCCGAAATCAGGGTCGTCAGTGAAAACACGAAAGCAGGGCGAAACCGGGTGGGCGCGCTCGGAACGGTGCCGAGCACCACGTCGTTGTCGTCCGCCTGGGTGCGCAGGCCGATCGGCAGGACGGCAAAAAGCGTCATCCACCAGATGATGAAGTAGACGGCAAATCCCTGAAGAAAGATCTGGAGCATTATGGTTCCCGTTGATGCCGCGCTGATATCGCGTCCTTATACGGCGGAATGGCGACCAACTCAAAGCAGGCGAAGCGTTTAACCGCCTTCTGGTCACTCTGCCGCAGCAGGGCTATCACTCTGCCGCAGGCTCAGGCCTGTTCGAGTTCGATCAGCGTGCCGAAGAAATCCTTGGGATGCAGAAAGAGCACCGGCTTGCCATGCGCGCCGGTTTTCGGCTGGCCGTCGCCGAGCACCCTGGCACCCGCCTCTAGCAGTCGGTCACGGGCGAGAAGAATATCGTCCACCTCGTAGCAGATGTGGTGCATGCCGCCGGATGGGTTCTTTTCGAGGAAGGCTGCGATCGGCGAAGTATCGCCGAGCGGCTGCAGCAATTCGACCTTGGTGTTCGGCAATTCGACGAAAACGACGGTGACGCCATGCTCCGGCAGAGCCTGCGGCTGCGATACGGCAGCACCCAGCGTATCGCGATACGCCGCCGTCGCCGCGGCCAGGTCGGGCACGGCGATGGCGATATGGTTGACCCGGCCGAGCATGGTCAGACCCTGGTGACGAAGGCGGTGACGACGGGCTTCTTGCCCCAGGCCTGGTTCGCAGCAGAGCGAATGGCGCGGCGCACGGCCTCCTGCAGCATATCGATATCCTTGCGACGGGCGCGCGGAATGCTCTCGATGGCGCTGATCGCGGCGTCGAAGAGGGTGTCCTCCATCTCCTCGCCCTCGTCGTCATATACCGGCAGGCCGATCGAAACGAGATCGGGATCGCCGACGATGTCATAGCGGGCGTCGAGCACGACGTTAACAGCGACATGGCCGACATAGGAGAGCTTCTTCCGCTCGCCGATACCCATCTCGTCGAAATCGCCGATCAGCGTGCCGTCCTTATAGATGCGGCCATGCGGCGCCTCGCCGATCACCTCGACGGGACCGGGCGCCAGCCGTAGGATATCGCCGTTGCGCACGCGCGGCACCACGGCGATGCCGGATTGCTCGGCAAGTTCCTTGTGCGCCGTCAGATGCGTCGCCTCGCCGTGCACCGGCACGACGATCTTCGGCCGCGTCCACTCGTACATCCTCTGCAACTCGTTGCGGCGCGGATGGCCTGAAACGTGGACCAGCGCCTCGGTATCGGTGATGATGTGCACACCTTGCTCGACGAGGCCGTTCTTGATGTCCTGGATCGCCTTCTCGTTGCCGGGAATGGCGCGCGAGGAAAAGACGACGATATCGCCTGCCGCAAACGCCACATTGCGCATCTCGTCGCGGGAGAGCTTGGCAAGTGCTGCCCGCGCCTCGCCCTGGCTGCCGGTCAGGATGACGACCACCTTGTCGCGCGGGATATAGCCGTATTCGTCCTCGGAGATGAAGGGCTTCACGCCTTCCATCAGGCCGATGTCCTGGGCGACGTTGACGACGCGCTTCAGCGAACTGCCGAGCAGCAGCACTTCACGGCCTGCCGCCTCGGCAGCCTCGGCAACGGTACGGATGCGCCCGACATTCGACGAGAAGGTGGTGATCGCCACCCGGCCCTCGGCATTCTCGATGATCTTACGCAGGCTTTCGGACACATCCTTCTCGGAGGGCGAAACACCGTCGCGCAACGCATTGGTGGAATCGCACATCAGCGCCAGCACGCCCTCGTCGCCGAGCTGGCGGAAACGTGTCTCATCGGTCAGGGGGCCGAGCGAAGGCTCGTGGTCGATCTTCCAGTCGCCGGTATGGATGACATTGCCGACCGGCGTGCGGATCATCAGCGACATCGGCTCGGGGATCGAATGGTTGACGGCCACACCTTCGATGCTGAAGGGGCCGACATTGATCGTATCGCCTGCCTTGAACGGCGTCACCGGCACTTCGCCGATCGTGGCCTTCTCGAAATTGCGCTTGGCTTCGAGCAGGCCTGATGTAAAGCCAGAGGCATAGACCGGCACGTTGAGGCCGGGCCAGAGGTCGGCGAGCGCACCATAATGGTCTTCATGCGCATGGGTGATGATGATCGCCTTGAGGTTCTTTCGTTCGCTGGCGAGGAAGCGGATATCGGGCAATACGAGGTCGACACCCGGCAGGTCAGGCCCCGGAAAAGTGACGCCACAATCGACCATGATCCACTGGCGATGCTCGGGCGGGCCGTAGCCATAGAGAGCGAGATTCATGCCTATCTCGCCAACGCCGCCCAGAGGCAGGAATACCAGTTCGTCCTGTTTCGCCATAATTTTCGTTTGTTCCGCTATCCAAAAAACACATCACCGGCAGCAATGGGCATTATCCTGCCAGCGCCGGTATCGAGCATCAACAAGCCATTATCATCAATTCCCGCGAATTGTCCGGAAATCGATCTGTCCGGCAAATTCACCGTAATCTTTTCGCCGATGCCGCAGGCGATCGCGCGCCAGAGCGCCGTGATCTCGCCGATGCCGCGGCCCTGGTCCCATATTTCAAGCACTTCCGCCGTGGCGGCGAAGAGATGTGCGAAGAGTTCCTCCGGCGAAGCCGCGCTTCCCTGCTGGCGCAGGCAGGTGACCGGGTAAAGCGGATTGTCCGGCATCACAGAGATATTGATGCCAATGCCGACGATCAGCGCGTAACGTCCGTCCGGCAGCCCCTCACCTTCGACGAGAATGCCGCAGGTCTTCTTTCGACCGATGAGGATATCGTTCGGCCATTTGACCTCGAGCGGTTCGGCAACTGGCGGCAGCACCCGGCGGATCGCCTGATGCACCGCAACGGCGATCGCCAGCGGCAGGGAGCCCAGGCGTTCCATCGGGGCCGGGTCGATCAGAAGAAGAGAAGCGTAGAGATTGCCGCGCTCGGAAACCCAGAGCCTGCCGCGGCGGCCGCGGCCGCCCGTCTGCCTCTCGGCGGTCACCCAGAGATTGCCGCCATCGCCCGCCCGAGCCCGGGCGAGACATTCGCTGTTGGTGGACGATGTTTCCGACAGAGCCTCGTGCCTGAAATCGCCGAGCGATATCCGGCGCCGCCCGTCGGAAGCCATCAAAAGAGCGTCGCAGCGGCAAGCTCTGCCGCACCGCCGATCGGGCCGCCGATGAGGACATAGGCGGTGACGAAAAGGCCGGAGAGACCGAAGACCAAACGCAACGTTCCGGAGACACGGGCGAATTCGCCGGTCGCCTCATCGAACCACATCAGCTTGATGACACGCAGATAGTAGTAAGCCCCGACGACCGAGGCGAGAACGCCGATGATGGCGAGCGCATAGAGCTTGGCTTCGATGGCGGCAACGAAGACGAAGTACTTCGCGAAGAAGCCGGCGAGCGGCGGGATGCCGGCGAGCGAGAACATCAGCGCCGTCAGCACCACGGCCATGAACGGGTTCGTTGTGGAGAGGCCGGCGAGATCGTTGACCTCCTCGACGACGGTGCCGTCCTTGCGGCGCATCGACATGATGATCGCAAAGCTGCCGAGCGTCATGACCATGTAGATGACCATGTAAAGCATGACGCCGGTGACGCCGGTCTGGTTGCCGGCGGCAAGGCCGACCAGCGCATAACCCATATGACCGATCGAGGAATACGCCATCAGCCGCTTGATATTCTTCTGGCCGATCGCCGCAAACGAGCCGAGCAGCATCGAGGCGATCGAGATGAAGACGACGACCTGCTGCCAGTCCGCCAGAACCGGCTGGAAGGCAGTGATGACAATGCGGGTCATCATCGCCATGGCGGCGACCTTGGGTGCTGCGGCAAGGAAGGCGGTGACCGGTGTAGGCGCGCCTTCATAAACATCCGGCGTCCACATGTGGAAGGGAACGGCCGAGATCTTGAAAGCGATGCCGGCGAGGATGAAGACTAGGCCGAAGATCAGGCCGAGCGAACGCGCGCCCTCGACGGACAGCGCCTGGGCGATTTCGGAGAAATGGGTGTGGCCGGTGAAGCCATAGACCAGCGACATGCCGTAGAGCAGCATGCCGGAGGAAAGCGCGCCGAGGACGAAATATTTCAGGCCGGCTTCGGTCGACTTCAGGCTGTCGCGGTTGATCGCGGCGACGACATAAAGCGCCAGCGACTGCAGTTCCAGCGCGAGATAGAGCGAGATCAGGTCGTTGGCCGAGATCATCAGCAGGATGCCGAGGGTCGCAAGCACCAGGAGAACCGGGAACTCGAACTTGTCGAGTTGATTTTCGCGGGCGTGGCCGATCGACATGAACATGGCGACCAGCGAACCGATGAGCGCCACCAGCTTCATGAAGCGCGAGAAGCCGTCGGCCATGTAGACGCCGCCATAGGCAAGGCCTTCTGCGGGCACGAAGAGCAGCCACAGGCCGGAGGCCAGGAGCAGGACGATGGCCAAGCCGGTGACGACAAGGCCCGACCGCTCGCCTGAGAAGACGCCGACCATCAACAGGACAAGGGCGCCGACCGCGAGGATGAGCTCCGGCGCGGAAAGATGCAGACTGAGGAGAATTGTTTCAGCGGTCATGTCCAATAAGTCCCGTCATCATTTCATAGAC
>Ga0102590_1002671_pt1 | contig 20256 bp, 24 predicted proteins | sample AraplaMF_Col_mMF_FD_76859 | JGI IMG/M metagenome (GOLD analysis project Ga0102590, IMG submission 76859) | Arabidopsis root microbial communities from the University of North Carolina, USA - plate scrape MF_Col_mMF | ecosystem: Host-associated > Plants > Roots > Endosphere | place: USA...
GGGCCCGTAGAGCCGATGGCGGCGTCCCCGCCAATGACCGCGGTACCCCCGCCCGTGGCTTACGGAGGCGTACGGACGCCGGCGGTGACGGAGAAGGCGGCGAAAGGTGAGCCCGGCTGGATATTCGTCGTTCTGGGGATAGTGGCCGCGATGCTCGCGCTCGTCTTTCTGCTGCGCCGATCCGTCGGGACTGCATTGAGTACCAGCGAGCACGAAGCGTTCGCCGCGAAGTTGCGGCGCCAGCTCAATCTTGTCGAGGATGCGCCCGATGCTGCTCGTTGAGGACGCGTTGCCGATACTGCTCGAAGCGCTGCAGCGCATGCCGGCACGCGACCGTCGTGCGATCCTCGCGATACTAACGCCTGCCGAGCGCGAGCGTCTCGCACGGCTGAAGCCTGGCTCCGCTGAACCTGCCGGATCGACCTGTTCGGCGGATGTCGAGGTGCGTTTGGCGGCGCTGCGCGCAGGTGGCGACGGCGGAATGACGCCGGCGACGGGCGAGGCGCTCCGGCGATTACTCGACATCACTCCAGCCTCGGCAGGCTGGGTCCGCAAGCCCCAGCCTGCGGCGTCGTTGATGGACTCGCTTGGCGGCATGCTTCGGCGGGAACGGAGGAATTCGTGAGCGCCCTTCTGAAATCGGCCGGCGACGAAATGGTGCGACCGTTCGCGCCCGCGATCGAGGAACCATCTGTCGAAGTGGCCGCGGATCCGCGCGATTTGGAATATGCGCGTCTGCGGGGGCAAATCGATGACCTGCAAGGGAGGCTCGTCGAGGCAGAGGCGGCGAAGGTGGAGGCTGTATACGCCGCGCGTGCGGAAGGGCGCCGAAAGGGTCTCGATGAAGCGGAAGCGCGCGAGGAGGAAAGGCTTTCCGTGCTCCGCCGCGGCATCGACGCGGCTGTCGAAGCGTGGAAGGCCCGGCTCGATGCGCTGGACGGCCTGGCCGCCGCGCTCGCCAACACGGCGCTTGCTAGGATCTTCGAGCCGCATGAGGATCTGAGCGAGAGAGTGGTTCGGATGCTGGCCCGTCAAGTCGGTGAACTTCGCCGTTCAAGCATCGTCGCAATTCACGTCAGCCGCTCCGATTTTGCGAATCAGGACGCGCTGGAGGCACTCGGGGAGCAACTCGCGCGGGGCGATGCGCGGATCGCGATCCGGGTGGACCCGGAGCTGGAGACAGGCGCATGCCGCGTCGAGTGCAAGCTCGAACAGGTCGATCTGGATGTCCAGGCGCAGTGGTCGAAGCTTGCGCTGGTGCTCGATGAGATGGCGGGGGGAACCACGCCATGATGGCGCACCCGTTTGTCTCGCGGATCGCATCGACCCAGCTTGCCAGGCCGTACGGTCGGATCCGCAAAGTCGCGCAAGGCTATTTCGAGGCATCAGGACCGGCATCCACAGTCGGCGATATCTGCGTCATCGAGGATGACGGCGAAGCGTCATCCGTTCTGGCTGAGGTCGCCTCGGCCGACGAGCAGGGACTGATCCTGATCCCGCTGGAGCGGGATCGACCGGTACGCCCCCAAGCCCGCGTCCACGCATTCGCTGCGGGCGGCACAATTGCGGTCGGGCCGGGATTCGCCGGTCGCGCTATCGACGCGCTCGGCCGTCCGATCGACCGGGCGGGGCCGATCGCCGCCACGATGTCGATGCCGCTCGATGGCGCGGTTCCGCGTCCGCTGGATCGCGATGCCCCGACGCGGGCCGTAACGACGGGCATCCGCGCGATTGATGGGCTGTTGCCGCTGGCCGTCGGCCAACGCATCGGCATCTTCGCGGCGAGCGGCGTCGGCAAGACAAGCCTGCTCGAGCAGCTTTCCGGCCAGATCGAATGCGATCGCTGTGTGCTGTGTCTAGTGGGCGAGCGCGGGCGCGAAGTCGAAGGAATCTGGCGCACCTTGTCGATGCGCGACGACGCCGATCGGTTCACGCTGGTTGCCGCGACGTCCGACGAAAGCGCTGCGCTTCGGGTCCGCAGCGCCAATGTTGCCTTGTGTCTCTCCGAACATTGGCGCGACCAAGGCGAACATGTCGTTCTGGTCATCGATTCGGTAACGCGTCTCGCAATGGCGTTGCGCGAGATCGGTCTCGCCTCGGGCGAACCGCCGACGGTACGCGCCTACACCCCCAATGTATTCGCCGCTCTTCCCCGTCTGGTCGAGCGGTGCGGCGCGGTTCGCTCCGGCGGCGCGATCACGGCTGTGATGACCGTGCTCAGCGAGACCGATGACGTCGACGACCCGATCGTCGAGGTGATGAAGTCGCTGCTCGACGGGCATATCATATTGTCGCGCAAGCTCGCCGAGCGGGGACATTTTCCGGCGATCGACGTCCCGCGCAGCATTAGCCGTCAGGCCCCCAGATTGATGGCGCCGTCCCACGCTGCCGCGGCTCGCGACGCCGTCGCGATGCTGGGGGCCTATGAAGAAGCCCGGCTGCTCATCGAAAGCGGTATGTACAAGCAAGGCGCGAGCCGGGAAATCGATCGTGCAATCGAGATGCGCGAACGGCTGAGCGGCTTTCTCCAGCAGCGGCAGGACGAGAACATCGTGTTCGATGCCAGCGTCGGCGCGCTTCGGTCCGCGTCAGGCCGGAGTGCTGCGTCATGACTCGGCATCACTCCAGCGCCGATCTGATCCGTATCGAGGCACTGCGAGGCATGCAGCGCAGCCAGGCTCAGGCAGCGGCAGTCGAGGCGCTGGCGACGGAGCGGCGCGTGTTAGCGCAGCTGGAATGGGCCAGAGCGGAGCGGGACGAGGCCCTCGCGCGGTGGCACGAGCAGCTTTCGAGCCCGGGCTTTTCGCCAGAAATGGCAACGGCGCTCGCCGGCGCGTTGAACCGCAGCGATGAAGGCGCAGCGAGTGCGGGTGAAGCCGCGGATCGCGCCGCGTCCGAGCGTGCCGAATGTGATTACGTCTGGCGGCAGAGCGATGCGCATTGCCGCCAGGCGGCTTCGCTGCTCGCCACAAGCCGCCGCCGCGAAGCGCGCAAACGTGACGAAAAGGCAATCGAGGTCGCCGCAGATCGAATGGCACTCGTCTGGAGGCGGCAATGATCGAGTTGCTTCCCTCTTCGTGGGGCAGGCCGCCGCGCCCGGACCCCGCCTTGCATCCGCGAGAAGTTTCGTCCGATACCAGCTTCGCTGGCCTACTTGGCGCAAGGGACCGTGATGTCGCGCGGAAAATGCCCAGGCCGCGCCCGACCGGGCAAGTCGATCCGAACGTGCCGTCACAACCGCTGGCGGTGGCTACCTCGGGACTAATCGGACTTGATCCAGCAGTCGCGGAGGGCGCTGTTGCAGAACAGTTCAACGAGCATGGCTTTTTCGGCAGCGCGGTTCCGGCGGTCGAGGACGCGTCCGACACGGTGCGTCCGGCCAATGGCCCGTCAATCGGGTCGGGCATGACCGCCGCTGCCGAAATCCGCGCCGAGGCTGTCGCATCGAATCCCACCTCGCCGGTCCCGGCTTCTAGTCCTAAATTCATTCCGGCCGACGGGATCGACGCCTCGGCGCCTCGTCCGAAGCGTCTGGATGGCTCGACTGTCGCCTCGCGGCAACTGACGGATAACCGGCGTGCCAGTACCGGATCCGTCGACGAGCGGGCGGGAGAAGTCGACGGCCCGCGAGCCGGCACGTCCCTGGGCAGGCGCATGCTCGCCGCGAGTTATGCCAGGGCGACGCAATCGGCGGCGTGGGTTGCCATCAGCGAGAGCGAGCGCGGCCTGCAGGTTGCCGCCTTTGCGGCAACTCTCTCCGCCGAAGAGCAAAGCCGGCTGCGTGACGAGATTGCGGCGCTGCTTTCTCGCCACGGCCTGGTTTCAGGCCGCATCCATGTCACCGCGCGGCGCGTGCCGCGTGCCTCAGCCTAGGAGAAGCGGGCCGTGCAGACCGCAGCCGTCTCGACCATCGACAATAGCGAGCAAGCCGCGCAGCGGACCGCCACCGCCAGCACGGCCGACCAGGCGAGCAATGCCTTCGGCCTGAGCTTCGAATCACTGCTCAAGATCATCCTGACGCAGTTGACCTACCAGGATCCGCTCAAACCGATGGACAATTTCGAGTTCGTCTCGCAGCTCGCGCAGTTCTCGCAAATCCAGCAGGGCCAGACGATGAACGATCGTCTCGAGCAGCTCGTCTCCGCTCAGGCGACGAGCCAGGCGACCGACTTGCTCGGCAACCGCGTAGATGTGCCCGCGGGCGCCGCCACGATCTCTGGCAAGGTTGTCGCGATTTCGTTCCAGAACGGCGCGCCCAGCGTGACGATCCAGACCGACGATCAGCGTACGATCAGCAACATCGCGATCAATAGCATCACCCAAGTCAGGTAGGGAGAATAGGCATGTTTGGCGCCATCTATATCGGCCTAAGCGGCTTGAACGCCTATTCGAAGGGTCTTCAGCAGGTGAGCAACAATGTGACGAACCTGAACACGTCGGGCTTCAAGAGCTCGACGGTTTCGTTCCAGAACTATTATGGGTCGAAAGACAGTGGCGGGCTCTCCTATACGCCGAACGACAGTAGCGCCGGCAACGGTGTGGGTATCGGTGAATCGCGGCTGAGCTTCCAGCAGGGCGAATTGCGCCAGAGTGATCGCGATCTCGACCTGGCGATCGACGGAACCGGCTTCCTGGTGCTGCTTGACGGAGCCGAGACGCTTTACGCACGCACGGGCAGCTTCGAGGTGGATAAGGACGGATACATCATTCTTTCGGGCACAAGCTACCGGCTGGCGGCGCTAGATTCGTCGAACCATCCGGTTGCGCTATCGGTGGACGCAGTCCGCACGAACCCGCCCAAGGCGACGACGGTGATCAAATTCGCAGACAATCTCTCTTCCACCGCGACCAGCTTCGCCCTGAGTGACCTCCGCGTCTATGATGGGAGCGGCGGGGCACATGTATGGAAGGTCACTTTCGCAAAAGATGCCGACGCCGGTGCCGGCGCATGGAAAGTGAAGGTGACCGACGACAAGAACACGACGATCGGAACCCAATCGCTCAAGTTCGTTGGCAGCGCGGTCGACCCCATGACGGCCAAGCTCGATTTCACCGACGCCACCGCCGGCCTCACCGTCTCGCTCGATTTTTCGGCGGGAGTGACTTCCTATTCGTCGGGAGAAGTCTCCACGCTGCGCTCGTCATCCATCGATGGGCAGGCGGTCGGAACCGTCACTACGGTCTCGGTCAACAGCAAGGGACGGCTCGAGATTGGCTATTCCAATTCCCAGAAGCAGGAGCTCGGCGCGATCGCGATCGCCGACTTCCGGGATCCTCAATCGCTCGAGCAGCGTAATGGCGGCATTTTCGCGCAGACGGGACTTGGAAGCCGTGAGTTTCTCAACAGCGAGGATCCGCGCGTTGGAAAGGTCGTGTCGAAGCGGCTTGAGGCGTCGAATGTCGATCTCTCGCAGCAGTTCGGCGATCTGATCCTGATTCAGCGCGGCTTCCAGGCCGCGTCGCAGATCGTCAGTGTGTCTAACGACATGATCCAGCAGCTCTTCGGGATTCGCGGCCAGGGATGACGCACGTGCGAGAATGGCTGTCGGCGAGCGTCGATCTAGGCAAGGCGCAGGCCGCGATCGCGGACTTGATGGCAGGCTGGTCGCGCCATTGGTTTGCAGGGAACGAGGACTTTCCCGCCGGAATGTTTGCGTCCACGGCCGACCTGGGTCGCGAACTTCGTGGCATCGAATGGCGCAGTGGCAGTACGGGTTCGGCGATCGGCGTCGCAGCGGGAGGCGTGATTATGCTCGGTGCATGCGCGATGGGAGTCGCTGCCAGGATCGGCGATCGCACGTCTGCGGATCTCGAAATACTGCGGCAACTCGGCGAAGAGTGCTTTCAAGACTTATGTCGGCGGGCAGGGGAATTGTTCGCACTTCGCACCGGCACGCAATGGGAGGCCGCGACGCAAGGGCCTGCGAAGGACGACATGGTATATCGCGCCGAGATAAGCGACCGGGGCGACCGGACGGTTTTGGCGGTTGCCCTGACATCATGTCAGCTCGCGCGTCTGGTGAAATCCCTTCTTCCTGCCCCGCCGGAACCGCCCCCGCTCGCGTCGGCACCTGTCGCGCTGGCTGCCAGTCAGATTCGCTTGTCTGCCTTATTGGGGGGCTGCCAAGTGACATTGGCTGAAATCGAGGCACTGGCTCCGGGCGACGTCTTGGTGCTCGACCGCGACGTTGGCGAAACGCTGCCGCTTGCGATCGAGCACCTGCCGATCCGGCGAGGCACTTGCGCCGTTGCGAGGCAAGGCGATCGCCTCAGCCTCCAGATTACCCAACCCCTGGAGGGATAAACAATCTCGTGATCGATCAGAGTGAAGCCGCCGCAAGTGAGAATGTCGGTGAGGCGCCACGCATCAGCACTGCGCTGATCCAGAATGTACCCGTGCAGCTTGAAGCCTTTGTCGGCGATGTGCGTATGACCATTGCCGAGCTGAGCGCGCTTCGGCCGGACAGCGTCGTTGCCCTTGATGCGCCCTTGAACCAGGCGGTGGAGCTGCGACTCAACCGGCTCCCGGTTGCGCGCGGAGAACTGGTCGCCGTCGGGGACAAGTTCGGCGTCCGGATTTCCGAAATCGTGCAATGGCCTGAGTGACGATGCGCTTTTGTTCGGCGGGTCTGTCCCTATGGGGGCTGCTGCTTTCGACGCCTGTGATGGCACAATCGGGCCGGCTGGGCGGCGGTGGGACGGTGGACGTTTCGATTACGCGCATTGTCATGGCATTATTGCTCGGCACCATGCTCGCGGTGCTCGCGGCGTTGCTGCTGAAGCGCGGCGGCGGCAGGCTCGACATGGCTGCCGCGCGGCGCCTGTTCACGACATTGCCGGCAGCGCGCCGGATCCAGATAATCGAGAGCCGGCGCGTTAGCCAGCACGCTGATCTTTGCCTCGTGCGATGCGACAGCGATGAATATCTGGTTCTTTGCGCAGCCCAGCATCAGCTGATCCTGCGTGCACGCGAAGCGCCACAGGCGCCGGAACAAGCCGGTTCCGGCGAGAGTGCCGACGCATGAAGATGCGGCACTTCATCGGTCTTGGCATCGCCGGCGCGTTGTTCGCGCCGGCCGCGGCCCGGGCCGCGGCGCCCACCCTGGTCCCGCCTGGCATCGGAACCGACGCGATTCGCACCATGCTGATTCTCACCATGCTGGCGGTGGTGCCGGCAATTGTCATCAGCATGACCAGCTTCATCCGTATTGTCGTGGTGCTCTCGATGGTGCGGCACGCCTTCGGGATGCCCGAGACGCCCCCCAATCCGGTACTGGTGAGCCTGGCTTTGTTCCTGACTGCCTTTACGATGTCCCCGACCTTTACTGCCGTCAACGCTGGCGCCCTGCAGCCACTGATGGCGGGCAAGATTTCGGTCGAGCAGGCGATGACGAGCGGCAGCGGGCCGCTTCGCGATTTCATGCTCGCTCAAACGCGCGACTCCGATATCGAGGCGATCTATGCGATCGCGAAGACACCCGTTCCCGACCGTCCTGAACAGGTCGAGATACTGAAGCTGGCGCCCGCATTCATTCTGAACGAGCTGCGTGTCGCTTTCACGATTGGCTTTGTCATCCTCTTGCCGTTCCTGTTGATCGATCTCGTCGTCGCGAGCATTTTGCTGGCGCTCGGTATGATGATGGTACCGCCCGCGACGATCTCGCTTCCGATCAAGATCCTGATGTTCGTGCTGATCGACGGCTGGAGCCTGATCCTGCAAGGTGTGCTCGGTAGTTTTCGATGAGCCGATTGCCGCGTTCCGGCCTGGATCTCCTCCTGATTCCTCCCCGGGTGGAAGCCTCGTTGTGGCGCCGGCTGCGATATGAGCGGGAGCTGCGTTGCCGCGAGCAGATCTTCACGCGTTACCGCGATCTCGCCCGCGCCATTGCTGCCAGACAACTGCGAAGCCGCCCGCGCAACGGCGTCGAGCTGCCGGACATGGAGCAATTCGCCTATGAAGGCTTGCTCGCTGCGATCGACCGCTTTGATCCGCTGCGGGGGATCCCGTTTCCCGCTTTTGCGCGCCGGCGAATATTGGGAAGTATTTTCGATGGCGCGTCGAAAATGAACGAGATCGATGCACAATATAGTTATCGCCGCCGTCTCGAGGCGGAGCGCTCCCGGTCTCTCACGGCGGCAACGGAGAAAGGCGATGATCCGCTGCACGAGCTGGCCGCGCTGGCGAGTGGTCTGGCGCTTGGACTGATCCTTGCCGAGACGAATCTCGTCGCCAGCGAGGATGGGCGTGACCACCGTCCAGGCGCCTACGAAACGCTTGCCTGGCGCGAGCTTCAGGCTCGGCTGGCGCTGGATGTCGCCCGGCTTCCCGAGCGCGAAGCCGTGATCATTCGCCAGCATTACGAAAACGGTGTTAGCTTCACGCGCATCGCCGAGCTCCTCGGTCTCTCCAAGGGCCGCGTTTCACAACTCCACGCCGGGGCGCTCGCGACGTTGCGGAAACGCCTCTGACAAAGACGACAGGATGGATGGACATGACCTTGTGCAGCGATGAGGAAATGGAGCAGCTGCTCTCGGCAATGGGCACCGGGGCGCCCGACGAGCTCGCTTTGGCGGAGCGGCTGATCGACGCCCATCCCGAGGACGCGAGACTGCACTTCCTCCGCGGCTCGATGCTCGCGGGCCGCAACCGGCCCATTGAAGCGCATGCGGCCCTGTCGCGCGCGGTGGAGCTCGCGCCGGACTTCGCGCTGGCGCGTTTCCAGCTTGGGTTCTTCGAACTGACGTCCGGAGAGGCGGCGCGCGCGCTGGCGACCTGGGAGCCGTTGCAGGATCAGCTTCCCGCAGACCATTATCTGGCGTTTTTTATCGATGGATTGCGCCATCTGGTGCAGGATCATTTCGCCCGGACGATCACCGCGCTCGAGGCAGGTATCGCTGCGAACGAAGAGAATTTGCCACTCAATCGGGACATGCAACTGATCATCGATCAGTGCCGGGACCTGCTTCCGGCCGGCCAGGGCGATGAAGCGGAGACTTCGGCGACGTCCTTCCTGCTTGATCAACTCGGTGCGCGAGGAACGACGCATTGACGCAGATCGGCAATGTCAACCAGGTCCTCTTGCTCCTGCGCGAGCAACTGGAACGAACGAGCCGCGGCCGGGCCGCCGGGCGTCGCGGCAGGATTGCCGGAACGGAGTCCAGAGAATCGCGACCGCTGGAGCGAGCCCGCGCACTGGCGGCGCTTGACGGGCTGTCTGAGGGCGAAGTTCGCCGCGCGGTGGTGCGCGGACTGCTCGTCGATGCGTTCGGCGAGGCCATGAGCAACGATCCTGCCTTTCAGACAGTAATCGACGAGGTGTTCCGGATCATCGCGGACGTGGAGGGAGGGGCGGACCTGCTCGACCAGGCGGTAGCCCAGTTGCGCAAGGGCTGACTGTTCCTCAGCCAGGCCGCATTCCCATTCGCGCCAGCGCTTGCGCAACGGTGCGCCCGCTCGAATCGACCGGTGTGTGGAGTGCCCGTTCGAATATCCGCTGGGCCTCGGCGGGATTTCCCGACCCCGCGGAGAGAAGTGTCGCGGCGAGCGCCGCCGAAAAGCATTGGCGATCGAGGCGAAGCGCCACTTCACACCGTCGCCGCGCCGCCTCCGGCTTTCCCTCGAATATGTCCATCACGGCTAGCGAGCCGTGCGACTCGGCGAAGCTGTCGTCGAGCCTCAGAGCCGTTTCGAAACGGTCCTTGCCGGTCGCGAGATTCCCCGCGATGACATGCGCCCAGCCTGCAGCGATCCACGAACCGAGATGTGTCCCGAACAATTGGGCACCCTTGTCGATCTCGGTCGCGGCGAGGGCCTTGTCGTCTCCCAGCAATCTCACCAGACCACGCCCGATCCAGGCGCGCGGCGACGACGGAGCACGGGCGAGCGCCGCATCGAAATAGCGCTCAGCTTCGCCGGGATCGTCGTCGCCAAGCGCGAGCGTGCCGAGGGTTGCGAGCGCATCGGGATGATCGCCGGCACAATTCGCCGCGCGGCGCGCGAGGCCGATATCCTCGATATCGATCGCGAGTGTCGCGACCGCTGCGGCCAGCCCGGGATGGTCGGGATGCAGGTCGAACAGCTGGCGCGCCTGCACCGCCGCCTCCTCGAAATCGCCACGATCGTGCAGGAGCTGGACGAACAGTTGCGCGGCCTGCGGGAGCGCCTGCACAGTCGTTTGGTCGAGCAGTGCCAGCGCGGTATCGAACGTTTTTACCATTGCCAGCGACCAGGCCCGATTGAAGCGGATCGCGGGCGCGTCTTCGCCCCGCTCCATCAACTGCGCCAGCCGGTCCGAAGCGGTGTTCCAGTCCCGCCGCTGCATGGCGGACAGCCCTGCCAGATGCAGTGTGTGCGGGGGCAGCGGCGCGATCCGGGCATGCCGGTCGAACAGATCCTCGGCCTCGTCAAACAATCCTTCCTCGAACGCCGCCTCGGCCGCATCGGCTATCAGCCGTACATTGTCGGAGTCTTGCTCGATCAGCGCTGCAAACCGCGCATAGCGGCCGGGCGTTGTCGAAAGGGCAGGGGCCTGGGACATCGTTTGAGGCTATCCTTCCAGGCGTACCACGTCGAATGATTTCAGATTGATCCGCATCGGAATCTCGCTGACGGACAGAATGGAAAGTCGAGGGACGCTGCGTCGCGTCAGGGTACGAAGATGCCGACGGATTTCGGCGCCGCACAAGAGCACCGGCGCGCGGCCCTGCTTGAACATTTCGTCGGCGAGCGGGGCGAGCTTGCGGACAACCTGCTCGGCCAACCGCGGCTCCATCGCCAGCGATCCATTGCCCGCACTCGCGCCGATGCTGGCCACAATCTGGTTCTCGACGCGAGGATCCAGGCTCAGCACCGCTAGATCATCATGCCGACCCCGCAGTTGCTCGCAGATGGTATAGCTCATCCGCTGCCGCACCAGTTCGGTGAGCTCGGCCGGGTCCTTCTGGTTGCGCGCCAGATCGACAAGATGCTCGACGATGAGGTCGAGGTTGGCGATCGAGACGCCTTCTCCGAGCAGATTCTGCAGAACCCGCTGAATGTCGGACAGCGTGAGCGTGTTAGGGACCAGTTCTTCGATCAGGCCGGGTTGCCGCGACCTGACTTCGTCGAGCAGTGCGGCGACTGATGCGCGGGTGAGGAGCGTGCTGACTTCTCCGCGGACGATTTCGCCGAAATGCGTGATCATCACCGTCACCGGATCGACGATGGTATAACCAGCTTCGCGCGCCGCATCGCTGCGCGTCTCCTCGATCCAATAGGCCGGCAGCCCGAAGGCGGGGTCGTTTGTCTGCACGCCTTCCAGCGTTGTGCGGTTCCCCTGCGATGCGATCGCCAGGAGGCTCCCGATATGCATACGCGCTGCGCCGTAGCGCGCGCCGAAAAGGCGGATCTCATATTCGTCGCGTGCCAGGCCCTCGCCATCGATCAGTTTGACGGCCGGAAAGGCAATGCCGAAATCCTGCTCGTGCGCGCGCCGCAGACTGGCGATCCGTTCCAGGATGATCGCTTCTTCGCCGCGCCAACTCTGCCCCAGGCCATCGCCGAGACGAATCTCGAGAGCAGGCACCGGGGAGGTGCCTGAGGCAGTTTCGGCAGCTTCGTCGCGTAGATTTTGAGCGGTTTCGGCGCGGGTCCGGCGAATGCGCCACCACGCGCCCATGGCGAATATACCGATCAGCGCGATCGGCCATTTGGGCATGCCGGGCATCAGGAGAAGCGCAAAGAGCACCGCCGCCACGATCAGCGGAATCCGCGGCTCCGAAGCAAGCTGGCGGAATACCTCGGTGCTGAGCTGACGATCGGCGGCCGAGCGTGTGACGATGATTCCGGTAGCGATCGAGATGATCAGCGCGGGCAATTGGGTCGCGATCCCGTCGCCGATTGTGAGTAGCGTGAAGCGATGGAGTGCCTCGCCCCATTCCATCTCCATCTGTGTCACGCCCACGATCCAGCCCGCGACGATGTTGATCAGGAGGATGATGATCCCGGCGATCGCGTCGCCCTTCACGAACTTGGACGCGCCATCCATCGCGCCGTAGAAGCTGGCTTCCTTCTCGAGCTCCTCGCGTCGGCGGATTGCTTCTTTCTGGTCGATCAGGCCCATATTTAGATCGGCATCGATGCTCATCTGCTGGCCGGGCATCGAATCCAACGTGAAACGGGCTGCGACTTCGGACACGCGCTGTGCGCCGCTGGTCACGACGACATATTGGACGACGATCAGGATCGCGAAGATGACGAGGCCGACGATGAAGTTCCCCTGCACGGCGAATGCACCGATCGATCCGATCACATCTCCGGCATTTCCACCGGTCAGGATGAGTCGAGTGGCGGCGACGTTCAGGGAGAGGCGGTAGAGCGTCGCCACCAACAGCAGCGAGGGAAAGGTCGAGAATTCCACCGGCTTGGCGACATAGAAGGTCAACAGCATGATCGACAGGCCGAGGCCGAAATTGAGGATGATCGCGAGGTCGAGAAGCGCTGGCGGGATCGGCACGAACAGGATCACCAGGATGGCGATCGTCGCGCTCACCAGCATCAGGTCCTTGTTGTTGCGATAGAGATTTTGGAACATGGGTTCAGGCTTGGCCAGGCTGGAGGGCGGCCGCGCGGCGGCGCAGCTGAATGTAGAGATCGGCTACGGCCTCGAAGTTCTCGGGCGGAATCTCGCTGCCGGTGTTGCAGTGTCGATAGAGGGCGCGGGCGAGGGCGGGGTTTGCGAGCACGGGAATGCCGCGCCGATGCGCTTCCTCCCTAATCGCGAACGCAAAGCGATTGCGTCCTTTGGCCGCGACCATGGGCGCGCTCATTCTTTCGGCATCATATCGTAGCGCCACCGCGAAATGCTGCGGGTTGACCACGACCAGGTCGGAACCGGACAATTGGCCCAGACTCCGGCTGGCCGCCACGAACTCCTGATGAAGCTGCTTGCGTTTGGATTTGATGCGAGGATCACCCTCGCGGTCCTTGGTCTCGCGCGTGACCTCCCGCCGGCTCATTCGCATTTGCTTCACGAACTCGCCGCGCACCAGGATCTGGTCGAGCACGACGAAGGCGAAGGCGATGAGGATGAACACGAATATCAGGCGCATCGTCGCTTCGGCCATCAGGCTCGGCAGTCGCTCGCTGTCAGCTGCGGTGGCGGTGTAGCGGGACAGCGCATCGCGCAGCAGAAGCCAGGTCGCGATCGCGTACACCGCGGTCTTCAGGACTGTCTTCAACGTTTCCTTCAGCAAACGCATCGAGAATAGCCGCTTCAATCCCGTGGCGGGGTTCAACCGTCCGAAATCGGGTTTGAGCGGGTGTGCGGAAAAGACGAAGCCGCGCAACTGCAGAATCTCCAGCAGCACTACGATCGCCATGATCGTCCCACCGAGCAGCATCACCGGCTCGAGCACGATCCAATAGATGCGTCCGGGAAGCGCCGCGGCCTGCTCCGGCTGACCGGCAGCTTCGATCCCCGCCACGATGGTCTCGCGCGTAAGCTCCCCGAGCCTTCGCGCGAGACCATCGCCGGCAATGCCGAAAAATGCCGCCAGCCCCAGCAGACCGCCCAGGAAGCCAAGTTCGGCGCTACGCGCGACCATGCCCTTCTCGCGTGCGCGCTTGAGCTTGAAAGATGTCGGGGCCTCGCTGCGGTTCTGTTCCTGCTGATCCGCCATTGCCTCAGCCCAACTGTGCCATTGTCTCGAGCGCGGTTCTCAGCAACCGCACGAACACCGCGCCGGAGAGGGCAAACGCGACGGGCAACAGCGTAAGTGTCGCCAGCGCCTTCACTTGGAAACCGAGCAACAGCACGTTCATCTGGGGGAGGGTGCGCGACATGAAGGAGATGGCCAGGTCGAGCAGGAACAGGATGAGCAGGACGATCCCCGCGAGACCGATCGCGAGCAGGAACGCGGCGCCCATGAAGTCGATCAATATCCCCGGGTCCCGCCCGATTGCGGCACTGCCAAGCGGAGTCTGTTCGATCGAGGCGGCCCAGGCACCGAGCAGATCGCCGCCTCCGCCGATCGCAAAGAACACGGCTCCTCCGACATAAGCGAAAAGCGTGCCGATAAGCGGCATCTGGGTTCGCGTGGCAGGGTCGACGAGGACAGCAAGACCATAGCCGGCCTGTATGTCGATTGCGCGACCGGCCGTCAGTAGCGCGGCGAATGCAAGCTGGAGCGGTAGTGCCAAGGCGATGCCCAGCATCAGCTCGCTTGCCGCGAGCATCGGCAGGCTCACCTTGCCGAAAGCGTGACCATAGGTCGCCTGCGGATAGGAAGCGACGAGCCATCCTGCGAGGCTGATGCTAAGGATCAGACGTACCGTCGCGGGCACACGCATCAGCGTGAATGGCTGGGAAAAGGTAAGTAACGGCGCGATCCTCAGGCTGAGGAGCAGGGTCGCGACGATTTGCCCGGTGAAGTCGTCCATGTCCGACGCGTCAGGCAGCGAGGCTCGGAATGGCGAGGAAGAGCGCGCGGGCAAAGTCGGTGATGCGCGCGATCATCCAAGGACCCAGCACGATCAACAGCGCCGCCGCGATCAGCAGCTTGGGCACATAGCTCAGCGTGATTTCCTGGAGCTGCGTCGCGACCTGGAAAACGCTGATGACGAGACCAACGATCAATGTCGCTGCGAGCACGGGCCCGGCAACGATGATGCAGTTCCACAACATTTCGTCCATCAAGCCGAGTGCGCGATCTGCTTCCACCCGAACAACCCCCTGGAAGTAATCAAGCTACGCCGGGTGCCCCGAACCCCGCCAGCGTGCACGACCATAGACACGCGATCGGCACCAGCAATGTGAAAATCGTCTCGTGGATCTTTAAGGTGTGGAAATCGCGATTTGAGTTTCCGAGGCAATGCTTCGCGCAGCTCGTCGTGCACATGGAAGGATCGAGCAGGGTGCCGGTGGCAGCCGATCGCGCCGAAAGCCTCTAGGTTGGTTCGATGGCCGGCACTTTCGGCGCGGGTTCGAGCTCAGCAAGAACCGCGCGTTGGGTCTTGAGGGCACGGCCGGGGGATGCTCACGGCGATTAGATTTTACATAATGTATATTATCGTTCTTATATTCTCATCAATGGCGCACCGCGCGAGCCCACTCCTCACCCGGTTCGAACACGACTTACGCCGCGATGGCTCTTCTCACACGCTGATCGGCCGACGACCAGTTCACGGCTTTCATGAATGCGTCGACATAAGCGCCCGCTTTGGCGCCATAATCGATCGCATATGCGTGCTCGTACATGTCGAGCGCCAATATGGGCGTTGAACCGGCAAGTGTCATCGTATGATCCGCCGCCCATTGATTGACGAGACACCTGTCGCGATGGCTCCAGACCAGCAGAACCCAGCCCGATCCGCCGCCCAGCGCCTTTCCCATGCCGGCGAACTCCGCCGCCCATCGGTCAAAGCTGCCGAAGCTCTGTTCGATCAGCGTCGAGAGCGGCTCGCCCGGCGGTGACGGCTGGCCCAGGCTGGCGAAATAGAGTTCGTGAAGAATCATCGAATTCCAGGCGATCAGTTCCTCGCGCTTCAATCCGTTGATCGTGAAACCGGGAGTCGTCGCGGGATCGAGAGCGGCGAATTGCGTCGCGATCGATCCCAGCCGCTTCACCGCGCCGACATAGTTGTTGTCGTGGTGGCTCACGAGGAGCTTTTCGGACAAGCCGGCGATCGACCCCGGTGCGAAAGGCAAAGGCTGCGCGGTGAAGCTCCTGGCAGGCGGCGCAGATCTGGACGCCTGAGCAGCGGCGGCGATGTTGGGCAGGCTGCTCGCCGCGCCCGTGGCTGCCGCCACCGCAATCAGTCCCCGTCGGTCGATCTGCGTCATTCTGTCCTCCCATCCCGTCGATGCGTCTGTCAGCCGATGAGGCCCGCGAGATGCAGGGCTACCCCGACGGCCGAAGTCGTCGCCAGAGTGACGAGCACCCCGGCATTGAAGCGGAAGATCGCGATGGCCGCGGCTGCCGAGAGCGCCAGCGCCCAGAGGTCCACGCTCGCGACGATCGGCATGTCGAAACGCACCGGGCCCGCCGCGAACAATACGACTTGGCGGAAGATGCTGTGGATCGCGAACCAGATCGCGAGGTTGAGCACGACGCCAACGACTGCCGCGGTGATCGCCGACAGCGCTCCGGCCAGTGCCGCATTCCCGCGCAACCGCTCGATGAACGGCGCGCCGAGGAAGATCCACAGGAAGCACGGGACGAAGGTAACCCAGGTCGCGAGCAATCCCCCAAGCGTGCCGGCCACGAGCGGCGAGAGCAGGCCCGGATCGCGATATGCGCCGAGGAATCCGACATATTGGAGCACCATGATCAGCGGCCCCGGCGTGGTTTCCGCCATGCCGAGGCCATCGAGCATCTCCGCGGGGCTGAGCCAATGATAGGACTGCACGGCTTCCTGCGCGACATAAGCGAGCACCGCATAGGCGCCGCCGAAGGTCACCATCGCCATCTTGGAGAAGAAGGTCGCGATCTGGCTGAACACATTGTCCGGCCCCAACGCGAGGAGCAACGCGGCCACCGGGACGAGCCACAGAGCGAGCCAGATCAGCGCCACGCGCAGCGATTGCCTCATCGTCGGGCGGGCATGCGCCGGAAGCTCCTCGCCGAGCAGGGTTTCGGAATCCGCGACGACGATACCGCCGCTCGCGCCATGTCCGCCGCCGGCGCGGAACTCCGCCCTTCCCGCCCGCCCGCCGAAATAGCCGATGAGCGCCGCACCCAGCACGATGATCGGGAACGGCACGCCGAGGAAGAAGATCAGCACGAAGGCAAGAGCCGCGAGACCCCGCATGACATTGTTCTTCAGCGCGCGCTTGCCCAGGCGCACCACGGCGTGGACCACGATGGCGAGCACCGCGGCCTTGAGCCCGAAGAACAGTGCCGACACGAAGCCCACTGCGCCGAACAGCACGTAGATCCAGCTGAGGACCATGATCGAAACCACGCCGGGAAGCACGAAGAGCCCGCCGGCGACGATGCCGCCGCGCGTCTTGTGCATCAGCCAGCCGATATAGGTGGCGAGTTGCTGCGCCTCTGGACCGGGCAGCAGCATGCAATAGTTCAGCGCGTGCAGGAACCGCTCCTCGCCGATCCAGCGTTTTTCCTCGACGAGGATGCGGTGCATCACCGCGATCTGGCCGGCGGGGCCGCCAAAGGACAAAGCGGCGATCCGCAGCCAGACCCAGAAGGCTTCGGCGAGCGATACGGCGGCGGGGCGCGGCTTCGCGCGGACGGCAGCGGCCATGGTCGCTGCGGTCACGCCCGCACCTTGGCCGGCTTGTGCGAGGTCCAGTTGTGCGTCTCGCCGCGCGCATCGCGACACCAGCGGTAAAAGGCATCGTACAGGACCATGCCCGCCTCGAGCTGCTCGAGATCGTCGGCGTAGATTCGCGACAGGCCGAGCGACGCCGCCAGCAATCCCGCGGCCTCCGGGACGATCTCCGGCCGCCCCGTATCGGCGCCGCGTACGATCGTGGCGAGATGGGCCAGCGGTTCGATGCCGCCCAGTCCGAACGCCTCCACCATCAGGTCGAAGGTGCAGCGCTCGCCGCGATGGCTCCAGAATACGCCATCGCCTTCGAGATCGAAGGCCGCACCGCCGAACTGCGCGGCCACGTCGAGCACGTCGGAGGGCGGCACGTAGAGAAACACCGCCTGCGGGTCGACGAAGCGGCGGATCAGCCATGGGCAGGCGATGCGGTCGACCTTGGGACGCGCCCGCGTAACCCAGACGGTCCTTCCGTCGGCGTTCCGGGCGGGGAGCGGCGCTTCGGGGACGAGCGGAAGCCCCTCGCCCCGCCACCCGGCAAACCCGCCTTCGAGCGCCTCTGCGGAGACCCCCGAATGACGCAGCCAGGCGGCAGCGCCCTGGCTGGCGGACAGACCGTCATCGCAGACGACGATCACGTTGCGACCTGCGAATTGGTCGGCCCAGCCGGCAATTTCGCTCGCCCGGCGGCGCAGCGTTGCGGGAATGAAGCGGGGATCCGCCGCAAAGCTCTCGTCCGGGCGGATGTCGACGATCGCGGGCGCGTTCGCCGTGCCGACGAGACGGACGAGCTTGTCGATGGCGATCGAATTCTGAACAGGCATGATGCGTCCCTTCAAATCGAAATCAGGACGCGATGCTTCGGCTGACGCCTCGTGGGGAGACCGCATTCCCCATCTGTTCAAAGTGAGCCTGCGACTCGTCCTGTGTCAAGCGCCGCGGGCGCCTCCCTTTCTCGACGCTGTTGACCTTGCCCTTGGTTCCGGCGTTGTACCAGCTCGCGCGCTGCGAACCCCTGCGCTGCGACAGACGTCCGCGACCGCACGACCGAAGGATCGAACACATGGTCTATCTGATCTTGAAGGCGCTGATCTCGGGTGTCCTGATCGCCGCTGCCTCGACAATGGCCAGGCGCTACCCCGGTTTCGGCGCGCTGATCGCTTCGCTGCCGCTGGTGTCGGTGCTGGGCATGATCTGGCTCTGGCACGAAAAGCCCGACGCCGAGAACATGGCGCTGCACGCCGGCGCCACTTTCTGGTACGTGCTGCCGTCGCTGCCGATGTTCCTCGTCATCCCGGCGCTGCTTCGGCACGGCGTCGGGTTCTGGGTTGCGCTGGTCGCCGGCTGTTGCCTGACCATCATGCTGTATGCCGGCATGACCTGGATCGCTCCCCGGATCGGCCTGCAGCTCTGAAATCCGCCGAAATTTGGCGCTGCTCGAAACAGGTCGCGCCCTTCTGCCGGCGCTTTTGTCTGCACGGATCCGTCATTCTTGCTAAAGCGGATTCGACCCGTTTCAGTCCGAGAGAGCCCCCGCCGCATGACTTCTCCGAATATCGAGCGCCTCGTCGCGATCATGGCGCGGCTGCGCGATCCGAAGACCGGCTGCGAATGGGATACGGTCCAGACCTTCGAAACGATCGCGCCCTATACGATCGAGGAAGCCTATGAGGTCGCCGACGCGATCGAGCGCGGCGACCTGGCCGAGCTCAAGGACGAGCTTGGCGATCTGCTCCTCCAGGTCGTGTTCCACAGCCGCATGGCGGAGGAAGCCGGCCATTTCGCGCTGGCAGACGTCATCACCGCGATCAGCGACAAGATGGAGCGTCGCCATCCCCATATCTTCCTCGGCGCTGCCGAAGGCGGCCATCATCTGTGGGAACAGATCAAGGCGGCGGAACGAAGCGCAAAAGGGCACGAAAGCGCACGGGCTGTAAGTGCCCTGGAGGGCGTGGCGCTCGGCCTTCCCGCCTTGCTCCGCGCCGAGAAGCTCCAGAAGCGCGCCGCGCGCACCGGCTTCGACTGGCCCGACGCCACCGGGGCTCGCGCCAAGATCGACGAGGAACTCGCCGAAGTCGAAGCCGCGGCGACGCACGAGGAGCGGGAGGAAGAGATTGGCGACCTGCTGTTCGCAATGGTCAATTGGGCACGCAAGCAAGGCGTCGACCCCGAAGCCGCGCTGCGCGGCGCCAACGCCAAGTTCGAGCGCCGCTTCAGGGCAATGGAGGCCGAGGCCGGCGAAGCGTTCGCCGGGCTCGATCTCGACGGCAAGGAAGCGCTGTGGGTCAAGGCCAAGCGCGGATAAGGCTTTCGCACCGATTGCAATGTAGGATTTCGTCTGCTCGACTGGCCGGCGCCGGCCGCAAGCCGCCGCTCTTTGACTCGTGAACCCTCGTCATCCCGGCGAATGCCCGGGCGACCAGACAGAAGCATGACATCCGTCACCCCGGCTTTCGCCAGGACGACAATGTGCGTGCGGTCTCCGTGAACGCGGAACCCGCACGCTCGCTTGTGTCAACTTCGGCTGGACTTTGTTCCCACTTCCGCTGGGAAACCGCTTCAATCCGCCCTGCGTCGCAAAACCGCGTTCTCATGTTCCGCGTTGTCCGCGTTCAGCCGTGCAGAGTCGGGAATCGACAATTGCGTGGTTCAGCGCGCCTGAACCCGGATTATCGGCAACGTACCCGGCGCAAAACGCGAATAGACCATGTTGATCGAAGCGATGTTGCGGCGCCGTCCGTTGAGCGTCTGCGGCACGGTGCAGGTGCCGGCATTGAGGATCCGGCGCACCGGGAGATCCTGGACGCCGCCATTCTGGAACCGCACGGTCAGGCGCGTGAAGTGGATCGGGCGATTGAGCGCACAGACGCGGATCTGGCGGTCGCGCATGTTGCCGCGGAGCATGATGGTGTCCCGATCGCTGCCGCGGCTCACCGTCTTGTATCCGACGGTGCGCCAGCCCGGCTGTGCCTGCGCGGCGGTGGCAGTGC
>Ga0102590_1002676_pt1 | contig 20203 bp, 21 predicted proteins | sample AraplaMF_Col_mMF_FD_76859 | JGI IMG/M metagenome (GOLD analysis project Ga0102590, IMG submission 76859) | Arabidopsis root microbial communities from the University of North Carolina, USA - plate scrape MF_Col_mMF | ecosystem: Host-associated > Plants > Roots > Endosphere | place: USA...
ATAAAAAGCTGGTAGAGGAAATAAAGGGGGAAAAGGGCAAGATCGTTCTTCCATATAAAAAAGAGAATGAGGACCTGGCCGACTACCTGCAGCTGTATAACCAGTTGCTTGGAAAATAGTGGAAAGTCCATGGTCAATAGTCCATGGTCCATGGAATGTTCTTTTAATACAAGTAATTAGCTAACAGGCAATAGACTATGGACTATGGACCATGGACTATCGACTTAAACAAAATCAATACGCGTGAGAATTATTTTCAGGAATCTGGGATTAGTCGCCGCTTTCTTTACTGTGCTCTATATTTCGTCCGGTTGTAATGAAGCTACCATCCTTGGAAAGGAGCTGATACCCGGAAAGGACTTTGTAAACGGAGAGGATACCACCATTACCAATATCATTACCAACAACATCTGGAAAGTTGATTCTGCCGTATTTACCGGGCGGGCCAACTATAACAAAGTGCTGGGCTCCATCGTGGACGACCCGCTGTTTGGCAGAAGCCACGGCTTTGTATATACGCAGATGAGCCTTCCCAGCAATGCTTACAGCTGGGCGGGCACTAACCAGCAACTGGACTCTGTGGTGCTGAGCCTTGCCGTAAGAGGTTATTACGGCGATTCGCTGGCTCCCCAGACCTTCCGGGTGTACCGCATGAACGAGCCTAATTTCAAGGTAGATTCCAATTACCGTTATTACCAGGCATTGAAGTATAATGCAGGTGAATTGCTGGGCACTGCCACCGTAATTCCCCGAAGCCTGAAAGATTCCGTATCTGTATACGGCACAAAGGCAGGGCCCCAGCTGCGTATCAAGCTGAGCACCGCTTTCGGTAACCAGCTGCTGCAGCAAACATCTACTACGGGCTTTACCAATGACTCTACTTTCCGCGCTTTCCTGAAAGGATTCGCGATTATACCTGATACCACCCTGTCTACCAACCGTACCATGCTGTACCTGGATCTGACAGAGCCGGAAAACTACCTGACCGTATTTTACAGGAACTCAGAGAACGACTCCCTGCAAACGCATTTCGCTTTTGGCAGCAGCGCCGCTCATGCCAACTACTTTGTGCGTAACCCGATGGGCTCACAGTCTGCTCAGTACCTGAATACCAACAGCGCTACAGGTGACAGCCTGCTGTACCTGACAGACGCTCCGGGCTTCTTTACGAAGATCACGATCCCTAACCTGGAAAATTTCCCGAATTCGGTGATCAACAAGGCAGAACTGGTGGTAACAGAAATAACTACCGGTACCGGCGACCTGGATAATATTTATTCTGAGCCGGATTTCCTATTTTTGATGCAATATACTAACGGGGACACCACCAGACCCGTGATAGACTACGGTAACCCTCAGAATCCCAACCAACCATATTTTGGTGGCGATAAAACAGAGGTGAACGTTGGAGGAGTGAAAGTATCACAGTACAAGTTCAATATTGCACGGTTTATGCAGTTCCTGTTGCGGAAGCAGGAAAACAATACCGGTTTCAAGCTGGAGGCCTTGTCTCCGCGGAATATTGACGTACATCGTGTGAAAGCAGGAGGAGGGATCCATTCCCAGTATAATTTGAAACTGCGAATTATTTACACTAAACTTTAAAAGCGAAAGAGAGCTATGCCTTATTTATTTACGTCAGAGTCGGTATCAGAAGGGCATCCCGATAAAGTAGCGGATCAGATATCCGATGCATTGATCGACAATTTCCTTGCGTACGATGCAAAGTCTAAAGTAGCCTGCGAAACTTTGGTAACTACCGGGCAGGTAGTGCTGGCTGGTGAAGTAAAATCAGATGCATACCTGGATGTACAGGATATTGCCCGCGAGGTGATCCGTAAGATAGGGTATACCAAAAGTGAATATATGTTCGAAGCCAACAGCTGTGGTATCCTGTCGGCTATCCATGAACAATCACCCGACATCAACCAGGGTGTTGACCGTAAGAACCCTGAAGAGCAGGGCGCCGGCGACCAGGGTATGATGTTTGGCTATGCCACCAAGGAAACAGAGAACTACATGCCCCTGGCCCTTGACCTGGCTCACAAGCTGCTGATCGAGCTGGCTGCTATCCGCCGCGAGAACAAGGATATCACTTATCTGCGCCCGGATGCCAAATCACAGGTTACTATTGAGTACTCTGATGATAACAAGCCTGTTCGCATTGATACCATCGTTATATCTACCCAGCACGATGATTTTGACAAAGATCAGCAGATGCTGGACAAGATCAAAGCAGACATGATCAACATCGTGGTGCCCCGCGTAAAGGCGCAACTGAAGCCTGAGCTGCGTGAGCTGTTTGACGATAAGATCACCTATCATATCAATCCAACCGGTAAGTTTGTGATCGGTGGGCCTCACGGCGACACTGGTCTGACCGGCCGTAAGATCATCGTAGACACTTACGGTGGTAAAGGCGCTCACGGTGGTGGTGCGTTTTCCGGTAAAGATCCTTCCAAGGTAGACCGTTCTGCTGCTTATGCCACCCGTCATATCGCCAAGAACCTGGTTGCTGCAGGTTTGTGTGATGAGGTGCTGGTACAGGTATCTTACGCGATCGGCGTGGCCAAACCCTGCGGTTTGTACATCAATACCTACGGTACTGCGAAAACAAATATGACTGATGGCGAGATTGCCCGCAAGGTAGAAGAGATCTTCGATATGCGCCCTTATTCTATTGAACAAAGGCTGAAGCTGCGCAATCCTATCTATAGCGAAACCGCTGCTTACGGACACATGGGCCGTAACCACGAGGTGACCACGAAGGTGTTCAACAAAGGCAAGAAGAATGAGAAGAAAGTGGAAGTGGAGCTGTTTACGTGGGAGAAGCTGGATTATGTAGATGCGGTGAAGAAGGCTTTCGGATTATAATCTTCTAATAGTATTTATACGTTTGAGGGTTTGAAAGTTTGAGCGTTTGAAGGTAACCGTTATGTGTGACACTTTAAACATTCAAACTTTTAAACCCTCAAACTTTTTTATTTGATCTTCTGCAGCGCTGTCAGCGATTCTGTTACATGTTGTTCTGCATTGCGCATGGAATTGAACTGATGAACCACAACCCCTTTCTTATCCACTACATAAGTCACTCTTCCCGGTAATACAAAGGTTTTAGGTACTCCGAACAGTTTTCTCACCTCGTTGGCGGTATCGGCCAGCAGGGTAAAGGGCAGCTTGTGGTGTTCGGCAAATTCCTTGTGTGATTTTACGCCATCGCTGCTGATGCCGATCACTTTAGCGCCCTGTTCGCGGAACTTTTCGTAAGAGTCGCGGAAAGAGCAGGCTTCTTTGGTGCAGACGCTGGTCTCATCTTTCGGATAAAAGTAGATCACCAAAGGCTGCTTGCCTAATACGGAGGAAAGATCGAAGAGCTGGCCGTTCTGGTCTTTTAAGCGGAAGGAGGGTACTTTATCCCCGTTCTTCAGCTGTGCGTGGGCGCCATAGGCCCAAAAGAGCAGTGCGCAGGCCAGCATGGCGGTAAATATGAACTGCTTCATAAGAGGGTTTGATTTTATGCTGATACAAAGTTCGGGGATCGGGGCCTAAGATGGGGTAAAATTATTTGAGCGGAGGAGCGAGGTAGTTGTCCTGCCAGGCGGCAGGACAACTCATTTTGAGGGTCTTCTTTAGAATAGGAAATTAATTCCGATCCTGAACTCGTTGGTGCCGTTGCGGCTGGACCTGATCCCAAAGGAATGGGAATAGCCATGATCGGCGTTTTGGTAATCGTAACTCAGCAGATTACCCAACGATGCCTGTAATGCAATATTGCTTTTAATACGGAACATGAGACCGGGCTCATAAAATGCACCGGCGCCCCAAACATCTGTACTGGCGCTGAAACCTTCGTCTTCCCAGGAGTTTTTGCTATAGCTGCCGTAAATGCCCAGATCATTGTAGATACTGAACCTGCTTTGCCATAATGGGATCTCAAACCGGATGAAAGGCCGGAACGCGTAGAAGTTATTTTTCTGCCTGTCAACACCTCCGCTATTATCAGTTTTATTGTAAGCATAACTGAGGCCGGCTCCAATTGCGAAGCCGGGTTTAATGTAATAGGCATAAACGGGTGTGAAACTTACGTTGGTATTGGTTTTGTCAACCGATGACGCGGGATCTGGACCTTTTGCGTATCCAAATCCGATACTGCCGCCGATAAGGTTTCTTTTGAATGAAGTTTGTTGTTCCTGGGCTTGTGCTTTGGGTTGGGCAAACAACAAAAGGGTTCCCGTGCAAAGGGACAATAGAATTCTCTGCATAGATTACTGGGTTTAGTGATATAGATTGTTGACAATAGCAATCTAAACAGTAAAGTGGAGATATATTGTTAAAGAGTGTTATTTGTTTTCTAAGGGAATGTTAAATAGTTCTATGGCTTTTAATTACTATTTTTGGACATCAAAAATTTAATGCGCTTTGAAAACCATACTGAATGGGACACAGTTGGCCATTACAATAGACAGGCTTTGTCACCAGCTGATAGAGAATCATCTCAACTTTGAGGATGCTGTGCTGATAGGCCTGCAACCGCGTGGTATCTACCTGTCTGACAGGATCTATCGTACCCTGCAGAAGCTGTTGCCCGGTACACCGATCTCTTACGGCAAGCTGGATATTACTTTTTACAGGGATGATTTTAACAAGGGCCATGCTTTGCATGTGCCTAATGAAACGGATATCAATTTTTCTATTGAGAATAAAAGGGTCGTGCTGATAGATGATGTGTTGTATACCGGGCGTACCACACGTTCCGCCCTGGACGCCATGCTGGATTTTGGCCGTCCTGCCTCGGTAGAGCTGCTGGTATTGATAGACCGCCGTTTTACCCGCCAGCTGCCCATCCAGGCTGATTATACCGGCCGTACCATTGATGCTATTATCAGTGAAAAGGTGCGGGTATTATGGAATGAACGGGACGGTAAAGATGAAGTTATCATACTGGAATAGAAAATTCGGCGTAGGGAATCAAATTTTCACCTGTATATTTGCACCTTAGAATGTCACTCTCAGTAAAACATCTTCTCGGAATTCGCGATCTGGAACGTCAGGATATAGAGCTTGTTTTTCAAACAGCTGATCAGTTTAAGGAGGTTTTGCAAAGACCCATTAAGAAGGTTCCAACATTGCGGGACACTACCATCGTTAATTTATTTTTTGAGAACTCAACCCGTACACGGATCTCGTTTGAGCTGGCGGAAAAGCGGCTGAGCGCAGATGTGGTGAATTTCTCCGCATCTGGTTCCTCTGTTTCAAAAGGCGAAACGCTGATCGATACGGTGAACAATATCCTTTCCATGAAAGTGGACATGGTGGTGATGCGGCATTCTGCCAGCGGCGCCCCCCACTTTTTATCGCAACACATCAACGTGCCCATTGTGAACGCCGGCGACGGTATCAATGAGCATCCTACCCAGGCATTGCTGGACGCTTTTTCCATCCGCGAAAAGCTGGGTAGCGTGGAAGGTAAGAAAGTAGCCATCTGTGGGGATATCATGCACTCCAGGGTGGCCTTGTCCAATATCTACTGTCTTAAAAAACTGGGCGCTGAGGTAACGGTTGTGGGCCCTCCCACACTGATCCCGAAGCACATGGAATCTGCCCTGGGTGTGAACGTAACGTATAACATCCGCGAGGCGCTGGCCTGGTGCGATGTGGCCAATGTGCTGCGCATACAGCTGGAAAGGCAGAACACACCGCTGTTCTCCTCCCTGCGGGAATACTCTCTGGCTTATGGCGTGAACCGCCGTCTGCTGGACAGTCTGCAGAAAGATATCGTGATCATGCACCCCGGACCTATCAACAGGGGGGTGGAATTAAGTTCAGACGTGGCTGATTCCAGGCAGTCCATCATCCTGAACCAGGTAGAGAACGGCGTAGCTGTACGTATGGCGGTGCTGTACCTGCTGGCGGGTAAGAATTAACAGACTATGCGCACCATTATACTTTTAGTGATCTCCAACACCTTCATGACCTTTGCCTGGTACGGACATTTGAAACACCAGGGCACTGCACTCTGGAAAGTGATCCTGATCAGCTGGGGCATTGCCTTCTTTGAATACTGCTTTATGGTGCCTGCCAACCGTCTTGGCGCACAGGAAGGTCTTAGCGGGTTCCAGCTAAAGACCATCCAGGAAATTGTGACATTGACGGTGTTTGCGCTCTTTGCCATTTTTTACCTGAAGGAGCCTTTTCGCTGGAACTATTTAATTTCTTTCGCTTTTATACTGGGTGCGGTGTATTTTATGTTTAAGAAGTAATACAGCCGCTTACTGTCCTCCAATAGAGAAACCCCGTGCTGGCTTTACAGTTCTGCCAATTACAGGAGTGGAACCTCCATACTCATTCTGAATGTTGAATTTCCATTTCTCCGCACCTGTATTTTTGTCCAACGCGTAAATATACCAGGTACCGCTGCCGCCAACATAGAGCGTGTTACCTGAAATGGCAGGACTGGCCCCGTTGGGAAGTATCCTCTTATCCCACAGTATTGCTCCGGTAGCTGCATCAAGTGCATACAGTGTTCCGCCATTTGGACTAATGTACACTTTGCCGTTATCTACACAGGGACTTGTAGAAATGCCTAAGCTGTCCAGCGCATGCCATACCAGTTGTCCGGTCTGTTCGCTAACGGCATATAGGCTGCCGTGGAGGGAAAAGTCCGAGATATTGCCCCAACCACCTATGTAAACGATCCCGTTGTACACAGCGGGACTTGACATTTCCAGAGAGATCCCCATCGTGGAATATTTCCATTTTAACTGACCTGTTGCTGCGTTAATGGCATAGAGATATCCATCCCTGCTGCCAACAAATACAACGCCATTGGAAAGGGCAGGAGCAGATGCATTGATCATTGCGCCTGTGGTGTATTGCCAGGCCAGGCTGCCGGTAGTAGTGTCGAGAGCGATCAAACTGTTGTCTGAGCTGCCAAAGATCACTTTATTGCCGAAAAGCACCGGGTTGGAGCTGTTGTTGGCGTAAGTAGAGAACCGCCATTTCTGCTCTCCCGTGGTAGCATCCAGTGCATAGAAATAATCGTCATTATCGCCTACATAGACGGTGTTCCCGGTAACGGCGGGGCCGCATTCAATACCGGTTTCGCCAAGTTTCTTTTTCCATACTTCAGCCCCCGTATTGGCGTTGAATGCGTACATGTATCCGCTGATACCGCCAACATATACAACGCCTTTGTATAATACCGGATCGGAATAGGCAAAACTGCGGCCATCGGTAAACTTCCAGACCTGGCGGCCGTTAGCTTCATCGAGCGCATAAAAGGCTCCGCTGGTGCCGATAAACACCGTCTTTCTTTTCTTCACCAGCACGGTATATACATGTGTGCTGCTATCCCCGGCAGTGACGGTATACTTTATTCCGTTTGAAAAATCCTGCGGCATGCCGCTGGCCGGACTGACAGATACACCGGAGATCGTGATGTCAGGGATCAGGCGGGTCAAGTCTGTTCCTGCTGGCAGCACTACTTCAATACTGTCTTTTCCGAGGCTAATGCTAACGTCGGCCGGATCGAAGGGAAGCTGATCTGCTTTTTTTAAAATGAAAGCAGTAATATCTTTATCGGTTGGGGGCTTGGGCTCATCTCCTGTTGTACAGGATGAAAGGCCCATTATGGCAATAAGGAGCCAGCAAATGGGTTTAACAAATTTTGAAGGCATAGAGATATTATTTTTTGGCTTCAAATATATGGATTATTCCCATTCGTCCACTCATCAGCCTATCTGTCCACTCCCTAATTTTCATCTAATACTAATGAACATACGGATATTAAATGCTTATTTTTGATGATCTGTAAACAGCAGCAGCGAAATGTTTTTAAGGACCATATTAACAGGAATCACAGCTACCGTCTTCTCCCTGCCTTTGTGGGCGCAGCCTTCACCGCAACTGAATGCCGCCGCCATTAAACTGCAAATGAAGAAACTGGACACCCTGGGCAGTGTGCTTTACATGGCCGCTCACCCGGATGACGAGAATACCCGTTTGCTGAGCTATCTCGCCAAGGAGAAACTCTACCGTACCGGTTACCTCTCGCTTACCCGCGGCGATGGCGGGCAAAACCTGGTAGGCAACGAACAGGGAGAATTACTGGGTCTGATCCGCACCCAGGAGCTGCTGGCCGCCCGCCGTATTGATGGCGCGGAGCAGTTCTTTTCCCGCGCACAGGATTTCGGCTTTTCCAAGAACCCGCAGGAAACTTTCACTATCTGGGATAAAGACAAGATACTGGGAGATGCCGTATGGGTGATCCGGAATTTTCAACCGGATGTGATCATCTGCCGCTTTCCGGCAGACAGCCGCGCAGGCCACGGCCATCATACCGCATCCGCCATGGTGGCGGCAGAGGCCTTTGAAGCAGCGGCTGATCCCAAGCGCTATCCTGAACAGCTGAAATATGTAAAACCCTGGCAGGCCAAACGCCTGCTGTGGAATACCTATAGCTTTGGCAACATTAATACCACTGCACCGGATCAATACAAGATCGATGTGGGCGCCTATAATGTGCTCTTAGGCAAGGGCTATGGAGAGATTGCCGCTGAAAGCCGTTCACAGCACAAAAGCCAGGGCTTTGGCGTAGCGGCCACCCGCGGCAGCGCGCTGGAATATTTTACCACCATCAAAGGGGAAACCCCGGTAAACAGCCTGCTGGATGGCGTGAACACCAGCTGGGAGCGCGTGCCCGGCGGCAAAGCCATCGGGGAGCAGATCGGCAAAGCACTGGCAGCTTATAACATCGATAACCCTTCTGCATCTGTACCCGCGTTGCTGGCTATACGAAAAGCTATCAGCGCATTGCCTGATGGTTACTGGAAGGCGCAGAAACTGAAAGAAACCGAACAACTGGTACTGGCCTGCGCGGGCCTCTGGGTAGAAGCCTACAGCGCTACGCCAGTGATCGTGCCCGGTCAGCCGCTGCCAACCAGCATACAGCTGATCACTAACAGCCAGGTGCCTGTGCAGCTGCAAACGATCAAAGTGGCAGGTAAAGATACTTCCTTCAATAAACAGTCACTGGCATTTGACCAGCTGCTGACCATTCCACAAAACATCACCGTACCCGCCAATACGCCTGTATCACAACCTTACTGGCTCGAGGACTATAAGCATCCGCTGGGTACTTATACTATCAAAGACCAGCAGCTGGTAGGCCACCCGGAGAATATCCCGGCTTTACAGGCCACTATCCGGCTGGAAATAGACGGACAGCCGTTTGAAGTGGTAAGGCCCCTTCAATACAAGCATACCGATCCTGTTAAAGGCGAGTTATATGAGCCGCTGGTCATCGCGCCGCGCGTAGTGGCCAACCTGAGCAATCAGGTATTCATCTTCACCGAGCCTAAGCCACAACCGGTAACGGTGAAGCTGAAAGCCATGGCGGATAATACGGATGGCAGCATTCAGCTGCAGCTTCCTGCAGGATTTAAGGCCAGTCCGGAGAATCAGCCCTTCAAACTGGAAAGGAAAGGTGATGAAACAGAAGTACAGTTCAGCATTGCGCCGGTAAGTGTAAACGGTACCAACCGTGTAGATACGTTTAACGTAGCAGTGAGCACCAACGGACAGGTATATACGCAAAGCCTGCAAACTATCAACTACGACCATATACCGCCTATTACCCTGTTCCCGCCTGCAGCAGCGCGGCTGGTAAGGGTGCACCTGGAGCATAACGGCAACCGGCTGGGATACATTGCCGGTGCGGGAGATATGGTGGCGGCAGCATTGCGCCAGGTAGGCTACCAGGTAACAGCCCTGGATGAGAAGGATATCATGGGCGGTAATCTCTCACAGTATGATGCGATCATTACCGGTGTAAGGGCTTATAACACGAACGAACGTTTGAAATACTGGCAGCCCAGGCTGATGGATTATGTAAAGAACGGGGGCACGCTGCTGGTACAGTATAATACCAATGCGCCGCTGGTGACCAGCCAGCTGGGCCCCTATCCGTTTACCCTTTCCCGTGGTGACCGGGTAACGGACGAAACCGCCAAGGTGACCTGGCTGCTGCCTGACAATGCCATCATGCACTATCCCAATGAGCTGAGCCAGCAGGACTTTGACGGATGGGTGCAGGAGCGTGGCCTGTATTTTACGACCAGTGCAGACAAATCATATGAGAAGCCGTTTGTAATGAACGATAAAGGGGAGCAGCCACTGGATGGCGGCACGCTGATCGCACGTTATGGAAAAGGACGTTACGTGTATACGTCACTGGCATTTTTCAGACAATTGCCCGCGGGTGTACCGGGCGCCTATCGTTTATTCGTGAATCTTATTTCAGACAAAAAATAACAATACAGCGAGCCAATGGGAAAACAAGCGCCAGACCGCTCCCGGTTGAATGTTGCGGCCGGTTTGTGTATCGCTCTAGGGCTGATCATCGGTATTATGATCAAGCGGGTGCACATAGGCCTGTTCATAGGAATCGGGCTGGGCCTTTTAGGCGGCAGCCTGATAAATAGGAGATAAGCTGATTAATATAGACCTGTAATTTAATAGTAGAACCTGTAATTCCATCACTCATGCAAAATGAGAAGCCACCGCTATTTCCCGCCTGGTGGGTGTGGTACCTTTTAGTGACCGGTTTTCTGGCCGTGTTGATCGTATTGTTCTACCTGTTCACCAAAACATTCTCATGAGTATACTGGATTGGATCATACTGATCGTTACACTGGCTGGGATCATTCTATACGGTGTCTGGAAAAGCCGCGGACATAAAAATATTGACGGATATTTCCTGGGCAATCAATCTATGCCCTGGTATATTGTACTGCTTTCTATTATCGGCACACAGGCCAGTGCCGTAACTTTTCTCTCGGCTCCCGGTCAGGCCTATACGGACGGGATGCGTTTTGTACAATACTACTTCGGATTGCCGCTGGCAATGGTTGTGCTCTGTATCACCTTTGTACCTATTTTTCACCGGCTGAAAGTATATACGGCGTATGAGTTCCTGGAACAGCGCTTTGATCTTAAAACACGGACGCTGACGGCCGTGCTGTTCCTGATACAGCGGGCATTATCCACCGGTATCAGCATTTATGCGCCTTCTATTATACTGAGCAGTTTGCTGGGCTGGAATATTTACTGGACCAATGTGGTGATGGGCGGCCTGCTGATCATCTATACCATGTCTGGCGGCACCAAGGCTGTGAGCTATACACAAACGCTGCAGTTAGCTATCATCTTTACGGGGATGTTCCTGGCCGGCTGGATGGTGGTGCATTTATTACCGGATAATATCAGCTTTAATGAAGCGCTGCATGTATCCGGCAAGATGGACCGCCTGAATGTGATCGTTACGGATTTTGACTGGCAGGACAAATACAACATCTGGAGCGGGTTGATAGGCGGCTTCTTCCTGGCGCTCTCGTACTTTGGTACGGACCAGTCGCAGGTAGGGCGTTATCTTACCGCCAAATCAGTAACAGAAAGCAGGCTTGGGCTGCTGATGAATGGCCTGGTGAAAGTGCCCATGCAGTTCCTGATCTTATTGATAGGCGCCCTGGTATTTGTGTTCTACATGTATTTCCGTTCTCCCATTTTCTTCAACCAGGGGCAGCTGAATAAAGTATACCGTACTGAATACGGTACGGAGCTGAAAGGCCTGGAACAGCAGTATGACCAGCTTTCCAGCGCAAAACAGCAGCAGGTGAAAGTACTGGCCAGCGCGCTGGAAGGAAAGGATGAAGGCCGGATCCGCCAGGCGCAGGATGCGCTCAAGCAAACAGAAACTGCTGCAGAAGGCCTCAGAACACAAGCTAAGAAGCTGATCAAACAAGCCGACCCGGCTGCAGACGATAATGATACCAATTATATCTTCCTTCACTTCGTGGTGAATAACCTGCCGAAAGGCCTGGTAGGGCTGCTGATCGCCATTATCTTCCTGGCATCCTGGGGCAGTATTGCCGCGGCGCTTAACTCCCTCGCCTCTACGACGATCGTGGATGTATACAAGCGGATGATCAACAAAGATGATTCGGATGCCCATTACCTGAAGATGTCGCGCTGGTGGACGCTGATATGGGGCATTTTCTGTATCATGGTAGCGCAGTTCGCCAGCGAGCTGGGGAGCCTGATAGAAGCGGTGAACGTGCTGGGATCACTTTTTTACGGGGTGATACTGGGCATTTTCATGGTAGCTTTTTACATCAGGAAACTGGGTGGCAACGCCACTTTCTGGTCGGCCATTGTTTCCGAAGTGCTGGTGATCACCATTTACAAAATGGAGATCGTATCCTTCCTCTGGCTGAATGTGGTCGGCTGTGTACTGGTGGTGCTGCTGGCCTTCATCATTCATCTCTTTATCAAAAAAGAAGACCGCAACGGCGCCGCCATTAATCTACCTGAATAAGATTAGGCACATCTCTGAGCCGGGAAGCATCCTGGCGGTGCACCAGCTGTATAGCGCCTTTGGCTGCAAAGCGGTATGTTTTACCGGTAATGCTGCCGGTGGCTGTAAGTGAGGTATCGCCTACATACTGAAAGGCGAGCATCTCCGGCTCAGGTCCTCTTGAAGGCTGCGCCATTCCTCTTGACTGGGTCGCTAATGTGGCCCTTTTCTTTCCGCAACACATAGTAATGTTTTTTTTAGTGGTCTATTGTTTGTTTTGATGTAAGTTTTTCCAGCAGGATGGCTGCCCCGGAGATGGCGGGCCAGAGCAGGAGCTTTTCCTGCCAGGAGATGCCGAGCCAGATCGCAAAGGGGAGGGCTACCCATATGCTCAGGCAGTAAAAGCAGTCGAGCAGGTTTCCGAAGAAACCTGCTCCTGCCTTTTTCCTGAGCAGGAAGATGATGTCGAAAGGCCCATCTTCCGCCTGGAAGAGGTGTGTGATCCTCCAGGCTGCCAGCATAACGAGTATGAGATAATAAGTATTCATCGTTTTGTTTATCCGAGACAGAAGCCTTTGGGCATATATGCATAATACCCATACTGGCTGCTGCCCACAATGGTACGGTCGTGACCCTGTATCCAGATATTGTAACCGCAGGGCGGCGTAGCGCCGGTGGTCTGCAATGTCCAGGTACCGGATTTGCCTGCGTCAGGCAAGGGGAACATTACGCTGCCATAAGACAGGGATGCAGTGGCCAGGCCGTCTATTTGTATGGTAGTGCCTGCGGCTGCAGGGGTAATATACAAACTCATGCCCGCACTATCATTGTCAAATATATGGTAAGTACCCGAGATAGTGCTACCCGGCGGGAAGTCGCCACAGTCGCCGCCTCCGCTGGTAATGGTCACGTCAACATCCGGTACATGCACGTCTGCCCGGAATGCTACCCACTGGCTGTTGTAGAACACACCACCCAGGGTAGTGTCTTCAAATTCAACCTTGATGTAGTGAATACCATTTTCAACAGGCACGAAGCTGCCGAACAGATCGTCTACGATGAAGGTGTTGGTGCTGGGGTTGGCCATATAAGGCATCCAGCCGTTTACATCCGGGGTGAGGGTGATCTGCGGCGAGATGGTGCCGAAGGTATCTGTTTTAATCTTCACCGGCGTCATTACGGAATGGATGGCGGTGCTGGGTTCTATTACCCTGATCCTGTAGCGGAAGTTATGGGTGTTCTGGTTAAAGAAGCGGCCGCGTAAGGTGGTATTACCGCCAAAGGGGCTTTCAACGGCGGTGAAGCCGAGGGTGTGCAGGCCATTGGCTTCGCCGGTAACGCTGCTGATCAGATCCACCGGCATACCGCCCAGCAGTTCGATGAAGGGTTTCAGCTGGCCGGGGTTCACACCGTTAGGCAGCGGTTTGATCTCCACGTTGCATTCTTCCCAATCGCCCCAGGGTGCTACCCAGTTAGGATCAACGGGCGGTACCCAGTTCCAGGAAAGGATCACTCTTACTTTTGCCCGGCCGGTCTGGCACCATTCTTTCTGGTAAGGGTCCAGGGTTATTTTCAGCGGTGCGTTGTACCACAGGCCACCGTCGGGCAAGGTGATATCATGCACCGTTACGGAAGAGGTGCCCATATATACCCAACCGGCGCCGAAGTCCATGTAGTAGGCCAGGTATTCCTTTGAGCCTTTGGAACAGAGGTTACCGGAGTAACCGGCGGAGCGTTTGATATGGATTGCTGCATTCAGGGTATCAAAGTCGCGGTTCAGGCCCACGCAGGTCACTTCTTCGTAAGTGGTATTGAACTGCTGTTGTTGCAGGGCGTCGATGATAGCGCTGATATCCAGGTCGTATTTCTTTAAGAGCGTATATTGTTCCGCGCTAACGGCCGCTTTGGTAAAGAGGGTGGTACTAACAAAGCCGAAGCCTTTCCTGGAAGGCTCAACGTCCTTACCATAGATCTTTGTAATTTCTTCCAGGGTGTAATTCTCTTTTACTTCAGGCGTATAATCCAGCGGAGGCAATGCCTGTTCAATGAATTCAAATTGTTTGGGATCAAGCTTTACGCCTGCGCTCACAAAGATATCATCCAGCAGGCAGATAATGCCTGTGCGCGGAGCGGCCTGGATGTGCGCATCCAGCACATTACCCCAGATAGGAGGCCAGAAGGGTGATGCGGGCGGCGGCAGCTGGTTCCAGGAAAGGATACCGCGTACCAGGGGGAGCACCGGTTTTTTATCGCAGCAGGATCTTTTCTTCGGGACGAAGGTTTTGTATACTTCGTAGCAGAGATCGTCGGGGCTGCCAAAATCATGGATGTCAAAATTAACTACGCCTTCATCTTCCCAGGAGGCGCCGTTGTCATAGCTTACATAAAAGCGTACATACTCTTTGCTGCCCGGTGTACAGGGGCCGCCGCTGTAGCCTGCGCCCTGTTTCACCCTTACGATGGCGCTGAGGCGCTGGGTGTCGGGTTTGTAGCTTACGCAGGTAAGTTCTTCATAAAATGTGTTGTATAACAGTTCCAGTTGGGGTTTGAACTGTTCGTTCAGGGGGCTTTCCTTATCCTGAATACCGAAATAGTTCGGGTTTTTAAGGAGCAGGAAATGTTGCTTGCTTCTCAACTCAACATTCTCGTTGGTGTTGAGCACTTTGGTGCGTGATGGCATGATAATTACATTTTGGGGTTTTAGAAAAACAAAAAACTTAGATCAGGAATCTGCAGATCTGATTGGGGTTCGTGGTGTATTATGAATGCAAATGTAGGGGAAGGGTTAACGTAAGAAAAGCGTAGAAATACCTGAAAAATTTGAGGGTTTGAAAGTTTGAGGGTTTGAAGGTTTGACGTTGATGCCAGCCGGCCTTCAAACTTTCAAACGCTCAAACCCTCAAACGTGAGACTTTTATAAGCTTGCGATCAGTTTATTATTGAGCGCCACATAATCATCATTCTTAGCTTCTTTAGCCAGTTCTATAGACTGGAGTGCAGTAGCTTTTGCGCCGGCTTTATCGCCTGATTTAGCCTGTATTTTGGCTTTCAGGTGATAGATCCAGAATGCTTTAGGATTTTCTTTGGTAGCGGCATCGGCCCATTCGAGGGCTTTCTTCAGATCTTTGCCGCTTTCAAAGTAGTAGGAAGCTGCCTGGAAGTAGGGCTTCTTTTCGCCTTTCATGGCTTCGTCCAGCTGGGCGGTGATCTTGCCGTCGATATCGGCGGTGATGTTTACCGGTACGGCCGTTTTATCCCACAGCAGCAGCATGTTCATGGAGCTGGGCAGCACCTCATCGAAAGAGATCAGGAAGCTTTCAACAGAGAAAGGCATTTCCATCGGTTGTGTGGTGATACGTACCACGTCGTTCTCCTGTTTGTAGGCGGAGGGGCTGGTTACGTCCAGGTCTTTGGTGAGGATGATGGTCCATTCAGACTGGCCGGGGATGGTGAGCAGGCCGTACTTGCCCGCTTTAACGGCTTTGCCGCCGAAGTTTACGTCGTCGCCGAAAGTGATGGTGGTAGCGCTGTTGGCGCCGGTTCTCCATACTTTACCATAAGGCACCAGGTCGCCCATGATGGTCCTGCCTTTCATGGCGGGGCGGGAGTAGTTCACTTCCACGTAGGACAGTGCAAAATCCTGCTTTACCGTTTGGGTGGGGCTGGGAGCCGGCATTTTAACGTTCTGGGCAAATGCGCCCTGGGCAAAACACAAGAGCGCGCAGGCGGCTGCGGCCATGTGATAACGTAGTGTTCTCATATATTGGTGGTTTAAAGTTTGATGGCTATTCAATGAGTCCGTTGCGGAAAGCGTACACTACCAGGCCCACGGTATTTTTGGCGCTGGTCTTCTCCAGCAGCTTTTGGCGGATGCCTTCTACGGTGCGGGGACTGAGGAAGATCTTTTCGGAGATCTCCTGGGTAGTGAACTCGTTACAGATGAGCTGCAGTACTTCCTTTTCGCGTTCGTTCAGTTGCAGTTCCGTATTGGCGTTATTGTTCCTGAAGGTTGGTTTGAACTGCTGCCGGTTCTTGTGCAGCACTTTTTTAAGCAGGGCGAGGTTGACGTTCTCGCTGAAGTAGAATCCTTTTTCATAGGTGGTGCAGATGGCCTCGTAGATCTCTTCGGGCTCGGCGTTCTTGAGCAGGTAGGCGTTGGCGCCGTTCTCTACCAGGTGCACGATGAAGTTGTCATCTTCGTACATCGTAAGAATGATGATCTTTATTTCGGGAAACCTTTCCTTTACCTGCACGGTGGCTTGAATGCCGTCCATGTTAGGCATTTTAAGGTCCATCAGTATGACGTCCGGCACTTGCTCTTCTTCCATGATCTTTAACAGATGCTCCCCATCCTCTGCTTCAAACACCACATTGATATTATCATATGGGGTGAGCGTATTAATAACGCCGCTTCGAAAGATCTTGTGATCGTCAGCAATCGCCACTTTTATCTTGTCAGCCATAGGGAGATGATTGTGTGAACAGTATAATAGCCCGTAAAGTTAAGTGATTTTTTTTCTTAACGTTTAACTGTCAACAATTTAATATCTAGCGAGTTTCCGGCTATCCGATCGCGGGCTGGTAGTTTTCTACCCGGATCTGCGCGACCGTTCCTGTTGGTGTTCTTTTTGCAAAGTTGATACTTCCCCCGATAATATTCAAGCGGCTCTCGATATTTTTAAGGCCGAGGCTTCCGGTTTTTCTGCGGGACTGGTCCAGCGAGTCCAGGAGGCGGCCGTTGCCGTTATCTTCCACGTCTATGCTCAGGAGGGAGGGGGTGCTATGGTAGGTGATCAGTACTTCGGAGGCCTGGGCGTGCTTCAGGATGTTGTTCATCAGCTCCTGTACCACGCGGTATACGTTCAGCGCCTTTTCGCGGTCTACCAGGTGGCCGTTGCCGGAGGTCTTGAAGGCGATCTCCACCTGCTTGTTCTTGTTCATCAGGCTGCAGAAGGAGTCCAGCGCATGGGAGAGGCCGAGGTTATCCAGGGCCTGCGGATGCAGGCTTTGGGAGATGAAGCGCAGGTGTTGGATGATGGTGTCGGTAAATTCTTTGGTCTCTTTGAGGCGTTCGGCTTCGCCGTTACCGGTTTTGAGGTGTTGCGACAGCTGGCCGAGGTTCAGTTTCAGTACGGACAGCTGGGCGCCTACTTCATCGTGCAGGTCTTCAGCGATGCGTTTGCGCTCCTGTTCCTGACCCTGGAGAACGGCTACGAGTCGTTCGCGCTGGAGTTCGAGGTCTTTATCGCGGAGGGCCAGTTTGTGCTGGATGACTTGCTTTTGCTGAAATATTACCAATATCACCACCAGAATGCCCAGCATGAGCATACCGATGGTACCGATAACAACTATTTCAACAATGTTCATATACGCTGTCTTTTTGCTTTCATAAGGCCAATATAAAAAAGAATTGCTTCAATAATGCCACTTATGAAAACGAGGGATGGGATAATGAGATTGGTATCTCCAACGGAATGACGGAGAAAAAAGTTATAGGTAAGTGAGTCAAAAAAGGAACAGCACAGGTAGATAAAAAGGCCTGCATTGAACCAGAAATTAGGTAAGGAATTAATGAAAACGGATTCTTTGACAAGGTCTTCATCAAACAACAACTGTATAAAGAAAATAATGCCGTAGCATAATAGCAGGAAGGTTCTGATGGTAGCAAAAATTGAGTTGAAAGTGAGCATGCCTTCCAGCTTAAAGAAGTCGAGGAGGAAGATGATTACTGCCGGAAACAGCAATATCCTTATCAGTTTCTTAATTAATGGGTTTTTGATTAAAAACAGATAATAAATAGAAAGAATAACGAACTGCGCCAAGTGCATGATAGAGGTAAACCATAGGCTATTGTGAAACAAGCTTGCGGCAATGGACGATCCAACGGCAAAAATAACACTTGAAATCAGGTAGTAATAGGCCCACTTTTCTGACTTATCCAGCAATCGGTTATTTAAAGTGAAGGGGATCAAAATAAGACATTCGATCCCCATCATAGTGTAAAATAATGCTGCAAATAGATTCACTTAACAATTCTTTAGGGTATCAACTCATGGGCAATAAGAGGGACATTTCAAGCCACCGTCCAGTGCGCCTCCATCATCATCACTCGGCGGATCGTCTGTCGGAGGAGCGAAGCTTAATCCGGCAATTTTAGGTTTCGGACGTTTGTAAGGAACATTTTTACCTTCCCTATTTACAGCATAGATCACCATTTTCTTGTCGTCTACGCCGTCTCCATCCAGATCCATACCATAATAGATACGGATACCTACGATTTCCTCATGGCAATTGAGCAGTTCCATGATCTTTTCTTTGCCAAAGAAGTAGGCCTTCGTATAGTCTTCCCCGCGGCCCTTCCTTTTTTCATTATCTCCGTATCTGCCGATCATTCTATCGGCATCTTTCAGAGAGATGAACTCCCCCGCATCGGAGGGGTAGTGTTTTTTAGAATTTGTACTCATGTGACATCAGTTTTAGTTAATTAGGATGTTAGATAAATAGCCAGTGGCGGTAAAGTTATTACAAAATCTCACTTTTCACAGGTAACATATATATGACACTTTTGTGTTAAGTATAAGTTAGTTCCCCTGCAAACGTAGTACAGTATTGTCTTTGATGGCCTTTTTACTACCTGGTGAGCGGGCAAGTTTCAGTACATTCCCGGAAAAATGCGTAGTTCTACGCATGACCCGCGACAGCTATGGGGAATGGAGACTCATCGCCTTCTTTTTCCATGAAACCTGGTTTCCCCGTGTTGCAATCCTGATAGAAAGTTATTATCTTAAGGTAATATTAACTCCGGTTATCCCATTATGTTCTCTCATACTTTTAACAGATCCTCCATTATTTAACAATTAAAATTGTAGCATTTTATGATGACCCACCAAAGAACGACCGTATTAAAGGACATCAAAAAGATAGGCGAATTCGTAACCCCGCAAAAAGCCCAGGAAATGATCACGGCCTGGCAGCGTCAGGAACCTGACGGCGTATTTTCATTCCTTTATGGACGGCATGTATTCGAAAGCATACTGGCAGTTCCTCACTGCGAGGGCATAAGGATCTTTAATGCTTTCATGGAGCAGGAAGACCAGCAGGCCCTGGTGTTGGTTGCAGTAGATGCTGCGGGTAAGCACATTTTAAATTACCCGTTGCAAACCAATGAAGGCATGCAGTTGATAGATGCACCTATTATGGATTTCGCTGTTAGATGCCCGCCCTGGTGCCCGGGGGAAGGCAATACTACTCTTGATGGAACCACCTGGAGGCATACGGGTAATGAACCGCTGAATCTTGAAAAGGCAGGGGCGGCGATCACCCGCGAAGAGGCGCAGAAAATGATCAGTGCCTGGCAGATCCAGGAGCCCGATGCGGTATTTTCGTTCTTGTATGGCCGTGATATTTTTGATACCATGCTTAGTGTCCCAGGCTGTGCGGGCATTCGTATCTTTAATGGCATAAATCAGGAGCAGAGACAGGCGCTTGTATTTGTAGCTGTAAATGCAAAAGGAAGCAATATCCTTCAACATAGTGTAATTACCGCTGAGGGGATGCGGATCACGGCGGCGCCGCTGGCGGACGGCGGTATCCCTTGTCCGCCCTTCTGCCCGGTTGTGGACATTTGGGGCCGGAGTCTCTGAGCCTGACAGTGTATGCGCAAGGGTGCTTATTATAATGTATTTATAATTAAGGGATTGCCAACAGGCAATCCTTCTTATTTCCATTTCCATCAGGCGCTACCGTATTTCCCGCAGAAAATGCGTAGTTCTACGCATTTTTGGTTTTCTGCGTGAATAACGCTTGACTGCTCTTGCATTATTCCCAACCTTTGCATTATCAACCTGAGTA
>Ga0102590_1001010_pt1 | contig 20165 bp, 10 predicted proteins | sample AraplaMF_Col_mMF_FD_76859 | JGI IMG/M metagenome (GOLD analysis project Ga0102590, IMG submission 76859) | Arabidopsis root microbial communities from the University of North Carolina, USA - plate scrape MF_Col_mMF | ecosystem: Host-associated > Plants > Roots > Endosphere | place: USA...
ATCATCGTGTTCGACATGGAGGGCCTCAGCGGCTTCTCCGACGACATGGTGATGTCGCTCGACGAGTTTCGCGCGCTCGGCCGCAATCACATGGTCGGCCGCGAAGCACTGTGGCAGGAGATGATCGACAGCCGCAGCGCTGAAGATCTTGCCATTCTCGTCTACACTTCGGGCACGACAGGCCCGCCCAAGGGCGCGATGCACGCCAACCTCAGCGTCACGCACCAGATGCGCCATGCCAACGACTTCATCCCGGCGCAGGAGGACGAAGACCGGCTGATCTTCCTGCCGCTCTGCCACGTCGCCGAACGCATCGGCGGCTATTACATCTCGGTCGCGCTCGGCTCGGTGATGAACTTCGCCGAGAGCCCGGAGACCGTGCCGGACAATCTGCGCGAGGTGCAGCCGACCATCTTCCTCGCAGTGCCGCGCATCTGGGAGAAATTCTACTCCGCCATCACCATCGCGCTGCGGGACGCAACGCCGCTCCAGCAATGGGTCTACCGCCGCGCCATCGCGATCGGCTACCGTATGGTCGATTGCCGCATCGAGGGCAGGGCACCGCCGCTGTCGCTGCGCATCGCCAATGGCATCGCCTACCGGATCGCCTTCCGCAACATCCGCCGCATGATCGGGCTCGACCGCTGCCGCATCGCCTTCACCGGCGCGGCGCCGATCGCACCGGAGCTGATCCGCTGGTATCTCGCGCTCGGCATCGACGTCCACGAAGTCTACGGCCAGACCGAGAATTGCGGCGTCGCGACCATGATGCCTGCGGAGCGGATCAAGCTCGGCTCGGTCGGCACCGCTGTGCCGTGGGGCGAGGTCGCGCTGTCGCCCGATGGGGAGATCCTGATCAAGGGCGACTTCCTGTTCATGGGCTATCTGAACCAGCCAGAGAAGACCGCCGAAACCATCGACCATCGCGGCTGGCTGCACACCGGCGACGTCGGCACCATCGACAACGAGGGCTTCGTCCGCATCACCGACCGGATGAAGGACATCATCATCACCTCCGGTGGCAAGAATATCACCCCGTCCGAGATCGAGAACCAGTTGAAGTTCTCGCCCTACATTTCGGACGCCGTGGTGATCGGCGACCAGCGGCCCTATCTGACCTGCCTCGTGATGATCGACCAGGAGAACGTCGAGAAATACGCCCAGGACCACGACATCCCTTTCACCAATTACGCCAGCCTGTGCCGGGCAACCGAGATCCAGCACCTGATCTGGCGCGAGATCGAAGGCGTCAACGGCAATTTCGCCCGCGTCGAGACCATCAAGCGGTTCTACCTGATCGAGCGGCAGCTCACGCCGGAGGACGAGGAACTGACGCCGACCATGAAGCTGAAGCGCGGTTTCGTGAACAAGCGCTACGCCGCCGAGATCGACGCGATGTATCGCGAGCGCGCGGTGGCGTGACTCATATCGTTTGAAAAGAGCGAAGGAGCGATGGCCCCCGCCCTTCGCACGATACGGGCCCCAAGGAGAGGAGACGTCAATGTCGAGATCGTTCAACGCGTTCGGCCTTGCTATCGGCGCCGTGGCGCTCAGCTGTCTGCCGGCCACAGCGCAAACCAAGGTTACCAATGACGGCATCTCGGCCACCGAGATCGTCATCGGCACCCATCAGGACCTGTCGGGTCCGATCAAGGGCTGGGGCGTGCCGGTGTCCAACGGAATGAAGATGGCAGTCGAGGAGATCAACGCCGGCGGCGGCGTCCAGGGGCGCAAGATCAGGCTGGTGGTCGAGGACAGCGGCTACGATCCGAAAAAGGCCGTGCTTGCGTCGCAGAAGCTGATCGAGCGCGACAAGATTTTCGCAATGGTGGGACCGATGGGCTCGCCGACCGTGCTCGCCGCGCAGGATATCCTGCTCGATGCCGGCGTGCTTCAGCTTTTCCCGCTGACCGCGGCCGAATTCACCTTCAAGTTCGATCCCGGCAAGCCGCAGGAGCGGCTGAAGTTCAACAATCTGCTGCCTTACGTCGAGAGCACGCGGGCCGCGCTGAAATACATGATGGAGTGGAAGAACTTCAAGAAGCCCTGCATCATGCATCAGGACGACGAGTACGGCAAAAACGTGCTCGACGGCTTCAACCAGCAGCTCGGCGCCATGAAGGTGCAGCCGGCCTCGGTCACGAGCTACAAGCGCGGCGCCTCCGACTTCAGCGCGCAGGTCGCCAAGATGAAGTCCGACGGCTGCGATCTCGTCGTGCTCGGCGCCGTGCTCCGCGAGCCCATCGGCGCGATGACGGAAGCCAGGAAGCTCGGCTGGGACGTCACCTTCCTCGGCGCGACGCCGACCAACGTGATGGAGGTGCCGATGCTCGGCAAGGAAGCCGTCGAGGGCCTCTACGCGGCGTCCGGATTCGAGATTCCCTATGAGGACACCGCCAAGGGCAAGGTGAAGGACTGGCTGGTCAACTACAAGAAGATGTTCGGCACCGACGCCAACACGCAGGCCATCATCGGCTACAACGCGGTGATGACGTTTGCGTTCTACGCGGACAAGGCGGGCAAGGATCTGACGGGGCAGAAGATGCTCGATTCACTCGAGTCGGGCGACAAATTCCTCGACATCTTCAACTCGCCGCCGACCAAGTTCTCCAAGACCGACCATCTCGCCAACACCATCACCCAAGTGCAGCAGGTCAAAGGCGGCCGCTGGGTGCTGGTGAAGGACAATCTGATGTTTTGATGGCTTACCCTCCCCTGGAGGGGGAGGGTCGATCGCGCGAAGCGCGAGCGGGGTGGGGTGATCTCTCAACACGCGCAGTGCTCGATGTGGAGAGACTGTCACCCCACCCCGCTACGCATTCCGCTTCGCTACATGCATAGCGACCCTCCCCCTCCAGGGGAGGGTAAGAGTCTACGACCCCCCGCCCGCCGTGCCCGAATTCACCGGCGCCAGCTCGTCTTCCCGGCAGCGCCAGCCGTCGGCGGCTTTCACGAACGCAAAGGTCCGCTGGATCCTGAGGCGGCGCGTGACGTTGAATGCTTCTCCCGAGCGCTCCCTGCCGCCGATGCCCGGCTGCGGAAGTCCGGTCCTCGGATCCCAGCAGGTGCCGGTGCAGGTGGATGCAATCTTGCTGCACGTCGTGAAGGGCGCCAGCACGACCATCTCGATCTCGCCGGTGACCTGCGCCTCCTGGTCCGAGACCTGGCTGTCGAGCGCATAGACGCGGTTGATGCGGAGGAAATTGCCGCAGGAATTGGCGGCGTGAATCCGCGCGGCGCAGAAGTCGACGGCGTCGGTGTCGGGGATGCGGGCGGCGACCTGCCGGCCGAACACTTTCTTCGGATCGCCCTTGGCGGCGGCGATGTCGTTGGCCTTGCGCTTGAGATAGTCGGCAAGACACTCCTCCGCCGATTCGAGCTCGGCAAGCGGAACGTTCTCCTTGCCGACCAGATTGCACTTGCGATCGCGCTCCCGCGTCCACCTTCCGTACTCGGCGAAGGCAAAGCGAGCCGCGGTCGGGTCCAGCTTGCCGATCAGGCCGAGCACATGGCCATTGAGCTCGGTTTCCGCAACCGCCAGCGACGGGTCCGCGCAGATCACCGCGCCCGCCGCGGTGTTGGCCGCCAGACAGTCGAAATCCGGATCGCGCAGGATCGCGGCGCGCTCCTCGGTGACCTTGAGCAGGCACGCTTTGACCCGCTCGACATCGTCGGCGCGGATCGCGGTCTGGCCGATGATGCCGCAGCCGAGATTGCGCTGGCGGATCCAGATCGCATTTTCCTCGATTCCAGGCAGGCGGTCGGGCAGGCGGGCCAGCCGTGCCTCGATCGCGGTGCTGAGCTTGTCGGCGGCGGCGGTCAGTTCGGCATCGCCGCAGAACAGTTGATTGCCGGGGTCGCGGATCTGCTGGCAGTTGTTCCTGGCGAACAGCGGCAGCTTGTCGGCGATGGAGCGGTCGGATTGCGCGAAGCCTGGTGCCGCGGACAACGCCAGCAGCGCAAGCACAGTCAGCACGATGAACCGCATTCCAGTCGCCCCCGCATCGAACGCGCCATGCTAGCGTTCCGGCCCGCGCGGTGGAATGGCCTTGTGGCGGGTGTGAGGGCTACGAGAAAGCTAATGCGCCTCGGCGGTCGCCATCGACATCCGCACGGGCTCGTCGACATATTTCATCACGGCCGACTGGTAGAGCACGAATAGCGGCTGATAGGTCTGTGCGGCCTCGTCCTCGACCATCGCCATGCGGCGGTTGTCGAGCATCAGCCAGTGGCCGTCGAGCTTTGCGGCGGCGACCGCGTGCTCTTCGCCGGCCCTGACGTCGCGGACCACGACGATGCGGAGGTCCTCGGCCGCGACGCCCGCGAGCCGCAGTGCGGCTAGCTTGGCGATGGCGTAGTCTTCGCAGTCGCCGGCGCCGCGCGCAAAGGTCGCAAGTGGCGAGCTCCAGATATCGTCGGTGCCGTCATTGGCGGCCCGGATGGCAAGGTTGATGGCGCGGTTGGTCTCGCCCAGCCGCGCGCGGCCGTCGCGGCCGCGGGCCTGGTCGACGATGGTGAGCAGCTTCAGCGCCGCGGGCGACGCGCAATTGTCACGGTCGCCGTCACAGAGCGCCAGCTGCACCATGTCGTCGTCGAGCTTGTGCGTCAGCGCGAGCCATTTCTGCTGCAGGCCGCCGGCGGAGATGGCGAAGGCGAACACGCCGAACGGCTCGGCGGATTTGCGCACGAGCAGGCCTGCCCCCGGCGACAGAAGCGTGCCGGCGCGAAGCTCGGCGGCCGATCCGAACAGGATCACTCCGCACAGCACCAGGATTGCGCGCCAGGCGCGCGAGCGAGCAGCGGTCTCCATCTGACATCCCCTTCCGGCTTCGCCTGGTCCTTCTTTGACCTCGACGTGCCGGGCTTTGTTGCTTTCGCGGAGATAGTGCGAGGCGGGCCGTTTTGTTCTGCTTAACGCGCCCGGCAGGGGGCCCAAAACCGCGGGACAGGCTGAAACGGGCCTGCCCAAATTGCGTAAAATTTTACGATTCGTCGGCTAGGAGGTCCCGGCTGCCGTGAAATGGAGCCGATTGCAGGCGCAGGTTGTGGGGGGCCTGATTCTGCGCCTTATGGCTAACAGCCCGCTATTTCACGGGTTCTGTTAGTTGGGTCACAGATTTTGCTCCGTATTTGCCGCAGGATGTCGCGAGGCACCACGAACAAAAGATGACGCAAGTATCTTCTGTTGAAGCTGTGTCGCTTATTACTTTGCATAACTGGGAATGGGCGAAATTTTGCCAGATTCAACCTTAGCTTACTTGAAATACTACTTCAGTGCCTCTGTGCACCTGCCGCCATGTGGGGGCTCCCACGGCCAAGTGACGCGAAATCACACAAGCAATAGATGGTTTCGCTAAGGACTTGGTAATGCTATGCAAGCTTAGGCGGTCGATACTTACTTAGATTTTAACCCTTTTTACGGTGCCCGGTTGAATTACGCTGGCAAATTTGACGCCGCGATTTCCTTGGACGGCCAGGGTTTCCGCTCGCCCGCTGATGGCCAGGTCGATTCCTTTACCGCCAAAGCGCACGGTCACGTGCCTGATGGCGCATTCGTTGTTCCTGACCCGAACCTGATCTTCAACGGGGAGTTCAAGCGCGCAGGTCTCGACCTCGTGCTGTCCCACGACGGTCACGAGTTCGTCGTTCACGATTATTTCAGGGGCGACAAGCGCGCGGCGATCGCCTCGCCCGATGGCGCCCACCTCACCGGCGACATCGTCAATGCGCTCACCGGCCACGTGCAATATGCGCAGGCCGCAGGCGGCATCGCCGCGGCCCAAATCATCGGCCACGTCACCAAGCTGTCCGGCAGCGCGACCGCGGTCCGCAACGGCGTCGCGGTCATCCTGAACAATGGTGACAACGTCGAGAAGGGCGACGTCGTCTCGACTGGCGGCGACTCGACGCTCGGCATCACCTTCATCGACGGCACCGTGTTCGGCCTGTCCTCCAATGCACGGATGGTGCTGAACGAGATGGTCTACGACCCCAACGGGTCGAGCAATTCCTCGCTGCTCAGCCTGGTGGCGGGCACCATCACCTTCGTCGCCGGCGAGACCGCCAAGCACGGCGACATGAAGATCGACACGCCGGTCGCCACCATGGGCATCCGCGGCACGGCGGTGCTGACCCAGATCAACTTCGTCGTTCCCGCCGGTGGCGGCGATCCGCAGCCGCAGGCGAGCTTCCAGGTGCTGGTCGAGCCGAACGGCACGACGGGCTCCTACATCCTCTTCGACAAGGTCACGCTGCTGCCGATCGCGACGGTCAACCAGGCCGGCCAGATGATCCAGATCAGCGGCGGCAACGTCTCGATCACCAATGCGCTGATGTCGCCGGACATTCAGAAGCTGATCAGCGACGTGTTCACGCTGAAGTTTACCGACAACAACACCAACACCAAGCTGACCACGAACTTCACCGACACGATCACGCCGACCAGCGACGGTCTGATGTTCAAGACCGCGGGCGGCTACAGCGCGACCGCGGTCTTTACCAACACCACTCAGCAGGGGACGGACCCTGGCCACAATCCGTCGACCAGCAACCGTATTCCCGGGCCGCCGCAGGCGCGCAGCCTCGATGCCAACGGCAATGTGAGGTCGGCGTTCGCACTGACCGAGCGCGACGACACGACTGGCGACACCACGCATTCGGACACGGTCTCCGGCCGGATCACCTTCGTCGATCAAAACCTTGGCGACAGGCCGACCGTGAGCGTGAACCTCGCGGGCGCGCCGAACTACGTCTACAAGAGCGCCGGCCAGCAGGACGTCACCGGCTCGCTCACCGATCTGCAGAAGCAGGACATTGCGGCAACGCAGATCCAGATCGCCGTCGCTGCGGACGGTGGCAACGCCAACAACGGCTCGGCGGTCTGGACCTACACGATCCCCGACCACGTCTTCGACTTCCTCGCGGCCGGCGAAACCCTGACGCTGACCTATATGGTCCGCGTCGACAACAATTTCTCGGTCAACCCCGAAGCCACTTTCATCCCGATCACCATCACGATCACGGGGACCAACGACAAGCCGGTGATCACCACCAGCGTGCCGGTCATCACCTTCGAAGGTGGCACCAGTATTCCGGGTGGCCCGCTCACCAGCGATGTGCCGACATCGGGGACGCTGAACTTCGACGACGTCGATCTCACCGACAAGCATACCGTGTCGGTGGCGCTGACCAGCGCGACCCTGCCCGATGGCACCGTTCCGCCGGGCCCGCTCGCGGCGTTCCAGAGCGCGATGTCGGTTGCGATCGCGGCGGGCGCCGACAGCACCGGAGACGGCACCGGCACCATCAACTGGTCGCTGGCCAATCTGCCGGTCTATCTCGCCGACTTCATTCCGGAAGGCGCGGTGCTGACGCTGGTCTACACTGTGACGCTCACGGATTCGCAAGGCGCGACCTCGCAGCAGACCATCACCGTCACGATCACGGGCACCGACGCGCCTGCAGTGGTGTGGATAGCGACCGATAAGCCCGGCGTTCCCTCCGGCGGGTTCTGGAAGGATGCGGGCAACTGGGCGACCGGTACGGTCCCGACCATCAATGACGACGTCATCGTCATCACCGATCAGCTGCGCGGCCTGACGCCGTCCTATCCGGCGACGATCGACGCGGCCGCCTATGCGAAGTCGCTGACGATGAACGATTTCGGTGGTCCGCCGCCGAAGGTGATCGTCCAGGCCTCGCTGACGATCGCGGGCGCGCTCAACATGGGCGCCGATTCGATCCTCAACGTCGCTGCCACCGGGACGATGTCGGTTGGCAGCAAGGCCGAAATCCTCGACACGAGCGTGCTCACCAATGCGGGCTATGTGACGCTCGCCGGCGGGGGCGATTTCGCTGCGGGTACCGCGATCACCAATTCCGGCACGATCGAGCTTTCCGGCGGTACGCTGAAGACGCTGGCCACGATCCACAATGCTGGCGGCCTTCTCAAGGCCGATGCCGGCACGACGCTGATCGTCGATGCCGGGACGATCGACGGCGGCACCGTCACCATTCTGGGCACGCTCGAACTCGACGGCACGAGCTTGGTCGAGAACGGCACGTTGAACAATTCCGGCACGGTCAACGTCAAAGGCACGGCCGAGTTCGCCCACGAGACCGTCTCCAACACCGCGAGCGGTTTGATCGAGGTGTTGGCAAACGGCTGGCTGACGATCCACCAGGGCTCCAGCGTCACCAATTCCGGCCAGATCACGGTCGATGCCAACGGCAGGCTCACCGTCAACGGCGCGACCATCGGCGGAGCGGGCGCGGTGATCGACACCGGCGGTGGTGGCGATGACGAGGGAGGTCCCGTCCTCAACGCCGCGTTTTACGTCGCCGCAGGCGCGATCACCAATAATGGCGAGATCGATCTGACCGGCGCGGCCATCCTGAGCGGCGGCACCCTGAACAACAACGCGATCTTCAAGGCGAGCGGTGCGGGCAACGCGCTGAGAAATGAGACCGTCAGCAATGCCGGCACCATCGAAGTGCTTGCCGGCGGCGCGTTCGCGATCGATCAGGGCTCGACGGTCGATAATTCGGCCGGCAGCGTCGTTGTCGATGATGGCGCCGTGCTCACGCTCAACGGCGCCACGATCAGCGGCGGCGCGATCAACAATTACAGCCTGCTGGGCGGCGCCATCGACGTCACCGGAAACAGCACGATCGACGGTGACGCGACACTGACCAAGGGCACCGTCACGGTCGAGAGCGGCGTCACGTTGACGCTCGACGACGCGACCGTGGCGGGAGCCACGATCACCAATCATGGCACGGTCAAGGTCGATGCTGGCAAGGAGCTGACGCTGGCAGGCTCGATCCTGACCGGCGGCGCGCTCACTCTTGCCGGCACGCTGGAATCGACCGGCACGAGCGCGATTCACAATGCCGACCTCGATAATACCGGAACGATCGCCGTCACCAGCGGTACGCTGACGATCGATCTCCATGCGCTCACCAATCATAACCTCATCGAGGTCGTGACCGGCGGCACGCTGAAGCTGGCAACCACCACCGTCGCAAACAGCGGCACAATTTCGATCGACGGGACCTCGAAGCTCTATCTGACCGACGTTACGATCAACGGCGGCAGCCTGACCAATGCCGGCAATCTCTACAGCACCGGCCTCAACTCGGTCACGGGCAGCGTCACCAACACCGGCGGCACCATCGAGGTTCAGAGCGGCACGCTCAACCTCGCCGGCGGCATCGAGGGCGCCGGCAAGGTGATCGTCGACGACGACGCGACGCTGGAGTTTTCGAACGCGACCGGCTCGATCCACATCGTCAATTCCGGCTCGATCGTGAGTTCCGGAAGCGGCGCGGCGATCCACATCGAGCAGGCGGCGGGTTCGGTGATCGACAATGACGGCACCATCGGGCCGGCCCTTGTGGATCCGGCCTCCGGGACCGACGCGATCGTCGCGAACGGTGGGCACATCACGATCACCAACACCGGCGACATCAACGGCAATATCTCGGTCGCCAGCGCCACGTTCAACAACAACGCGGGCGGCACCTGGACCGTATCCGGCACCAGCGTGTTCGGTAACGCGTCCACCATCGTCAATCATGGCGATATCAACCTGCATGGCGCGTCGATCTCCGGCACCGGGCTGACCATCGAGAATGACAGCCACATCAACAGCTACGGTACGGCGGTCATCACCGGCGCGATCACCAACACCGGCACGATCGAGATCCATGACGGCGAGCTGACGCTGTTCGGCTCGCTGTCGGGTGCGGGCTCGGTCACCGTCGATGTCGGCGCGCACCTGATCCTCGAAGGCACGGTGGCGCAGACGATCCACCTCGACGGCGATGGCGCAGGACTTCAGATTGATATGGACACGTTCGGCGGCTCGATCGCGGACCTGTCCGTGAACGACACGATCGAACTGTCGTCGATCAAATGGGGGCCCGGCACCAGCGCCGTCTACGTGCCGAATGCCGGTGACCCCGCGAGCGGCGGCGTGCTCACGGTCACCGGCGACGATGGCAAGACCATCGAGCTGACCCTCGTCGGCGATTATCGCAACGCGCACTTCGCGGGCAGCGACGATGGCGGCCACACGCTGATCACGATGCATGCGAACGACGATGCGCCGTCGTTCGACGTGGCCCATGCATCGCTGACCGCCAGCTTCTCCGAGCGCGAGAACACAACCGGCTCCGGCGATTCCGACCCGGTGCCCGCCGCGACCGGCTCGATCGGCTTCACCGACATCGACCTGACCGACCGTCCGACCGCGGCGATCACGCACCAGACCACGACATGGCTGGATGCCGACCACAGCACGCCGCTGACGCTGACAACCGGTCAGGCGTCGGCGCTCGAGCAGGCGCTGTCGATCCTTGGCAGCGGCAAGAACAACGGTACGGTCGGATGGAGTTATTCGATCGTCGACAACGCGCTCGATTTCCTCGGCGAGGGCCAGACCGCGACGGTCGTCTCCACCATCACGCTCACTGACGATTACGGCAAGGCTGCCACCGCCGACGTCACCATCACGATCGCCGGCAAGAACGACGCGCCGACGCTGGCGTCCGTGACCAAGGGCGGGCTGGTGGACACGGCCGCGAACGACAGTTTCGCGGATATCGAAGGGACACTGGCCGGGACCGACGTCGACAACGGCGAGACGGCGACGCTGAAATATGCCGTGCTCGACGCGACGAACCATGAGGCGATGACAGTCACGGGTCAGTACGGCTCGCTGACGGTCTGCGAAGACGGCAGCTACAAATACGTTCCGAATGCCGCCGCGATCAACGCGCTCTCGCAAGGCAACTATACGGACACTTTCACGGTCCAGACGAAGGACGCCCAGGGCGCCGTCGGCACGGCGTCGTTCAAGGTGAACGTCACCGGCGCCAACGATGCGCCGACCGTCACGGCCGCAAGTGGCGATAGCGCCGGCGCCGCCGTCAGCGAGACCAATGCCGGCGTGGACAAGACCGGCACGCTGACCGTGTCCGATCTCGACACCAGCGATCACGTCGGCGTGGCGGTCGACCACGTCACCGTCACACTCGACGGTCATTTGCAGGCCGACGGCGGCGTCGGTGGTTTGACGGGAGCGAATCTGCTCAGCTATTTCACCGTCCCGTCCGGTGACATCCTGAACGGCACGGCCGACCACGCCCAGTTCGGCTGGGAATTCAATTCGGGCAGCAGCCAGGCCTTCGACTTCCTCGCCGCCGGCCAGACGCTGACGCTGGAATATACGATCGTGCCTGATGATGGACACGCGGCGACCGGCACTGGCAATGGTGTCGTCACCATCACCATCAACGGGACCAACGACGCGCCGGCGATTGACGTCGGCGCAATGACCGTCACGCAAGACGGCGGTCTCGTGACCGTCAACGGCCTGTCCGTTACTGATGCCGATGCCAATGAAACGTTGACCGCCACGGCTGTGGCCGAGTCCGGCGCTGTTGCGAGCGTCTCGCTGCATTCCGGCGCTTTGGCCGTGACCTATACCGAGCCGAGCAGCGGCGCGCCCGCGACGGACATGGTGGAAGTCACCGTAGCCGACGGCCACAACGCGACCGATACCGTCAATCTGATCTTCAACCTGGCCGAAGAAGGCACGGTCACTCTCACCGGCACGGCCGGCAAGGACGTGTTCTTCGGCACCGACCAACAGGACCAGTTCGTGTTCGCGGCCAATTCGAACCACGATACGATCGTGAACTTCGCCTCCGGCATCGACAGGATTGACCTGTCGAGCGTCGTCACGGCTTCCGACACCCAGGCCTGGCTGGACCTGCACGCCACCGCGTCAGGGCTGGACACCCTGATCACGATCAATGCTTCGGACACCATTCTTCTCAAAGGTGTCGCCCACGTCCAGGCGAGTGACTTCATCGTCCACGCCTGATCGCTATGCGATGAGCCGCGATCGCCCGCCCATCCGCCCGGTGCTGCCAATCGCCGCGAAAGCGTGATATCCCACCCTCATGAAACGTCTCAAGATCCTGCGGCGGTGGTTTGCGCGGAAGCTCGGCTTTGCTCGCGTGATGTGCCTTGCGCTGCTGGTGCTGTTTGCCGGCGCGCGGCTGTGGGATCCGCCGCCGATCCAGGAATTGCGACTGCGCACCTTCGACATGTTTCAGCTGATCGATCCGCGCCACAAGGCGGCGCGGCCGGTTACCATCGTCGATATCGACGACAAGAGTCTCGCCAAGCTCGGCCAGTGGCCGTGGCCGCGGACGCGGATCGCCGATTTGATCCAGAACCTCACCAACAACGGCGCGGTGGTGATCGGATTCGACGTGGTGTTCTCGGAAGCGGACCGGCTCAACCCCGATCTGGTCGCGAGCCAGATGCGCGATCTCGACGATGCCACCCGCGCCAAGCTGCGCGAGCTGCCGAGCAACGACCAGATCCTCGCCGATGCGATCAAGCGTTCGCGCGTGGTGCTGGGCGAGACCGGGCAGCGGGCGATCGCGACCGAGATCGACAAGTCGCTCCCCTTCACCGGCGTCGCGACCGTCGGGGAGGAGGGCGCCGAACGCTTCCTGTTCGAATTCCCGGGCCTGCTGCGCAACGTGCCCGCGATCGAGAAGGTCGCGGCCGGCCGCGGCCTGTTCACCATCAGGACCGAGCGTGACGGCCTGATCCGCCGCGTGCCGATGGTGATGCGCGCCCAGGGCAACATCATGCCCTCGCTCAGCCTGGAGATCCTGCGCGTCGTCACGGGAACGCCGACGCTGCTGGTGCGGACCGACAAGACTGGCGTGCGTGCGGTTCGCCTCAAGGGCGTGGAGATTCCGACCGACAAGAACGGCCAGCTCTGGGTGCATTACGCGCGCCAGGATCCTTCGATCTATGTGTCCGCCGCCGACGTGCTCGACAACACCGTCCCGCCCGGCAAGATCGCCGGCAAACTGATCCTGGTCGGCACCTCCGCGGTCGGACTGAACGACATCAAGACCACGCCGGTGTCCTCGACCATGCCGGGCGTCGAGATCCACGCCCAGGTGCTCGAAAGCGTGCTGAGCGGCGCGATCATCTCGCAGCCGAACTACGCGCTCGGCGTCGAATTGCTCGCGGCGCTGTTCATCGGCCTTCTCGTCATCATCTTCACGCCGAACCTCGGGCCCGTGCGGTTGGTGCTCGCGGGTGCGACCTTCGCCGCGATCCTGATCGGCGTGTCCTGGTTCTTCTACGCGCAGTACCGCTACCTGATCGACTTCACCTATCCGCTGCTCTCGACCACGGCGATCTATCTGACGCTGATCTTCGCCAGCTTCGTGCGCGAGCAGCGCCAGCGCGTGCAGATCCGCGGCATGTTCGCGCAATACATGTCGCCGGTGCTGGTCGAGCAGTTGGCGCAGTCGCCGGAAAAGCTCGTGCTCGGCGGCGAGGAGCGCGTGATGACGATCATGTTCTCCGACGTGCGCGGCTTCACCACGATCTCGGAGACCTACAAGCACGATCCGCAGGGGCTCATCGCTCTGATGAACCGGTTCCTGACGCCGCTCACGGACGTGATCATCGATCAGAAGGGCTACATCGACAAATACATGGGCGACGCCATCATGGCGTTCTGGAACGCGCCGCTCGACGATGCCGAGCACGAGGTCAACGCCTGCGAGGCCGCGATCCAGATGCTGGAGCGGATCGACGCCGTCAACAAGGAGCGCGAGCAGGAGGCCGCCGACGGCGGCCACGTCTACATCCCGCTCAATGTCGGCATCGGCCTCAACACCGGCATCGGCGTGGTCGGCAACATGGGCTCCGACCTGAAGAAGAACTATTCGGTGCTCGGCGACAGCGTCAATCTCGCGTCGCGTCTCGAGGGACAGTCGAAGGAGTACGGCTTCCCGATCATCGTGGGCTCCAGGACCGCGCTCGCGGCCAAGGACAAGTTCGCGATCCTCGAGCTCGACTTCATCATGGTCAAGGGCAAGACCGAGCCGGAGGTGATCTATGCCATCGCCGGCCGCGACGACGTGATGCAGTCGGCAGCGTTCCAGCGCCTGCGCAACATCACCATCGAGATGCTCGGCTGCTACCGCGGCCGCGACTGGCAGGGCGCGCTCGACGCCATCGAACGCGGCCGCCGCAGCGAGGATGCCGACACGCTGGAAAAGCTGTTCAAGCTCTACGAGATCCGCATCAGGGATTTCCAGGTCAACCCGCCGGCGGAAGGCTGGACCGGGGCGTATGCGCTGCTGACGAAGTAGGCTTGGGCGAGGAGCCTCCGCCGGCGCTACAACAATGGTGTCGTCCCCGCGAAGGCGGGGACCCATAACCCCAGGGAGCGGTTATAGCGCGAGCTGGCAACTCCGAATCTTCGCAAAACGCTCCCTGGGGTTATGGATCCCGGGTTCGCGACTATTTCGCGCCCCGGGACGACAGTGGTGCTTGACGCGGCAGCTTGTCCCCTCACTCCACCCCGATCGTCGTCAGGTCCTGGAACCAGTGCTGGGCCTGCACGAACTGCTTGATCTTCGGCGACAGCGCATGCGGGTTGGTGTCGTGCACGACCCACACCAGCGCGGCGTCGTCGACGATCAGCGCGTGCGCCTGGGCCAGCAATTCGTCCTGCTTGGTCGCATCGAAGGTCTGCTTGGCTTCGTCGATCAGCGCGTCGACCTTCGGGTTCTTGTAGCCGCCCCAGTTGACGCCGACCGGCGCGATCTGTCCGGAATGGAAGAAGCGGACGATGGCGTAGAGCGGGTCCGAGGTGACGTAGGCGATGTTGTTGGCGGTGATGCCGGCGTTCATCTCGTCGGCCGCGCCCTTGCGCCAATGCGTATAGAGGGTCTCGAGCTCGACCACCTTGAAGTCGATATCGATGCCGATCTCCTTAAAGCTCTGCTGCAGGAATTCGTTCATCGGCAGCGACAGCATCTGGCCGGTGCCGCCCTGCGCGATGATGAAGGTGGTCTTCAGCGGCTTGGCCTTGGAGTAGCCGGCCTCTTCGACCAGCTTCTTGGCGGCGGCGAGATCATACTTGATGTCGAAGGTCGGCTTGCCGAACCACGGGCTCGACGGGTCGACCTGGCCCTTGGCGGGTTTTGCGAGGCCATTCATCAGCCCGACGACCTCATCGCGGTTGATTGCGAGGTTCAGCGCCTTGCGCAGACGGATGTCGGTCCAGGGCGAGCCCGGCAGCACGCTGAGATGATAATTCCAGACGTGCGGCGTGACGTTGTCGACCAGCTTCATGCCGGCGGCCTTGAGCTGCGGCACGGCGTCCGGCGCCGGCGTCTCGATCAGGTCCACCTGTCCGGCGAGCAGCGCGTTGGTGCGCGTCAGCGCTTCCGGCATCGGCACCAGCACGAGCTTGTCGACCTTGGGAATGCGCTTCTTGTTCCAGTAGTCCGGGTTCTTCGTCAGCTCGGCGAGCTCGCGCGGCACCAGCTTGGTCAGCTTGAACGGGCCGGTGCCGGAGGGCTGGCTGGCGAACTTGTCCCAGTCCTTGCCGAGCTTCTCGTATTGAGTCGGGCTCGACACCAGGAACCACAGCATCTGATAGGGAAAGAAGGAGTCGACCGTCTTGGTGGTGATCTCCACCGTGGAATCGTCGATCTTGGCATAGCTCGCGACCGACGGAAGCCGCGTCTTCACCTGTGCGCTCTGCCGCTTGTCGAATTGCGGCGCCTTGTCGTTGAGCACCTTGTCCAGATTCCAGATCACCGCGTCGGCGTTGAAGTCGCTGCCGTCGTGAAACTTCACGCCCTGGCGCAGCGTGAAGCGCCATTTGGTCTTGTCCTTGTCATCCACCTTCCATTCGGTGGCGAGCCCAGGCACCAGCTTGCCCGGGCGGTCGGCGACGTCCATCTCCCACGCCACCAGCGGATCGTAGATCGTGTAGGCCGTGAACTGATAGGCGCCGGCGCCGCGATCGGGCTGGCCGGTCGTCAGCGGAATGTCCGCCATCGAGATGCCGTAGCGCACCACCGTTTCGGCGCGCGCCGAGATTGCGGAAACCGCCAGCGCAAGCACGGCGAGACAAGTCGATAGTCGGGTACGCATGGCCCAAGGCTCCAAAGTAAATTGGGGAGAAGTCAGGGCCAAACTTGCAATCTTGATGCCAGAATAGGCAGCGCCGCGGCTTGCGCCTCGACAATCACAAAGACTTGTCGTCGCAGGGGGAATTTGCAGAAAAAGTTTCTCTTTGGCATAGCCATTGCATACGTTTGCATCAAAATTAATCATCGTAAGCCGGAAAAGGATTGAGGCGATGCTTATCAAGACGACCACACGCGCGGCGCTGATTGTGGCGCTGGCTCTGACGACGGCGGCCGCATGGCCGCACGTGGCCAGTGCCGAGACCGTGCTACGCATCGGCATGACCGCTGCCGACATTCCGCGCACGCTGGGCCAGCCTGATCAGGGTTTTGAAGGCAACCGCTTCACCGGCCTCACCATGTATGACGCGCTCACCGGCTGGGACCTCTCGTCCGCCGACAAGCCCAGCGTGGTCATTCCCGGCCTTGCCACCGAGTGGAAGGTCGACGATGCCGACAAGACCAAATGGATCTTCAAGCTGCGCCCCGGCGTCACCTTCCATGACGGCTCGCCGTTCAATGCCGACGCCGTGGTGTGGAACGTCGACAAGGTGCTGAAGCAGGACGCGCCGCAGTTCGACGCCAGTCAGGTCGGCGTCACCGCGTCGCGCATGCCGACGCTGGCCTCCGCCAAGAAGATCGACGACATGACGGTCGAGCTCACCACCAAGGAGCCAGACAGCTTCCTGCCGATCAACCTCACCAATCTGTTCATGGCCAGCCCGGCGAAGTGGCAGCACTTCTATGAGAAGGCGGAAGGCGCCGATGCCAAGGCGAAGTCGCAGGCCGCATGGACTGCGTTCGCCAAGGACGCCGCCGGCACTGGCCCGTGGAAGATGGCGAGCTTCACGCCGCGCGAACGGCTCGAACTGGTCAAGAACGCGAGCTATTGGGACAAGGCGCGCGTGCCCAAGGTCGACAAGATGGTGCTGGTGCCAATGCCGGAAGCCAACGCCCGCACCGCGGCGCTGCTCTCCGGTCAGGTCGATTGGGTCGAGGCGCCGGCGCCCGACGCGCTGCCCGAGCTCAAGCAGCGCGGCTTCAAACTCTACGCCAACGAGCAGCCGCACGTCTGGCCGTGGCAATTCTCGCGCGTCGAAGGCTCACCCTGGAACGACATCCGCGTGCGCAAGGCCGCGAACCTCTGCGTCGATCGCGAAGGCCTGAGGGACGGCCTGCTCGCCGGCCTGATGGTGCCGGCGACCGGCACCTTCGAGCCCGGCCATCCCTGGCGCGGCAACCCGACCTTCCAGATCAAGTATGACAAGGCGGCTGCGCAAAAGTTGATGCAGGAGGCCGGCTTCGGTCCGAACAAGAAGCTGACGGTGAAGGTGCAGACCTCCGCCTCCGGCTCGGGCCAGATGCAGCCGCTGCCGATGAACGAATATCTCCAGCAGGCACTCGCCGAGTGTTATTTCGACGTGAAGCTCGACGTCATCGAGTGGAACACGCTGTTCACCAACTGGCGCCGCGGCGCCAAGGACCCCAGCGCCAACGGCTCGAACGCGACCAACGTCACCTATGCGGCGATGGACCCGTTCTTCGCGTTGGTGCGCTTCCTGCAATCGAGCATGGCGCCGCCGGTCTCGAACAATTGGGGCTTCATCAACGATCCCAAGTTCGACGAACTGGTGAAGAAGGCACGCCAGACCTTCGATCCCGCCGCACGTGATGCCGCGCTGGCCGAGCTGCACGCGGCTTCCGTCGACGACGCCGCCTTCCTCTACGTCGCCCACGACGTCGGCCCCCGCGCCATGAGCCCGAAGGTGACGGGCGTCGTGCAGCCGAAGAGCTGGTTCATCGACTTCTCGCTGGTGTCGATCACGCCGTGAGGCGAGCACGCTGGTAGGGCTCCCCTCCCCCTTGCGGGGAGGGGTTGGGGAAGGGGGTTCACACGGGCGGTCCCTGTGTGGCTACCCCTCTCCCTAGCCCTCCCCCGCAAGGGGGGAGGGAACCCTCGCATCGCGTGTCCCTTACTGTAGCCCGCGCACATCACCGTGCGACATCACGTTAGGTCAATCAGTGCTCGCCTATATCGCCAGACGCATCGTCTACGTCATCCCGATCGTCATCAGCGTGGCGCTGGTGTGCTTTCTGCTCGTGCACATCACGCCGGGCGATCCGCTCGTCGCGGTGCTGCCCGCCGATGCCTCTCAGGAGCTCGCGGCGCAGCTGCGCGCCGCCTATGGTTTCGACCGTCCGCTGCCGGTGCAGTTCGGGCTGTGGCTGCTGCGCGCGCTGCACGGCGATCTCGGCAATTCCATCGCCACCGGGCGCCCCGTGCTCGCCGAGGTCATGCGCGCGGTCGCCAACACCGTCACGCTGGCGATTGCGGCCGCCATCATCGGCTTCACCATGGGCATCCTGCTCGGCCTGATCGCCGGCTATTTCCGTGAGACCTGGATCGACAAGGTCGCGACGTCCTTTGCCATCGCCGGTGTGTCCGTGCCGCATTACTGGCTCGGCATGGTGCTCGTCATCATCTTCTCGGTGCAGCTCAACTGGCTGCCCGCGGTCGGCGCCGGGCCGAACGGCTCCAACTCCTGGGCCTGGGACTGGGCGCATCTGAAATATCTTGTGCTGCCGGCGATTACGACCTCGGTGATCCCGATGGGCATCGTCACCCGCACCGTGCGCGCGCTGACCGGCGACATCCTTTCGCAGGACTTCGTCGAGGCCTTGCGCGCAAAAGGCCTGCACGAGACCGGCGTGTTCCGCCACGTCATCAAGAACGCCGCGCCCACCGCGCTCGCGGTGATGGGGCTTCAGCTCGGCTACATGCTCGGCGGCTCGATCCTGATCGAGACCGTGTTCTCCTGGCCGGGCTCCGGCTTCCTGCTCAACTCGGCGATCTTCCAGCGCGACCTGCCGCTGCTGCAGGGCACGATCCTGATTCTCGCGCTGTTCTTCGTCTTCCTCAATCTGCTGGTCGACATCGCGCAAGCCGCGATCGATCCGCGCATCAAGCGGGGCTAGCCGATGAGCGAGCTTCCGTTGTCCGCCACCGCCGACGCCGCGCTCCAGGCCGCGCCCGCCACCAAGGCGCGCGGCTATTGGGCCACCGTCGGCCGCCGCATCCGGCGTGACAAGGTCAGCATGGCCTGCGCGCTGGTGCTGCTGCTGATCTTCCTCTCCGCGATCCTTGCGCCGTGGCTCGGGCTCGAAGATCCCTACAAGGGCTCGATGATCCGCCGCCTCCGCCACATCGGCACCGTGGGTTATCCGCTCGGCACCGACGAGCTCGGCCGCGACATGCTGGCGCGGCTGATCTATGGCGGGCGGCTGTCGCTGGTCATCGGCATCCTGCCTGTGATCCTCGCCTTCTGCATCGGCACCTCGCTCGGCCTTGTCGCCGGTTATGTCGGCGGCAAGCTCAACACCGCGATCATGCGCACGATCGACGTGTTCTACGCCTTCCCGTCCGTGCTGCTGGCGATCGCGATCTCCGGCGCGCTGGGGGCCGGTATTCTCAACTCGATCGTGTCGCTGACCGTCGTGTTCGTGCCGCAGATCACCCGCGTTGCCGAAAGCGTCACCACCGGCGTGCGCAACATGGACTTCGTCGAGGCCGCGCGCGCCTCCGGCGCGGGGCCCTTCACCATCATGCGCGTGCACATCCTCGGCAACGTGCTGGGCTCGATCTTCGTCTATGCCACCAGCCTGATCTCGGTCTCGATGATCCTGGCCGCCGGTCTTTCCTTCCTCGGTCTCGGCACCAAGCCGCCGGAACCGGAATGGGGACTGATGCTCAACACGTTGCGGACCGCGATCTACGTCAATCCGTGGGTAGCCGCGCTTCCGGGCGCGATGATCTTCGCGGTCTCGATCTGCTTCAATTTGCTGTCGGACGGCCTGCGCAGCGCCATGGACATCAGGAACTGAGATGATGCACATGCACACTGGCGCGGCACAGAAGCTCGTCATGCCCGGGCTTGTCCCGGGCATCCACGTTCTTTGTGTCGCGTGGCAAGGCGTGGATGGCCGGGACAAGCCCGGCCATGACGGTGAAGGACCGCGGCCATGAGCGAAACCAACACTCCCGTCGCCATGCTGGAGCCGATCGAGGACCTTGGCGGCGCCGCGCAGCCGCTGCTTCAGGTCAACGGCCTGACCAAGCATTTCCCGGTTCG
>Ga0102590_1002680_pt1 | contig 20132 bp, 17 predicted proteins | sample AraplaMF_Col_mMF_FD_76859 | JGI IMG/M metagenome (GOLD analysis project Ga0102590, IMG submission 76859) | Arabidopsis root microbial communities from the University of North Carolina, USA - plate scrape MF_Col_mMF | ecosystem: Host-associated > Plants > Roots > Endosphere | place: USA...
TGGCTTCCTCGAGGCGGTCGAGCAGGTCGCCGCCGCGCTCGCCGAGCGCGAGGATCATGTTGTCGCCGGCGTGGCTGAGCGCGCTCGTGATGTGCTGGCCGCGCTCTTCCAGCGCGCCGGTGATGCTTTTGGCGACCTCGTCGACGCGCGAGGCGATCGCGTCGGAGATCAGCGCGATGTCGTGGCGCAGGTCGATCTGGACGCCGGAAATGGCGCTGCGAACCTGCTCGGCCTGGCCGACCAGGTTGTCGCGCTGATGGGCGATGTCCTGCAGCAGCGCGCGAATGCGCACTTCATTGTCGGTATAGGCGCGCTCGAGGGCGGCGACTTCGTTGGCGACCAGCGTTTCCAGTTCGCCCGCGCGCGCGATCGCACGCTCGACGCCATCACCCATCGCGGCGACTTCGCGGCGGATCGCCTGGCCGACGGTCACCATGGAATCGGCGGCCGCGCCTTCCGGCTCGGAGAAGCGGATGGCGACCTGCGCCATCGACTGCGCGATCATCCGCATTTCCTGGCCGCGCCAGGCGAGGCTGGCGAGGAAATAGAACAGCAGCACCGGCGCGAAGAACAGCGAGGCAAGGCCGGCCAGCACCAGCACGCCGCCGCTCTGTCCGATCGCCGCCTGCAACGAGGGCAGGAAGGCGGCGGTGAGCAGCGCGCAGCCGACGATCCAGACGCCGCCGAAGATGCTGGCGAGCGTGTAGACGCTGCGGGCAGGGCGGTTCTTCTGGATGGCCTGCAGAATCTGCCCGATGGTTTCGCGATCGTCATTGGCGGCGCGCCGGGGGCTGCGCGGCTCCTCGATCGAATCGAACACGGTACGTTCCGCGTTCGGACGCGCGTCGAACGGTGTTTCGGGGAAGGCGGGCGCGGCAGAGGGCATGCTCGGCGGGACGATTTCGCCGCCGATCGCATTTCGGCTGGGGTCGACGGTGGTATCGCTGATGTTGAGCGCTTCCTGAATGGCGGACAGCGCAACCTCAGTGGGATCTTTGACCTTCTTCGGATTGTTCGCCATGTCAGTCCGAGCCCTCTTAACTTACGCGTCCAGCCGTTCTTGCAGGAAACCCTGCAAGCTCGAAGCCGGATTCATAACCCCCAGCGGACGCAAGCCGTACCCGTCGGCGCTTGCCCGCACACACATCCGCGATCATCCTATTGGTTGAGCGATACGATGGAAATGGCCCCGATTAAGACATTCTTAATCATCGTTAACAGCTTTGTTCCTTAAAGCCTTACGGATACACAAATTTCTGGAACCGGACCGCCAATCCAGGCGGATTACTGGCTAAAATATAGCCAATTTGCGGCGGATTCTGGGAACGTTCCGTTAACCTCGGCCGTGGTTGGCTGAACGGGACAGGCCCTTCCGGGAATCAGTTGCGGAGGGGCGATCCGGATTTTTGCCATGCCGCTTCACCTCGAACGGGTAGAATGGATGCCATCGCCACCGCTGGCGCCCGGCGGCGGGCCGATCGACGTCGAACACCTCCAGCGCATGACGCTCGGCGATGCCGGGATCGAGCAGGAAGTGCTGACGATGTTCTCGGCCCAATCGGCAAAACTGGTCCAGGCGTTGCTGGACCACCCATCGGATGCAGGCGCGCTGGCGCACACGCTCAAGGGGTCGGCCCGCGCGATCGGCGCTTTTGCCGTCGCCGACGCCGCGGAGCGGCTGGAGGCGGTGATCGCCGGCGGCTCCGATCCGTCGGCGGCGCTTGCGCGGCTTGGCGAGGCGGTTGCGGAGGCGCGGGCCGTGATCGAAGGGCTTTTGCGCGATTCCTGAGCGGGCAGCGGCCCCGGATCGGCCAAGATCCCGGTACAATGCTTGCCTCACCTTTTCGTGCCGACCGCTGGCGCTGGGTGGACCGACCCGTTATAGGACTGCGGGACCTTCCTCACCTATTCCGGCAGCACGAGCGATCATGGCCAAAATCCACTTTGTCGACCACACGGGCGAAAAACGAACCATTGAAGTTGAGAACGGCGCGACCGTGATGGAAGCCGCGATCCGCAACGCCATTCCCGGTATCGAAGCCGAATGCGGCGGCGCCTGCGCCTGCGCGACCTGCCACGTCTATGTCGATGAAGCCTGGCGCGAGAAGGTCGGTTCTCCGACGCCGATGGAAGAAGACATGCTGGATTTCGGTTTCGACGTGCGGCCGAACTCGCGCCTGTCCTGCCAGATCAAGGTGAGCGACGAACTCGACGGCCTCGTGGTCTCGACGCCCGAGCGGCAGGCCTGAAGTTCCAGAACGATTTTAGCGCGATCCGGCGTTAGCGGTATCGGCCAGATGGTCGTCGACCGCATATAGCGCGCAATCGGGCGCGTATTCCGCGCAGGCGGCGAGGGCGGCCTCCGCCGCTTCGCGCGCCGAGCGCCGTCCGCTGCGATAGGCAAAAGCGCCGCGGGGCGAAGCGGCAAAGGCCCGGTGCGGGCTCGCGGCAAGATAATCGGCAAATCCCGCGCGGCCCTTGTCGCGCAATTGTGGCGGCGGCGGCAGCGGCAATGGCGGCGGCAGCGCGGCGATGTCGCGCGTCCCCAGATTCTGATCGCGCAGAAAATCATCCACCAGCGGCGTCCAGAGCGGTATGCCGCGCGAAAACAGCCCGTGGCCGTCCTCGCCATGCGGCGGGAAATCGATGAACCTGGCCCGGCCGCCGGCGCCGGTGAACGCCGCGTGCATTCTGCGCGCCAGATCGGGCCCGAAATACTTGTCGTTCTGCGCGTAAATCCACAGCGTCGGAATGCGCGACGTCTTGCCGAGCGTGGCAAAGGTGCGGACCAGTGCGTCCTCGTCGCAGACATCGTTGTCGGCGCGGGAGCCGCGGCCGCCGGCGAAGTTGATGACGGCGGCGAGCCCCTGCGGTGGATCCGCGCTCAAAGCGAGCGAGGCGAAGCCGCCGGCGGAAACGCCGACGGCGATCATGCCGGTGGTCGAGACGTCGGTCCGGCCGCTCATGGCTTCGATCGCCGCGCGCAAATCGCTCGCCGACGCGCGCGCCGAACGCAGATAGTCGCGCCGGTCGCACGGGCCGCTGCTCTCGGCATACTGGCCGCCGGAATCGCCATAGCCCCTGCGCATGAACACCAGCACGGCAAAGCCCCGCCGGGCGAATTCGAGCGCCTGCCGGTAGGACCGGTACGGCGACATCTCCTCGCGCCGCATCGCCTCGCGCGGCGTGCCGTGGCTGATCAGGGCGAGGGGATAGCGGCGTGTGCCCGGCGGCCGGAGCAGCATCGCCTCGAGCCCGCGCGGGCCCGCGGCCTCCATCGGAATGCGCAGGTCCTCGCGATGGAAAGGCTCCGCCGCGGCAGGCAACGCGATGCCGACGATCAGAATCGCCAACATCGCCGCGCGCATCATATCGGCGTTGCTCCGCGGCGAATCCAGCGCTGGAAATTCGCCAGGATCTCCGGCGTCAATGCCGTCGGCTTGCGCGTGGCTTCGTCGAGCAGCACCGATACCGACTGCGCCGACGCCACGCATTGGCCTTCGGAGAACACCACCTGATCGAAGGTGACGGAGGTGCGGCCGAATTTGACGACGCCGAGGCCCAGTTCGATGATGCCTGGCCAGCGGAGTTCGGCGCGGAAATGGATGTCGAGCCGGACCATGATCCAGGCAAAGCCGTCCGGCATCAGCCCGTAGCTGCGATCCTTCATCAGCGTCACGCGGCCGGTTTCGAAATAGGTCGCGTACACCGCGTTGTTGACGTGATGGTTGGGATCGAGATCGGCAAATCTCACATTGTCCGACAGGCGATAGGGATAATCCTCCAGATGCGGGATCGCATCGGGACGCAAGGGGGCATTCACGGGGCCATCTCCGAAAATCTCGTTCCCTTACAGCCCACTTGTCGAACGGCGGCAAGGGGTTGGCTGCGCCGAGAACGCCATATTATGGCTTTCCTGATGCCGCCGGGTTGGCTAGACAGGTGCGGCTTTCCCGACAGGTTCAACCGAAAAGAAGCTGACATGAGCGAAGCGATCAAAACCGATGTGCTGATTATTGGTGCGGGTCCGTGCGGCCTGTTTGCCGTCTTCGAGCTGGGCCTGCTCGACATGAAGGCGCATGTGGTCGACATCCTCGACAAGATCGGCGGCCAGTGTGCCGAGCTCTATCCGGAAAAGCCGATCTACGACATTCCCGGCATTCCGCTGGTGACCGGCCAGGGCCTCACCGACGCGCTGCTCGAACAGATCAAGCCGTTCCATCCGACCTTCCATCTCAACGAGATGGTGGAGACGATCGAGAAGATCGGCGATCCGCTGTTTCGCGTGACGACCGATGCGGGCAAGGTGTTCGAGTGCAAGGTGGTGGTGATTTCCGCAGGCGGCGGCTCGTTCCAGCCGAAGCGGCCGCCGGTGCCCGGCATCGAAGCCTATGAAGGCACCTCGGTATTCTATGCCGTGCGCAAGATGGAGCAGTTCCGCGACAAGAGCATCCTGATCGTCGGCGGCGGCGATTCCGCGCTCGACTGGACGCTCAACCTGCATCCGATCGCCAAGCGCGTGACGCTCTTGCACCGGCGCGACGATTTCCGCGCCGCGCCGCACAGCGTCGAGCAGATGCGCGCGCTGGTGGCTGGCGGAAAAATGGATCTGAAGATCGGTCAGGTCACGTCGCTGGAAGGCGAGGGCGGCAAGCTCTCCGCGGCTGTCATGAAAGGCAACGACAACGCGGTCTCGAAGGTGGACTGCGATACGATGCTGCCGTTCTTCGGGCTGACCATGAAGCTCGGCCCGGTGGCGAACTGGGGCGTCGCGCTCGAGAACAATCTGGTGCCGGTCGACACCGCGGCATTCGAGACCAACATTCCCGGCATCTTCGCGATCGGCGACATCAACACCTATCCCGGCAAGCTGAAGTTGATCCTGTCCGGCTTTCACGAGGGCGCGCTGATGGCGCAAAAGGCGCACCGCTACGTCTATCCGGAGAAGCGTCTGGTGTTCCAGTACACCACGTCGTCGTCGAGCCTGCAGAAGAAGCTCGGCGTCAACTGATTCCCAAAACATGACGGTTCGGGTCGCGGATGCTTTGCGGGAACACGCGGCAATCGTCGCTGGAACCGTCCGCGAAATGGCCTTAGTCTGCGCCCATTCATTTAGAAGGTTTGATCAGGTGATGACGATGCGCAAGCTGGCCGGATTTCAACTGATGCTTTCCATCATGTTCGGGCTCGCGTTCGCCGGCGAACTGGCAGCGCAGCCCGTGGAACCTTCCGCGGCCGGCCTGTGGCAGAAGGTCGAGAAGGGCAAGCCGGTCGGCTGGTTCCTGGTGGTCGATCGCAACGGCGCCTTCGAAGGCGTGTTTGCCAAGCTGTTTCTCGAACCCGGCGATCCGCCAAATCCGACCTGCGCGAAATGCGCCGATGATCGGAAGGATGCACCGTGGCTCGGGCTCTCCTTCATCCGCGACATGAAGCGCGACGGATTGAAATACGAGAATGGCAACGTGCTCGATCCGCGCGACGGCAAGATCTACAAGGCCAAGATGACGCTCAGCGCCGATGGACAGACGCTGACGATGCGCGGCTATCTCGGCATCTCGCTGCTCGGCAAGGATGAGGTCTGGACGCGACTGCCGGACACCGAGCTGGCGCAGGTCGATCCCGCGATCATCGCAAAATATCTGCCGGCGCAGGCGGCGGCGATGAAGCCGCCCGTCGCTCCGCCGAAGGCCCCTGCAGCGCCCAAGAAGGCGACTGCTCCAGCGCCCGCCGCACCGGCGCCTGCGCGTTAGAGCATGATCCGGAAAAGTGTGAAGCGGTTTTCCGAAAAGATCATGCTCAAACAAAGACCTGAAGCGCGATGACGATTCATCCAAATCTCATCGCGCTTTAGTTCTACTGCGTCGTACCCGCGCTCAACCCTAATCCTGAGGAGCCGCGAAGCGGCGTCTCGAAGGATGCAGGCCACAGACGGAGCCCCATGGTTCGCCGAGCGATGTGCAGCATCGTCCGGAGACGCGCGGAGCCTATCGTCGGGCCGCGCTACGCGCGGACCCGGTGGCGCTCCCCACCATGAGGGGTCTTGCGACGGAGCTATTACAGTCTGCCGGGCGGCCGCGGCGCGTCCGGCGCCACCGGGATCGGCGCCACCGGCTGCGAGGTGACTTCAGGCACCCCCGCATCGAGCTGCAACACGGCGGCCGCGGCCGGCACGGCGGCATCCGCCATCGCGGCGTGGCCCTCGGCAGTCGGATGCACCGCGCCGCCATAGACCGCCGACAACACGCCCCAGGTTGCGTCATGGATGTCGGACGGCTGCTGCGATGTCGGCAGACCCTGCGGATAGGTCATCGCGGCGAAGTAGCTGTCATTGGCATCGCGGATCCAGCGTGCGCGCGGCAGATAGGCGCGATACTCGCCGGCGCTGCGGCCGCACAGCATCGGCTGGCTGGCGGCGGTGACGATATCGGGATCGAAACTGTCGCCCTTTGCCGAGAAGCACTGCCGGTCGAATTCGGGATCGCTTTCGGCGCGGGCACAGAAGCCGTGGTTGGCAAAGCTGGCTTGGTGGCCGTCGACGAAGGTCATGCGGTCAGCGCGCGGATTGCGGCACAGGATGCCGCCGTCGCACATCGCCAGCGCTCGCAGCTGCGGCAAAAATTCGTTTTCGACGAAACTGGAGACGGCGGCGAGGCGCTGCGGTTGCGCGTTGAAGGAAGGATGAATGTCGAAGCCGGCGCGTCCGCCGGGGCAGGGGGCGCCGCCATTGGCCAGCGTCGGATTGGCGTAGGAGGTGTAGACGACCCGCGACAGGTCGCCGCCGACAAGGGGCTTGAGCGCCTCGCGCAGCTTGGCAAAGCCCTGCGGCAGGTCCCGCGTCATCGCACTGCGTGCGTCGTCCACCGAGGCCATCACGCCGCTGCGCCGAAACAGCGCGCGCTCGGTCGCGGTGTCCACAATGACGTCGGCGACGAGGCCTGAAAAATAGATGTCGTTGGCGCCGACCGACAGCAGCACCAGATCGAGCTGGCGGTCCGCTTGCCGGCGTTTGGCGGCGGTAACGGCTTCACGCAGTTCGGCCAGTTGGCCGTTGACGGTGCCCTGGCACGACGCGCTGGCCGATTTCGACGGCAGGCAATCGCGGGCGCGCTGCGAGCCGAACAGCCCGTCGGCAATGGTGGCGCCTGTGCAGGCCAGCGGCAGATAGGTCACGGCGATGTGCGGATACCGGATGGCGAGCGCCAGCGCGGTGCGGGTCTGGTAGCTGTAGAGCGAGCGGTGACAGGCCGGATTGAACCAGAGCGCGCTTTGCCGCTGCCAGACGGCGAGCGAATCGGGCGCCTCGCACGCGCGCCCGCCCTTATAGCCGGCACGGCTCGGCCGGTAATATTGCGAGGCCGCCGTTCCGAGATAGGAGCGGAAGCAAAAGCCTTCGTCGGAGAGCGCCACCGGCCGGTCCGGATTTCCCTCGCCGGACGCGATGCTGTCGCCGAGACCGGCGATGAAGATGTCGCGCACGGCGATTTCGGTGAAGGTGCGCTGATTGCCTTCCGAGCTGGACACGTCGGCAGTCACCACCGTGGTGCGGCCGTAGCGGACCCTGAGGTTGACCGGTTCGGCGCAGTCGAAGGTGGAAGTTTGCGGGCCGTCGCCATCGTCGACCGTCCACGCGCAGGTCGCGCCGACCGGCACCGGGCCGGTCAGGCGTATCACCACCGGATGATCGATCGGCGTCAGATAGCTTTCCTTGACGTTGTCGCGCGTGCAGGGCTCGCTGACGCGGCCGGCGAGATCGATGCAGAGCCGGTTCACCGTGTTGCGCGCCCAGCCGCGGCCGTCGCTCTGGATCGCCAATGCCTGCTCGGAAGCCAGCACGCTGCGGCCGCGCCCGGCCTCGGCGTGCAGCAGGAAATCCCGCTCCTCGCGGAACAGGCGGAAGCGGTTGCGCACCTCCCAGGAAATCTGCAGCGGCCCGTAGCCGCCGGCGGCCTGGGCTTGCGCAGCGGAGGTGAACATACCTAGCAGCGCGCCGGCAACCAGCGCAGCCGACATCGTCGAACGTAGAAAAATTCCAGCCATGGCGCCGTTTGACGTTAGCGGTAAGGCAGAAATAAGAGAATGAGGCAGCTTCGCCACAAAAGAACAGACGGTGCAGATAACGACGCCGTTACCGGCCTCAGGGCTGCCGGCCCTTGATCGGCTGCCGCACCCTGGCCTTGGCGGTACAGGCCTGGGCGAGCCGGCGGCGTTCCTGCCAGGGCTGTATCACGCTGAGCCAGACCTCGCGGCTCCCCATGATCGAAATCGAGATGCCGAACGGGATCAGGAAGTACAGGATCCGGAACACGACCAGCGTCGCCAGCAACTCCTCCCGGCCGTACTGCGGCAGCGCCACCAGCATCGCGGCGTCGAATACGCCGATGCTGCCGGGTGCGTGACTGGCAAAGCCGAGCAGGGTTGCGAGGATGAAGACCACCGCCAGCGAAACGAAATCGATATACGGCGTCATCGGCATCAGCAGATACATCGCCAGGGCGCAGAAGCCGAGATCGACCACGCCGATCAGGACCTGCAGCAGCGTCAACCGGGCGGAGGGCAGCACGACCTTCCAGCCGTTCTGTCCGAGCTCGCGGCGTCCCTCGCCGGTGACCAGCCAGACGAAATAGGCGCCAATGCCGGCCAGGCAGCCAAGCGCAATCAGGCGGTTCATGGCCGGTGGCAGCAGGTCCATCGCCGATGCAGCCTCGGGGTGCCAGGCCATGCCCAGGCCGAGCACGAACAGATTGCCGAGCCAGAAGGTGAGCCCCGACAGAAAGCAGATCTTGGCGACGTCAATCGCCGTCAGGCCGTAGTCCGAATAGATCCGGAACCGGATCGCACCGCCGGTAAAGACGGTGGCGCCGATGTTGTGGCCGATGGTGTAACTGGTGAAGCTCGACATCGCGGCGATGCGATAGGGGACGTGGTTCTTGCCAATGGTTCGCAACGCGAAGAAATCATAGAAAGTCAGCGTGCAAAATGCCCCCACCACGCACAGCGCCGCCAGCGCGATGCGATGCGGGGCGATGTCGGTCAGGGCCGTGAGAATAACCCCGGTGTCGACCCCCTTGAGGGTGCGCACCAGATGGGTGATCGCAAGCGCTATGATGAGAAGACTCGCAGCGATTCCGAGCCGTTTCCAGCCGATCTTCTCCTTGAAGCCACGCCGGAGCGCGGTCAGCAGCCGATGCATTCATCCTCCCGGCGGGGCGGCAAAACGTAGATGGGCCTGTCACGAGGCGTGACAGTCGACGGTCAGAGGCACCGTGCGCGAAATCCATAAGCCAAAACCGGGCCCTTGTGCAGCCCTTGACAAGCATGCCTTTTGGCTTCGTTCGTCGCCGTCGTCATACGCCCTACATATGTCGCCGCGTTAACGATTTTGAGTCGCAAGGAGGCCCGTTCCTCGGGCGCTTTTTGCCGCAGTTTCCCCGCCCGTTCCATCTTGGCGTTTTCGGGGCCTTTAGGAACATCCTTTTCACGGGCCGGTTAGCCTCTCATCAGCACCGAACATCAAGCGCGCCGTGCCAGCCGCAGGACGGCTGCGCCTTGCGTGTTCCCACAATGAGGACAATCGCAATGGGACTCTTCACCAAAGACATCAAGACGATGAACGACCTGTTCATCCATCAACTGCAGGACATCTATTACACGGAGAAACAACTCGTGAAAGCGCTGCCGAAGATGGCGGAAAAGGCCACCGACAAGCAGCTCAAGCAGGGCTTTTTGAGCCATCTCGATGAAACCAAAACGCATGTGCAGCGCCTCGAAGAGGTATTTCGCATGCACGGTGCAGAGGTGAAGGCGGTCGATTGCCCGGCGATCGACGGCATCATCGAGGAAGCCGACGAAGTCGCCGGCGAGATCGCGGACAAGAACGTGCTGGATGCTGCATTGATCAACGCGGCCCAGGCCGCCGAGCATTATGAGATCACCCGTTACGGCAGCCTGATCGCGTGGGCGCGGCAGCTCGGGCGCAACGACTGCGCCGCCATCCTGCAGCAGACGCTCGATGAGGAGAAGACGACGGACAAGAAGCTGACCTCGCTGGCCGAGGGCAAGGTCAATTTGCGCGCCGCAAGCTGATCGTCGCGCAGTTGAGACAAAAAGCCGCGCGGGGAGACGCTTTCCCGCGCGGCTTCTTCGCGCCGGCAGGCCGGGATGCATCCATACTTCGATCTTCGGCGAAGTGTTGCCGTGAAACGGAAGCTGATTTGACGGCGTTGCCCCCCAAAGGGTGAAGCCATGCCAAACGCATATCCCAGATCGAGGCCGGTTCCGGGCGGCGCAGCATCCATCCATTCCGAGGCCGGGCCGGTGCCGGGCAGGTTTGCGGCGTCGCTGACGCTCGCCGCGATGAGCCTCGGCTATGGCGTCGTTCAGCTCGACGTCACCATCGTCAATACCGCCCTCAATGCCATCGGCATTTCGCTCGGCGGCGGCGTCACCGAGCTGCAATGGGTGGTAAGCGCCTACACCATCGCCTTTGCGGCTTTCATCCTGACGGCGGGAGCGCTCGGCGACCGGATCGGCGCCAAGCGGGTCTTCATGGCAGGCTTTGCCCTTTTCACGGCGGCCTCGGTCGGCTGCGCGCTGGCGCCCAATGCAACGGTGCTGATCCTGGCGCGTTGCGTTCAGGGATTGGCCGCGGCCATTCTGGTGCCGAATTCACTCGCGCTGCTCAGTCATGCCTATACGGAAGAAAAGGCGCGCGGGCGCGCCGTCGGCATCTGGGCCGCGGGCGCCAGCCTTGCCTTGACGGCCGGCCCCTTCGTCGGCGGCGCGCTGATCGCGCTGGTCGGCTGGCGTTCGATCTTCCTCGTCAACCTGCCGATCGGCCTTGCCGGCCTGTACCTCGCCTGGCGTTTTGCCGACGAGACGACGCGAACGGCGGAACGCGAGATCGACTTGCCCGGCCAGATCGCAGCGATCGTGGCGCTCGGCTCGCTCGCCGGCGCCATCATCGAGGCCGGCGCGCTTGGCTGGAGCCATTCGCTGGTGATCGCGGGCTTCGCGGCGTTTGCGGCCTTCGCAATCCTGTTCGTATGGCGCGAAGCGCGCGCGGCGCAGCCGATGCTGCCGCTCGCATTGTTTGGAAATCGGATGTTCGCACTGACATCGCTGATCGGCCTGCTGGTCAATGTCGCGATCTACGGATTGATCTTCGTGCTCAGCCTGTACTTTCAGCAGGTCAACGGATTGTCGGTATTCATGACCGGGCTCGCTTTCGTGCCGATGATGGGCGCGGTGCTGCCGGTCAACCTGATCGCCCCGCGGCTCGCCGAACGCATCGGTGCGCCGGCCACGATCGCAGCCGGTGCGCTGCTCTCGGCAGTCGGATGTCTTGCGTTGCTCGGGATCGAGGCGGACACCGGCTATTGGTCGACCTGCCTGCAACTGATCGCAATGAGCACCGGTCTCGGATTGCTGGTACCGCCATTGACGTCGACGCTGCTCGGCAGCGTGGAAAAATCGCGGTCGGGCGTCGCCGCGGGCGTCCTCAACGCGACCCGGCAAACCGGCAGCGTGCTTGGCGTTGCCTTGTTCGGGTCACTGGTCGGCCGCTCCGGCGCATTCATAAGCGGCCTGCACGCGGCGCTGGGGATTTCGGCCGGCGTGTTGCTCGCGGCCGCTGCCGCGATCTGGTGGGGCGGCGGGCCGGCGGTAACCGATCGGAAAGGATACTTCGCGGAGAGCGAAGCCCGTTGACGGATCGATTCCCGGAAAATTTCGCTTTCTGATACCCGCCGCGGCGGCGGAAGCGGCCGGTTGGGATATTCGTTCACCATCCGCACAACCAGGCCGCGAAGGTTACGCCAAATATACCAATGCAATGCTGTTACAGGCCATGGGGGTCTGTAATGTACCGCGTCCTGACTTGCCTCACCACTGAACATGACTGGCGTCTGGTCGTCCTGGCCGGCACCATCTGCTGGCTCGCCAGTGCCGTCGCCATCAGCCTGTTTCATCGCGCCAGGGCGTCGCGCGGCCGATCGCGTGCGGTCTGGATTGCGCTCGATGCGGCCGTCGGCGGCTGCGGAATCTGGGCCACCCATTTCGTCGCGATGCTGGCTTACGATCCCGGCGCGGGCGCCGGCTACAGCATACCGGTCACGCTGCTGTCGCTGGTCTTTGCGATCCTCATCGTTGCCGCGGGCCTGTGCATCGCGCTGTCCAGCCCGCGCCAGGCGGTGATTGCGCTGGGCGGCGTCGTCATCGGCGGCGGCGTCGCAGCGATGCACTATACCGGCATGGCGGCGCTCGAGCTTCCCGCGTTCATCGTGTGGTCGCGCGACATCGTTGCGGCCTCGATCGTGTTTGGCAGCCTGTTCGCAGGCCTCGCGCTTGTCGTCGCCGCGCGCCGCGACGATCCCGTGCATACCGTGGCCGCCACCGGCCTGCTGACGGTCGCCATCGTTTCGCATCATTTCACGGCGATGGGCGCCGTCACGCTGATTCCCGACCCGACGCTCGGCAGCGACGGGCTGTCGATTTCTCCGACCGCGCTTTCGTTCCTGACGGCGATTGCCGCCTTCGCCATCCTTGGCCTCTCGCTGCTGGCGGCGATGATCGACCGCCGCGCCAAGGGCGAACTCCACAGCCAGAAGGTCCTGCTCGATACCGCGCTCGACAACATGTCGCAGGGACTTTGCATGTTCGATGCGGAGGGGCGGATCCTTTTGAACAACAAGCGCTATGCCGAAATGATGGGACGCACCGACGTAGCGCTGCACGGCCGCCTTCTGCTCGACGTGCTCCGCCAGCAGAAGGCGCTCGATCGATGGGACGGCGATCCCGATCAGTTCGTCGCCAGCGTGATCGCGGCGGCCAAGGCCGGCGACAGCGTCACGCGGACGGTGAGCCGCAACGGACGTTCGATCCGCGTCGTCGATCAGCCGATGCGGGGCGGCGGCTGGGTTGCGACCTTCGAGGACATCACCGAGTGGCAGCAGGCCCAGGAGCAGATCTCGCACATGGCGCGCCATGACGGGCTGACCAATCTGCCGAACCGCACGCTGTTCCGCGAGCAGCTCGAAAAGGCGCTGCGGCTTGCCAGGCGCGGCGATCAGCTTGCCGTGCTCTGCCTCGATCTCGACCACTTCAAGGACATCAACGATTCGCTCGGCCATCCGGTCGGCGACGCGCTTCTGAAGGAAGTCGCGCGCCGCCTCGGCGAATGCATTTCCGAGAACGACACGGTGGCGCGGCTCGGCGGCGACGAATTCGCGATCGTGCAGTTCTGCAACGATTGCGATCCGTCCTCGGTCTCCCTGCTCGCCAGCCACGTGGTGGAGCGGGTTTCCGCGCCTTACGAGGTTGCCGGCCATCAGCTCGTCATCGGCGTCAGCATCGGCATTTCGCTGGCGCCGGAGGACGGCAAGAATCCCGACGAACTTCTCAAGAAGGCCGATCTGGCGCTCTACCGCGCCAAGGAGGACGGCCGCGGCACCTATCGCTTCTTCGAGACGGGGATGGACGCCCGCGCGCAGGCGCGGCGGCTCCTGGAACTAGACCTGCGGGCGGCGCTTCAGCGCGAAGAATTCGAGGTCTATTATCAGCCGATCCGCGACGTCGCCAAGGACGTCGTCGTCGGTTTCGAGGCGCTGGCGCGGTGGAATCATTCGCTGCGCGGCATGATCTCGCCGGCCAATTTCATTCCGCTGGCGGAAGAAACCGGCCTGATCGTGCCGATCGGCGAGTGGGTGCTGCGCCGGGCCTGCATGGACGCGGTGCGCTGGTCGCAGCATGTCGGCGTTGCCGTCAACCTTTCGCCGGTGCAGTTCAAGAGTCCCCATCTGGTCGCGACGGTGAAGGAGGCGCTGCGCGCCTCCGGTCTTCCGGCCCGCCGGCTCGAGCTCGAGATCACCGAATCGGTGCTGCTGCAGAACAGCGAGGCGACGCTGTCGGTGCTGCACGAGCTTCGCGCCTTCGGGGTGCGGATCTCGCTCGACGACTTCGGAACCGGCTATTCGTCGCTCAGCTATCTGCGCAGCTTCCCGTTCGACAAGATCAAGATCGACCGCTCGTTCGTCACCGAGCTCGCCACGCGCGAGGATTCGATGGCGATCGTGCGCGCGGTGACCGGCCTCGGCAAGAGCCTTGGCATCGTCACCACGGCCGAAGGCGTCGAGACCGACGCGCAGTTCGACCTGCTCCGCCAGGAGGGCTGCACGCAGGCGCAGGGCTATCTGTTCAGCCCGCCGCGTCCCGCGGATGAGGTGGAGACGATGCTCAAGAAAGCGCGGGCGCAGGTCGTCGCCTGAGGCGGTGGGCTTCAGGCCTTGCGGAGCGCGAAATGCGCGCCGCAGAACGCCATCACGGCGCCGAGGCACAGCGCCGCAAGCCCGGCCAGCACGCCCGATACGGTCGGGATCGGGCTCGGCGCCGAGGCGGCCTGACCGGCGCCGGCCAGGATCAGCACGCCGACCGCGATCAGGAACTGGCGCATCCGCTGCGGAATCTGGCCCGAGACCGCGCTGTCCATCAGGTTGGCGGTGAAATAGCCGCCGGAAAATCCGACGGTCGCGATCAGCCACCAGGCGATCGCGGCGACCGCCGGCATGAACTCGCTGGTATCGGACCGCCACAGGCCGCCGAGATCGAGGCCGTACCGCGCGCCCAGCATGTGCACGGCGAGCGCCAGCAGCACCCCGGAAACAATCGCCCCCGCGAGGATCAGGCGGCGCGGAAAATAAGTCGTCTCGGCCATGGTCCGCTTGTAAGGTAAAGCCGGCTCACCGCGCAAGCACGCGCTTCCAACCGATTACGGATATTTTGAATTGCCGACATCACTGCCGAACGAGGCGACGGAAGGCGAGGGCGCGCGCCCGATCAGCTACGCCTACAAGGCGTCGCTGATCTCCTCGGCGCAGCAATTCGAACTGACGAACGGCGGATTGTCATGGCGGATCGGCAGCCGCTCCGGCGTGTGGCCCTATGCCGATATCGCGTCGATCCGCCTGTCATACCGGCCGATGACGATGCAGGCCCGCCGCTTTCGCGCCGACATCCGGCGCACCGGCGGCGGCCGGATCGCCATCGTCTCGACGAGCTGGCAGACCGTCACACTGATGACGCCGCAGGATCAGGACTACCGCGCCTTCATCACCGAGCTGCACCGAAGGATGAAGCAGGCCGGCAGCACGGCGTCCCTGACCGGCGGCATCGGAACGGTCACCTATGCCGCCGCGGTCGCGATGCTGGCGCTGCTGGCCATCGCGATGATCGGCCTCCTTGTCCGCGCGCTTTCGACCTCCGAATTCACCGGCGCATTGTTCCTGGTCGGCATCGCCATCTGGTTTGCCTGGACCATCGGCGGCTTCGTCAAGCGCAACCGGCCGTGCCGATATTCGTTCGACGCGCTTCCCGAGACGCTGCTGCCATAGAAAGCGTCGCAATCAAGCGACACCAAATGTGATTTCGCAAAGCACCGGAGGGCGCGGCACTCTGTGCGCATTCCTCCTGGGCGGGCTTGCCGTGACCATCCCGACGACACGATTGCCGACGAGGGCCGAGATCGCGGCGATCAATGCGCGGCATCTGATTAAGACGCCGCTGCGGCCGGCCGATCTGCTGTTCGTATTCGGCACGCGGGTGGATGTCGAAGAGCGTGTCGAGGAAGCCTGCCGGCTCTGGCGCGCCGGATATTTCCGCTGGGCCATCGTCAGCGGCGGCGTCACGCCGGGATCGGAGCTGTCCGAATGCGAGATCATTGCCGGTGCGATGGCCGCGCGCGGCGTTCCCGCCGATATTATTCTTCGGGAGGATCGCGCGACCAATACCGGCGAGAACGTGATCTTCTCGCTGCCGGTCATCGAGCAGGCGATCGGGCTCGCCAATGTCCGAAGCGTGATCTGCCTCGGCAATACCTGGACCGCGCGCCGCTACCCGATGACGCTGCACCGGCATTGGCCCGAGGTGGAGAAGATGCTGGTCACGGTCGACAGTTTTGCGACGCCGCGGACGCTGTGGCACACCGACGCCGAGTTCAGCCGCCGCATGCTGAGTGAATGGGACAAGATCGAGCCGTACAAGGCGAGGGGGTTTATTGCCGAATGGCCAACGTGTGAACGGGGCGATCGATAGCGCTATTCGGTCGTGTCGAGATCTTCCTTCGCCGTCAGCATGCCCGATAGCGTGCGCAGTGCCAGATCGAGCTGCTCGGTAGAGGGCGCGCCGAGCGCCAGGCGGACGGCGTTGGGGGCATGGCCGGGTGTTACCGCAAAGGTGGTCGAGGGGGTCAGTGCAATGTCGCGGCGGGCTGCGGCGGCGACGAAGGTCTGCGAGCGCCAATGGGGCGGCAAGGTAAGCCACAGATGGTAGGATTTGACGTTCGCCTGAACCTCGAAGCCGGCGAGGTATTTCGCCGCCACCTGCTGGCGCCGCGCCGCGTCGATCCGCTTCAGGCGCGACAGCTCGGCGACCGTGCCGTCGGCCATCAGCCGTTGCCCGGCGGCAAAGGCGAAGCCGGAAGCCGTCCATCCACCGGACCGCACCGCGGCCATGACGCGCTCGCGCAGGCGCGGCGGCGAAACGATGAAGCCGAGCGCAAGGCCGGGCGCCACCTTCTTCGACAGGCTGTCGAGCGTGATGCAGCTGTCCGGCGCCAGCGCGGCCATCGGCGTTTCCTCGTCGAGAAAACCATAGACGGTGTCCTCGATGACGGTGAGGCCGAGCTTCTCGACGACGCGCAGCAGGTCGGCCCGGCGTGACTGCGGCATGGTCATGCCGAGCGGGTTTTGAATGGTCGGCTGGATGTACAGCGCCGACAGATGGACTTCGCGGTGCGCCTTCTGCACGGCGTCGGGGCGAACGCCGTTCTCGTCCATCGCCAGCGGCACCAGCGTGACGCCGAGCCGCGCGGCGATGTCCTTGATGAAGGGATAGGTCAGCGCCTCGACGCCGCAGCGCCCGCCGCTCGGCACCATGGCCGCCAGCGCCGCGGCGATGCACTGCCGGCCGTTCGCGGTGAAGACGAGCTGGTCGGGGGCGGGAGACCAGTCCTCGCGGGCAAGAAACTCGGCGGAAATGGTCCGCGCCGCCAGCGTGCCGGTCGTGGTCGAGTGCCGCAACGCGAGATCGAGCACCTCGGGGCGTTCCAACCCGGCAAGGCTCCGTGCAATCATCACCGATTGCGTCGGCAGGATCGGATAGTTGACTTCGAGATCGATCCGCGCGCCGCGCGGTTCGGTCGGCATGGTGACACCGCGGCGCGTCTCGCCCGAAACGAACGTGCCGCGTCCGACTTCGCCGACCACGAGGCCGCGGCGGAGCAGCTCGGTATAGACCCGGCTCGCGGTCGAGACCGCAATCTTCCGCTCATAGGCGAAGCTGCGCTGCGGCGGCAGGCGGTCGCCGGGCTTGAGCGCGCCGTTGGCGATCTCGGCGGCGACGGTATCGGCCAGCTTCAGGTACTCGAATTTCGACATAATTGCACCGAGAGCAATGTTTTCCTTGCACCGAGAAATGTATCGGATCATTTTGAACCCATCAAGCCCGAGATTGCACTGAGAGGGGTGCAAGCAATCAGATCATTGGAAGGTGCAGGCGCTTCGCTGCGTTTGCGCCGGCGGCGAGGGTTTGCCGCTCGAAAGCAAAGGAGAAGGACGATGACGACGATATCCCAGACGGCAGGCCAGCCTGCTTCCCGCAAGAGCCCGGCCGGATTCTTCGGCGTGCTCGGAGGCTGGGTGAACCGCGTCGTCACCCATTTGGCGCACCGCCAGGCCATCAAAACCCTGAATGAACTGGACGATCGCGCGCTGCGCGATATCGGCATCGAGCGCGGCCGGATCGATTCGGCTGTGCGCGGCGTGAGCGATCAGGAGTACGGGCGCTATTTCTGAATCGCCCGGATTGAATGCTGTCATGCCATCCGGCCCGGTCGAAAGATCGGGCCGAAATTTTTTTGGATCGCGACCGCGCCAAGCGACATCATGCAGCGTGACCGAAATATCTCACCGCTCCGAATAGAAGGGAAGCGAGCGGACGTCTCCTAGGTTCCTACGACGCAGGTTTTGCGCGCGATCGGTACGTGAACGATCGGCGCGGAATTGAACGAACCTGGAGATCGACGATGACAATGTTGAGCGCACGCCATCGGATGCTGCGACACGCAACCGCACTGGCGCCGCTGATCGCTTCGCTTGCTGCGACCGGCCAGGCCGAGGCGGCCTGCACACCGGGCTCGCCGGTCAATAACGTGACCGTCACCTGCACGGGGACGACCACCAACGCCAACGGCACTACCGGTTTCGGCACCTCTACCGACACCGGCAACACCATCAACGTCGTGTCCGGCGCTTCCGTGATCGGCAACGACGCCGGTATGCGATTTCAGGACGGAGCGGTTAATAATTCCGGCACGATATCGGCAGGCGCAGGTTCGAGTTTCGGCACTGGCATTCTTGCCACCACCGTCAACATCACCGGCAACACCGGCACCATCGCGGGCGGATCCACCGGCATCGACGTCTCGACGGTTGCGAATGTGGCGAATGCCGGCACCATTTCGGGGGGCGATTTTGGCTTTATTGGCGGCGACATCAACATCACGAGCAACACCGGCAGCATTATCGGCGGCTCTCACGGCATTACCACCGGCGGCTCCGTGACCGTGAACAACGCCGGTACAATTTCGGGCGCGAACGTCATGGGCATCCAGGGCAATACCGTCGACGTCAACAATGCGGCCACCGGGAACATCTCGGGCGGATCAGTCGGTATCCTCGGTGCACGCAGCGCCAAGGTGGACAATTCCGGGATGATTTCGGGAGGGGTCATCGCGATCCAGACCGGCGACACTGTCAGCGTGACCAATTCAGGCACCATCTCGGCCGGGTCGATGGCAATCTTTGCCCAGAATAACGCTGCGGTAGACAATTCCGGGACGATATCATCGACGGGCGCGGCTGGCTTCGGCATTCGCGTTTTGGATGCCGCCAACGTGATCAACAGGGCGAGCGGCAACATCTCGGGTGCGCTGCGCGGCATCTCCGCCAACACCGTCACCGTCGACAATGCCGGCACCATCTCGGCGACGGGGCCGGGCGGTTTCGGCATCTTCTCCGGCTCTGCGGATGTGATCAACAGGGCGGGCGGCACGATTTCCGGCACCGGGGTCGCAATCTCTGCCATTGACATCCTTCACCTGAACAACGCCGGAGTGATCACTTCGCGTGGCACCGGCATTTTCGGAAGTACCGTCAACCTGGAGAACACCGGCACCATTTCCGGCGGTTCGCTGGCCCGCGGCATCGAGGGAACGAATGTCAACGTCACCAACGCCGGTCTCATCTCGGGACTCATCGGCATCTTTGCTTCCAATGGCGCCTCCGTCGCCAATGTCATCAACACCGGATCGATCCTGGGGGGTGACGTGAATGGCCGCGGCATCCTGGGCGGCGTCGCCAACGTGACCAATTCCGGCATCGTCTCGGGCCAGGTCGGCATCCAGGCCTTTGACCCCGGCAGAGGAAGCACCATCGACAATTCAGGGACCATCGTCGGCACCGGTGGGACCGCAATCCGACTGACTTCCGCCGCCGACACGCTGACGCTGAGAGGCGGCTCGCGCATTGTCGGCGTGGTCGACATGGGTCTGGGCGACGACGTCGTGAACGTCGTGGTCGGTGCGCCCAATACCAGGGTGTCGACCCTGACGTCGGTGACGCTTCCGACCTTCATCAATTTCACCGGCGTGCTCAACACCACTTTCTCCAGCGGTAACAACAGCAATCCGGCGGTCTCGGCCGGGCTGACCCTCGCAACCCTCGATCCGACCGCGCTGGCGCTGGCCGATCGCGCGCTGATGGACTTCACCGGTGGCGTGTCGTCGCTGGTGCAGGGCCGGCTGAACGGCATGCCGCCGTCGGCGAACGGATCGATGATGGCAATGGCCTATGCGCCGGATAGCGAGAATGGCCGGGGCTTCTTCAAAGCGCCCGTCGCTTCCGGCTGGAGCAACGCCGCGCCGATCACGGTATGGGCCAACAGCTTTGGCGGCCAGCGCACCCAGGACGAGACGGCGGCCACCTTGCGCTCGACCAACACGGCCTGGAGCGCGGCCATGGGCATCGACCGCAAGATGCGGCCGGACTGGCTGGTTGGCGCGTTCATCGGCGGCGGCTCGGGGC
>Ga0102590_1002681_pt1 | contig 20118 bp, 17 predicted proteins | sample AraplaMF_Col_mMF_FD_76859 | JGI IMG/M metagenome (GOLD analysis project Ga0102590, IMG submission 76859) | Arabidopsis root microbial communities from the University of North Carolina, USA - plate scrape MF_Col_mMF | ecosystem: Host-associated > Plants > Roots > Endosphere | place: USA...
ATTGAGAGCAAAATCCTCGAACTCAAACCGATCAATCTCACGCAAAATGCCCTTGGCTGCCATCAACGCCGAAGCGCTGCTGCGGGCAGGATCGTATCCGGGAAAGAACGCAAGGACGGCATCACCCATGAATTTCAAAACTTCGCCGCCTTCCCGCGTGATGGCGGGAATGACCTTGTCGAAATAAGCGTTGAGCAACTCGAGCACGCTGTTGCTTGGCAGCCTATTCGAGATCTCCGTGAAACCACGTAGATCGCAAAGCAAAAGAGCCGCCTCAATGGATTCGATCTCTCCTTGCCGAACTCGCCCGGCAAGGATGCGCTGTGCTGTCAGCGGACCTATATAAGTATCGAGCAGGCTGAGTTCGACTTGCCGCATCACCCGCAATTCGCAGGTGTTGCGCAACGCTGGTAGGATCCGCTCGAGAACCTGAATTTCGGCAGGCGTAAAGCCGCCCGGTCGCCGTGTGCCGAAGGCCGCCGCACTCACCGGCCCGTCGGCATTGCAAAGAGGCGCGATCATCAATTGCACGAGCCCACGGCCAGCAAAGATATCAATATCCTGCCAGCGCCCATGCATACTCTCGCCCAGCCCGACGACGAGCGACTCGCGGCTGTCCATCACCTTGCGCAACGGACTGCTGGCAAACGTCTGGCGCGCGCTATGTTCGCGATCGTGGATCTCGACCGGGTCGCCGGGAGCCCAGGCGAGTGTGCGGCCGATCAGTTCCGGATGAAGCGTCATGAGATGAAGCGTCAAGCGATCGATCGGCAGTCCTAATAGCAGCAGGCGGCGGCCGAGGGTGGAGAGCAGGCCGGGCTCATCGAGCGCATGGCATTCATCGCCGGAGAGCCACTCGATCAGCGACAACAGTGAGTTTGTACTGGCTGCTACGCGATCCGTCTTTGAAGGGCGCGTCTCGGTTTCGATTTGGAGGAGGCGGTTCATGGCGTTTCTCCCTGATCGCGGAGTGAGGCGCTAGTGAGCGTCGCCCCCGGACAGATGACCTGGCTTCTTCAGCCGCAACGTTGCGAGCAGTGCGACGAGCAATGCGGCACCGAGCACGAAGAACGTGTCGCTGAAGGCCATGATGTTGGCCTGCTTGCGCAGCTTGAACGCGATGGCAACGACGGCCTTGTGGGTGGCAACGGCCTGATCGCTGACACCGTGGCTCATGAAGTAGGCGGTCAGCTTTGCGACACGATCCCGAGTGGCTTCCTCAAACACCGAGACCGAATTCGTCAGGATGTTGGAATGGAATTGCTCGCGCTTGGTCAGAAAGGTCTGCAGGCTTGCGATGCCGACGGCGCCCCCGAGATTTCGCATCATGTTGAACAGCGCGGATGCAGAGCCTGCATTCTCCTGCTCGATGCCTGCCGTTGCGACGGCCGAGAGCGGCGCAAAAACAAGCGCCTGCCCAACGGCGCGGATGACGTTCGGCCAGAAGAGCTGGTCGCTCGCATAGTCGGCGGTCATGTAGACATTCATGAAGTTCGAAGCGGCAAACAGCGCAAAACCGACGGCGATCAGCAAACGAACGTCGAAGCGCTTCATCAGACGGGGCACCAGCGGGATCAACAACAGCTGTGGAATGCCCGTCCAGGCGAGGACCATGCCGATTTGCTCGGAGTTGTAGCCCTGGATGCGCGACAGATAGATCGGAAGAACGAAGGCAGAGCCATAAAGGGCGATCCCGAGCAGGACGTTCGCCACAATGCCAAAGCCGAAATTGCGACGGGCGAGAAGCCTGAGGTTTAGCAGCGGATGAGCCGTCTTCAGCTCGATAATGAGAAACAAAGTCAACGAGACGACGGCGATGATCGACAGTCGGATGATGAAATCCGATCCGAACCAATCCTCTTTGTTTCCTTCCTCCAACACCGTCTGTAGGGCGGCAAGGCCGATTGCCATGGTGATGATACCCGGCCAATCGCCCTTTGCGAGCAAGCCGAGTTTCATTGGAGCGCGATCGAGCGACGCCCAGAGCATTCCCACCATCAGCAAACCGGGAACCAGATTGACGTAGAAGATGAACTCCCAGCCGTAGTTCTCCGTCAGATATCCGCCGATGGTGGGCCCGATGGCGGGAGCAAAGGTCGCCGAAAGGGCAAAGAGCGCCAGACCGATCGGCTGCTTGGGCTTTGGCAGCAGCGTGATGATAATGGTGAAGGCCATGGGGATCAGCACACCGCCGGCGAAGCCCTGAACTGCGCGCAGCACGATCATCTGCTGAAGGTTCGCCGCGAAAGCACAGGCGACGGAAAATAGCAGGAACAAAATGGCGTTGGTCAGGAGATACTTGCGGACGGAAAAGACCTGAGCAAGCCAGCCGCTGAGAGGGATGACCACGATCTCCGCAATCAGGTAGGACGTCGAAATCCAGCCGCCGTCGTCCTTACCCGCGCCGATCGCACCCTGGATGTCCGCGAGCGAAGCGTTGACGATCTGGATATTGAGGACGGCCATGAACGCGCCGAGCGTCGAACCGACGACTGCGCTCCACATTCGAAAGGCGCTCATCGCGGCTGCAGGCTCCGGAGCCGCGGCGTCCACAGGACGCCGACTCGAATTGTTGGCGACAATCTGAAGTGTAGCCATGACGTCTCTCCTTCCGGCTATGCGGAAACAATCTCATGACGAGGTTCGGCTGATAATTCGGGAAAGGAGGGAAGGATCATCCAGTCAGACTGGATAATCCTTCCCGGGACCACCTATCTGACGGCCGCTTTGGTATCGATTTCCGGCTCGACGGACATTCCGGCGCGAAGCAAACCGCTCACTTTCTCGTCATCGATGACGATCTTTACCGGCATGCGCTGGACGATCTTGGTGAAGTTGCCGGTTGCATTGTCGGGAGGCAGCAGCGAGAACTCTAGCCCGCTCGCGGGCGAAATGCTGTCGACATGGCCCTTGATTTCCACGTCGGGGAAACTGTCCACCTTGACCTCGACAGGCTGCCCGGCGCGGACATGGGTGAGTTGTGTTTCCTTGAAGTTGGCGACGACGTAGACGGAATGCAGCGGCACAACTGCCATCAACTGCGTCCCCGAGGTTACGAACTGTCCGACTCGAATGGTGCGGGCGCCGACGGTGCCGTCGACCGGAGCGATGATCTTTGTGTAGGAAAGGTTGAGCTCAGCCTGATGCTGGGCGGCGGCGGCGCGCTCACGCTGCGCGACAGCCTGCTCGCGCTGTGTCTGAAGAACGGGCACCTTCTTTTCCGCGGCAACCAGCGTGGCCCGATCCCGTTCAAGTGCCGCCTGCGCCTGATCGCGAAGTGATTGGCTCTGTTCCGCCCGCGACTGCGTGCCGGCACCGTTGGTGATCAACCGCTGCGAACGGGCCGCATCGGAACGGGCAAAATCCAGCGTCGCCAGTGACGCATCGATCGTCGCCCTCGCCTGGCCGATGATCGACTGCTGCAGCTCGATCTGAGCATCGAGATTGGTGATGGCAGCGGTGGCTGCCTTTACGTCGGCTTTGGCCTCGGACAACGCTGCCTGATGGTCGCGATCATCGATCTTGGCAAGCACTTGCCCAGCCTTGACCGCATCGTTGTCGCCGATAAGGACTTCGGCGACGTAACCCGAAACCTTCGGCGCAACCGTCGTATAGTCGGCCTTCACATAGGCATCGTCGGTAGATTCGATGAAGCGGCCAACCGTCCAATAGTGATGGCCATAGTCGGCCGCAAAGGCGGCACCGGCAAGAAGCGCAGCAGCAATGATCGTTCGCTTGACGATTTTGCGGCTGTTCTTGCCGCTGGCTTCGACGGCAGGTGCGACATCCGCAGCCGGTGCGACCGGGGCTTCGGCGACCTTTGCGACCTCGGGGTCGCCGGCGACCTCGAAGGCTTCCTTGCGGGGTAATTCGACCATTGTCCTTCTCCTGTGACTTGCCTCGCCACGCGAGGACAAATTCGATGAGATGGACAATGCACCGTCAGGTCTATTCTGATAATCTGCTTAGATCGGGAAGGATCATCAACTCAGAGCGGATAATCGGAGAACCCCAATGGACCGGCTGACGAGCCTTACAGTCTTTGGCCGCGTCGTGGAGTGTGGCGGCTTTTCAGCAGCCGCACGCCGTCTCAACATGTCGGTGACGATGGTTGGCAACCACGTGCAGTCCCTCGAGGACAGGCTCGGAGTCAGACTGCTCAACCGCACGACGCGCAAGGTCAGCCTTACGGAAACCGGCAAATACTACTACGAACGCTCCGCTCAGATCCTGGCTGACCTCGAGGAAGCCGACGGCATCGCCGGAGCGATGAGTTCGACACCGCGCGGCACGCTCAAGGTCTATACCAGCGCCGCTATCGTTCGCTTTCTGCTGCCCGTTGTCAGCGAATTTCTTGAGCTTTACCCTTCGGTCGCCCTCGACCTGAGCGTGGGGGAACGGATGATCGATATGATCGAGGAAGGGTGTGACCTCGTCATCCGCACCGTGCCGCCGCCAGATTCAAGCCTTATCGTCAGAAAGCTGACGCCGTGGAGGCACATCCTTGTATGTTCGCCAAACTATCTTGAGAACCATCCCATGCCGCGGGTGCCAGAGGATTTGACCAACCACAACTGCCTGCAGTATGCCTACTACCCCTACGGAGACGAGTGGCGCTTCGAAGGTTCAGATGGTGCCCAGGTAAGCGTAAAGATCGGCGGCAACATCGTATCCAATAGCGCCGAGACGCTACGGCACCTCACAACGACCGGTCAGGGCGTCTTCCTGGCACCGAGTTTCGTTGTGTTCGACGATGTTGCCTCGGGAAGTTTCGTTCGAATGATGACTGATTATCGTGCCGTCGAGTTCAGCATCAACGCCATCTACCCAAACCGCAATCACCTGCCCACGAAAGTTCGCCTGTTCATCGATCTGCTCGTGGAGCGCTTCGCGGAGCATCGAAAATGGATGACGTAAGGCCCTCGGTCAGTTCGCGTTTTGGGTCGGCGGTGGCGCGACGTTAGGGCTGTTGGCTCCGGCCGGCACTCTTGGTGCGGGGCTTGTGCTGCCGCTTGTCCAAACACTGAACGCCAAAACGACCATCGCCACCACGAAGGCGACGGCACCCAGCAACGCCCAGATGGAAAGACTGCGCCCTTCTCTGGACAGGGCCTCTTCCTGTGCTTCGTAGGCAGTGTGCCGATCGGTCGAGTGATCGTCCGGCCTGTTGTCATTGGCTGTCATCGTTGCACCTCCGGCAACGAAACGCAGCCGGTGTTCGGCAAGTTCCAGGAGATCAGATCAGAGGATCGCGGCCCTGGGCCACGCTGAGGTTCAGTTCGCGAGCGATGTCCTCTGCATCCCTTTTGCTGAGGCCGACGAAATCCCTACCGTCCGAAGCCGCCGGCAGGGACGTCAAGGTATCGATGATCACCCACCTTCCACGTAGGTCCTGACGAATCTCGTAGCGGGGGAGATCTGGGAGAACTTCAGGTGGACAAGGTTCATCCGTCACGCTTCACAGCTCCCTCAGTGTTCTCCTGGATCTTATCTGCAGCGATGCCTCTCTTTTGCAAGGCTTTGGCTTAACCCTTTACATCAGGAACATTGGCTTTCAATTCCTTCAGCCATATCCGTGCGTTACCGTCGGACGGCGCACGCCAATCGCCGCGCGGAGACAGCGAACCGCCCGACGTCACTTTCGGGCCATTCGGCGATGCCGACCGCTTGAACTGGCTGATCGTGAAGAACCGGAACAAGAAAACCTCCATCCAGTGCTTGATCATAGGCAGATCGAAGCTGCGGCGCTTGTCGGCTGGGAAGTGCGGCGGCCAGACGCCTGCCTCGGCATCCCGCCAGGCATTGTAGGCAAGGAAGGCGATTTTCGAGGGGCGAAGGCCGAAACGCGTCGTGTAGAAGAGAGCGAAGTCGTGTAGATCATATGGCCCGATCTTATCCTCCGTGCTCTGCATGACGCCGTTCTCATCAGCCGGAACCAGTTCGGGCGAAATCAGCGTGCCAAGAACACTCTCCAGGGTCTCATTTGCCTCCACGTTGAAATCCCCGGAGCGGATCACCCAACGGATCAGATGCTGGATCAGGGTCTTCGGCACCGACGCATTGACGTTGTAGTGGCTCATCTGGTCGCCAACGCCGTAGGTCGACCAGCCGAGGCCGATTTCCGACAGGTCTCCGGTTCCGAGCACCAGCGCATTCCGCTGATTTGCAGCACGGAACAAGAAGTCGGTGCGTAGGCCAGCCTGGACGTTTTCGAAGGTCGTATCGTAGACCGGCTTGCCGCCCGCGAATGGATGCTTCAGGTCCTTCAACAATTGCAGCGCCAGCGGCCTGATGTCCACTTCCTCGGCGGTGACGCCCATGCTCCGCATCAGCGCCCAGGCGTTCGTCTTGGTGGCATCGCCCGTTGCAAATCCCGGCATGGTGAAGCCGAGAATGTCCGACCGCGGCCAGCCCAGCTGGTCGAAGGCGCGTGCCGCGACGAGTAGTGCATGGGTGGAATCGAGCCCGCCCGAAATGCCAATGCAAAGCCGCTTGATGCCGGTCGAGCGCAGCCGCTTCATCAGCCCCTGCACCTGTATGTTGAACGTTTCGTAACAATCCTGATCGAGCCGGCTTTCATCAGCCGGCACGAAGGGGAAGCGTGCAACATTGCGCTTCAAGCCTATGTCACCCTTCGGCTTCTTGAACGGGAACCCGACCCGCCGGAATTCGTGTTCGGCGGTGAGATTGAGCGTGGTCGCATCGTTGAACGTGCCGGTTCGCAAGCGCTCGAGCCGCAGCCGTTCAACATCAATATCCGCCACGCACATCTGCGATGTCGTCGGAAAGCGATCGGTTTCGGCAAGCATGCTGCCAAGCTCGTAAATGCAAGCCTGACCATCCCAGGCGAGATCCGTCGTCGATTCGCCGGGGCCTGCGGCGGAATAGACGTACGCGGATAGGCTGCGTGCCGACTGCGCCGAGCAGAGAAGCTTGCGGGTATCCGCCTTCCCGACCGTTATGTTGCTCGCCGAAAGGTTGGCGAGGATCAACGCGCCCGCCAACGCCCCGAAATCGCTTGGCGGCGCCGGAGCCCAGAGATCCTCGCAGATCTCGATATGGAAGACGAAATCGTCCATATCCTCAGCCGCGAAGATGAGGTCCGTGCCGAAAGGCACGCTCTCGCCGGCGACCCGAATGCTTTCGCCGCGGACGCTTCGTCCGGAGGCAAACCAGCGCTTCTCATAAAACTCGCGATAGTTCGGGAGGTGCATCTTCGGAACGACGCCCAGAACACGCCCCGCGTGAACGGCGACAGCGCAATTGTAGAGCCGTCCGCCGCTCTGCAGCGGCGCGCCGATAAGAAGTACCGGCGTGAGCTCGCGACTTGCCCGGACAATCTCGCCGATCGCAGCATCCACGCCCTTGAGTAGCGCGTCCTGCCCCAGCAGGTCGTCGATCGAGTAGCTGGAGATCCCGAGTTCGGGGAACACCATGAGGCCAACGCCCTCGGCATGTCCTTGTCGCGCCAGCTCCAGCGTCGCCTGCGCATTGAAATCGGGATCGCCGATCTCGCAAGTCGGCGTGCAGGCGGCGACGCGGACAAAACCTTGATCATAAACCGAATAGAAATTCACCAATGCCTCCAGCAGCCACGCGTCTTATGCCTGACCATTACATCCAAAAGCCGCCAGGCAAAACCTGATCTCACACTGCCAGCGACCTTATTCGACATCACTCATGCAAGCTACGACCAGTATCCTTTAAAATGAAAGACTTATCACCAGTTGTGACGATGCAAAAATTCACAAAGCAGCCCAAAATAAAATTACGAAACTGTCATAAAACTATGGAAGAGACGGCCTATATCGCTCGCGCGCCGCATTTCGATTTACCCCTTTTCCAGAGCGATGAATGTCCAACCTTGTCCGCGTCCGTGCCGGGCTTCTTCGGGAAACACATCCCGGTGAGCGTCGGGTTGCGTTGACGCCGGAGGATGTGCGGCGCCTTTCCGGCCGAATGTCGATTTGGTTCGAGCGCGGATGCGGCGTCGGCGCAGGCCATGCGGACGACGCCTATATCGCCGCCGGCGCAAAGCCCGTCGAGTTCGCTGACATGGTATCCTCGTCACACATTTTCGTCAGCGTGCGACAGCCGGCAGCCACGCGGGTATTTCCGGCGACCTCAATTCTTATCTTCCTTGGTTCGAATGCACCCCAGGACACCCGTCCTCTCGCTGGACAGCAGCCGCTCCATCTCGACATCGCCCAGCTTTCCGGGATGCAAGGCCTAAAGGGTGCGGATATCTCTTCGAGACAGGCAGCCATCACCGGTCACGCCGCCGTCTTGGAGGCAGCAAGGCAATTCGGCATTTCGCATCCGATGCTAATGGTGGACGGAAGCTTCGTGCGACCGGTCAAAATGGCCGCCTTGGGCAGTGACGCAGCAAGCCTGCAGGCATTGGCGACCGCACGCCGCCTCGGCGCACTGACCCATGGTTTTGGCCTTGGAAAAGATTTGCAAGCGAAGATCGAACGGCTCGGTGCCAAATTTCTCGACACGTCATCGGAGCAAGAGCTGGCGCGGCTTCGCCAAGAGCTTTCCGGTCCCCTGTCGAAGATGCAATTGATCACGACCAGCGTCGTGAATCCCGGTCAAACCGCCCCCGTGCTGATTGACGAGGATATGGTTTCACGGCTCAGCCCGGGAACGGTCATCATCGATCTCGCCGCTGAAAGGGGCGGAAATTGTGCGCTGACCAAGGCCAATGAGACCATCAACATCTTCGGCGTTCGAATCATCGGCTCCACGACGCTTGCAAGCGACGAGGCAGCCGAGGCGAGCCGGCACTTCAGTAGCGGGCTGACAAATTTGCTGGAACACCTGATCGACGGACATGGCACTCTCCGGCTCGATCCCGGCGATTCCGTAACGGCCGCGCTCACGGATAAGGCGCGCATCCAGCGAGGCGTATTTTTACCATGATTCCGGAACGCGACTGAAGAAAGGATGAACGCGACCGCGCGACGAAATGCTGCAATGCAACATTGTTATCCGGATAACATGAACTACAAAAACGTGTTGAGTAACAATCGGTTATAGCCTGCGGTAGTAAACGTATTCTTGCGCAGAAAGCGATAGTTGCCTTTGCGCAACACCCAAATTCCGCCTTGCAGCAAAACCCAATTTTGACAGTATCTATGATTGATACATTTGATCGGAAATGTAATTTGGCGCTGCGGACGTACCGCGTTTCCCGCAAGGGCTTGTACGAAACAATTTGGGGTAGGTAGAGCCGGTTTTCGGCAGTGATGACCTGTGCCCAATCGACAGAAGATTGGACTGACTATGAACATTAAGACGATCCTCATGAGCTCGGCGGCGGCCTTGGCTGCTATCTCGAGCGCACAGGCTGCTGACGCCATCGTTGCTGCCGAGCCGGAGCCGGTTGAATACGTCCGCGTTTGCGACGCTTACGGCAGCGGTTACTTCTACATCCCGGGCACCGAAACCTGCCTGAAGATCAGCGGCTACATCCGTTTCCAGGTCAACGCCGGCCCGAATGCCAGCGCGACCAAGGGCAGCGGCGCCAATGTCGCCAACGACTCTGACTGGGACGCCTACACCCGTGGCCAGGTTCAGTTCACTGCCAAGAGCGACACCGAATACGGCCCGCTCACTGGTGTGATCGTCCTGCAGACGAATGCCGACAACGCTTCCTCACAGGCGGCTTTGCTTGACTCCGCCTACATCGACATCGCTGGCTTCCGCGCCGGTCTGTTCTACAGCTGGTGGGACGATGGCCTCTCGGGCGAAACCGACGACGTCGGCAGCAAGGTTACGCTGCATAACTCGATCCGTTATCAGTATGAGGCGGACAACTTCTACGCTGGCATCAGCGTTGACGAGCTGGAAGACGGCTACTACAGCAGCGGCGAAAATCCGAACAACGTCGGCGTAGCAGTCGGGATCGGCGGCAAGGCTGGCGTATTCACCTACCAGGTCACGGCTGGCTACGACACGGATAACGAAGAAGGCGCTGTTCGCGCCATGGGTACGGTTGCTATCGGCCCGGGCACCCTCGGCCTCGCAGGCGTCTATTCGAGCGGCCCGAACTCCTACTATCAGGCTGCTGAATGGGCAATCGCTGCTGAATACGCGATCAAGGCGACCGACAAGCTGAAGATCACCCCGGCTGTCCAGTACTACGGCAACTACGGCATCACTGCGGGCGACTTCAACGACAACAACGATGCCTGGAAGGTCGGCCTGACGGTTGACTATCAGATCGTCGACAACCTCTACGCCAAGGCAACCGTCAACTACCTCGACCCGGACAACGGCGACGACGTGACGACTGGCTTCTTCCGCCTCCAGCGCGCATTCTAATCAAAAAGCGGCGCCGCGTTTCTGCCTCTCTCTGTGGTTAAAGTCATGGGGAGAGGCAGCGCGGTGCCGCGCTTGAGAGTTTCTGATCAGATTGACCTCCGATCAGTTAGGAGGGGTGGCTCGGGTTCCCTGCCCGGCCGCCCCTTTCGTTTTAAGGATAACGCTACTCGGCGGCGTGGTGGCCACTCACGAAGCTCGCATCCGCCGGCTGCCGGGCGCCGGCCGATTTCTGTGCCTCGAGGCGGCGTAGCTCCGCCACGCTGTCTTCGATGGTCACCGAACCAAGCATGTCGACGACGGCCCGCTCGGCGCGATCGCAAAGAAACTCCGAGAGATCGCCGATATTCTCGCCCACAAGGCCCTCATGTGGGATGTCGTGCCGGGTCGCCCAGATCTTCTTGTCGCCGGTTACGGCAGCATAGATCTGGCTGAGCAATATCTGGTTGCGCGGCCGCGCCAAGCTGATACCACCCTTGCCACCCTGAGCGGTGGCGAGGATGCCGCCTTCATTGAGCGGCAGCAGCAGTTTGCGTACGAAGCTGGCGCTTGTATCGAGCCCTTGCGCAAGTGATTGGCTCGTGGTGCGGAGATTTGCCTCTTCGTTGACAGCCACACTGATGACAATCTGTAAAGCAGTCGAAAAGCGCGTGTCGATCATGCTGAGTTGGGGCCTTACGTCTGAAGCCGGAGATCACAGATATTTACCGCGCAAATCCATTGTCAAGAACGCGTGATTGAAATCACGGCGACGTGACTGAAACCTCGGGTAAGGCGCGGAGATCAGCGACGCGGCGCGCAGCGAAATGACGATGAAGGCCGTGGCCACCCACATGGCGCGTGCCGCCCTCACTGCTGGAACGCATTGCCTGTACACGTGATACTGTCACTGGTCAGAGCCAGCCGATCCGCCGAAGCACCCAGAGCGTCGCAACCGATGTGACCGTCACGAACACAACGATGATGATGAAGGCCCAGGTGTCGTTGACCCCCGGAATGCCTCCGACGTTCATCCCGAACAAGCCGGCCACCACGCTTGGCGGCAGCAGCAGGGCCGCCAGCGCCGCCAGTCGGTTGGAGTTGCGCGCAATCCGCTCACTGATCACGGTCGAAAGGTCGTCATGCAGAATGCCCGTGCGGTCGCGAATAGCGTCGAGGTATTCAATGAAGCGCATCAGCTTGTCGATCACTTCGCGCATCCGCAACTTGTCGCGCTCAAGGAGCCATGGCGCGTCGTCATGCTCGATACGGTTCAAAGCATCGCGTTGCGGTGCAAGGTAACGGCGAAGCTGAACGGACCGCCGGCGCAACAGCTTCAAGCGCTCGCGCACCGCGCTTGCCTCACCTTGAAAAATCATCTCGTCAAGCTCGTCCACCTCTTCATCCATGGAGTCGAGCACGGGCTCCAGATCGCGCACAAGTTTGTCGCCGATCAGCGACAGGAGATCTCCAGTGCGATGCGGGCCTTTGCCTTTCTCGAGCGCCAGACGAATGTCGCGAAGCGCGGTAATGTAGTGGCCGCGGTCCCGTAGCGAGATAACCTTGTTGACGTCGACCCACATGTGCAGTGGCACGAGATCGATATCGGTCTGCTTCTCCGGCTCTTCGTCCGGAGCGGTCGCGCACACGCCGCGAAGGATGATCAAGAGCCCATCGTCGACCGGTTCGACGCGTGGCCGCGTCTCCTCTTCGAGAAGCGCTTCCGTGACGAAGCTGTCGAGGCCGCTTTCCCTGTTGATCCAATCGGCCGCCGCCGCATGATTGCGTTCGAAATGCAGCCAGATGATCCCGTCCTCGGGCTTCCATCGTCGCGCTTGGGCAATATCCAGCTGAGTACAGCCACCCCGCCCGTCCAAGAGCAGGGCGAAGCGTAATCCGGGCTCCGCGCCATAACTGAGCTTAGAGGTAGCTGGCATCTCCATCGCGCACCGCACATCGCCAGAGGGAACCCAAAAATGCAGCCAACACAAAAGCTTGGCACCCGAAATTCTAACAGGTCGCGATCAAGGCGCAAGACCGCTGCAAACAATGCCAGCGACATCACGCCACCTGTAATGCCGGCGCCCGCCTAGTCGACAAGTTCTCAAAATAGGTTGCCTTCGTCTGCAGAGACGATTTCAACACCGGCTATATTGGCGTATTATCACCGAGTAACTTTGCGAGGCCGATCCAAAGAAGGAGGGCCGGCGTGACCACGACAACCAGCGATCACCAAAACTGGTCAGAAGGCTTCAACGCGCCTAACGCAGGCGCGGTGCCGCGCAACGTTCGTGACCTCACTCAGGATGCCGATGTTATCGTGCTGCTGCCCGATCCGTCCTCGGCACAGTCCTGCCTAGATCTGGCCGACGACGCGGCCGATGCCGTACAGGATAGCATCGCCGCCGTACATATCGGTGCCGACCCACTGGCGATGCTTGTGTCGGCTGAGGAAATCGAATTGCAGATGCTGCGGGAGCTTGAGGAAGGATCGACCCACGAGCGCTACGAGCGCGTCAAGCGGCTCTTTGGCGAATGGAAACTCAGCGCTCCTCACCGGCAAAGCCTGGTACTCGGCGACTGCCAGGGTGACCTGCGCCGCTGCGTCGGCGACGTCTGTCAGAATGCGTCGCTTGTCATAACGCCCTACAGGGGCAACCTCGATGCCCGCGATGTCTTCCACAATGTCCTCTTTCATGAAGGCAAGCTTGTGCTCGTCCCGCCGGCCAGTGGCTACCGCGGACATCTGCTGGACCACGTTCTCATCGGCTGGAAACCGCATGAGCACGCGCGCCGCACAATGGTTGCCGCAAGGCGCTGGCTCCTCGCCGCCAACCGTATAACCGTGCTCTGTGTCGACGATAAGCCGAACAGGCATTACGAGAGCACCGCGAGGGAAATCTGCCGTCAGCTGGGACTCGATGCCGAGATCGTCGTCACCTCATCAACCGGCCGCTCGGTCGGCAACACCATCCTCGATTTTGGCACATCGGTGAACGCCACGTGCATTCTGATTGGCGCGTTCAAGCATGGGTATCTGCTCGAACTTCTCCTCGGCCGTGTTACCTATCGCCTGCTGTCCCATGCCACTGTTCCGCTGCTGATGAGCCATTGACAGGCGCCCAGCAAAGACAGCTCGCCCAACCCGTTGTATAGCTGTCAATCCGCCTTCGCTTCTCGGGGAAACCATCCGTAAGCACTCAGAATGGCCGTAGCGAGACCTGGAAAGCGTTCATCCAATTCCGAACAGCGCGAATGGTTACGCATTTCGACACCCTGACGCTCGCAGCGGATAAGGCCGGCCTCGCGCAGCACCTTGATGTGGTTCGATAGCGATGACTTGGGGATTACGCGCTCGCGCATGTTGGCAAACGCAGCGCACGTCCCGCCGGAACCGCTGCCCGCAATTTGCGCGAATATCGCCGCGCGCTCCGGATCGGAGAGGGCATGCAGGATAGCTTCAGGCCGTACGTCCTCTATTGCTGGATGAAAGAGCGGTCTCATGATTTTTGTATATGGGGGCTTGAAACCAAGATCAACAGTTCCGAATTTCCGAACTACGGAACAACGCCGTCAGTTCCGACGGCACTCCGAGTAGAAAGGAATGCAGGATGGGCAAGCTCGCTGGAAAAGTCGCCGTCGTGACGGGAGGCTCCAAAGGGATCGGTGCCGCGATCGCCAAGGCACTCGCAGCCGAAGGCGCACAGGTGGTGGTGAACTACGCTTCGAGCAAGGCGGGAGCAGACGCAGTGGTCGAGACGATTACGGCGGCCGGTGGCAAAGCCATCGCAGTCCAAGGCGACGTTTCGAAGGCCGAACAGGCGCAGGGATTGGTGGACGCTGCAGTCAAGGAATTCGGTCAGCTCGACGTGTTGGTCAACAACTCTGGCGTCTACGAATTCGCGCCGATCGAGCAGGTGACCGAGGAACAATATCGTCGCATGTTCGACGTGAACGTTCTGGGCGTTCTGCTGAGCACCCAAGCAGCGCTCAAGCATCTCGATGAGGGCGGCAGCGTCATCAACATCTCGTCGGCGGTGACCAGTCTGGCTCCGCCAGCCTCCAGCGTCTACACCGGGACAAAGGGCGCAGTGGACAGCATTACCAGCGTGCTTGCCAATGAGCTGGGCCCGCGCAAAATCCGGGTCAATGCGATCCTCCCGGGCATCGTCGAGACCGAGGGAACCCACACAGCAGGGTTTATCGGCTCGGATTTCGAGCGCAGCGCAGTGACCCAGACTCCGCTCGGCCGCATTGGCCAGCCGGACGATATCGCCGGGATCGCCGTCTTCCTCGCTTCCGACGATGCCCGCTGGCTGACCGGCGAACGACTGGTCGCCAGCGGCGGTTTTCGCTAATGATCCGTTGATGGTGCGCGTGCTCCTTCACCGGGCACGCACATCGCCTCGCGGCTGTAGCGCGCGACGGCTTAGACGCGGATCGCTCGCTCCCTGCAGCTATTGGTTTCCGATGGCCCCGCTCCCTTTGAAGATGGATGGCAGCGCTCTTTGGGGAATGGCTCCATATCGGCCTTTGGCGCGATCCGGCCGGAGGCGTTGTCGCTCAAATCTGCAGGCTATCGTCCAGCCAGACACGGAAGCCGCCGCGAAAAGCGTTGTCGTTATTGCCGCGTCGACACTTCGGCGGCAACTCCTTGAGTCGGTCGATATTGCCGCCGCCGATCACGATGTAGTCAGGCAGTAGCGCCGCGCTTAGACGATCCGCGACATCGAAGACCGATTTCCGCCATTTGCTTTTGCCCCGCCGCTTCAAACCACGTTCGCCGACATAGTCCTCGAAGGTTGCTTTCCGGTAAGGCATGTGCGCCAGTTCCAGAGGCATGCAGACATTCTCGGCGATCATGGCCGAGCCGAGGCCAGTGCCGAGGCCGAGGAAGAGCATCCGGCCCTTCTCATAGCTGCCGATCGCCTGCATCAGGGCGTCATTGACCATCCGCACCGGCCGGCCGATGGCGACTTCGAAATCGAAATTCTTCCATCCGGGGCCAAGATTGAAGGGATCGGCCGCAGCCCGGTTGCCGACCACAGGGCCGGGGTAACCCACGGTGACGACATCGTAATGCCAGTCGCTGGTAAGATCGCGCAGCGACGCCACCATCTTGGTCGCCGTCATCTGGTCGCCAGATTCGACCGCACGCCGCTCGCTGCCGCTGCTGAGTTCGACCTTCACATGCGACCCACCGACATCGACGGCAAGCACGATACGGTCGGCTGGCGCAGCACCGGCCTCGGGCTTGCCAGAGGTCCGCACCTGCTCCGCCACAGGGCTTCCAGCTATGTCTGTCATCTCTTTCACGCTCCTTTGCCCGATCCGTGTACTCAATCCTTCCCGCGCTGCGTATCGGCGCAAGATCGGTACCGTCTGTCAAGCGCCACGCGCAATGCGGTGTTGCTTGATTTCAACCCAAGGATGGCTCACTGAAGAGGGTGCATACTAAGCGGAGGATCATCACTTGAGCTTTCCGACCTTACCCCCCGGTTCCATAGACCCTCCCGGCGCTCCCGGTATTGAGCCTCGCTGGACATCAAGTGATAAGAGCGCGGTCGGCACCGCTATTGGCCCGGCAAGCCCCGTTTGGTTCACGGCAAGCCACGGCATCCTCAACGAGATCTATGCGCCCCGGCTCGATATGGCCTGCGTGCGTGATTTCGGTTTCATCGTGACGGCCGATGACTACTTTTCCGAGGAGAAGCGCGACGCCGATCATCAGGTGCAGGCGATCGAGGATGGCGTTCCGGCTTTCCGCCTCATCAACACCGCCCGCGATGGTCGCTATCGCATCACCAAGACCATCTTCTCAGATCCCGAGCGGGAGGTCGTGCTGCAGGACGTCCGCTTCGAGGCGTTGATCGGCAACCTTTCCGACTACCAGCTGCATGCTCTCGTAGCGCCGCATCTCGTGAATGGGGGTGCCGACAACACCGCCTGGTGCGCCGATTTCAAGGGCAGACCGATGCTGTTTGCCGAGGGCTCCGGACGAGTGCTCGCGGTTGCCGCCTCTGTACCTTGGCTGGCACGTTCGGCCGGCTATGTAGGCTTTTCCGATGGCTGGCAGACGCTGTCGCGTGGCGAGGGACTGAAAGAAGAGTACAGCTATGCCGCGTCCGGCAACGTTGCGCTATCGGGAACGCTCGACCTGCAGGCTGGCGAAGGGCGGGCACTGGTCGCAATAGGCTTCGGAACGCAGCCGGAAGAGGCTGCATTCCGTGCAATCCTCAGCCTGGAACAGGGTATCGAGCCAGCGCTCAGACGTTATCTGAGCGGCTGGCGGGATTGGCAGGCCGGCCTGCTTGCCCTCGACGAGCCCCATAATCCCACCCAGTTGAACCAATATCGTGTCAGTACCAGCGTGCTTGCCACCCACTGCGACGATGCCTCCGGCGCCATCATCGCCAGCCTTTCCATCCCGTGGGGCTTCAACAAGAGCGACGACGACCTCGGTGGCTATCATCTGGTCTGGACCCGCGATCTGGTGGAAACGGCAGGCGGATTGCTCGCCGCAGGCGCCAAGGCCGATGCGCGTTCGGTGCTCGATTATCTTTCGGCGATCCAGGAAGCGGACGGCCATTGGGTGCAAAACGCCTGGCTCGATGGTCGGCCCTACTGGCACGGCATCCAGATGGACGAGACGGCCTTTCCCATCCTGCTTTACGACATGCTTTTGCGTGCCGGCGTGATCGGTCTCTCGGAGACCGGCCGATATCTGCCGATGATCGAGGCCGCCGCGGCCTATATCGTCACGAATGGGCCAGCCACCCAGCAGGATCGCTGGGAAGAGGACGCGGGCTACTCGCCCTTCACGCTCGCCGTCGAGATCGCCGGGTTGCTTGCCGCGGCTGATGCGACGGAAGCGGCCGGGCGGTTGTCTGCTGCGCAATATCTGCGGGAGGTGGCTGACGGCTGGAACGAGCGCATCGAGGAGTGGACCTACGCCACCGATACGGAGTTGTCGCGCCGTCTTGGCATCGACGGTTACTATGTTCGCATTGCCACGGCGACGGACGGCGCGTCTTCGCTCGGTCGAGACTTCATCCCGATCCGCAACCGCGACGACGGCGGCGCCGTGCTCGAGGCGGACCTTCTCCTTAGCCCCGACGCGCTCGCCCTGGTACGGTTCGGTCTCCGGGCCGCCGACGACCCCCGCATCCTAGGCACGATCGCAGCGATTGACGCCGAGCTGCGCCGTGACCTGCCGACCGGATCTTACTGGTACCGGTACAATGAAGACGGCTACGGCGAACGGATCGGTGGCGCCCCGTTCGCCGGCCGCGGTGTCGGGAGGCTTTGGCCACTTTTGACCGGTGAGCGCGCCCACTACGAACTCGCCGCCGGACGACGGGACGAGGCGCAACGCCTGCTGGCAGCGCTGGAGGCCTCGGCTAGCGGTGGCGGGCTCCTGCCGGAGCAGATCTGGGATAGCGATGACGTGCCGGAACGCGAGCTCTTCCTCGGTCGTCCTTCCGGCAGTGCCATGCCCCTGGTCTGGGCTCATGCGGAACATATAAAGCTGCTGCGCTCGATCCGCGACGGCGTAATCTTCGACATGCCGCCGCAGACCTTTGCTCGCTATGTCGCGGCAAAGCCTGCGCCAGCGCCTTTCTCGTGGCGGCCAAACGCCAAGCGCATCCATATGGCGCCCGGCCGTGCCCTGCGCATCGAATTGCCTGAGCCCGCCCTGATACACTGGTCCACCGACGGTTGGGCAACTGCCACCGACAGCCATGCCCGCGATACCGGCTTTGGCACCTACGTCTGCGACCTGCCGACGAAGGCGCTCGGTCCCGGCGCCATCGTCTTTACGGTTTTCTGGACGGATTCGCAGCGGTGGGAAGGTGCGGATTTCAAGATTGACGTGGTTTGAACCCCTCCCCGAAAGCACATCGCTTGTCTGGAAAATCACGCTCGGTGTCCAAATCCTCGGACCTGCCCAACCGGCGCAAAACAAGTTTACCCGCGATTTGCGAGCCGCCTCGGTCGCAAAAGGCTCGGCGGACCTTCTGTCGTTGTGGGCAGGAACTGGAGAAGGTGAGCTTTGGCGGTGCTCGACCTCCGAACTGATCGACACCCTGTTTGCTGGATAGCTACCGACCAACCGCCGTCGCGCCGACTTGAGCGATTTCCATGACTTTTCAAAAGAATTCAAGGTACAGAGATTGTATCGCAATGTGTCCAACGAGCCGCAGGATACAGCGAGATGCACGCCTGAATGCCGCAAACATATGCCGGATACATCAAGGGCGTCGGTAGCAGTGCAATAATGGAGATCACGCGATGGAACATATCGACCACATCCTGATTGTCGATGACGATCGCGAAATAAGGGAGCTCGTATCGAGCTACCTGAAAAAGAATGGCCTGCGCGTCACCGCCGTTCCGGACGGGCGGCATATGCGCTCCTTTCTCGAAGCGAACTCGGTTGATCTAATCATCCTTGACGTCATGATGCCCGGCGACGACGGCCTCGTTCTTAGCCGCGAGTTGCGTGCCGGCCGACACAAGGCCATACCCATCGTCATGCTGACGGCCCGCACCGACGAGATGGATCGCATTATCGGTCTCGAGATGGGTGCGGACGACTACCTCGCCAAACCGTTTTCGGCACGCGAATTGTTGGCCCGCATCAAAGCTGTCCTTCGGCGTACCCGTATGCTGCCACCCAATCTGCAGGTGTCGGAGGCCGGTCAGTTGCTGAGCTTCGGCAAGTGGAAACTGGACACCACGGCACGCCACCTTATCGATTCCGACGGGACGGTGATCGCCCTTAGCGGCGCCGAATATCGCCTGCTGCGCGTCTTCATCGACCACCCCCAGCGCGTTCTCAACCGCGACCAGCTTCTCAACCTGACGCAGGGCCGCGACGCCGAGCTTTTCGATCGGTCGATCGACCTTCTGGTCAGCCGTGTCCGCCAGCGTCTCGGAGACGACGCCCGAGAGCCGATCTATATCAAGACCGTCCGCAGCGAGGGTTATGTCTTTTCAATGCCGATCGAGATCACCGAGGCCCGCTGATGGCGACGCACGCCCTGCTGAATGGATTTCGCCTGTGGCCACGCACCCTCGGAGCGCGGCTATTTCTTATTCTGCTTGCCGGTCTGGCGATTGCGCATGCCATGTCGTTCACAGTGCTGTTTTTCGAGCGCTACACGGCTGCAAAGTCGATGATGTTCAACACCCTCGAAAACGATGTTTCGACCTCAATCGCTATCCTCGATCGGCTCCCACCGGACGAGCGCGCGGATTGGCTCGATCGTCTTGATCGGGGGAGCTACAGATTTGTTCTGGGGCCGGGCCTGCCGGGAACGCCGGCGCTCGACGCGCGCGGCACCGAAATTGCCTCCAAGGTGAGGACGGCGATCGGGTCCAAATATCCGATCACGGTCGAAACAATCCCGGGTCCGAACTTTCGCCTCCAGGCGCATCTTGCTCTCAGCGACGGCACGCCGTTGACGATAGACGTCAACCCGGCCGGCGTCATGCCTCTCGCCGACTGGCTGCCCTATGTACTCGTCGCACAACTGGCTCTGCTGGTGCTCTGCAGCTGGTTTGCCGTGCGTCAGGCCATTCGCCCTCTGGTCAACCTGGCGAAAGCGGCAGACACGCTCGATCCGAACGTGAAGGCCCCTCGCCTCAGTGAGACAGGGCCAAGCGAAGTCGCCTACGCCGCAGCCGCCTTCAACGCAATGCGCGAGCGCATCGCCCAATATCTCGAGGAGCGCGTACAGATACTCGCGGCCATATCGCATGATTTGCAAACGCCGATTACGCGTATGAAGCTCAGGGCTGAGATGGCCG
>Ga0102590_1002682_pt1 | contig 20117 bp, 17 predicted proteins | sample AraplaMF_Col_mMF_FD_76859 | JGI IMG/M metagenome (GOLD analysis project Ga0102590, IMG submission 76859) | Arabidopsis root microbial communities from the University of North Carolina, USA - plate scrape MF_Col_mMF | ecosystem: Host-associated > Plants > Roots > Endosphere | place: USA...
TCCCCTCGCTGAACCGCAGCTCCTCCACCAGGCGCAGACGCATCGAATCCACGTCGGAGGCGAGCCGGCGCAGGTCGGCGGGACCGGTACCGGCGAGGGAACGGTCGAAGCGGCCCCGCGCCACCTCGCGGGCAGCCGCGCCGAGCGTGCTCAGCGGGCCGGTGATGCCGCGGCGCAGCCCCTCGAAGACGAGACCGGCCACCAGGGCGATGACAAGGCCGATGATGGCGAACATCCAGTTCCGCAGCGCCGTCGCACGACGCAGGTCCCGCGTGGCCACCACCCGCTCGTCCTGCAGATGGGACTGCTGACGTGCCATCGCACGGCGCAGCGAGTCGAACACGGCCTTGCCCTCGTCGGCCCGTGCCGTGGTGATCTTCGAAGCCTCCGCGGGGCCGGCCACCGATACGGGCTGGGCTATGCGCTCACGCCAGGTGCCGGCCAGCTTCTCCACGTCGGCCAGGTCGTCGAGAGCCCGGCCGTCGTGGCCGAGCAGGGACCGCAGCCGCTTCAACGCCGCCTTCTCGTCGGCCACGCCCTGTGCGTACGGCTGCAGGAAGTCCTTCCGGCCGGACAGGCCGTAGCCGCGGATGCCGGTCTCCTGGTTGACCAGGGCCTCCTCCACCCGCATCGACTCGATCAGGGCCGGAGAGCGCCGGTCGACCAACGAGGAGGTGATCTGCGAGGTGCGCCACATGGCCCAGCCCCCCAACGACCCCAGCACCGCAAGGAGGATCAGGGTGGTGGCCACACCGGCCCGCAGCCAGCGACGGGTGGTCCAGCCGGCGAACACACCCGCGGTGTCCGTCCGCTTGCTTGTCATCGCGCCCTGCATCTCTCCCCCGACCGACCGGTCACACGCGCCGTGGCGCGACAGGCACACTGTACCCGCGGTCCGACAACGCCTGTTGTCCCATCCGAGATCAACGCCCTAGGGTGGTGCCATGCCTGGTCCACCTTCCACTTTTCGTCCGACGGACGGGGAGACGGCCGCGCTGGTGACCCAGCTGGTGGACGAACTCGCCCGGCGACTGGCGCAGGAAGCCGCCCACCCGCCTGCAGAGCCCCTCGACATGACCGAGGAGTCGCGCCGGCGGGCCCTCGTACGCCTGCGTGTCCTCGCCGATGTCAAACAGGCCGTCCGGCATCTCGAGGACGAGGTGGCCCACACCGCGGCCGCGAGCGGAGCCGGTTACCCGGAGATCGGCCAGGCCGTCGGCATGAGCCGTCAAGGAGCCCGGCGCCGCTGGCCCGGGCTGATCAGCAACAGCACCCCTCACCCAACCCCCCGGAGCTCGTGAATCATGGCTGCCGCCGCAATCCGCCCCTATGACGTGCTGCTGGTCGAGGACGACGTCGCCGACGCGATGCTCATCCAGGACGCACTCGCCGAGCGCGGTACCCGAAACCTCACCCAGGTCTCCGACGGCATCGCCGCCCTGGACTACCTCCGCGACCCGTCCAAGGAGCGGCCCGACCTGATCGTGCTCGACCTCAACATGCCCCGCATGAACGGCCGCGAGTTCCTTGCCGTGGTGAAGGAGGACGCCGACCTTCGCACCATCCCGGTCGTCGTACTGACCACGTCAGCCGCTCCCGACGACGTCACCGGCGCCTATCACCACCATGCCAACGCCTACGTCACCAAGCCGGTCAACCTCGAGGAGTTCGAGGCGGCGGTCCACAGCATCGACGCCTTCTACCTCGACGTCGCCGTCAAGCCCCCCAAGAAGTGACGTCCGGCGGCGGCCGGTCCGCGGAGCCCCGGCGGGTCCGGCGGTCGCCGGGGCGGAGTACGGCCGTCGCGGGCGCGACGACATGACGGCGCCTGCCGGGCGTTCTGCCTGCCGGCGGATCCCCGGCCGTCAGTCGCCGCAGAGCATGCCTTCGCGCAGTCGGGCCAGCAGGCGGGTGATCAGGCGTGAGACGTGCATCTGGGAGACGCCCAGGCGTTCGCCGATCTCGGCCTGGGTGAGCTCTTCGACGAACCGCCAGTGGATGATCCGGCGGTCGCGTTCGCCGAGTTCGGCGATCATCGGCGCGAGGGCGTGGAAGTCCTCGACCAGTTCCAGGGCCGCGTCCTCGTCCCCGATGAAGTCGGCCAGCACGGACTCCCCGTCCTCGCTGCCGGCGATCGCCGCGTCCAAAGAGGCCGAGGTGTAGCCGTTGGAGGCCAGTTGCGCCTCGACGACCTCGTCCTCGGGCAGGCTCATCAGATCCGACAGTTCCCCGGTGGTCGGCGCCCGGCCCAGCCGGCTGCGCAGCTCCTCGTTCGCGCGCGCCAGTTGCACACGCGCCTCCTGCAGCCGGCGGGGCACATGCACGGCCCAGGAGGTGTCGCGGAAGAACCGCTTGATCTCACCCACGATGTACGGGACGGCGAACGAGGTGAACTCGACCTCGCGGGAGATCTCGAACCGGTCGATGGCCTTGATCAGTCCGACCACACCGACCTGGACGATGTCCTCCATCTCCTCCGGTCCACGGCTGCGGAACCGGCCGGCCGCGAAGCGGACCAGGGACGTGTTCATCTCGATCAGCGTGTTGCGGACGTGCTGGTACTCGGACGTGCCCTCCTCCAGCACCGCCAGCTGCCCGAAGAACAGCTTGGACAACTCCCGCGCGTCCCTGGGTGCGACCTTGGACGGGTCCGCGATCTCCGGCACGTCCACCGTCTGCTCGGTCGTCCGCACGGTCTTCGTCGCCACGATGCGCCCTCCCTGTCGATCGGCCTGGTCCCACCGGTCCGCCGTCCGGCAAGCAGGCGCATACCCCGGCTGCCGACCGGCATTCCTCCGGCTGCACCCTCCACCCCGGCGGCCCATGGTGTTCACCCGTACTCCCGACGGACCTGCGATCGCCACGAGTCCCGTCGGCCCCGCCGCGGAGCACTTGGGACCGCGGTCGTCCCACGCGGGCTTCGGCACGGGCCCCGTACGACGCCCGACGGACGTCCTACGCAGGTCCGGAGTCCAGCGGCAGCCACGCGGTGATGCGCTTGCCGACCGTCTCCGCCCGCATGCTGAGGTGGGCGGCGACGGCCTTCACGATCTCCAGTCCGTGCTGGCCCACCCGCTCGGGGTCGGCGGCTCGAGCCGTCGGCAGAACGGGGTCGCTGTCCCACACCTCGACCTGCACCGTCGATCGGGCCACTCGCAACCGCAGCAGAATGGGGCCCGGAGCATACTTGCGCGCATTGGTGACCAGCTCGCTGACCACCAACTGGGTGAGGTCCACGACCCGTTCGGGGATGCCGCGACCCTGCCCGGTGGAGTCCTGGGTGAGAAAGGCGGCAGCCAGACGGCGCGCTTCGGCTATGCACCCGCCGTCACCCGACAATGCGATCGTCGTCTCCGGCTCATCGGCGTCCTGACTCCCGGGACACCGGCCCTCGTACTCCTCGTCCAGCCGGTCTGCCATACCCGCCTCTCCCCGCATGCTCAGTACCCGGGCGGGTACCACGCCCGCGCTGCACGGTCTGTGGCTGCACCGTCCGGGTGCACAACCAGTACCACGCGCGAGACGTCCTTCGACCAGAAATTCCGCTCGAAGGCATCTACGACCGCTTCGCCGGGGAAAGCCCTGTCGAAACACCGAACGCGATGGAATCCGTGGTCGACCGGGCGGAGCGGCCGCACCGGCACATCTGGAAAGTGCGGGTGGCACGCTCGCCACCGGCCGGGCGCGGACGGAGGAGGAGGCGGCGGCCAAGGGGGCCGAACCGGGCTGAACCGCCCTCGAACGCCGCCCGGGGAGGGGCAGTTCGCAGACAGCCGCTTCCCCTCCCCGTCCCCGGGCAGGCCGTCCTGATCCGGCTCGGCTCGCGGATCGGGCCGGTGCGCTCGGCCCACCGACACCGATACGGGACGTCGGTACACCCTTCATGGTGGAAGCACGCACTTCAGCACCCAGAACTGTGGTGTCCCACCACATACGCCTCCCACTTGCCCGTTCCTACGGTGTGGCGACACACAATCGTCCCCGTCGAACGCCAGGAAGTGGTTCCGATGTCGTCCTCCGCGACCGCTCCACCAGCGCCGTCCCGTCTCCCCCGTATCGTCGCCGCCAGCCTCATCGGCACCACCATCGAGTGGTACGACTTCTTCCTCTACGGGTCCGCCGCTGCGCTCGTCTTCAACAAGCTGTTCTTCCCCGACTCCGACCCCCTCGTCGGCACCCTGCTGTCCTTCCTGACGTATGCCGTCGGCTTCGCCGCCCGTCCCCTCGGCGCCCTGGTCTTCGGCCACTACGGCGACCGGCTCGGCCGCAAGAAGCTGCTGGTGCTGAGTCTGCTGCTGATGGGCGGCGCGACCTTCGCCATCGGTCTGCTGCCCACGCACGCCACGGTCGGCGCCGCCGCGCCCGTCCTGCTCACCGTGCTGCGTCTGGTGCAGGGCTTCGCGCTCGGCGGTGAGTGGGGCGGCGCCGTCCTGCTCGTGTCGGAGCACGGTGACGCACGGCGGCGCGGCTTCTGGGCCTCCTGGCCGCAGACCGGTGCACCGGCCGGGCAGCTCCTCGCCACGGGCGTGCTGTCGCTGCTGACCGCCGTCCTCTCCGACAGCGCCTTCGTCTCCTGGGGATGGCGCATCCCGTTCCTCCTGTCCGGAGTGCTGGTGATCGTCGGTTTGTGGATTCGTCTGTCTGTCGATGAATCGCCTGTGTTCCAGCAGGCGTTGGCACAGGCCGAGGCCCGCAGCTCGGCGCCGGGGGCCGGTTCCGAGAAGCTCCCGCTGGTGTCCGTTCTGCGCCACCACTGGCGGGACGTGCTGATCGCCATGGGCGCCCGCATGGCGGAGAACATCAGCTACTACGTGATCACCGCCTTCATCCTCGTCTACGCCACCACGTCGGCCGGGGTCTCCAAACAGACCGCGCTCAACGCCGTACTCATCGCCTCCGCCGTGCACTTCGCCGTCATCCCGGCCTGGGGCGCGCTCTCGGACCGGATCGGCCGCCGGCCGGTCTATCTGCTGGGCGCGGCCGGGGTGGGGCTGTGGATGTTCCCGTTCTTCGCGCTCACCGACACGGGCGGGTTCGGCAACCTCGTGCTCGCCGTGACCGTCGGACTGGTGCTGCACGGGGCGATGTACGCACCTCAGGCGGCCTTCTTCTCGGAGATGTTCGCGACCCGGATGCGCTACTCGGGTGCGTCCATCGGCGCCCAGTTCGCCTCGGTGGCGGCCGGTGCCCCGGCTCCGCTCATCGCGACCGCGCTGCTCTCCGAGTACGACAGCTCCACGCCGATCACCCTGTACGTCATCGGGGCGTCCGTTCTCACCCTCATCGCGGTGGGCGTCGCGAAGGAGACGCGCCACCGCGACCTGGCCCGGGTCGACTCCTCCGTGGAGACGGAACCCGCCGGGACGCGCACGGCGGACGCACCCATCGTCTGACGGACCGGCACCGAGCGGCCCCGTGCGCCACCGCGTGCGGGGCCGCTCGCCGTTCTCCTCCGGGACGCGCCGCCGCCCGGTACGGAAGGCGGCCCCGGGTCAACGGGAGACGGGCGAGGAGGACAACCGGTGCAGTCGCAGCGCCAGTTGTATCTCCAGGGTGCGGGCCGGGCTCTGCCAGTCGGCGCCGAGGAGCCTGCCCACCCGTTCCAGACGCTGCGCCACCGTGTTCACATGCACGTGCAGTTCGTCCTTGGTGCGCGCCGGGCTCATCCCGCAGTCGAAGTACGCGTCGAGGGTGCGGACGAGGTCGGTACCGCGGCGTTCGTCGTAGGTGACGACCTCGCCGATCGTGCGCTCGACATAGCCGGCGATGTCCCGGTCCCCGGCGAGCAGCAGCCCGAGGAATCCGAAGTCGTCGGCGGCGGCGCCGTCCCCGGTCCGGCCCAGCAGTCGCAGCGCGTCGAGGCAGCGCTGCCCCTCCGCATGGGCCGCCGCCACCGCTTCGGGACGGGAGGCGAGGTCCGAGACGGGCCCGGACGCTCCGACGGTGACGCGTTCATGGACGGCGGTGCCCAGCTCTCCGGCGGTGCGGCGGGCGAGATCCGTAGCGCTGTCACCCGGTTCGAGGGGCAACAGCAGGACCGTACCGCCGGCGCGGGTTGCGGCGAGCCCACGGCGGGTGGACGCGAGATGGGACGCGGCGGACCACAGACGACGGCGAGCGGCCGCCTCCTGGTCGGCGTCGCCCGATGTGCCCTCGAGACGGGCGGCGAGCACCACATGGGTGGCGTCGAGGTCGGCGCGCAGCCGCGCGGCGCGCTCGCGCAGCACACGCGGGTCGCGGTCACGGCCGTCGAGCAGATCGTCCAGCAACTCGCCCCGGACGCGCTGCTCCGCCTCGACGGCCGAGCGGCGGGCCAGCAGAAGCAGCGAGGTGACCATGGCCGCCCGCTCCAGGGTGCGCTGGTCGACGGGGTCGAGCCCCGGATGGCCCCGCAGTACCAGCGCGCCGAACAACTCGTCGCCGGCCGACACCGCGGCGATCCAGTCCTGCCCGTGGCGCACGGCATGGCCCTCCGCGCGGGACGCCTCCAGGGCCGCGGTGCGGGCGGTGGACACCTCTGCGAACTCGACCGTGCCGTCGAGGACCTGTGAGACCGCCACCGCCACGTCGTGGACGCCACCGCCGCGCAGGACGAGTTCGGCGAGGCGGTCGTGGACGTCGGAGGCCCGCTCGACGGCCCCGCTGCGGTCGCGGATGATCTCGTTGGCGCGTGCGAGCCGGTCCAGGGCCGAACGCGTCTCGGTGAGCAGGTTCGCGGTGTCGATGGCGGCGGCGGCCAGCGCGGCGAACGAGCCCAGGAGCGCGATCTCCTCCCGCTCGAAGACCCGGGCCCGCCGGTCGGCGGCGAAGAGCACCCCGATCACCTGAGGACCGATCATCAGCGGTACGCCGAGGATCGCCACGAGACCCTCGTCGCTCACCCCGGTGTCGATCGTGCGGGTGTGCTGGAAGCGGTCGTCGTCGAAGTAGTCCGGTGTGACATAGGGCCGGGCGGTCTGGGCGACGAGTCCGCCGAGCCCCTCCCCCATGCCGAGCCTCAGTTGCTGGAAGCGAGCCGCGACCGAGCCCTCGGTGACCCTCATATAGGTGTCCCCGGCCGCCTCGTCGTGCAGGGTCAGATAGGCGACGTCCGTGCTCAGCAGGGATCTGGCACGCTGCACGATCGCCTGCAGCACGGCGTCGACGTCGCGCAGCCCGGCCAGGTCGTGGGCGGTCTCGAAGAGGGCGGACAGCTCGGCCTCGCGCCGCCGCCGGCCCTCCATCTCCGCGCGCACGCGCAGGGCGAGCACCTTGGCCCGCTCCAGCGCGTCGACGCGCTCCGCCGACAGGCCTTCGGCGCGGGCGAGCAGCACCGGCTGTTCGTACGCGTCGGCCGACGCGCGCCGGGCCAGGAGCTCCAGGAACGGCGCCTCGGCTCCGGTGTCGAGGCGCTCCGCGGACTGTACGTGATCGCGAGCCATGCCCCCAGAATGGCCCACGGCGGGGCCGGGTCCACCCGACCTGTGGACAACCTTTGACATGCCCGGCTCAGTGCGCCGTCCAGCCGCCGTCGAGCACCAGCGACGTACCGGTGATGAAGGACGCCTGGGGGCTGCACAGATAGGCCACCGCCTCGGCGACCTCCTCGGGTTCTATCAATCGCTTGACGGCACTGTCCTGGAGAAGCACCTCCGAGAGCACGCGCTCCTCGGGGATCCCGTGCACCCGCGCCTGGTCCGCGAGTTGCTTCTCGACGAGGGGCGTGCGCACATAGGCCGGGTTCACGCAGTTGGAGGTGACGCCATGGGGGGCGCCTTCCAGGGCGGCGGCCTTCGAGAGCCCTTCGAGTCCGTGTTTGGCGCTGACGTACGCCGCCTTGAACGCCGAGGCACGCAGCCCGTGCACCGAGGAGATGTTGACGATGCGGCCCCAGCCCTGTCCGTACATATGGGGCAGCGCCCCGCGCACGAGCCGGAACGGTGCCTCGAGCATCACCGTCAGCACGGTGTGGAAGACGTCGGGCGGGAACTCGTGCAGCGGGCTGACCAGTTGCAGACCCGCGTTGTTGACCAGGACGTCGGTGCCCGCGGCGATCTCCTCGGCGGCGTCGAGGTCGGTGAGGTCGAGGACGTGCGGCTCGAGGGTGCCCGCGAGACCGCGGGCGGCGCCGACCAGGTCGTCGAGACCCGTGGCGTCCCGGTCGACCGCTCTCACCTTGGCCCCGGCTGCGGCCAGCCGCAGCGAGCAGGCGCGGCCGATGCCGCCGGCGGCACCGGTGACGAGGGCGGTGCGTCCGCCGAGGTCGGGCGAGGTGTGCGGGGCAGGCGTCATGGCTCGACCCTAGGCAGTGGCCCACCCCCGCCCCATATGTTCATCGCACATACTTCAGAGCGGATGGGTGGGGTCGAACCATGTGGGTACGTCGGACAGTGCCTGCTTGATCCGGAGCAGGCCGAACTCGTTCAGTTCGGGCAGGGCGTCCACCGTGAACCAGCCGACCTCGAGCGACTCGTCGTCGTTCACACGTGCCTCACCGCCGACGGCCCGGCAGCGGAACGTGATGTCCATGTACTGGCAGATGTCGCCGTTCATGTAGGTCACCTGTTCCAGTGCCTGCACGAGGACGACCCGTTCGGGGACGCATCGCACCGCCGTCTCCTCGTACACCTCGCGCACCGCACAGGCCGCGGGCTGCTCCCCCGGGTCGGGGATGCCTCCGATCACCGACCACCGGCCGTTGTCGGCACGGCGCCCCAGCAGCACTCTGCCGTCGTCGTCGAAGACGACGGCGGTGACACCGGGGAGCCACAGCAGCTGATGTCCGGCCGAAGCGCGGATGGTACGGATGAAGTCGGGAGTGGCCATGGCCAGAGCCTAACGGGCCGACTCCGGCACCCCCGGCTCATCGACACGTACGTCCTGTGCGGCGCGCCCGCGGCGGCCGCGGATCACCGACACCGCCCCCCAGCCGAGCCCGGCGGCCGCGACCAGCACCAGCAGCATCTCCGGCAGGACGCCGAGCCGGGTGGCCGGCGTCTCGGAGGAGCGCAGCGGCACCTTCTGGACGAGTGAGGCGGCGACGAACATCCCGGTCCGCTGGGTGATCTTCCCGTCCGGCATGATCACGGCGCTGACACCGCTGGTCACGGGCACGGTGACGGTGCGACTGTGCTCCACCGCCCGCACCCGGGACATGGCGAGCTGCTGGTAGGTCATCTCGCTGCGGTCGAAGGTCGCGTTGTTGCTCGGGACCGAGATCAGTTGCGCCCCGTCGAGGACGGTGCTGCGCACGGTCCAGTCGAAGGCCGCCTCGTAGCAGGTCACCAGGCCGACCTTGGCGTCCGCCATGGTGAAGACGCCCGGCTCGTGCCCCCGGCTGAAGTCCTGGCGCACCATCGACGTCCAGTTCTTGTTGATGGCACCGAGCAGCGACCGCAGCGGCAGATACTCGCCGAAGGGCTGCACCTGCCGCTTGTCGTAGGTGTCCACCGGGCCCTTGTCGGGATCCCACAGGATCTGCTCGTTGTAGAGCTTGCCCCCGCGCTCGACCACTCCGCCCACGGAGATGGGTACGCCGATCGCCTTCGCGGCGCCCTCGATCACGACGGCGGCGTCGGGATTGGCGAAGGGGTCGACATCCGAGGAGTTCTCGGGCCACAGCACCAGATCGGGCTTCGGCACCTTGCCCTCCCTGACCCGCTCGGCCAGACGCTCGGTCTCCCGCGCGTGGTAGTCGAGAACGGCACGCCGCTGCGCGTTGAACTCGAGCCCGGCGCGCGGCACGTTGCCCTGGACGACGGCGACGGTGGCGGTTCCGTTCTCGGCCTTGTCGCTGACCAGGGAGCGCGCGGCCACGGCGCCGAGCACGGGAGCGGCAACACTGATCAGGGCGGCGACGGCCGCCCAGCGCCAGGGCCCCGCGCCGCGGCGCCCGTCCACGGCGACGCGAACGATCTCGTAGAGACCGAATCCGCAGAGCACGACCGCGAACCCCAGCACCGGAGTGCCGCCGACGGCGGCGAGGGGCAGAAAGACGCCGTCGGCCTGACCGAAGGCGATCTTCCCCCAGGGAAAGCCGCCGAACGGCGCACGGGCCCGTGCCGCCTCCCCCGCGATCCACACCGCGGCCGCCCACACCGGCCAGGCGGGCAGTCGCGAGACCAGCACGATGCCCGCGCCGACGAGCGCGACGAACAGGGCCTCCACCGCGACCAGCGCGAGCCATGGACCGGAACCGACCTCGACGCCGGTCCAGACGAGCAGCGGAAGCAGGAAACCCAGACCGAACAGATAGCCGAGACCGAGACCCGCCTTCCAGGTGCGGCCGCGCAGACTCCAGCCGAACACGGCGAAGGCCGGCAGCGCCAGCCACCACAGCGTCCGGGGCGGAAAGCTGACGTACAGCAGCACTCCGGAGAGCGCCGCGGCTGCGGCAGGAACGAGGCGCCGAACCCGGCGCACGGCACGGGGTGCCCCTGCGGACCGGGGTTCGAGCCGCTCCGGCTCGCCCACGGAAGTAGCGGTGACGGTCACCCGGGGAGTCTACGGCGCGTGACCGAACCCCCGACAGCTCGGTTCGGGCGCATCCGGGCCGGCCCGTCCCCGTTCGGGGCGTTGGCTCCCCTCCATCCGGTGCATCGTTCCTGCGCAACTCATCCACAAACCGGCGCATCACCCGTTACCGTGTGCCCGAGCCTGTGAGGTGCGGCCGGATACGGCCGGACGGTCGGGCCCGGCACAGGGGGGTGGCGGGGTGGAATCCATGGGGACGGAGTCCGCAACCGGGGCCGCGGACGCGGAAGACGACAGACGAAACGTTTCTGATACAGCGGGCGTCCTGGTGCTCGGCGCCTGCGCCGCATGGTCGCTGATCACGGCGGGTGCACACGGCGGCCGGCCCGAGGGATTTCTGCTCGCCGTGCTGGCGGTCGCCGCGGGTTATGCGGCCGGACGGATACTGGGAGCTCTTCTGCCGGTCGCCGCTCCTGCCGCGGGGGCGCTGGCCGGCCTGGGGCTGGCCCTCGCCGCACCGCACGCCACGGCAGGACCGCAGGTCGTGACGCCACCCGGGGACATCGGTGCGATCGCCGCGCTGCTCGCGCTGTCCACGGGGGCCGCCTGCTGCGCCGCCTGGGCGGCCCGGTTCCCGGCGCAGCGGCTGGCGCTCCGGTCGGCGGCCCTGGGAATCGCGGTGGTGGCGGCGGCGCTCGGCTCGACAACGGGCCTGGTCGCCTCCGCCGGGGTCCTGCTGTGCTCGCTCGCCGCCGACCGGATGCGGCATCGCGCCCTCGCGCTGTCGGGTCTCGCACTCGTGGCGGTCCTGGTGACCGGGACGACCTGGGCGGTCGCCGGGAACGTGGTGCCGAACGGGCTCGGCTCCTATCTCGAGGACCAGCTCGGCCCGCACCGGGTCCTGCTCTGGCGGGACGCGCTCACGCTCGCTCACCGCGACCCCGGGCTCGGCGCGGGCCCCGGGCGCTTCGGGGAGCTGAGTCCCACAGCCGCGCAGTCCCTCCTGCCGGACGCCAAGCCCCACTCCGCGCCGCTGCAACTGGCCGCCGAACAGGGAGTGACCGGAGCGGCACTGCTCGCGGCGGTCTTCTGCTGGGTGCTGTACGCACTGTGGCGCACCGGGCGCCCCACTCCCGTCGCGCTGACGGGGGGCGCCACGCTGACCGCGCTCGCCGTGATCGCGTCGGTGGGCAACGCGTTGAGCTTCACCGCGGTGACGGCGGGAACGGGTCTGCTCGCCGGCATCGCGACGGCACGCCCGCTGGCGGACGAGGGAGGCACGCGGACGCAGACTTGAGGGGTGGTCCGCCGGGGTGGACACACCGGATGCCCGACGTGAAAAAAGAAACGGCGGGCCGTCCGGCCGCACGGGTCAGTGCGTGGCGCTCGGAAGGCTCGGGTGCAGCCGGGCGCGGATGACCCGTACCGCCGTCTCGGCGTTGTCGACGGTGATCGTGAACGTGTGACCGTCCCACAGCCGCAGGACCACGCCCTCACCGCGCCGGACCACGACGGCCGTGCCCTTCTCGGGACGCCAGCGGTAGCCCCAACCGCCCCACTGCCGGGGAGTGACCCTGGGCGCGAACTCGGCCCCGGCCACGAGCGAGAGGGGGATGCGGCGGCGGGGGACGCCGATGTGGCCGCATCTGACCTCGAGGCAGTCCTTGTCGACCTTCACCGCCACGTGCACGAACGCGAGCGTTCCGAACAGGACCAGCAGCCCGGCCGCGATACAGCCGACGACGGACATCACCAGGGGGACGATGCCGGACGTCCACGCCGACTCGACCGCCAGCGCGATGCCGAGCGCCATACAGGCGGCACCGCCGAGCGCCAGCAGCCACTGGGCACGATTGGTCGCACGTCCCGTCCAGATATCGGGGTCGCCCTGGGGATGGTCCCTCATGCATCGAGAGTACCCAGCTTCCGGAACGCGGGCACCAGGTTGCGCAGAGTCACAGAGTCCGGCGCCGGTTCTGTAAAGGGGAGCAGTGCGCCCCTCAGCGTGCGGGGCTGACCGCCTGGAGGAGCCTGCCTTCGGGATACGTCAGCGCCTCGGCGGGCAGCACGCCCTCACGACCGCTCAGCAGCACCGTGAGCCCGCCCACGGCGGGGGCGTCCGGCGCCGCGGTCTCCCCGAGGCGGCGCAGCGCCTGCGCGGCCACCGCTCCGGCGGTCCCGTGCAGGATCAGCGGGGCGTGGCCCGGCCTCTGGAGGGCCGTACGGATGGGTTCGGCCACCAGTTCGTAATTGGTGCAGCCGAGGACGACGGTGGTGACGTCCTCGGGGGTCAGTGCGGCGGCCGCGGCGACGGCGGCGTCGACGGCCGGGCGGTCGGCATGGTGCACGGCGTCGGCGAGCCCGGGGCACGGCACCTCGGCCACGGTCACCCCGTCCGCGAAGTCCCGGATGAGTCCGCGCTGGTAGGCACTCCCCGTGGTGGCGGGCGTGGCCCAGATCGCGACGGGTCCGCCGCCCGCCGCGGCCGGCTTGATCGCCGGCACCGTGCCGATGACGGGGAGATCGGGCTCGAAGCGAGCACGCAGCGCGGGCAGGGAGTGCACGGAGGCGGTGTTGCAGGCGACGATCAGCACATCGGGACGGTGTGCGGCGGCCGCCTCGGCGACGGCCAGGGCGCGGGCGGTGATGTCCTCGGGGGTGCGCGGGCCCCAGGGCATCCCGTCGGGGTCCCAGGAGAGGACGAGATCCGCGTCGGGCCGGAGTCTGCGTACCGCTGCGGCGGCCGGAAGGAGGCCGAGTCCGGAGTCCATGAGCGCGATCTTCACCCGGCCACGATAGACGATGTGCCACGGTCGGCCCTCGTGGTGGGGCAGACTGCGCGCGTGAGCGCCATCGTGTGGACTGCCGCGCTGTCACTCGCGGCCTGGTTGTGGTTGCTGCTGTGCCAGGGCTTCTTCTGGCGTACGGACGTGCGACTGCCGGCCCGCCGGGACCCCGGCGACTGGCCGTCCGTCTGCATCGTCGTGCCCGCACGCGACGAGGCAGCGGTACTGGAGCGGAGCCTGCCGTCGCTGCTCGCGCAGGACTATCCCGGACGAGCCGAGGTCTTCCTGATCGACGACGGCAGTTCGGACGGCACCGGGGAGCTGGCCCGCGACCTCGCCGAGCGGCACGGCGGGCTGCCGCTGACCGTCGACTCGCCCGGCGAACCGCCGGCCGGCTGGACCGGCAAACTGTGGGCCGTGCGCCACGGGATCGCCCTCGCACGTGTGCGTGAACCCGAGTATCTGCTGCTCACGGATGCCGATATCGCCCATGCCCCCGACAGCCTGCGGGAACTGGTGGCGTCGGCGCGCACCGGCGGCTTCGACCTCGTCTCACAGATGGCCCGGCTCCGGGTGGAGAGCGTGTGGGAGCGGCTCGTCGTCCCCGCGTTCGTGTACTTCTTCGCCCAGCTGTACCCCTTCCGCCGGATCGCGGTGCCCGGGGGCCGAACGGCTGCCGCGGCAGGCGGTTGCGTGCTGCTGCGCACCGAGACGGCCGGGCGTGCGCGTATCCCCGATGCCATCCGGCAGGCGGTCATCGACGACGTGGCGCTCGCGCGAGCGGTCAAGAACGGCGGCGGCCGCATCTGGCTGGGGCTCGCCGACCGCGTCGAGAGCGTGCGGCCGTATCCGCGGCTGCACGACCTGTGGCGGATGGTCTCCCGCAGCGCCTACGCCCAACTGCGCCACAATCCGCTGCTCCTGGCCGGCACGGTGCTCGGACTGGCCCTCGTCTATCTGGTTCCGTCGGCCGCCCTGATCACCGGGATCGTCACCGGAAACCTTGCGGCGGTGGTGATCGGCGGGCTGGCGAAACTGGTGATGACGGCGACGTACCTCCCGATGCTGCGCTACTACCGCCAGCCGCCGCTGCTCGCGCTGTCGCTTCCGGTCACGGCGTTGCTGTATCTGTTCATGACGGTCGACTCGGCGGTGCAGCACTACCGGGGGCGAGGTGCGGCCTGGAAGGGCCGCACCTACGCACGCCCGGACGCGGCGTTCGAGGAGCGGTGAACGGGCCGGTCGCGGGGGCGACCGGCCGCGTCATTTTCTGCCGGGGGTCCAGTTCATGCCCCACCCGTAGGCGCGGTCGATCGTGCGCTGCGGGCTGACCCCGCGCTCCGGAACGAGGTAGCGGGCCTCGCGCTGGACGATCAGGTCGCCGCCGGAGTTGGTGATGAGGGCGAGGGCGCACACGGTCGAGGGCACCGTGCACTCGTCGAGGGAGAACTCGACCGGTGCGCCGTGCTGCGGCTGGAGCGTGACCGTGGCGTGCAGGTCGGCGAAGGAGCGGGCGCCTTCGTAGATGGTCACGAAGATGAGAATCCGCCTGAAGCTCTGCGTGCGGTCGAGGTTGACGGTGAGGTTCTCACCGGTCTCCACCGCTCCGGTGCGGTCGTCGCCGTCGAGGTGGATGTACGGCGGATGGTGCAGCGAGCCGAAGGCGTTGCCGAGCGCCTGGACGACCCCCTTGCTGCCGTCGGACAGTTCGAACAGGGCGCACAGGTCAAGATCGAGGTCCGAGTGCCGGGCCACGGCCCGGCCGCGCTTGCTGCCCCAACCGGAAAACTGTTTGTGCACCTGCCAGTTGAGGTTCACGCGCATGAAACCGGACGTTCCGCCCTGTTTGCTCAGCGAGACCGAGGGGGCCTGCTTGGTGAGCGTGACCTTGGTGAGGCGGACCGGGGCCGGGGGCACCGGAGCAGGGACGGCCGGCACGGGCGCGGGCGCACCGTAGGGCCCCGTCGGAGCGGGTGGCGGCGGCCCGTACGGGGAGGTGGGCGGCACCGCCGTCACCGGAGGCGGAGGCACCGCCACGGGCGGCATCGGCGGCGGGGGCACCGTGACCGGCGCGGCCGGCCGGTCGATACGCGGGGCGGGCGGAGAAGGCGGTGCCGCGCGCTGCGGCTCGTCCACCGTGATGCCGTAGTCCGTCGCCAGCCCTTCGAGCCCACTGCTGTAGCCCTGCCCGACGGCACGGAACTTCCAGGCGCCCTGGCGACGGTAGAACTCCCCCAGCACGAAGGCGGTCTCGACGCCCGCCGCAGGGTCGAAGCGTGCGATCTCCGTGCCCTGCTGGGCGTCCAGCACACGGATGGCCAGCCCGGGCACCTGCCCGAACGTGCCCCCGTCGGAGGAGGCGGCGAGCACCACGGTCTCGATCGCGGGCTCCACGCGCGCGAGATCGACCACGAGCGTGTCCGTCACCTGGCCGCCGGCGTTCCGCTTGCCTTCGTGGCGCACCGCACCCGAGGAGTGCGCGGGCTGGTTGTAGAAGACGAAGTCCCCGTCCGTCCGGACCTTCCCGGAGTTCAGCAGCAGTGCCGAGGCGTCCACGTCGGGCACGCCGGGTCCTGGGCGCCAGCCCAGTTCGACGCGCAGTGCCGCCGTCGGCACTTGAAGGTTGGATCCTTTCGACATTGACATGTCCGCCCCCATCACGTGGTGCCGCACCGGGACCGAGGCCCGGAGCGGTCCGTTGCAACCGTCGCGGTCAACCTATTCCCCCGGAGCCCGAACTCCCATGACCCCGACCGCGGGACCACCGGCCAACCCCCGGTAACCCACCGGGAACTCGGCCTTTACACGATCTCAACCCCGCTCATTGCCCTTTTTTGCCAAGTTCGCTCGCATTGGGGATCCCGCGTCACCCCGGACACGGAAAACAACCCTCTTATCGGTCTCCCCAACCAGCACATCGTGGGCTTAACTTATGTGCCATGACCTCCCCCCGCTCCACCTATGGCGGCGGCTACTACTCCGCGTCGCCCTTCCCGGACACTCCGATCTACGACAGGCTCGTCGCCGAGCGGGGAACCCCGCAGATCGCCCCGATCCGGGTCCCCTCCGCGTACGACATCCCGGGCAGCAATCTGCCCGCGCTGCCGTCGGCGCTTCCCGCGCTGCCGGCCGCCCCCTCCCCCCAGGTCCCCGCCTACGGCTACCCGCAGGCGGCCCCGCATCCCGCGCCCCTGCAGCAGGCCCCCACCGCGTACATCCCGCAGCAGGCGGCCGGCCCCCGTGGCTACCCTGCCCAGCAGCAGATGCAGCCGCCGCGCCCCATGGGCACGGGCTACGAGGCGATGCGCCCCGCCGCACCCCGTCCCGCCGCACCCCGACCGGCCCCGGCGCCGTACCAGGACCCGTACAACAACGGGCAGTACCGCGGATACTGATCCATTTCACGGGATGAGGCCGTCGGCCCTCGATGGGACGATGGCCTCATGCCGAATCCAGTGCTGCACTCCCTTCATGTCCACCCGGTCAAGGCACTGCGGGGCCAGGCACCCCACGAGGCCGTGGTGGAGCCTTGGGGGCTGGCCGGGGACCGGCGCTGGGCACTGATCGACGAGTCCGGCCGGGTCGTCACACAACGCGAGCACCCGCACCTGGCGTTGGCCGCCGCCGAGCTGCTGCCCGGCGGCGCGATCCGTGTGTCCGCACCCGGCCTGGACCCGCTGACCGTGACCGTCCCCGACCCGTCCGGCGGTACGACGACGGCCAAGTGGGCGGGAGACAAGATCGAGACGGTCGCCGCCGGCCGCGCCGCGGACGACTGGTTCAGCACGTACGTCGGCGTGGGCGTGCGCCTCGTCCACCTGGACGATCCGGCCGTCCGCCGGCCCATCCACGACCCGCCCTTCGGGCGCCCCGGTGAGACCGTCAGCATGGCCGACGGCTACCCGCTGCTGCTCACGACGGTCTCGTCCCTGGACGCCCTGAACTCCCTGATCGCACAGGGCGACCACGCCGCGGAGGGCCCGCTGCCCATGAACCGTTTCCGGCCGAACGTCGTCGTGGCCGGAACGCGGCCCTGGGCCGAGGACGACTGGACGCGGATCGCCGTCGGAGAGGTCGTCTTCCGGGTCGCCAAGGTGTGCGGGCGCTGCGTCGTGACCACAACGGACCAGACCACCGCCGAGCGGGGCAAGGAACCGCTGCGCACCCTCGCCCGCCACCGCCGGGTCGGCGGCAAGCTGGCCTTCGGGCAGAACCTGGTGCCGCAGTCGCCGGGCGTCATCCGCCTCGGCGACCCCGTCACCATCCTCGACTGAGAACCGCCGGGGCGGGTTCGGACCGTCGCCCCCGGCGCCGGGGGCGGCCCGCCGCCGCTTCCCGATGTCGCCGCTCGCCCTACCGCGTGGGGTCCCGCACACCCGTTACGGAAACGACCCCTTCATATCTCTCCCCGGGAACACCTCGATCGGGTGTCGGTCGGGGGAACCGCGGAACCCGGCACGGTCGTTGAGCCGACGTGAGAAATTCATGAAAGGCGCGTCGGCCCGGGAGAGGTGATGTGGCTCTCTCTTTTCCGGCTCGGCGGCGGACGTCCGGGTTCCGGGGTTATCACGGACGCGTAAGGGGGTGCGGGACGGTGCGAGCAATCAGCGGTCTGTGGCGCTGGCGGGGCAATCCTCTGTGCCGTGGAACCGATCTGGCCGAGGCCTGGACGGCGCTGGCCGCCCTGCTCCTGGTCCTTGCCGCGGCGCCCCTGGCCGGGGTCGTGATCGGTTCGGTCGCCCAGGGGTCCCTGCAGAATGCCGTGCGGGACCAGCAGCACAGCCGCCACCTGGTGGTGGCGACCGTCGTCAAGAAGCTCAACCGCGTGGCGCTGGACCCGGATCCGGAGTCCTCGACGACGGGGAACGCGCACAGCCGGGTACTCGCCGACTGGACCGCGCCGGACGGCACCAGACGCCACGCGGCGGTCCTCGCCGAGCTCGAGTCCCCGCACCCGGGCGACCACTTCAGCGTCTGGACCGACGCCCACGGCGGCCTCGTGACCCGCCCGCTGGACCGGGCCACCGCGACGACACACGCCGTGCTCGCGGGCGCCGGCGCGGCCGGACTGACCGGAGCGCTCATAGAAGGCGGCCGCCGGCTGATCGTCTGGCGCATGGTCCGCCGCCGTTACACACGATGGGACCAGGCGTGGGACAGGGCGGGCCCGGACTGGGGCCGCACCGGAACGGGCAGTTGACCGCCTTCGGCCTCCGGTCAACCGGGTACGTCCGCGCACGCTACGGTGGACCGGTCGGCTGGTCCGCTGTCCGGCATCTTCGCGAGAACCCGCGTGAGTACGAGGTGGGGGCACAGCAGCGCCATGGCACAGGGCACGGTCCAGGTGACGCACACCGGCACATCGCGGTGGCGGCGCCGCACAGGTGAGTACGCGTCGCTCGCCGCCGCCCTGGAGGCCGCGGGCGACGGAGACGTCCTCACCGTCGCACCCGGCACCTATCGGGAGAACCTCGTCCTCCATCGGGTGGTGACGCTGCGCGGGCCCGAGGGCTCCCCCGGTTCCGTGCGCATCGCCCCGGTGGACGGGGTGCCGCTCACCGTGCGGGCCTCCGCCGTGGTGCAGGACCTCCACATCGAGGGGCAGGACGCGGCCGCGCCCGCGCTGCTCGTCGAGGAGGGCGCCCCGGAGCTGGTGGACGTACGGATCACCACGCGCTCGGCGGCCGGCATCGAGGTCCGCGGCGGCGCCCGCCCCACCGTCCGGCGGTGCACCATCGACAATCCGGCGGGCGTCGGCATCGCCGTCGTGGACGGTGGCGGCGGCGTGTTCGAGGAGTGCGAGGTCGTGGCCGCGGCCCAGTCGGGTGTCGCGGTCCGCGGCGGTGCCCGCCCGCGTCTCGAACACTGCCGCGTGCACCACGCCTCGGGCGCCGGTCTGTCGGTGACGGGTGAGAACTCCTCGCTGGAGGCGGTCGGTTGCGAGGTGTACGAGATCCGGGGCTCCGGTGTGCAGGTGACCGCCCGGGCCACGGCACATCTGACGGACTGCGATGTGCACCGCACGACCGCCGACGGTGTCACGCTCGACACCGACGCCGTGCTCACGCTGGCCGACTGCCGCATCCACGACATCCCCGAGAACGCGGTCGACCTGCGCTCCCGTTCGGTGCTCACACTGACCCGCACGTCGGTGCGTCAGTTCGGCCGCAACGGCCTCTCGGTGTGGGATCCGGGCACCCGGGTGGACGCCAACCAGTGCGAGATCTTCGACAGCACGGGCGACTATCCGGCGGTGTGGGTCAGCGACGGCGCCACCGCGGTGCTCGAGTCCTGCCGGGTGCACGACGTACCGGACGCCCTGTTCGTCCTCGACCGCGGCTCGCGCGCGGACGTCGTGGACAGCGATCTGACGCAGGTGCGCAACACGGCAGTGTCGGTGAGCGACGGCGCCACCGCACAGCTCGACGACTGCCGGATCCGGGATGCCGCGACGGGCGCCTGGTTCCGGGACCACGGCAGCGGCGGCACACTGTCCGGCTGCACCATCGACGGCACCCAGACCGGCGTGATCGTCACCAAGGGCGCCGATCCCACCATCGACCGGTGCACGGTGACCTCACCGGCGGAGGCCGGCTTCTACGTCTCGGCGGACGGCCGGGGCAGCTTCCTGAACTGCCGGGTCACGGGCAGCGGTGGCTACGGCTTCCATGTGATAGACGGCTGCCGGGCCACCTTGAGGAAGTGCCGGACCGAGCGGTGCGCGCGCGGAGGTTACGAGTTCGCGGACGGCGGCCCGGGCACCTCCGGCGACGGCCCGGTGGTGGAGGACTGCACCAGCGACGAGAGCGCCGGGCTCCGGCTGCCCGAACCGCCCCAGGAGACCGCCGTACAGACGACGGCCATGTCCTCCGGTCTGCT
>Ga0102590_1002684_pt1 | contig 20107 bp, 16 predicted proteins | sample AraplaMF_Col_mMF_FD_76859 | JGI IMG/M metagenome (GOLD analysis project Ga0102590, IMG submission 76859) | Arabidopsis root microbial communities from the University of North Carolina, USA - plate scrape MF_Col_mMF | ecosystem: Host-associated > Plants > Roots > Endosphere | place: USA...
CCGCGGCGCTCCTGATGGTCGGCGTGCTGCTCGCCGCCGGCGCCTTCACCGGCATCCTCAACGGGGCGGGCATGATCAAGGCGCTGGCCGAGACGACCGCCGGCCACATGCCGGTCGAGGTCGGCCCGCACATCCCCGTCCTGCTGGCCGTGCTGGCCATGCCGCTCAGCCTGGTGTTCGACCCCGACAGCTTCTACTTCGGCGTCCTGCCCGTCGTCGCCGAGGTGGGCGGCCACTTCGGCGTGCCGCCCGTCCAGGTCGCCCAGGCCGCCCTCCTGGGGCAGATGACCACCGGCTTCCCCGTCAGCCCGCTCACCCCGGCCACCTTCCTGGTCGCCGGCCTGAGCGGCGTCGAGCTCGGCGCGCACCAGCGCTTCTCCATCCCCTGGCTGTACGCCGCCTCGCTGGTGATGACGGCGGCCGCGCTTCTCCTGGGAGTCTTCGCGCTGTGACCGGCAGGATCGTGAGGATCGGCGGCGGGGCCGGGTTTTCCGGCGACCGGATCGAGCCGGCGCTGGACCTGCTGGCGCGGGGCGACCTGGACTACCTCGCCTTCGAATGCCTGGCCGAGCGCACCATCGGCCTGGCGCAGGCCGCCCGGCAGCGCGCAGACACTGCGGGCTTCGATCCCCTGCTCGACGAACGCATGCGCGCCGCCCTGCCGCTGGCCCGGCCGCGCGGCGTGAAGATCGTCACGAACATGGGCGCCGCCAACACGCCGGCGGCCGTCACCCGGGTCACCGAGATCGCCCGCGAGCTGGGCCTCACCGGCTATCGGACGGCGGCCGTCGTCGGCGACGACGTGCTCGAGACCGTGCTGGCCGGCGACTTCCCGCTGATCGACCGCGAGGGCTCCAGCCGCGACCTGGGCGGTTCCATTGTCGCCGCCAACGCCTATCTCGGCGTGGAGGGGATCGTGGCGGCGCTGCGGGGCGGCGCGGACGCCGTGATCACCGGCCGGGTGTGCGACCCGGCGCTGTTCCTGGGGCCATTGATCCACGAATTCGGCTGGCCGATGGACGACTGGGCGCGGCTCGGGCAAGGCACGCTGGTCGGCCACCTGCTGGAATGCGCCGGCCAGCTCTGCGGGGGCTATTTCGCCGATCCGGGCGTGAAGGACGTGCCCGACCTCGCCCGTCTCGGCTTTCCCTACGCCGACGTGGGCGCCGACGGGACGGTGGAGTTCGGCAAGCTGCCCGACACGGGCGGGCGCCTCGATGCGGCGACCTGCAAGGAGCAGCTGCTGTACGAGATCCTCGATCCCGGCGCCTATCTGCAGGCCGACGTCGTCGCCGACTTCCGCCACGTCCGGATCGCCGAGACGGGGCCGGACCGCGTTCGGGTGACGGGGGGGACGGGACGGGCCCGGCCCGACCAGCTCAAGGTCTCGATCAGCTACGACGACGGCCATGTGGGGGAAGGCCAGATCTCGTATGCGGGGCCGGGCGCCGTGGCGCGCGGCGAGCTGGCTCTGGAGGTCGTCCGCGATCGCCTGCGCATGACGGGAGCCGACGTGACCGACCTGCGCTTCGAGCTGATCGGCGTGAACGCCGTCGACCGGCGCGGCCGGCGCGGCGAAGGCGAGCCGACCGAGGTGCGCGCCCGCGTGGTCGGCCGCGCCACGACCCACGCCGCCGCCGACCGGATCGGCGCCGAGGTGGAGGCCCTCTACACGAACGGACCGTCCGGGGGCGGGGGCGTCACCCGCTCGGTGCGGAGCGTCCTCGCGGTGGCGTCGACCCTGATCGACCGGGCGCTGGCGACCCCGCGCGTGCAGTTCGAGGTGGCGTGAGATGATCCTGCGCGACATCGCCCACGTGCGGACCGGCGACAAGGGCGACATCTCCCAGATCGCGGTCTTCGCCTATCGCCCCGAGGACTATCCGCGGCTGCTGGCCGGGGTGACGCCCGAGCGCGTGGCCGCGCACCTCGGCGATCTGCCGAGCCGGAGGATCACGCGTTATGAGCTGCCGGGCCTGCACGCCATCAATCTCATCCTCGAAGGCGCGCTGGCGGGCGGCGTGACGCGCTCCCTCGCCCTGGACGCGCACGGCAAGACGCTGGGCGCCCAGCTCCTCGACCTGCCCATCTCGCCGGAATGACGACCGTGACCCATCGCCTCCTTCTTCTCGGAGCCTCGTGCCTGGCCCTCGGCCTGTCGGCGCCGGCCGCCCAGGCCCGCCTCGTCCGGATCGAGGTGGAGAAGATCGCGCCCGCCGCCCCGCAGGCCGGCGCCGCGCCCTACGAGATCCTCAGCGGCCGGTTCTTCGGCGAGGTCGATCCCCGGGACGCGCGCAACGCGATCGTCACCGACCTGGCGGGCGCGCCGCGCGACGCGCGCGGCCGGGTGGAATATTCCGCGACCTTCGCCATCGCGCGCCCGGTCGATCCGGCGGCGGCCAGCGGCGTCCTGTTCTACGACGTCCCGAACCGGGGGAATTTCGTCATCGGCGCCGATCCCGCCGGCCACGTGCGGGTGGTGAGCGGATGGCAGGGCGACCTTCCGGAGAATGCGGGCCTGCAGACGGCGCGCGTGCCGGTGGCCCAGGGGCCGGGCGGACGGCCGCTCACCGGCCCGGTGCTCGCCCGTTTCGTCGACATGGCGGCCGGGACCACGACCCTGCCGATCACCGGCAGCATCGGCCGGCCCACGTCGCGCCCGACGCCGTTGAGCCTCGACACCCGCCAGGCGCGCCTCTTCCGCCAGTCGGCCGACGACGCGCCCGCCCAGGAGATCGCCGCGGCGGACTGGGCGTTCGCCGACTGCGCCGCCACGGCGTTCCCCGGCAAGCCCGATCCGGGGACGGTCTGCCTGCGGCCGGGCTTCGATCCCGCCTTCGCCTACACGCTGACCTATACGGGCAAGGATCCGCGGGTGCTGGGCCTGGGCTTCGCGGCCACGCGCGACCTCGTCGCGTTCCTGCGCCATGCCGAACGGGACGACGCCGGCCATCCCAACCCGGCCCGCGCCGTTCGCTGGGCGGTGGCGAGCGGCACGTCGCAGTCCGGCAATTTCCTGAAGAGCTTCGTCAACGTGGGCTTCAACGCCGACGAGCGGGGCCGGATCGTCTTCGACGGGATCAATCCCAACATCGCCGCGCGGCAGGTCCCGCTGAACCTGCGGTTCGGCGTGCCGGGCGGCGCGGCGCGGCCGTTCGAGCCCGGCAGCGAAGGCGCGCTGTGGTGGTCGCCCTATGACGACCGCGCGCGCGGCCGCGGGACGACCAGCCTGCTCGACCGCTGCACAGCGAACCACACCTGCCCGAAAGTGGTCGAGACGTTCGGGTCGGCCGAGTTCTGGGGCCTGCGCATGTCGCCGGGCCTGGTCGGGACGGACGCCAGGCGGGACGTGCCCCTGCCGCCGAACGTGCGGCGCTACTACTTCCCGAGCGTGACCCATGGCGGCTCCTTCGTCGGCGGCTTCCGCACCACGGGCGATCCGCCGCCGTCGGGCTGCCGGCTGGTTGGCAACCCCAATCCCTCGAAGGAGAGCCTGCGCGCCGCGCAGGCGATGCTCGTGGCCTGGGTGCGCGAGGGCAGGGCGCCGGCGCCCAGCCGCTATCCCACCCTGGCCGCGGGCGATCTCGTGGCGTCGACGGCCGCGGCGATGGGCTGGCCGGCCCTGCCGGGCGTCCCGCGCCCGGACGCCATGCTCAATCCGCTGCCGGACCAGGACTTCGGGCCCGGGTTCCGCCATCGCGACGTGAGCGGCGTGGCGAGCCTCCAGCCGCCCCGGATCCGCGGGGTTGTCCCTCAGCTCGTCCCGCGGGTGGACGCAGACGGCAACGAGACGGCCGGCGTGCCGTCGGTCCAGCTGCAGGTCCCGCTCGGCACATATCTCGGATGGAACGAGACCGCGGCCGGCTTCGACGCCGGACGGGGCTGCGGCTTCGCCGGCGGCTACGTCCCCTTTGCACGCACGCGAGCCGAACGCGAAAAGGCGGGCGACCCGCGGCCCTCGCTGGAGGAACGCTACGGCGACCACGCAGGCTTCGTGGCCCGCGTGCGCGAAGCCGTGAAGCGCCAGGCGGACGCCGGCTGGCTCCTGCCCGACGACGCTGCGCGCCTGGTGGAAGAGGCCGAGCGCAGCGATGTGCTCAGGTGATGGATATCGATCAGGTTCGCTGATCAATCCATCCGAATATTGTATTTAAAGTCATGAAACCCTTCTGACATCCTCCAAGCGTCAACGATCAAACGAACCGGAGACGGGCGCGAGAGGTGGCCAGCGGATGCCCCGGCGCAGTTGCGGCCGCGGCGGCGTCGATCCCTCCCTTCGAAGCGCGCGTCTTAGCGGTCTTCCCAGGGGGGAACTCGATATGACTACCATTGCCAAGACCTTGGCCGGTCGCAGGATGCGGCTGCTGGCCGGGCCCTCGCTGGCGTGCGTGGCCAGCGCGCTCGCCACCGCCGCCATGGCGCAGGCGCCCTCGGCCGGCGCCGACCCGTCCGAGACGGTCGCCGAAGTCGTCGTGACCGGCAGCTACCTGGGCAACATCCGCCAGGAAGACCGCGCCTCGCCGGTGGTGACGATCGACACCGAGGCGATCGCGAAGACCGGCGTCACCTCCATCGGCGACCTGACCCGCTTCATCCCCCAGAACGTCGGCAGCGTCGGCGGCCTGCAGGACCTCGCCAAGGGCGGGGCCGACACCCGCGACACCCGCTCGGTCAACCTCCGCGGCCTCGGCGCCGGCGCGACCCTGGCGTTGCTGAACGGCCGGCGCGTCGTGCCGCAGGCCGGCGACGATTTCGTCAACCTGAACAGCCTCACCCCCGACATCGCCATCTCGCGGGTCGAGACCGTGCTGGACGGCGCCTCGTCCACCTATGGCGCCGACGCAGTGGCGGGCGTGTTCAACATCATCACCAACACCCGGTTCGACGGCGTGAAGGTCTCGGCCCAGTACACCGGCATCGACAAGTCGTCGTCCTACAGCCTCCAGGCCATGGTCGGCCTCGGCAACGAGCGCATCCACAGCGTGACGTCGGCGTCCTATCGCTTCGTCGACAACCTCCAGAACGCCGACCGCGACATCACCAACTTCTTCAACCCGTCGGGCAGCGGCTTCCCGGGGCGCTTCACCCTGATCGGGCGCCCGCTCACGGCGTCGGGCGGCCATGTCGTCATCGGCGGCAACGACTACACCGCGCTGTTCGACGCGCGGGCGGCGGGCGGGCGGCTGACCGTGGTCGACCCGAACTGTGGGAAGGCCGGCACCGAGAGCCAGTATGTGCCGGTCACCGGGGTCACGTTCGGCGTCGGCGCCTGCAACTTCAACTTCCAGCCGCAGAACCCGATCCGGCCGCGCTCGAAGAGCGTCAACATCCACAACGACACGACCTTCGAGATCGCGCCGGGCCAGACCCTGTTCGCCGAGATCAGCTACTACCACCAGGACTCGCAGCGCTTCGGCGTGCCGTCCTATGCCCAGAACGCGGGCAACGCGACCATGCCGGCGAACAACCCCTACAACCCGTTCGGCGTGCCGATCCTGTTCATCGGCCGGGCGATCGGCGCCGAGGGCTTCCCCGGCGGCTACGACTACCGGGTGATGCGCGACACGGTCGACCAGCAGCACTACGTGCTGGGCGCGCGCGGCGACCTCTTCGCGGGCTGGAAGTACACCGGCAACGTTTCCTATTCGGCGTCGCACACCGTGGCTCGCGACAAGGACACGGACATGACCCTGTTCCAGGCGGCGCTGAACGGCCTGGGCGGCCCGAACTGCAACGTCCTGTTCAACGGGGCGGGAGCGGGGGCCGCGCCCGGGGTCGGCAACTGCCTGTACTACAGCCCCTTCCAGGCCGACCTCGCCCGGATGGACCCGTCGCTGATCCACAACCTGCAGACGGACGTCTCGTCCGACCTCAAGCGGGAATACTACCTCGTCGAAGGCGTCGTGAACGGCACGCTGGCCACCATCAACGGCCATTCGCTCGACGCCGCGATCGGCGGCCAGTACCGCAAGGAGCAGTCCTCGGCGACCTACTCGAACCTGCTGCTCAGCGGCTTCGGCGGCTTCCTCGGCAAGCGGATCAACACCGACTTCGAGCGGACCGTGAAGAGCGTCTTCGTCGAGGCGAACTACGAACTGATCGACGGGCTCAACGTGAACGGCGCCGCGCGCTACGAGGACTACGGCGGCTTCCACAAGCTGGCCCCGAAGCTCGCGGTGAACTGGCGGGTGCTGCCCGAGGTCAGCCTGCGGGGCTCGATCAGCCGCGCCTTCCAGGCGCCGACGATCAACAACAGCTCGAACGGCCTGATCGGCACCGGCGTGGGCAACGTCACCGACCCGACCCGGAACCCGCCCGACACGACGTTCCGGACGATCCAGACCTTCGGCAATCCGTCGCTGAAGCCGCAGACGGCCGACGTGTTCAACGTGGGCGCGACGTTCCTGCCGGTGTCCAACGCCCGGATCTCGGTCGACTACTGGCACTACAAGTACAACAACCAGATCCAGGTCCAGGGCGCCCAGTCGGTCGTCAACGCGGCTCCGAACGGGCCCAATGTGATCCGTGACGCCAGCGGCGCCATCCAGACGGTGATCGTGACCTCGTTCAACGCGCCCAGCGGCACCGCGACCTCGGGCATCGACGTCGCCGCCTCCTACAAGTTCGACGTGGGCGAGGTCGAGATCACGCTTCGCGACAGCCTGACCTACCTGCTCGAGTACGACATCGACACCGGCGTGCGGCCGTCGAACGGCGCGAGCGGCACCGTCGTCTACAATGGGGTCGGCTATCGGAACAACTTCGTGCAGTCGACGGGCTCGTCGGCCGCCGCCCCGCGCTGGCGCAGCGTGGCCGGGGTCGACCTGGCCTACGGCCGCCATACCCTCTCCGGGACCTGGCGCTACACCTCCGGCGTGCGCGACGACTTCGGGGTCAGCCTGAACACCACCGGCACGGGGCCCGTCATTCCGACGGTGGCGAGCAAGATCAAAGCCTACTCGGTCTTCGACCTGCAGTACGGCGTGGTGCTGCGCGAGGACGACCGCTACGAGCTGACCGCCGGGGTGATCAACCTCTTCGACACGGCGCCTGGCTTCGCGAAGTCCAACGGCTATCTGCCGACGATCGCCGACCCGTTCGGGCGTCAAATCTACGCCCGCGTGGCGGCGCGGTTCTGACCCTCCTGCGCTGGCCCGGTACCCACGGGCCAGTGCAGGAGGCGGATCGACGGGCGTTTCCCGAACGTCGTCTTGCCGCATTGGGTCGAAGTGCCGCTTGTGGCGCACAGCTGAACCGGAGATCGAGTTGCCTCCGCAAGCCAGAAATGGGCGTCAGGCGGTCCCGCCGACGGGGCAGCGCAACACTGCGGATGCGCGGCGCACGTGAGGATCACATTCTGTCTGCGAACCAGCGCTCAACGCGTCCGTCTCCGCCGCAGGTTCGGCAGAAGTCATCCCCACCGCGGCAGGCCGGGCACGCGACCTCCTCATAATCTCGCTCGTCGATGTTGCGCAGCTGTTCGCGCTCGACCTTGTCCATGTTTCAAAGCGAACCTTCCACTTGTCTGTGTTGGGCCGAAGTTGGCAAGAGCGCACGCGATATTGGCCAGTTCCTCGGAATCTCCCAGCGCACAGTCGAGAAGCACCTGGAGCAGGCTTGCGGCCTCTTGGAAGTCCGAACACGGATTCAGGGCGTGGTAAGGGCGCGCCAGCTTGGCCTGTTCGGATGAACGCTCTCCGCTTCGTCCCATTCGCTATGTCCGAACCGCCGAGTGCGGGCTGTTGGTCGGGGGGGCGATCCGGCTAAACACAGCCACTTCGCAACTGCATCGCGGACCCCGGCTCCGCCGCTCGATCCCTCTCAGCGCAGCCAATGGCGCCAACTGGCGCATCGTCGACTTTGCTCCCAGACAAGAAGTCGGTCCAACACAGCTAGGTGGTCGGCGGGTGGCGCAATGCGAACCTTCGCGCGCACACCGCTCCGCTAGTGCCTCACGTGGTTTGTAGACGGCGCCGCCTCAGAACATCTCGCTGTCGCGCAAGGCGGCCATGAAGGCGCGCGCGGCCAAGCTGGGCTCCCAGCGCGCGCGAACGGCGCAACAGATCGGCGCCGGCGCGAAGACCTCCAGCGGCAGGGTCTGGAAGCGCCGCTGGAATCCTGCGCTGCGCGCGTGCGACGTTGAGACCACCGCCACGGCGTCTGAAGTCGCCACGATGCGACTGACGACCGGGAAGTAGTCGATGACGTGAAGATGGCTGCGCCATTCCTCGCCGCGCGTCTCGAAGAGGTCGCGGATGACGGCGCCGTACGGGCGAGAGTCCGAAGGCGACACCAGGGGGTAGCGCGAGAGCATGTCCTCGGTCACCGCCGGTTCTCGCAGGATCGGATGGTCCTTGCGCACGAAGAGCACCGATTGCAGCTCGCCGATGAGCCGGCGATCGACGTCCGGCCATTCGCGAAAGGCCGGATCGAAGCCCACGGCGACGTCGACCGCGCCGTTGCGGAGCTGCTGGATCATTCGCTCGAAGCTGGAGCTGTTGACGTCGAAACGCAGATCACGATGGCGCCGCGCCAGCTGCGCCAGCGGCTCGATCAGGAGCCACTCCAGCGAACCGGGGCAGACGCCGATCCGCAGAACGCCCGCGTAGGGGTTGTCCATCGCGGCGTCGCCGCGGAGAAGGTCTCGCGCATCGTCGAGCAGTCGCGCGGCCCGCTCCACGAAATCACGGCCGCGTTCCGTGAGCATCGCGCCACGCGCCGTCCGATGGAAGATCGCGTAGCCGAGCTGCCGCTCGAGATCGGCGACCCCCTTGGTGACCGCCGATTGCGTCACTCCGATCGCGCGCGCGGCGGCCGTGAACGAGCCCAGCCGCGCGACCGAGACCAAATGGTTGAGGCGAGGGTCCAACACTCTGATGCCCTCCAGGAATGTGACGCCAGCATAATGAATTGGACGAAACTCACGTCAACGCAAAGAGTCCGGACGCCGCGCCTGCCTGGCGAGGCGATCGTTGCGGAAGCCTTGCAGGAGACGACGACTTGGGTGGATCGGATCGCGATGTGCTGATTGGCGGGGTCGGCATGATCCCGTTCACCAAGCCGGGCCAGAACGCGCCGTACGACGAGATGGCGAGCACCGCGATCGGCCTGGCGCTGCGGGACGCCGGCGTCGCCTTCGATCAGATCGAGCAGGCCTACGCCGGCTACGTCTACGGCGACAGCTGTTCCGGTCAGCGGGCGATCTACCGCGCCGGCATGAGCGGCATCCCGATCATCAATGTGAACAACAACTGCTCGACCGGCTCCACCGCACTCTTCCTCGCCCGCCAAGCCGTCCTGGGCGGCGTCGCCGAGTGCGTCCTGGCGGTCGGCTTCGAAGAGATGCGGCCCGGCGCCATCGGCAACATCTTCGCCGACCGGGTCAGCCCGTTCGCGGCCTTCGACGAAGCGACCGACGCACTCGTCGACGTCGAGCTTCCCATCGCCCTGCGCTACTTCGGCGGCGCGGGGTTGGCGCACATGGAGAAGTACGGCACGACGCTCGCCGACTTCGCCAAGGTGCGCGCGAAGGCCAGCCGGCATGCCGCCAATAACCCGCTGTCGGTGTTCCGCAATGTGATGACCGAAGAGGACGTGTTGGGCGCGCCGGTCCTGTGGCCGGGCGTCATGACGCGCCCGATGGCCTGCCCGCCCACCTGCGGCGCGGCGGCCGCGATCTTGATGTCGCCCGAGTTCGCGCGACGCAACGGCGTGCGCGCCGACGTTCGGATCGTGGCCCAGGCCATGGCGACGGACCGACCCAACACCCTCGAGGCGGGCGACATGCGCTACGTCGTGGGCAAGGACATGACCCAGCGCGCCGCGGCGGCCGTTTACGAGGCCTCGGGCGTGGGGCCGGATGAGATCCGGGTCGCCGAACTGCACGACTGCTTCGCGCACAACGAGGTGGTGACCTACGAGGGCCTGGGCCTGTGCGGCGAAGGCGAGGCGGCCAAGTTCATCGCCGACGGCGACAACACCTATGGCGGCCGCGTCGTCACCAACCCGTCCGGGGGCCTGCTCTCCAAGGGCCATCCCTTGGGCGCGACGGGCTTGGCGCAATGCTTCGAGCTGACCCACCAGCTGCGGGGCTCGGCCGGCGCACGGCAGGTCAACGGAGTTCGCCACGCCCTGCAGCACAACCTGGGCCTGGGCGGCGCTTGTGTCGTCACACTCTACGAGCGGGCCTAGCCGTGCCGATCGATGCACAGCGCCATATCGGCGTCGTTTCCGAGCCGCGGGTCGTCCACGTCGAGCGCGGGTTCCTGAAGTTCTTCGCCAAGGCGACCGGGGAAACCGACCCGATCTACTTCGACGAAGCGGCGGCGCGAGCGGCAGGGCATCCCGACATTCCCATGCCTCCGACCTACGTCTTCAGCCTGCAGCTGTCGGCCCCGGCGAAGGCGGGCGACGTGTTCGATCCGGTGGGCGGCCTCGGGGTCGACATGGCGCGCGTGCTGCATGGCGAAGAGAGCTTCACCTATCACCACCCGATCTATGCGGGCGATCGGCTGGAGCTCGTCACCATCACGACCGACATCTACGACAAGAAGGGCGGCGCCTTGCAGTTCATCGTCCAGGAGACCCGCTGCACGAACGGCGACGCGACGGTTTGCGTCGAGGCTCGCCAGGTGACGGTGGTGCGCAATGGGTGAGGTCGCCGTGGGGCAGGCGCTGCCCGAACATGTTTGCGGCCCGATCGATCGTACGACGCTGGCGCTGTTCGCCGGCGCCTCCCACGACCACGTCAAGCTGCATATCGACAGCGATTTCGCCAAGGCTGCCGGCATGGACGACGTGTTCGCCCACGGCATGCTGGTCATGGCCTACCTCGGGCAGCTCCTGACCCGCTGGCGAGCGCAGTCCAACCTGCGCCGATGGAGCGTCCGCTTCGTGGCGATCACACCGCTGCACGCCACGATCCACTGTCGCGGCCAGGTCGTCGAGATCCTGGAGGAGGGCGGCGAGCGAGTGGCGCGGGTGAAGCTGGGCGCCTGGACCGACAAGGGCGTGCAGACCGTCGACGGCGAAGCGCTGGTCGCGCTCGCCTGATCACAGACCAACAGGGGTGTCGAAGAGCATGGGTAAGCTTGCGGGCAAGGTCGCGATCATTTCGGGATCCGGCCGGGGGATTGGGCGCGCCACGGCGCTACGGCTGGCCGCGGAAGGCGCCAGCGTGGTCGTGAACGATCTGGACAAGGCGCCGGCCGAGGCGGTGGTCGCCGAGATCCAGGCGGCTCGCGGTCGGGCCGTGGCCTGCGTGGGCAGTGTCACCGAGGCCGATTTCGCCGACCGGTTCGTGAAGGCGGCGTTGGACGACTTCGGGGGGCTCGACATCATCGTCAACAACGCCGGCTACACCTTGGACGGCGTCATCCAGAAGCAGACCGACGATCAGTTCCAGGCGATGCTCGACGTCCACGTCGTGGCGCCGTTCCGGATCCTGCGCGCCGCCGCCGAGCCCATCCGGGTCTTTCGCAAGGCCGAGATCGAGGCCGGTCGCGAAGTGATCCGCAAGGTCGTCAACGTCTCGTCCATGGCCGGCACCCGCGGCAACGCCGGCCAGGTGAACTACTCGGCGGCCAAGGCTGCCGTCGTGGGGATGACCAAGACCCTGTCCAAGGAGTGGGGGCGTCACAAGGTCTGCGTGAACTGCGTGGCCTTCGGCCTGATCGAGACGCGTCTCACCAAGTCCAGCGACGACCCGGAGACCCGCATCGAGATCGGAGGCCGCACGATCCAGGCCGGTATCCCGGCCGCAGGCCTGAAGGCGATGTCGGACCTGGTGCCGATGGGGCGCGCCGGGACCGTCGCCGAGGCCGCGAGCAGCATCTACATGCTCTGCGGGCCCGACAGCGACTACGTCAGCGGCCAGCTGCTGGAAGTCGGCGGCGGGCTCAGCCTCTGATGCTGCAGACCGATCACCGCACCGCCTACGACGAGGACCTCGGCGTCTTCCGCGACCAGGTCCGAAAATTCATCGCGCGCGAGGTCGATCCCAGGCTCGACCGATGGGAAGAGGAGGGGATCGTCGAGCGCGCCTTCTGGCGCACCGCCGGCGAGGCGGGCCTGCTGTGTCCCACGGTGGACGCCGAGTATGGCGGCCTCGGTCTCGACTTCCGGTACAACGCCGTGATCAACGAGGAGCTCGCCTACGCCGGCGTCTCGACCACGATCACCCTGCAATCGGACATCGTAGCCGACTACATCGAGAACTACGGTTCCGAGGATCAGAAGCGTACGTGGCTGCCGAAGATGGTCTCGGGCGAGGTGGTGACCGCCATCGCCATGACCGAGCCCGGTACGGGCTCGGACCTCCAAGGGGTCCGCACGAGCGCCAGGCGGGATGGCGACGGCTATGTGATCAGCGGCTCGAAGATCTACATCACCAACGGCCAGAACGCGGACCTGGTGGTCGTCGTCGCCAAGACGGATCCGACGGCCGGCTCGAAGGGGATCTCGCTGATCCTGGTCGAGGCGACCCGCGACGGCTTCAAGCGGGGTCGCAATCTCGACAAGATCGGCCAGAACGGCTCGGACACCTCCGAACTGTTCTTCGAGGACGTGTGCGTCCCGCTCGCCAACATGCTCGGCGAAGAGGGGCGCGGCTTCGCCTATCTCATGACCCAGCTGGCCCAAGAGCGCCTCAGCATCGCCATCACTGCACAGGCCAACGCTCAACGCGCGTTCGACGAAGGCGTGTCGTTCACCAAGACTCGAAAGGCTTTCGGCCAGACCGTCTTCGACTTCCAGAACACGAGGTTCACCCTGGCAGGGCTGAAGGCCAAGCTGCAGGCCGGCTGGGCCCATCTCGATTGGGCGATCGCGCGCCACCTCGAGGGCAAGCTGACGGCCGCCGAGGCTTCGGCGGCCAAGCTGTTTCACACCGAGCTGCAGTGGGAGGTCTGCGACGCGTCCCTGCAGCTGCACGGCGGGGCGGGCTACATGAACGAGTATCCGATCGCCCGGCTTTGGCGCGATGCGCGCGTCCAACGGATCTACGGCGGCACTTCCGAGATCATGAAGGAGGTCGTCGCCCGCACGATCTGACCTCGCGGGCGTTCCGCGTGGCCGCGGAGGGTGCGCGACCACGCGGAAGGGCGGGGGCCGTCACGCCCGCGAGGTCGGACCCCCATTGATCGAAATCCAGGTGGCCACATCGGCCGAGATGGTTCTAGTATCTCAGCGATCGCTTGCGATTTGTGGAGCATATCGTGGAGCTGAGGCAGATCCGGCAGTTCGTGACGCTCAGCGAGACGTTGAACTTCCACCGCGCCGCCAAGGCGCTGAACATGACCCAGCCCCCGCTCTCGATCTCCATCCGAAAGCTGGAGCAGGAACTCGGCGTCGACCTGTTCGATCGCGAGGCGCGAGGGGTGAGCTTGACGGAGGCCGGCCACGCAGCGCTTCCGCACGCGCGCAAGGCTCTACGGACGCTCGAGGCGATGGGCGACGCGATCAGCGCGACCGTCGACGGGACCGGCGGCCGCCTCGGCGTGGGGTTCGTGGGCACCGCGGTCTACGCGCTGTTGCCCAAGGTAGTTCCGCTGTTCCGCGCGCAGCGGCCGGGGGTCGACCTGAACCTGCGCGAAGCGACCACCATCGAGATCGTGCGCGGCGTCGAGGCGGGCGAGCTGGACATCGGGGTCTTGCGCACACCGGTCTTGGACATCTGCGGTCTCAACCTCGAGCCTCTCTACCGGGAAGAGATGATCCTGCTGCTGCCGCCGGACTCCCCCCTGTGCGGCCGCGGCCTCCTGCGGCTGGAAGACCTGGCGGGCGAGCGCTTCATCGGGCACGATCGGGCGCGGCTGCCCTATTATTGGAGCCTGTCGCTCAGCGTCTTCGAGTCGGCCGGATTTCAGCCGAACATCGTCGAGGAAGTGGCGCACCTCCACACCGCGATCGCGCTGGTCGAAAGCGGCATCGGGATAGCGCTGGCGCCCGCCGTGTCCCGCATCGCCGGGTCGAACCGGGTCGGCTACGCCCGAATGACCGTGCAGGGCGCGCCGATCATGGTGGGCGTCGCGCTGGCCACCCGGCCCGACGAGAACCGGCCGGCGCGCGACGCCTTCATCGACGCGCTGCGCACGGCCGCGAACGACTTGATGGAAGCCGAGCGGACGGCCGCATCCTAGTCGGCGACGTCTCGCCCGAGGACGAGTCGCCCTGGCCGGCGCGACGCGTCGAGCCGGGGCGCCACGCCGGGCCGTCCTTCGTGAGATCCTGTCGTCAGCCGCTGCCGAGGCGCGCGAAGCGGGCCGGGCGCTTCTCCTGGTAAGCCTTCCAGCCTTCCATGATGTCGGGCCCGGCCGCCGCCACGGCCAAGAGCTTGCGCGAGGCGGCCGCGGCCGCGCCGAGATCATCAGGCAGGTCCGCGTAGACCTGGCGCTTTATGGTGGCGACCGAGGTGGGGGAACAGGTCTCCGCCAGCGCCGTGATGTACTCGCGCGCCTTGGCCAACAGATCGGTGGCTGGTGCGATGGCGTTCACCAGCCCCAGGCGCAGAGCCTCGTCCGCCCCGACCCGGCGCGAGGACATCAGCAGATCGAGCGCGACCGACGGGCCGACGAGGCGCGTGAGCAGACAACTGCTCCCGGATTCGGCGACCGTGCCGCGCGTGGAGAACGCCATGCTGAACACGGCCTCCTCGGCCATGAACCGCATGTCGGCCCACAGCGAGATCACCGCGCCCATGCCATAGGCGTGGCCGTTCACCGCTGCGATGACGGGCTTCGGCAGGTCGATGAGAAACGCCAGCGGGCCCGCGGGGTCGCCGGTGTTCTGCGCCGGCGCCGGCCCGGGGGCCGCGGGCTTGTCCTTGAGGTCGTCCGGCGTGATCGACTTCAGATCGCCGCCCGAGCAGAAGGCCCGGCCAGCCCCGGTGAGGACGACGCCCACCACCCGCTTGTCTTCCCCGGCCCGGCGGACCGCGTCGCGAACCTCGCGGGCCATGACCATGTTCCAGGCGTTGAGCCGCTCGGGCCGGTTCAGGGTGATGACCGCGACGGGATCGTCGACCTCGTAGAGGATGGTCTCGTAGGGTTCGGACACGGCGTGTCTCCTTCGCTCGGATGAGTGTCGGGTCCGCGCGACGCGGAGGGCGAGCGCTAGGCGTCTCGCCACATCGCCGCGCGATCAGATGGTCCGGCCGGCCTCGGCCCAGTAGACCTCGCGAAGCCTGCGCTTGAGGATCTTGCCGGAGTCGAGGCGTGGGATCTCGTCGAGGAACTCCACGCGCCGAGGCACCTTGAAGCCCGCGAGGTTGGCGCGCACGTGTGTGCGCACGTCGTCCTCGGAAAGCGTGACCGAGCCGTCGAGCTCGACGGCGGCAGCCAGGGACTCGCCGTACTCGTCGTCGGGGATGCCGAACACCGCCACGTCGCGGACGCCGGGTAGGGTGAGCAGACACTCCTCGATCTCGGCGGGGTAGATGTTCACCCCGCCCGAGATGACCATGTCCTTCTTACGATCACACAGATAGAGGAATCCGTCGGCGTCCACGTAGCCCACGTCGCCGGCGGTGATGAAGCCGCCCCGATCGATCTCGGCGCGCGCTTCGGGCCGGCCCTCGTAAGTGAAGTCGGGCTGGTCGCCGACGCGGGTGAAGACCTCACCTGCTTCGCCCACCGGCAACTCGCGGCCATCGTCGTCGAAGATCTTGAGTTCGACGCCCGCCAGCGGCTTGCCGACGGTGCCGGGATGGGCGAGCCATTCCTTGCTGTCGGCGCCCGTGACGAGGCCGATCTCGAGGCTGCCGTACTGCTCGTAGATGATCGGCCCCCACCACGCGATCATCTGTTCCTTGATGTGTCGAGGGCAGGGCGCCGCGCCGTGCGTCACGTGCTGGAGGGACGACACGTCGTAGCGGGCGCGCACCTCGTCGGGCAGCTTCAAGAGGCGGGTGAACATGATCGGCACCACGCAGAGGTGGGTGATCCTGTGCTTCTCGATCAGACGGAGCAGGTCCTCGGGATCGAACCGCGCCTGCAGCACCACGAAGCCGCGCATCCGGACCCAGCCCATCGCCCAGGCCAGCGGCCCGCCGTGGTAGAGCGGGCCCGTCACGATGGCGCGTGGAGGGCCCTCCAGACCGCTGATCCTGGCGACGTCGGCGTAGTAGGCCGACCGTTCCCGCCGATCGAGCGAGACCGTCGGGCGTCGCACGCCCTTCGGCTTTCCGGTCGTGCCGGAGGTGTACATCATCGCCGCGGGCGGCGTCGCCGGCGCATCGGCCCAAGGTTCGAAGCCTTCGATCCAAGCCAACCAGTCGGTCTGGCCCGCCGGGACGGACCAGGTCTCCTCCGGGATCCTATAAGTGCGCCCGATATCGGCTGGCGTGGCGACGACGCGCACTTCGACGCCCGCGGGCAGTTTGCCGAGCAGGGGACGAACGAGGTCGGCGTGCGTCACCAGCACCTTCGCCTTGCAGTCCTGAAGCACGAACAGGACTTCGTCGGGATGACTGTGCCAGTTCATGGGCACAGGGGCCGCCCCCAAGAGGCCGGCGGCGAACGACGCCTCGAAGAAGGCCGTGTCGTTTCTCAGGAAGAGGGCCACGGTGTCGCCGGGCGCGACGCCGACGGAATGTAGCGCCCGCGCCGCGCGCATGGCGCGGAGATTGAGCTCGTCCGCGGTCAGAAAGTCGTCCCCGCGCAGGATGCCAGGTTGTTCGTTCACTCACGCCTCCCTCTGGGTTGGAGCCGGGAGCAACTCATTCGCCGACCGGACTGTGCGTCTCCGCTCTCAACCGGCTACGAGACCTAAGGACCTTTCGCGAGCCGTTCCAATATTGATCGCATAGGCGCCGATTTCTCGCGTGTATCGTTCCCGCGGCCTCCGCGCGACTGGCTCACCGCGTGAGCAGGGTGTGCGAGCCGATACATTCTGCGAATTGAAGACGGCCCAATTAATATTGGATCGCCGCGCAGCGTCGCTCTTAGCTTCCGACAACAGCCCTCGCCGGACGGGGGCGACGCCGCGCGCCATCGACAGCGCCGGCGACAATGCGTCGTGGAGGAAGGTGCGGATGCAGGAGTTCAACGGTCGGACGGCGTTCATCACCGGCGGCGCTCAAGGGATCGGCCTCGGCATCTCGCGCGCCCTGGCGCGCGAAGGCGTGAAGCTGGCCATCGTCGACGTCGACGCCGAAGCGCTGGCGCGAGCCAAGGCCGAACTCTCGGCGGTCACGCCAACCGAGATCTTCGAGCTGGATGTCCGCGATCGCGCCGGATACGCCAAAGCCGCCGACGAAGCCGAACGACGCCTGGGCCCGGTGTCCCTCCTCTTCAACAACGCCGGCGTGGCGGGCGGCGCGTCGGTGTCGCAGATGACCTACGAGACCTGGGACTGGGTCCTCGGGGTCAACCTCATGGGCGTCGTCAACGGCGTCCAGACCTTTCTGCCCCGCATGCTCGAACGGGGTGGGGACGGCTACGTCATCAACACCGCCTCGGGCGCCGGGCTCGTCGTGATCGGCTCGGGCGTGATGTACAATACGTCCAAGTTCGCGGTCGTGGGGATGTCGGAAGCCCTACGCAACGCGCTCTCGCGCCGCGACATCGGCGTGAGCGTCCTATGTCCGGCGTTCGTGACCACGAACATCGCCGAGAACTCGGCGGCCCTGAGCCCGGTGGGTCGCCGGCCGGAAGACGCACGCACCACCGCCAAGCGCGAGGAGTCGAAGGCTCGCGGGTCCTCGATCGATGCGGTCGGCGACCTCGTGCTCGAGGCGATGCGGGCGCGTCGCCTCTACATCTACACCGACGACGAGATCGGCCCGCATCTCGAGCAGCGTCACCAGGTCCTGCTCGACGCGCTGGCGGCGGCGCCGTCCCGGGCTGGCCGCGCCTGATCCACGAAACGAGGGAGGACACCATGACCGACAGCGTCGAGGCCAAGGCCGCGAACACCGAATTCGAGACGATCCTCTACCAGACGCCTGCGCCCAGGGTCGCGCGGATCGTCGTCAACAAGCCCGAGAAGCGCAACGCGCAGAGCTACCGGATGCTCTACGAACTGAACCAGGCCTTCGACCGCGCGGCGCAGGACAAGGACATCAGCGTCATCGTCGTGGCCGCGGCCGGCCCCGACTTCTCGTCCGGCCACGACCTGCGCGATCCCGACCGGATGAAGGCCTTCGAGGATTTCGACACGGTCGGCACCTGGGCGGGGTTCGAAGGCTCCGGCGTCGAGGGCCGCTGGGTCATCGAAAAGGAGATGTACCTCGGCCTGTCGGAGCGCTGGCGCAACATCCCGAAGCCCACGATCGCACAGGTTCAGGGCCGGTGCTTCGCGGGAGGCATGCAGCTGATCTGGCCGTGCGACCTGATCATCGCGGCCGACGACGCGAGCTTCCGGATCAACGCCATGGAGCTGGGGGTCGCGTGCGCCGAGTTCTTCCACGAGCCCTGGGAGCTCGGCACGCGCAAGGCCAAGGAGATCCTGTTCACCGGCGACGTCTTCTCCGCCCAGGAGGCGCACCGTCTCGGGATGGTGAACCAGGTCGTACCGGCCGCCGAGCTGGAGGCCTACACGCTGGGTATGGCGGCGCGGATCGCCGAGAAGCAGCTCTTCGCCCTGCGCCTCGCCAAGGAGGTGGTGAACGCCGCTGAAGATCGGCAGGGGCGCAAGGACACCCTGCTGCTCGGGTTCGCCTACCACCACCTGAGCCACGCCTACAACCAAGAGAACTTCGGCATGGCCGCCGATCCGACCATCCTGAAGAAGTACGGAAAGCGCTGATGAGCAAGACCGAGCCCGCCGCCCAGTCCAAGGTGCCCGCCGTCGAACTGGAGGCTCGCGGCAAGGTGCTTTGGGTGCGCCTGCAGCGACCCGAGGTGCTGAACGCGATCAACGAGGAGATCGTCGCCGGCCTGAACGCCGCGGTGGACCGGGCGAGCCAGAAGGACATCCGCGCCATGGTCATCCGGGGCACGGGCCGCGCCTTCTGCGCCGGCGCCGACCTCGTCGAGGTGCCCGGCGAAACGCCGGACACCTCGCGGATGACCTCCATCGTCGCGACCGTCGCCGCCGTCGTCGAACGGATCGCATTGCTGCCGAAGCCGGTCATCGCGGGCGTCAACGGCATCACCGCCGCCGGCGGCCTCGAGATCGTCCTGGCCTGCGACCTCGTGGTCGCCGCGGCCGGGGCCCGCTTCGCCGACGCCCACAGCAACTATGGCCTCCTGCCCGGCGCCGGCGGATCCGCGCGCCTGCCGCGCGCCGTCGGGGTGCCGATGGCCAAGAAGCTGATGTTCACGGGAGAGTTCGTCACAGCGGAGGACCTGGTCCCGTGCGGCTTCGTCGCCAAGGTCGTGGCGCCCGACGCGCTGGACCAGGCCCTGGAGAGGCTCGCCAACTCGCTGGCCGAGCGCAGTCCTCGGGTGATGGCGGCCATGAAGCGGCTCGTGATGGCGGCGAGCGACACCAGCCTCAACCACGCCCTCGAAGCCGAGGTCGACGCGCTGAGCGCCTACTTGCGGACGCCCGACGTGATCGCCGGCTTGGCCGCGTTCCGCGAAGGCAAGCGGCCGGTCTTCGAGGATTGAGCGGCGCGACGCGCCTGCAGGAGAACAACCAGTGATCGATGTTCGGGTCGTCGGGGTCGGGATGACCCAGTTCGGCAAGTTTCCGGAGCGCTCGCCGCGCATGATGGCGGCCGAGGTGGTCGAGGCCGCGTTGGCCGACGCGGGCCTCCGCGGCGACGAGATTCAGGCGGTCTACGTCGCCAACGTCTTCGCGGCCACCATGCAAGGCCAGGAGTCGGTGCGGGGCCAGGTCTGGCTGGACGGAACGCCGTTGGCCGGGGCGCCGGTGTTCAACGTCGAGAACGCGTGTGCGAGCGGCAGTTCGGCCCTCTCGCTCGGCCGCACCGCGATCGCCGCCGGAGAAGCCGAAAACGTCCTGATCCTCGGCGTCGAGAAGATGACCGACCCCGACAAGACGAAGGCCTTCCGCGTGATGGAAGGCGCCATGGATCAGGAGCGACTGCCGGAGCTGCGCAGGTCCCTCGGCCTGGATACGAACGGCGGCTCGCCGTTCATGCAGGTCTACGCCAACCTCGCGACCGCCTACATGGATCGCAGCGGCGCGACCGCCGAAGACT
>Ga0102590_1002685_pt1 | contig 20098 bp, 17 predicted proteins | sample AraplaMF_Col_mMF_FD_76859 | JGI IMG/M metagenome (GOLD analysis project Ga0102590, IMG submission 76859) | Arabidopsis root microbial communities from the University of North Carolina, USA - plate scrape MF_Col_mMF | ecosystem: Host-associated > Plants > Roots > Endosphere | place: USA...
CCGATGGGACGCGGGTGACTCGCCCCGCATCGCCCATCGCGCCCGCCCCGCCGCGAGTCAGGAGCTGCTTGGGCCTGCCGTAGGGCGTGAACCAGAGATGGTTCGGATTCTCCTGCGCCCATTCGAGGCCGCCTTTGCTACCGTAGACGCGCAGCGTGAGCCCGTTCTCGTTGCCAACGGCAACCTGACTGGCCCACAGCATGCCCTTGGCGCCGCCCTTCCACTTCAGCAGAATTTGCACATCATCATCGAGGCGTCGCCCTTCGACGAACGTCGACAACTGGGCGAACAGTTCGTCGGGCTCGAGCCCGGTGACGAAGCAGGCAAGATTGTAGGCATGCGTGCCGATATCGCCGATGCAACCGCCGGCTCCTGACCGGGACGGATCCGTGCGCCACGCCGCCTGTTTCTGGCCGCTGGCCTCTAATCGCTCGGTCAACCAATCCTGCAGATACTCGGCCTTGACGAGACGAATTTCGCCGAGATCACCGTTCGCGACCATGGCGCGCGCCTGCCGAACCATGGGATAGCCGGTGTAATTGTGGGTTACGACGAAGATTCTGCCTGTCTTCCTGACCAACGCCACCAACTCCTCGGCCTCGGCAACGGTTGTCGTCAGCGGCTTGTCGCAGATGACGTGGATGCCGGCTTCAAGAAAAGCCTTTGCGACCGGGCTATGCATGTGGTTGGGCGTCACGATCGAGACCGCCTCGATGCCGTCCGCTCGCGCGGCTTCAGCCTTCGCCATCTCTTCGAAGGAACCATAGGCGCGATCATCGGCGATGCCGAGCTCCTTCGCCGAGACCTTGGCTCGCTTCGGATCCGACGCGAGCGCGCCGGCCACAAGCTCGAACTGGTCGTCGATGCGGGCGGCAATGCGGTGGACGGCGCCGATGAAGGCCCCCTGTCCGCCGCCAACCATACCGAGCCGGATACGACGATGGCCGCCAGTCTCAATGCTTGCTTCGATCGCCATGGTGCACCCTCCTTCAGGAGATGCCGAGCATCTTGCGGTTGGCTGTGTCGTCGGTACCGGAGCCCGCGAAATCGTCGAAGGCCTTCTCCGTAACCCGGATGATATGGCTTCTGATGAATTCGGCGCCCTCGCGCGCGCCTTGTTCGGGATGCTTCAGGGCGCACTCCCATTCGAGCACCGCCCAGCTGTCGTAGTCGTATTGGGTGAGCTTGGAGAAGATCGCGCCGAAATCGACCTGGCCATCGCCGAGCGAGCGGAAGCGGCCGGCACGGTCGACCCAGCTCTGGAAGCCGCCATAGACGCCTTGGCGGCCGGTCGGATTGAACTCGGCGTCCTTGACGTGAAATGCCTTGATGCGCTGGTGGTAGATGTCGATGTAGTCGAGATAGTCGAGCTGTTGCAGCACGAAGTGCGAGGGGTCGTAGAGCAGGTTCGCGCGCTGATGGTTGTTCACCCGATCGAGGAACATCTCGTAGGAGACACCGTCGTGAAGGTCCTCGCCTGGGTGGATCTCGTAAGCGAGATCGACACCATGTTCGTCGGCATAGTCGAGAATCGGGCGCCAGCGCCTGGCGAGCTCATCGAAGGCGGTCTCGATGAGGCCGGCGGGCCGCTGCGGCCACGGATAGACATAGGGCCAGGCAAGCGCGCCGGAGAAAGTCGCCTGCGCAGTGAGCCCGAGCCGCTTGGACGCCAGGATCGCGCGCTTGACCTGGTCGACCGCCCACTCCGTGCGGGCCTTGGCGTTGCCGCGCACGTCCGGCACGGCGAAGCCATCGAACGCCGCATCATAGGCCGGGTGAACGGCGACGAGCTGGCCCTGGAGATGGGTGGAGAGCTCGGTGATCGCAAGTCCGTGACGGGTCGCGATTCCCCTCACTTCATCCGCGTAGTCCTGCGACTCCGAGGCCTTCTTCAGGTCGAACAGCCGCGCGTCCCAACTCGGAATCTGAACTCCCTTGTAGCCGAGGGAGGCGGCCCATCCGCATATCGCGTCGAGCGAATTGAACGGCGCTGCGTCGGCCGCGAACTGAGCGAGGAATATCGCTGGCCCTTTGATCATCTTCATCGAATGCTTCCTCCTACCCCGGACCGCTCCCGCAGCACGCGCCCGCTGAGCTCGATATCCCAACAAAACTCACCGCCCCCTGCTGGTTCCAGGAGACCCAAACCGAGTAATCACATCTGAGCACGGTCCCGCCTCAGAACGTCTCCCCGGCCCACAATGCCATTGCATCGACGTCGGACAACGGCGCCGGTCGCTCGATGCGCGAGTGCACCGCGATCTCTCCGCCTTCGAGGCTGGCCTTGAGGATCGCATGCTTCACTTCCAGCGCGTGGCTCGCCAGCGCGCCGGAGGAGCGGTGTGGCGTGCCGCGCAGCACCGCACTTGCGAGTTCGGCGACGCCCAGGCACCGATAATTGGCCTGGTTCGGCATGTGATCGGCCCAGGCAGGCGAGCGCCAGTTCGGCTTGCCGAACGGCCGGTCGTCGGCCGCGACCGAGATCCAGTCGCCACCCTTCTCTGTGTACTGCACCGCGCCGCCGAAGAAATTGGGATCCGGCACGCGCAGCGAACCCTCGGTGCCGTAAAGCTCGATTGGCGGATGCCCGTGTTTCCAGACGTCCCAGCTCATCGTAAAGATGATGTCGGCGCCCGACTCGAAATGCAGCAGCGACATCACCGTTGTCGGCGTTTCAACCGCGATGGTCTTGTTGTTCATCGGCCCCTTCGAGGTGACGAGCCGCGTGGCAAAGCCCGCGCTCGCACGACCCTGCACAAGCGCAACGGGACCCAACAGATTGATGAGAGCCGCAAGGTAGTAGGGCCCCATGTCGAGGATCGGTCCGCCGCCCGGCTTGAAGAAGAAGGTTGGATCGGGGTGCCAGTGCTCCATGCCATGCGACATCAAAAAGCAGGTACCGTAGAGCACTTTGCCGATCCGCCCCGTATCGACGAACTCGCGTGCCATCCGTCCGCCGCCGCCAAGGAAAGTATCCGGCGCGCAGCCGAGCTTCAGACCGCGACGCGCTGCTTCCGCGACCAAGGTCGCGGCGTCGTTGGCCTCCACCGTGATCGGCTTCTCGCCGAACACGTGCTTGCCGGCGTCAAACGCCGCCCGGCTCACTCCGTAATGTGCGTTCGGTGTGGTGAGATTGACGACGATTTGGATGTCGGAGCGCGCCAGCAGCGCTTCGATCGACAGCGCCTCAATACCAAATTGCGCCGCCTGCGCTTGTGCAGCTTCCGGACGCAGATCAGCGCAGGCGACCAACTTGAGATCGCGAAATTTCGGCATGTTCTGCATGTAGATCGTCGAGATGTTGCCGCATCCGACGATACCGACTCCGAGCTTGCTCATGCTCCGCTCCCCGTCACGTCCACGACGATACCGTCTCACGCGCCCGGCGCGCGAAGCGGGCGACGTCGTTCGGCTTGTCGTGCTCAGCGACGAACAGGGAGACCCTAGCCTCCTCTATCGCCGCGCGCAGCGCCGTCCAGTCCATGATGCCGTGTCCGGGATCGGCCCATCCGTCCTCGTCGGCGCACTGCCCCGATGGCGCAAGATCCTTGATGTGACACGCAACCAGACGCTGCGCATGCTTCTTGATCTCGGCGACCGGATCCCCGCCACCACGCACGATCCAGGCGAGATCGGCCTCCCAGACGAGGTCGGGAGCCTCCTCGAACAGGCATTCGAGATAGGTCTTGCCGCTCTCGGTGCGGCCATATTCCCAATGATGGTTGTGCCAGCCGAACCTTAGTCCCTCTCCGGTCACCGACTTGCCGATCTCGGCAAGTTCACGGCCGATGCCGCGCCATTCCGTTTCTCCGCCCTCGCGCTCGCCCAAGGGTGGGGCCGGCGCAAAGATGATTTCGATGCCGAGTCCCTTGCACATCCTCACTGTGCCGACTGCATTCTCGCGGAGCCTGTCGAGGCCGACATGGGCGCTCGGCGCGGTCATCCCGTGGACATCGAGAAGCCTCTTCAGCGTCTCGGGATCGTTGAACAACGCGCCCCAGGGCTCGACCATCGTGTAGCCGAGATCGGACAGTAGCGCGAATTGCGCATCGAGTGGCGTGATGGAGCGGGCTGAATAGAGCTGGATGGAGAATCGATCGATCGGCTTAGTCATGTCTGGCTTTCGGCTGGATGGAATAGCTAGAGGCGCTGTCCGCTCGTCTCATCGAACAGCGACAGCGCGTCGGCAGGGAAGCGGACGGTGAGCGTGTCCCCCACGCGCACTTGCGCATCGGCGTCGTGGCGGAATGAGAAGGCTGTGCCGTCGGCAAGGCGGCACCAAATCAACGTGTCGGCGCCCATCGGCTCGACCATCTCGACGCGGGCCGACACTGAAGACGGATCGTCGGACGCGGTCAACTCGATATGCTCTGGCCGGATGCCGAGGACGGCCGGCGCGTCGGCCGGCTGGCCGCAGAAGGCGTAACCGTTCAGGCTGAGCCGGCTTTTACCGGCAATGAATTCGACCCCGCTGTCGCGCGTGATCCGGCCGGGAATGAAGTTCATCGCGGGTGAGCCGACGAAAGAAGCGACAAAGCGGTTGACGGGTTCGCGATAGATCTTCTTCGGCGTATCGAGCTGCTGGATCACGCCACCCTGCATCACCGCGATGCGGTCCGCGAGTGTCAGCGCCTCGATCTGATCGTGCGTGACGTAGATCATCGTGGCCCCGAGTCGTGCATGCAGACGCTTGATCTCAACCCTGAGTTCGGCGCGCAGCTGGGCGTCCAGATTGGAGAGCGGCTCGTCGAACAAATAGACGCCGGCATGCCGCACCAGCGCCCGTCCGATCGCGACGCGCTGACGCTGCCCGCCGGACAGCTCGCTGGGACGGCGGTCGAGAAGACTCGTAAGCCGCAGCATTTGCGCGGCCTCTCCGACGCGGCGCTCGATCTCGTCCCGCGGCGTGCCTGCGACCGTCAGCCCAAAAGACATGTTGCGGCGCACGCTCATGCGCGGATAGAGCGCGTAGCTCTGGAACACCATTGCGATGCCGCGATCCTTCGGTTCTGCCCAGGTGACATCGCGGCCGCCGATATGGATCTCGCCGCCCTTGACATCGATCAATCCAGCGATCGCATTGAGTAATGTCGATTTGCCGCAGCCGGAGGGCCCGAGCAGCACCAGAAACTCGGACTTGGCGATGTGGAGATTGAGATTCTCCAGCACCTTGAGGCCGCCAAAGCCGATCTGCAGGCTCCTGATATCGACGTCGGATTTCTGCATGGCGCGTCAGCCTTTCACGGCGCCGGCGGCAATGCCGCGCACGAACCACCGACCGGAGCCAAAATAGACGGCGAGCGGCAACAGCGCGGTCAATAGAGTCGCCGCCATGTCAACGTTGTAGGCGCGCTCGCCTTGCGTCGAGTTGACGATGTTGTTGAGCTGCACCGTCATCGGCAGATTATCGCGGCCCGCAAAGACGAGCCCCAGGATGAAATCGTTCCAGATGCCCGTCGTTTGCAAGATCACCGCGACAACGACCATGGGGGTGGCCATCGGCATCATGATCCGCGCGTAGATCTGGTAGAAGCCTGCGCCGTCGACGCGGGCTGCCTTGAACAACTCGACCGGCAGCGATGCAAAATAATTGCGGAACAGCAGAGTCATGGTGGGAAGGCCGAAGATGGTGTGGATGATCACGATGGTGAGAAGCGATTGCCCGAGCCCGGCGAAGGAGAAAACGCGCACAAGGGGATAGATGAAAAGCTGATACGGGATGAAGGCTACCACCATCATCGCGCCGAACAGGATGTTGGCGCCCCGTACACGCCATAATGACAGCGCATAACCGGTGAGCGAGCCGACCAGGATGGAGATGGCGACCGACGGCACCAGGATTCGTACCGAATTGAAAAAGCCGATCCTGATACCCTGGCAGGTCAAGCCGGTGCAGGCCGAAGTCCAGGCCTTCACCCACGCGTCGACGCTGGGACTCATCGGCAAAGCCAGCAGATTGCCTTGCCGGATCTCCGCCATCGGCTTCAGCGAGGTAACGACCATCACATAGAGCGGCAGCAGAAAATAGAGTGCGGTAATGAAGATGAAAGCATAGAGGCCCCAGCGCGCCGGGTTCATCCGCTTGCTCCGCCGTGCGGCGGGCAAAAACTGCGCCGCCGCGGTCATCGCATTCCCCCCTTGCGCGCGCGCCAGTAGAGATAGGGTGCCACCACCGCGATCACCGTGATCAGCATGGTGGTAGCCGCCGCCGTCGCAAGCCCGATATTGGCGCGCTCGAACAGATGGTCCATGACGAATTTGGCGGGCACTTCCGAGGCGATGCCGGGCCCGCCATTGGTCATCGACACCGAGAGGTCGTAGAGGCGCACCACGCCGGTCGATAGCAGCACTGCGGCGGTCGCAAAGCTCGCTCCCATCATCGGAACGATGATCGACACATAGACCCGCCATTTCGGCAACCCGTCGACCCGCACCGCCTTCCAGATCTCCTCGTCGACGCCACGCAGGCCGGCGAGCATGATGGCCATCACCAGCCCCGAAGCCTGCCAGACGCCCGCGATGACCAGGCAATAGATTGCGGTCTCCGGCCGCACAATCCAGTCGAACGTCGCCCCTTCGAAGCCCCAACTGCGCAGCACGTGCTGGATGCCGAGTGTCGGGTTGAGCAGCCATTGCCACACCAGCCCCGTCACAATGAAGGACATTGAATATGGATAGAGATAGATCGAGCGAATCGTGTCCTCTGCTCGCACCCGCTGATCGATCGCGACCGCTAGCAAGAAGCCGACCACAAGCGCGAGCGACACCAGCAGCACGCCGTAGATGACGATGTTGTGGACCGAAGTGATCCAGCGATCGTTGCCGAGCAACATCTCATATTGCCGGAGCCCGACGAAATTGTTGTTCGGGAGCATGCGGGAATTGGTCAGCGACATCCACACGGTCCAGCTGGTGGCGCCGACATAGACGACGAGCATCACCAGAAGCGCGGGCAAGAGCGCCGAGAACGCGGAGAGTCGGGAATTCAGCGAAAGACGCATGACATCGCCGGATTGAGGAGAAGTCGACGGGCAGTAAAGGCGGCCGACGTTCGTCAGCCGCCTTTTGTGGCATCACTCCTGGGACTTCAGCACAGCTGCGACCTTGGCTGAGAATTCATCGGCGCTCATATTGGTGTTCCAATATTGCGAGATGGCATCCTGCAGCGCGCCGATCAGCGCCGGCGGCGCCAGCATGTCGCCTGACGGCATTTGCTGGGTTTTATCCGCGACATAGCGCATACCCTTTTGGGCGCAAGCGTCGAGTGCAGACGTATCGACATCGCCGCGCACCGGGATCGAGCCCTTCTTCAGCGCAAACTGAATCTGGGTCTCGGGCGTCAGCATCAATTTCGCCAGGGTCATCTGCGCCTTCGTCGTGGACGGGTCCTTCGCCCTTGGGAACACGAACACGTCGCCACCCATTATATAACCGCCACTGCCATTGGACAGCACGGTGCAGCCATAGTCCTTGTCGGGGATCTTGTCCGCCGCAACGAATTCGCCCTTGGCCCAATCGCCCATGATCTGCATTCCGGCCTTGCCCTGGATGACGAGATTGGTCGCGTCATTCCAGTTGCGGCCGGGCGCGCCGGCATCGACATAGTCCTTGAGCTTCTTGTAAGTGACGGCGACCGCCTTGAACTCGGCGCTTCCCGCCAGCGACGCATCGCGCTTGCCGAGGATACCGGTCCACATCTGCGCACCGCCAACGCCGATCATGACAGCATTGAACAGATTTTGCTCCCAATTCTTCTGGCCCGAGAAGGCCAGCGGGATCACCTTGCCGTCTACCTTCAGCTTCTCGAGAATAGCGAGAGCGTCATTCCAGGTTTTCGGCTCGGCAGCGCCAACAGAGGCGAGCACAGTCTTGTTGTACCAGAGCCAGTTCTGACCGTGGATGTTGACCGGCACCGCATACATCTTGCCGTTGCGGGTCGCCGCGGCAACGATCGCCGCAGGCATGACGCCCTTCCAATTGTCCTCAGTGGCGACCGCATCGACGTCGGCAAGCAGATCGCCTTCCACCAGCTCGTCGAACTGCTTGCCGGTGTTGAGCTGCATCGCGGTCGGCGGATTGCCGGCGACGGTGCGACTGATTGCGGCGTTTCGCGCATTGGGCGCGCCAGCGACGGCGCTATCGATCCAGGTGCCGCCGGCCTTGGTGAATTGATCGGCAAACACTTTCACCGCGGCGGCCTCACCGCCGGAGGTCCACCAGTGGATGACCTCGGCCTTCATCTCCTCAGCGGAGACCGGCACCGAGGCCCAGGCCGCGGCGACAATCGCCACCGATGCGAACAGTGTGCGCTTCATCATTCCCTCCCGGATCTGCCTTTGCAGGCTTGTGTATTCGGCTGCGGCCTTTTGGCTCGTTGTTTACTTGCCGAATGTAATCGATTACATTATCATCGTAACAGAACTCCAAATTTTTGCAAGTCCCGTCATGACGCCGAAACGGCGAGCTTCGAGATGACCAAACGAACCAGAGTGACACGCCAAAAAACTGCCAAGATCGCCGACGTCGCGCGGCTGGCCGGAGTTTCGGTTGCGACCGTCAGCCGGACGCTGGCGCGCCCCGAGGTGGTTATTGAGGAAACTCGCATGCGCGTACTCGCTGCGGTGCGTGACACCGGCTACATGCCGAACGTTTCCGCCAGGAACCTGCGCGTCCGCAAGACCATGATCGTGCTGGTGGCGGTGCCTGATATCGCCAACCCGTTCTTCGCCGAGGTTCTTCAGGGCATCGACGACACGCTGTCGGCTGCCGGCTACGGGCTCATCATTGCCAATCTGGCTGGCTCGCCGGAGAAGGAGGCGCGCTACGTCGACCTCGTCTGTGCCGGTCAGGCAGACGGCGTGCTCCTGCTGTGCGGTCACGTGATGCGCAGCCCCACCAGAGACTTGCGCGACGCGCGCGTTCCGTTGGTCGCTGCTTGCGAGCACATCCCTCACGAAAATTTCCCGCAGGTCACAATCGACAATGTCGGCACTGCGCGCGAGGCGGTGGGACACCTGATTGAGTTGGGGCACACGAGGATCGCCTATCTGTCCGGGCCGAAATCCAACATCCTCGAGCAGCAGCGTCTCGAAGGCTATTTGCAGGCTCTCCGCGAAGCAGGGATAGCGGCCGATGCGCGGTTGATTCTGCCGGGCGACTTCACTTTTCACGCCGGCGTCGAGGCCGGACAATCTCTCCTCGCACTCAAGCCCACGGCGCGTCCGACCGCGCTGTTTGCGGCCAATGACGAGATGGCCATTGGTCTGATCAAGACCATGCACGCCGCCGGCCTCCAGATCCCGAACGATCTCTCCGTCGTTGGCTTCGACGGCATTGCCTACGCTGACTATTGCGAGCCCACCTTGACGACCATCGTCCAGCCCCGCCGCGAGCTTGGGGCCGCCGCCGCGGCCGAACTGATCGAGCTGATGACGACCGGCAAGGCCGGATCGCCGAAGCATGTCAAACTGCCCGCCAGACTGATACGCCGTGATAGCACGCGCCCACCGCCGAAGCGCCCGGGGGGTATTCATCGCTTGGCGCGAGGTCCGGCCAAGACGGCCCAATGACGATGTCATGACGCATTCGTTCAGCCACTCCGGGCTCAGGCAAGTCCAGCCTGCTTCAGGCTCTGCTTCAGATGGGCCATGCCTTTCCTGGCATAGGTCAGCGGGTGTGCCTTCTGCGGATCCTGCTCGGCCTCGATCACAACCCAACCGGAATAGCCCTTGAGCTCGCGGAAGACAGCCGTGTAATCGACCATGCCGTCGCCGGGCACGGTGTAGATACCCAGCTCGCTGCCCTGCCCGAGCACTGCGTCGAGGAAGCTCCAATCCTCGCGCCGCGCCTGATCCATCACCGCCGGACGTACGTCTTTGGCGTGGACATGGCTGATGCGGGCGCGATAGCGTCTCGCCAGCGTCGCCGGGTAGGCCCCGCCCCACGTGGCGTGACCAGTGTCGAGCAGGAGATGAGCGGCCTCGCCCGTCGCCGCCATGAATGCATCGATGTCATCAGCGCTTTCGACGATGGTGCCGATATGATGATGGTAGACCAGCCTGACGCCCTCGGCGAGCGTGCGCTCGGCAACCTCCGTGATGCGGCGGCCGAACTCCACCCAGTCGCCCCCCTTCATGATTGGCCGCTGCGACAGCGGCTTGCTGCGATCGCCATGAATCGCGTTCGAGGTCTCGGCGAAGACCAGCACGGTCGATCCCATCGCCTTCAACAGATCGAGATGCGGGCGCAGATGCCGCATCTCCTCATCGGCATCGCGCTTCAACAGCTCCGCCGAATACCAGCCGGAGATGCAGGCCATCCCGAACGGTGCGAGCGCAGCCTTCAGGGCCTGCGGCTCGCGCGGAAATTTGTGGCCCAGCTCCATGCCCTCGAAACCGGCCTCGCGCGCCTCGGCGAGGCAGGTTTCGAGCGGTGTGTCGCCGCCGACCTCCTGTAGATCGTCGTTCGACCAGCCGATGGGGTTCGCGCCGATGCGGATAGGCATGTCGTCCTCGCTCGATTAATATTTGCGGCGCGCGAGCGCCTCGATGTATCCGCGCCTGGCGGCCTCGACCTCGGCGCGCTCCGAGACTTCAGGCACCGCCACATCCCACCAATGGCCACCGGCATCGGTCGAGCGCAGCGGGTCGGTGTCGATCACGACGACGCTGGTCCGATCGTGGCCTCGCGCCTCGTCGAACGCCGCTTCCAGCTCGGTAACACCAGCGACCTTGCGCGCGATCGCCCCCATCGCGGCGGCGTGGGCTGCGAAGTCGATCGCGGGCAGCGTCTCGTGACGGGTGTCGCGCAAGAGGTTGTTGAACGCTGCGCCGCCGGTCGCGTTCTGAAGCCGATTGATGCAACCGAAGCCGCGGTTGTCGAGCACGACGATGATGAGCTTCGCACCTGACATCACCGACGTCGCGATCTCGGAATTCATCATCAGATAGGAACCGTCACCGACCATCACGACGACTTCGCGCCTGGGATCGGCGAGCTTGACGCCCAGCCCGCCGGCGATCTCGTAGCCCATGCATGAGTAGCCGTATTCCATGTGGTAGCCGCCGGGCGCGCCCGGCCGCCAGAGCTTGTGCAGCTCGCCGGGCAGGCCGCCGGCTGCGCACAGCACGACATCATCAGGCCGGCTGCGGCGTTGAACGGCGCCGATAACCTGCGCATCGCTCGGCAAGGTCTCGTTGCCGGCAGCCAGGTAGCGCGCCGCCGTTTCCAGCCAGGCGGTGCGGCCGGCTCTCGCCTGCTCGGTCCAGGCAGCAGGTGCCGTCCAGCCCCGAAGCGCGGCGCCGAGCTCCGCCAGTGCGGCTTTGGCATCGGCGACGAGCGGCAGCGCGCGGTGCTTGCCGGCGTCAAAGATCTGTGTATTGAGGCCGACGATCCGGCAAGCGGGATCGGCGAAGAGCGAACGCGAGCCCGTGGTGAAGTCCTGCAGGCGCGTGCCGATCGCGAGGACGAGATCGGCTTGCCGCGCGGCATCGTTGGCTGCGCCGGTGCCGGTGACGCCGATCGCGCCGAGATTGAGCTGAAGATCGTGAGGCAGTGCGCTCTTGCCGGCTTGCGTTTCCGCCGCCGGAATGCCGTGCGCCGTGCAGAACGCGGCGAGATCGCCTTCCGCCTCACTATAGAGGACGCCGCCGCCGGCGACGACGAGCGGGCGCTTGGCCGCCTTGAGCAGTGCCGTGGCGTCCGCCAATTGCCTCTCGTCGGCGCGCGCCCGGCGCGGCTGCCAGACACGCTCGGCGAAGAACCAGTCGGGATAGTCGTAGGCTTCCGTCTGCACGTCCTGGCAGAGCGCAAGGGTCACGGGCCCGCATTCGGCTGCATCCGTCAGGACCTGCATCGCGCGCTCGAAGGCGGGCATGATCTGCTCGGGCCTGGTGATGCGGTCGAAATAGCGCGAGACGGGCCGGAAGCAGTCGTTGGCCGAGACCGTGCCGTCGCCGAAATCCTCGATCTGCTGCAACACCGGATCGGGACGGCGTCCGGCGAAGACATCGCCCGGTAGCAGCAACACCGGCAGGCGATTGACGTGAGCGACGGCTGCGGCCGTCACCATGTTGGTCGCCCCGGGGCCAATCGAGCTCGTCACCGCCATCATGCGCCGGCGGCGCGAGGCCTTGGTGAAGGCGATCGCAGCATGCGCCATCGCCTGCTCGTTATGCGCGCGCAAGGTTGGCAGACGGTCGCGCACGGCATACAGCGCCTCGCCGAGCCCTGCGACATTGCCATGCCCGAAGATCGCCCAGACACCGGCGAAGAGGGGCTGCTCCTGCCCGTCGATGACAGTCCTCTGCGCGGCCATCGCGGCGACGAGCGCCTGCGCCATGGTGAGTCTGATCGTCGCCATCACTCGCTCCCGCTCAACCGCGCCGCCCGGCCTGGACCAGCCGGCCAACAGGTTCCATCATTGCGCTGATCGCCTTGCCACTTCGGAAACGCGCGTGCGTGCTCGCGCAATTGTGTCGTGAATGCATGGTCGTTCGATTTGATACGATATTGTACGGCGGTTGAAGACATCGGGACGGACACGCTCTGACCTTGACGAGACGGCGCAGAGAATGGAATGCTTATTCCAATAGTCAAGCAATGATGATGGCAATGCGGTTTGGACTTCTCGGCGCCGGCAGGATCGGGCGCATTCACGGCCTCAATGTCGCCTCGCGCGGCGATGCACGGCTCGTCGTGGTGGCCGACGCCTCACGTGAGGCCGCGTCCACGCTGGCGCAGGCGACCGGCGCCAAGGTGGCCGACGCGGATGCGGTCATCAGTGATTCCGGCATTGACGCCGTCCTGATTTGCACGCCGACCGACACGCATGCCGATCTGATCGAAGCCGCCGTCTCTGCGGGCAAGGCGGTGTTCTGCGAGAAGCCGGTCGATCTCGATTCGGGCCGCATTCGCCGTTGCCTTGCCACTGTGGAGAAGACGGGCAAGCCGCTGATGATCGGCTTCAACCGCCGCTTCGATCCGAACTTCTCCGGCCTGGAGAAGCGGCTGCGCAGTGGCGAAGCCGGCGAGATCGAGATCGTCAGCGTCATTTCGCGCGATCCCGGACCGCCGCCGGTCGATTATGTGAAACGCTCGGGCGGCCTGTTCCGCGACATGATGATCCATGATTTCGACATGGCGCGCTTCCTCCTGGCAGAGGAGCCGGTCGAGATTTTCGCGCTCGGCTCGGCGCTGGTGGACAAGGCCATCGGCGAAGCCGGCGACGTCGACACCGCCGCCGTGCTGATGAAGACGGCGAGCGGGCGCATCGCGCAGATTTCGAATTCGCGGCGCGCTACCTATGGCTACGACCAGCGCATCGAGGTGCATGGTTCGAAGGGAATGCTGAGGGCCGGCAACATCCACGAGACCACCGTCGAGATCGCGACGGGTGAGGGTTTTCGTGCCGATCCGGTGCAGAACTTCTTCCTCGAACGCTATGCCGCCGCCTATCGCGCCGAACTCGCTGCGTTCATCGATGCCTGCACTGGCAAGGCCGCGCCCTCTCCGACCGGTCTCGACGGGTTGCGCGCCCAGATGCTCGCCGATGCCGCCACCGAATCGGCGCGCACGGGCCGCCCCGTCGCCATCGAAGTCGGCTGACCCTCGCGTCGGGGTTCGACCTGTCAAACAGCAGACGCAGTTGCGCGCCCTCGCGGCGCAAATAGCCCGAGCTCTTGCTTTCCGTTCCGCCTTCTCGTCCAAGAGGGCGCAGGGAAGACCGGGTGCCGACCTCGCACCCGCGGTCCGCTGCGCGAAAATGTAGCGCAGGAAAACCGCACAGCAGCATACAGGTGGTGCCAATCACTCGGCCTTCCCTGCGCAGTGGGTTGACGGCTTATGCCGTGCTCTCCCGGGAGCCGAATTCCTTCTGGCCTCCCTCGCCCCGCGAATTGACGATGTGGTTGATCCGGTTGGACGCTCCACACCTCCGCGAAAGGCTTGACCGTAGCGACGACGGCCAGGACCACACGGTTTTGCCGTACGCACGGCTCGCTTGTCCGCCGCATGATCGACCGGCTTCGTCGACGTTGCCGGAAGCATGCTGGCGAGACGAACCTGACAGCGCCGTTCGTCTGCACGCGGTGACGGGCTCACAGGGACTACCCGCCCTGCCCGCACCTCTCGCGCCCGACGCTGCCGCGTCCACCGCAAGCCCGGCTCGCAATCAAGACGACTCGAGACCGCCCCTCAAGGATGAGCCGGGATGGGCGACACATACGCCGTTTCCGAATTTCGGTAAAGTGGAATATTTTTGCGAGGAGGGGTTGACGAGGTGGAGGGTGTTTTGCCTGAGGGACGCAGAGCTCTATGGGTCAGGCCTCGTTGCGACATGGCGCTCACGACACGCCTCTGCGGTGTGTGCTTTAGGTCACAGCAGAATCAGACCGCATTGCCTAGAAGGACCGTGCATGGCCGCAAACAAGGTAACGGCGGTACGCACGAGGCTGCGGAGGCGATCAACAGCTGCGGACTTTTCGGAGCCGCTGGGGTGAAGAACCCGGCGGCTTTTTTCTGATCAATAGCGTCATTGCCGGACGAGCGGAGGCAAGTCCACTCGCCCCCTAATGCCAGGTGGTATCCGCCTCAATGACCACCGCCCTCGCCTCCGGATCCTCGGCCGTGTTGCAGGTGCACGGCATGCGTTCACCGCATTGGCATCCGCTCGGCTCTTCGGTCCAGGCCCGCAACGGATGGTTTTCGCAAACCCAGCCCAGACCGCGACAGAACGGGCATGGCTTTTTCATAGCGTGTCCGGCGTCCGCATTGTGTCCGACCTGTTCTCGTTGCGCAGCTCCTGCTCGGCCGCATGCCAGAACTCGTCCCCGCGGCCTTCGGGCTTGCCGGCGCGCTCCCACAGCTGGTGCGCACGCTCTCTGATCTCCTGCTCGCTCGGCTCGGACAATTGCATCTCCTCTCCCGACGCGCGGCCCCACCCTGGGGTTTGGGGGCTTGGAGGCGGGGCCACGCAGGCCAGCGATCGGCGGCGAGGCTGGCCCGGAGATTCAAGCGTTGACGATGGGGAGGGTTCCTATGCCCGCACTGCACCAGGAATTCTACAGCGGCCTGCATGATGCCTCAGGGATACCGGCACGACAGAGCTGACAGCGATGCTCGTGCGGAACGCTGGTTGGGGGTGGCCCTGATCAAACGAGCAAGGACCTAAGCCTCGGACTCGGGCGACCGCGATGGCGAATGGAACTCTGACGAGTTGGAAATTGCGTGGAAGTGACGCACTGATCGTCGCGCGAAGCGAACCCATCAGGCTCGGTGCGCGGACGCGGCATGATCTGCTTTGTGCAATAAGCTGCCCCTATGACCTACGGCTTGGGCGCGACCACGTTGAGCGAAACTTCAAAGGTTGCCCCCGACGGACCAGATCTAACCAAGCGCAACCTCCCGCCGTGGCTCTCCACGATTGTGCGGCTTATGGCCAAGCCCAATCCAAGGCCCGAACTCTTCGTCGTGAAGAATGCGTCGAAGATCCGCTGTTCATTGTTGGCCTGAACGCCAGGACCGGTATCCTCAACGAGCAATGACATGGTCGATCCATGTCCCTGTTTCGTTGCCAGTTTCAATTTGCGAGCGCCAGGCGGAGCTTCGCTCATCGCATCAATCGCATTTCTGACGAGGTTCAACACGACTTGCTGCAATTGCACCTGGTCGACGCATACCTGGTTCTGACCATCTTGAAAGTCGGTCAATACAGATACCTGGCTGACGAGAATGTCCGGGTTCGAAAGAAGGAGAGCTTTCTGCGCAATATCTCCCAACGTAACCGGGATGCGGTTGTCAGCCGCCTTGAACAGCGATCGGATGCTGGAGATGATCTGGCTCACCCGCAGGCCATCGGCTTCTATGTCATGAAAGATCTCGCCGACCTGCTCGAGCGCGGGCGGATCTGACTGAAGAAGCAAGACGGCTGTGCTCGCATTCATCGTGATTGCGCTCAATGGAGAGTGAACCTCATGAGCGATGGCGGCTGTAGCTGCATCCACGCTCATCAATTGATTGGCGCGTTCGCGACGCAGCAATGAGAACGCATTTGCAAGTCGGGAATACAGGACCGTCATTTCCGTGAGCAGTACCGTCAGAAGCATGAAGCTCGCCACGAGGGCGAAGCCACGGGCAGCGTACCAGCCGAGCGAGAATCTGACCGAACTGGCGAGAGCCGCGACCAGGAAGTTCGGCATCCACGCGATCAGGATCACCACAAGCCAAACGTCGAGAATTGTGCGGCTGCGCGCCAGAAGCACGCTGGTAACGATGCCGTACCAGAGCAGCAGCCCAACATTGGCTTGGTTCCCCAGATTGGTCTGCCGGGTGACGCTTCCCTCGTAAAAGGCTGGGAGGCTTGTCACCCCCATCGTCACAAGCAACGATAGGACGGTCACGACAACAAGCACGACGAAGATGGTGAGCCCGATTGCACCCCAGATCGACCGATCGGAACGAGCCGACGATCCGTTGCGGTCTTTCGAGAGCGCATAAATCAATATTCCGAGCGGAAATGTCAGGTGCCAGAGAACAAAAAACCAAGCCGGGGTATTTGACCCGTCTCCGAAGAGGCCGGAAGGCGCATATCCGCCGGGAAATGTCAGCGTCTGCAGGAACGCAAAAAGCGCACTGCAGAGATATGCGCTCGCGATCGCAAGGAGATCTCGTTGATGCAGGATCGCATACTGCGCGAACAGGAGAACTGCCGTCATCAGATCAGCAATCGCAAGGACCGTCTGGAGAACGGGAATGAAAAGATCGATACGTGGCAGCGGCGTTCCCGCGAATGGCGCGACTGCCACTGCTATGAAGCCCAGAACAGCGATCGCAGCGATGGCCAATCGGCGCTGCTCGCGCGATGCCGGAATGTTCGCAATCGCTACCGGGAAATCTCTGTCCGGCTCCCCTGGCATGGCGTCTGCCTCTTTGGGCCCGGGTTCACGCGCAACCAAGGCCGCAGCTTACAACGTCCATCTCCGTCCCTCATCAGTCAATACCACTTTGGGCCTTTGGTGCCCGACCATCTCGCCGGCCACGCCACCCCTCGCACGATCGCGGTGACGGCAACATCCACAACTCCGAGCGCTGATCGAACGCTGCGGCCGGACTGTTCGGAGAGGACGTGTCCAGCGCGGGCGATCGTCAGGTGTCGAGTTCGAGAAGTGCCCGACGGTCGAGCAGCGCGACACGGCGCTGCATCGTCCCCTCGAACCGAAGCCGTTTGTTGGCCCGAAGCGCCGAGATTGCGCGTGAGACGGTTTTCCGCACCGATCCACTGGCATGATCGACCTCGCTGACCCATCGAGGTCGATCACATGAGCCGAAAGTTTTACTTCATTTTCGACAGTCTGCGACGGACGCCGGTGCATGACCACGTCAACTCAACTCGCGCTGTTGCTGTTTTGCAGCCGAAGCATGCACGCGCTAAGCACATTCGCAAGCACAAAACGTAGGTGGCTGGCTCGCGTCGCGAATCGATGCCGATTATGTTCTGAAGATTCGGGACGCGATCATCACCGCCGCCGATGCGCTCAAGGAGCTGGAGGCGCCTGCGGAGCCCGCCACCGACTCGTCAGCGAAGCTGCAATCGGCCCGAGATGCGGCAAAATAGCGCGGCGGAGCATGGGCCACGGCCGAGCTAAACCGGGCCGTGGGCTCCCGGCGGGATCACATACAGCGTCATGGCAAAGATCGCATAGATGCAAATCAGGAGCGCGCCAATGAACCACGCGGAGCGGCCGCTGTTGGTGACGAAGGAGGCGACCACCGCCGAAATCATCACCATGGTGACGGCACCAGGCCAGAACTGCAGATCCATCGGCTTGGGGCCGACCGCATAGCTGAGCAGGACCAGCACCGGAGAAACGAACAGGGCGATCTGCGAAGCACTGCCGAGTGCGATGCCAACGCTCATATCGAGCCGGTTCTTGCGTGCGGCCGAAAAGGCGACGGCCATTTCCGCCGCGGCCCCCACCAGCGCAACAATGATGAAGCCGACGAAGGCCGGGCTCATCCCGAACGCGTCCGCGGCCTGCTGCACCGATTCGACGAAGATCTCGCTGACCAGCGCCACGAAAACCGTGACCACGACGAGCGTGCCAACTGCAAGCCCGATCGGCCACGGCGCCTGCCCCTTCTCGCCGTGATCTTCACTCGCAAACAGCTCCTTGTGCGTCTTCAGAGAGAACAGCAGGCTCAGCCCATAAGCAGCGATCAGCAGCAGCGCAAGACCGAGACTGAGCTTGGCCGCCATCGCCTCACCGCGCGAGAGGTCAAGGTCGGCGACTGCCGACGGCGCCAGGAGCGCAATCGTCGCCATCAGCAGCAAGCCGGCATGCAGCCTGCCGCCGGCGCGATTGTAGTCCTGGACGTGATAGCGCAATCCACCGAGAAGGAAGGAGGCGCCCAGCATGAACAGGGAGTTGGTGACGATGGCGCCCGCGATCGACGCCTTGACCAGCATGTATTGGCCGGCGCGAAGCGCGGTGACCGCGATGATCAGCTCGGTGAGGTTGCCCAGGGTGGCATTGAGTAATCCGCCGATCGCATCTCCCGTCTTCTCGGCGACGGACTCGGTGGCATGGCTGAGCAGCGCCGCGAGCGGCACGATGGCCAACACTGCCAATACGAACAATAACGTATGCGCCGAAGGTGCGACCGCCTCCGCGATCAGCACCATGGGAACGAAGATCAGCATCCAGAACAGTGGATTGTCTCGGAACAGTTCGACCAGAGTTTTCATTTCAGCTGCCGTCCTGACGACGCCCGGGACCCTCACTTCATCGCTATGATGATGCCGCTGAGGTTGGCCGCGAACTCCAGGCCGGCCTTCGGCCCCTGGAGCACCATCGTCACTCCCTTCTCGTTACGCAGATGCGCGCCTGTGATGCCGCCGACCAGGGCGGCGCCACCGCCGACGGCACTGTACTCACCGGCGAAGTCGCTGACCTCGCGAATACCGGACGCCCATCCCGCGAGTCGGCCGATGCTTGCGCCGGCGGTGATGCCAAAGCTCATTCCCGTGACGCGGAAAGGATAGTTGCGGCCTCGATACGTGAGTACACCGTTGCCCGCGCCGCCGCCGACGAGCAGGCCCGCCTTCACGATCTTGAGGTGAACCTGACCGGCGGCTTGCGCGAACGAGGGGGCTGCCGGAATGACCAAAGCCAACAGGAGCAGCAGCGCAAAGCGAATGATGCTGGCACGCAATCGGGTGGTCCCGCTCTCACGGCTTCGCGGCATCGACTTTCTTCCAGGTCTGATCGGGATCGAACAAGGTTATGCGGGGGGCCACGAACTCGGTCCGGCTGCCCAGATCCTTCTGATAGACAACGCCGGCGTGATTGACGAGGAAGGTCATGACGCCGGAATTGCCGTATTCGGCTGGCCAGGCGATCAGTCCGAAGCCACCGATCATCTTGCCCTTGATGACGTAATTCATGGCACCTCCCGGGGCGTCCGGCCCCTGCCCTTTCAGAATGCGGAAGTAGTAGCCATGGTAGGGGGTCATCCCTTCGCCGGCCTTGTAGCCTTCGCTCGAGGCTTGCGCCGCGAGCGCGCCGAGCGGGCTCGGGTCGCTGTCGTCGCGCCAGAACAGGCCGTCCTTCTTGCCGGGCGATGAGACGATGCGCTGCGCATAGACGCCGGCGCCCTCGCCGCGGTCCTTGTCGGCATATTCGTTCTGCGCATCGACAAACGCGAGCGCGGTCTGGATCGCGTCGAGCTCGTTGCGGCCGATACGCCGGCGCAGCACCTCCACGCGTCCCTCGTCAGTATCGAATTCCCAGCCGGCCTTGGTGTTGACCAGCGGAATCGGAAACGCGAAGTCATCCGGTCCCAGCATCAGGGTCGCGGTCTTGTTGCCCTCGGTCTTGATGCCGTGCTTGGCGTCATACATCGACGTGAAGCGCTGGCGGATGTCGTTGTCGGCGATCTCGTCGCCGGAATCGACGATGTCCTCGGCGGCCCTGCCGAGCACCTTCAGGATGTCGCCAGGTCCGCCTTTGACCGCGGCCGCGAGCGCGGCGGCCGCATCCTCCGGCGTTTTGAAGGACTGCTGGGCCTGTGACAAAGAGCCGAACATCACCAGCGTGACGAT
>Ga0102590_1002686_pt1 | contig 20097 bp, 13 predicted proteins | sample AraplaMF_Col_mMF_FD_76859 | JGI IMG/M metagenome (GOLD analysis project Ga0102590, IMG submission 76859) | Arabidopsis root microbial communities from the University of North Carolina, USA - plate scrape MF_Col_mMF | ecosystem: Host-associated > Plants > Roots > Endosphere | place: USA...
CCTCGGCCTGCCCCGGCGAACGCATCCGGCCCTGCTCGATCAGGGCGGCCACCTTGTCCCGGTTGACCTTGGACCACTTGCTGCGCGGCTTGCGCGGGGTGAACCGCTGGAGCCACCACTGGTCGTCGAACTTGGCCTTCTGGCCGTCGATCCAGCCGTAGCAGAGTGCCACGTCGAGCGCCTGGGCGTAGTCCAGCGCGACGATTCCGGGGCCCTTCTTGCGAAGCTTGAGCCAGACGCCCGACGAGCCGGCGTGGTTCTCACCGAGCCATGCCTCGAACGCTTCGGCGGATTCGAATACGACGATCTCCAAGTCCTGAGTCACCCCAGCAGCGAACCACACCCGGCCGATTGTCATGACGCATTCGGGCACGGCCCCGGATGCAGGATGCCCGTGGAGTGCGTGATCATCTCTGTTCTCGACGGGTAACGATCATGCAGGAGCCACGGACCTGCTCAACGACACGCCATTGCTGCTCGACCTCGACGGGGGTCCGTCGCGCGAGTTGAGCGGCCGGCCGACGGAAGCGCCGAGCTCACCCGGTCACGGCCGACGAGAGGGCCAGAGCCTGCCCGGCCTGTTGGGTTTTTGCCAGCAGGGTGAAGGGCTCGGCGGTGACCAGGCCGCGCGATCTCGTCTACGGCGAGAGCGGAATGGAGTTCCGTCGGCACAGGCGCCGCTGGTGGGGCCGCGAGACCGACTGTCCGCGGCCGTCCTTCACCGAGCAGCACCCGCAGATCCCGGCCGGTGCCGGACTGACCGCCCGGCTACGGGGTGCGGCCGGGCGCCACATGCGGGATGCCGGCTCCACGGTCATCCAGGCCGCGCGGGATCTGCATCTGTCCTGGCCGACCGTGCTGGATGCCTTCCGCACGCAGGTCCGCGACGTCACCGAGGCACCTCTGCCGCAGGTCGCAGTCCTGGGCATCGACGAGACCGGCCGCGGACGGCCCCGCTGGGAACAGAATGCGGATATCGGTAAGTGGCGCCCGACCCGGGACCGGTGGCAGACCGAGCTTCGTCGACGCCCTCGGCCACGGCGGGCTGCTCGGGCAGGTCGAGGGCCGCACCACCGCCGAGACCCGCGGCCGATGCGGACGGGCGAGCGACCCGGAGCCGATTCACTCGAGCCAGCCGCGGCGGGCCGCCTGGGCCGCCGCCTGGAAGCGGGTGTCGGCGCCCAGTTCGGCCATCAGGCGATGGATACGGCGCTGGGTGGTGCGCTGACTCCAGCCCAGGGTTCGCGCGATCGCCGCGTCCGCACAACCGGAGGACAGCAGCCTCAGCAAGGCGAGAGTTTCGGCATCGGGGCTGCCCGGTCGTTCGACCGGGGCTCTGGTGTCCCGAAGCGGCGTCGCCCGTTCCCACTCGACCTCGAACAGCGCCTCCAGAGCCACGAGCATCGGTGAAGGCTGGATGAGATAGGCGGCGGAATGGCCGCCGGGCGCGAGGCTGAAGGGGATGATCGCGGACCTGTCGTCCGAGATCACCAGTTTCAGCGGCAACTCCGGCAGCACCCGGGCCTGTTCACCGGCGCGTATGCTCGGCAGGATGTCCTCCTGGAGCCGACCCGGCCAGTCCACGGCGGCCCGATCGTAGATCACCCGGTGGACGACACCCGTGCGTTGCCGCCGGCGCTGGTTGTCCAGGTTGCTCCCCGGCCGGTCGACATAGGGAGGCCGGTCGAAGGCCCGCACCTGGCGCCGGGCACCCTGCGTGAGCCGCTGCACGGCCGCGCTGATGTCCTCGTGGCTGGTGAGCAGTTCCACGGCGATGTTCGGATCACTGATCCGGTGGGCCTCGCGGTGCTTCTCGGCAAGCTGCTGCACCAGGGAGCGGGCCGAGTCGAGTCGGCGCTCACGTTCCTGGATCAGCTCGCTGACCGCCACATCGGGAGCCGCCGCGGTGAAGTGCGGCGGACGGCCCGCGGATCTGGTGGCAAGGCCGTCCTTGACCAGAACGGACAGCAACCTGCCCACCGCGCGCACGCTCATCCCACACGCTCCGGCGACCTGCGAGGCGGTGCTCCGGGGCAGCCCGACCAGGGCGGTGTAGACGAGTTGTGTTTCGTCGCTGAGTCCGACGACGTCAAATTCCATTTCCACTCCGGTCGTTCCTGGCAGCCAGTCGCCACCTGGCGGAAGTTGGCCACAGCAGCGTCCTTGCGCCCGGTCCGCTTCCATTGACATCTTCCCTGGAGAAAAGGGGCGTTGTCCTGCGGTGTTGCGCGGGCCCACGTCCCTGTCGTGCGTCAGCACACCGAACAACAGCGGAAGGTGCCCCTATGCCCCAAGCCCGACCATCGGCCCTACGGCTGCTGCGCGCCTGCGCAGTCCTCGCCCTCACCGTCGCCGGGACCGCCGTGGCACTGCCCGCATCCGCCGCTCCTCCGACCACCCCCGCTCCCCCGGTCCGCACACCCGCCACGCAGGCGTCACCGAGACCCGACGAGCAGCGGCACGGTGTCGTTCCCGGCCAGACCCTGGTGACGCTGGACCAGCAGACCTCGGTCACCGGAACGCCCCTGCCCGGCACTCGCCTCGCCGCCCGCACCCCGCTGACGAACAGCGCGGCCCTCAACGCCAAGTTCCGGGCCGTCGGCGCCACATCACTGCACCCGCTCGTGCGGAAGGACGACGCCGGGCAGTCCCGGACCTACGTCCTCTCCACCGGCCGGCGCGACTCCGATGCCGTCGCCCGTTCCCTGCGCGGCACTCGAGGAGTCGTCGACGCCGAGCCCAACCGCTACGTCAACACCATGAACACCGGAGCCCGGTCGCTGCCGTCCACGGCGGTCCGGTCCTTCCCCGCGGTGCACACCAGCGGTTCCGCCAGGACCGGCGGGACACCATCGACGTCGCCCTCGGACGCCGTTCCGGCCAACGACACCCTCAGCACCTCCGCGCAGGCGTTCCTCAACTCCGGCGGTGTGAACGCGATCGGCGCCTTCTCCCTGCTCCAGGGTCGGTACGGCCAGCAGCCCGGAACCGGCGAGACCATCACGAACGTGTCGATCGGCGACCTCACCGACCAGTCGATGGCCGACGACGGCGACTCGTACGTGCGGTCCAACGGCCCGACCACCGTCCTGAAGGACGGACAGCGTTATCTCGACCTGCCGTCGATGCCGCTCATCCCGACGTATGTGGCCAAGGACTCCGGCGGTCTGGACGGGGCCGCGTCGACCGAACAGCAGGACCCCTCCCTCGACGAAGTCATGCTCGACTTCGGCGTCATGGCCCCGCTCGCCCATGACCGGCAGCGTCCCGAGGCGACCGGCAGTGGCTACACCGACCTTCTGGGCATCGCCCCCGGCGCGAACTACCGACTGGTCGTCCCGCAGCAGCCGACCACCGACCGGATCGCGGGCGCCCTTCTGGCCGCCGCCCACCAGTCACCCAAGCCCGACGTGATCACGGCCAGCCTCGGCTTCGGCACCGACGCCGAGGGCTTCCCCGGCCGCTATCTCGAGGACGACCCGGTCATCCGTTCCGTCGTCACGTCCATCGTCCATGACGACGGTGTCGTGGTGTCCATCTCCTCCAACGACGGCACGCGCCTCTACACGCCCGCCGCCGTCGGCCCCGACGGCGGCAGCACGCCCACCGACCTCGCCCCCGACAGCCGCTCCGCGACCACCATCGCCGACGACGCGGAGTCCACGACTCCTTCGAGGGTCCCGGACAGCGGGGCGATAGCCGCGGGCGGCACCACTCTGGACGACACCCTGGCCGCAGGACCACGGGGCGACGCGACCACGGCCGAGACTCGGCTCAGCGGCTTCGGCACCTTCTCCTCGGGCTTCGGCAGCCGCGTCGACCTCTCGGCGCCCAGCGACAACATCCTGGCCTTCTCCCACCAGGCCCAGGGCGGGGCGCAGGACGTCGCCGTGTCCCTCAACGGCGGCACGTCCGCCTCGGCCCCCGAGATCGCCGCCGCAGCGGCGGTCGTACTCCAGGCCGGACGGCTCGGCGGCCACCGTCTGACTCCCGCGCAGGTACGGGACATCCTCGAGAAGACCGGTCGCGCGGTCTCCACCCCGCCGCAGATCGATCGTGCGCTGCACGTGGGCCCGCAGATCGACGTGACGGCGGCGACCGAGAAGGCGCTGGGCCGCAGCTCCGGGTCCCCGTCACTGGTGCGCCTGTCCGTCGCGCACCGCGTCACCATCGGCGACCTCGGCGGCGCCTTCATGGAGACCAGCGACCCGGGCCGCATCGACCTCGGGGACCGATCCTCCGGCGGCAACGGTGAAGGCCTGGTCGGTCCGGTGACCTTCGCCGGCGACACCACCGGGGTGACCGGCCGCGCCCAGTACACCCTCACTGTCGGCAAGACCGTCTTCCGTTCCTCCGACAGCCCCGCGATACGCGTGACACCGGCCCAGCTCCTGACCGCCGCCGGTCTGCCCCTGACCTCCACGACGGACCGGCAGATCACCGTGACCTACCGCGTCCTGGTCGACGGACGCACACGCGTGAGCACCACCCGTACCCTCGCCGTCGGCCCCAGCGACGGCACCTACGCGGAGGCCACCGCCCCCGACGCTCCGCCGACGGTCGGAGCCGGGCATCCGGTCACCGTCTCGTACGACCTCACCGGTGTCGCGTCGACCTCCGACCCGCAGCTCGTGGTGTCCACGGTCGGTCACTGGAACCCGAGCCTCGCTCCCCTGTTCACCGCCGGCTGGCATCAGGCGCTGACCGCGTCCAAGGGAACGGTGACGATTCCCGCTGAGGCGTTCGCGAACGGCGGCGGCCTCTACGGCATCGGCATCGCCCAGCGGGGCTTCGGCGGCAACCCGCTGTCCGTCGCCTACGGGGAGTTCGCCCCGATCCGGGTGGACGGCGGCACGGCGGCGAACCGTCCGGCCGCCCCGGTCCTGACCGGGGCCAACGGCATCGCCGGCCACACCACCGAAGTATCCCGCGACGCCTCCCTGTTCACGCTCCGCTACGACGTGCGGGACGTCCCGGGTGCGCGGGCCGCCGAGGTGGAGTTCTCCGCGCCGGCCCCCACCCAGCACGGCACGCTCAACACCTTCACCAACGCCAACGGCACCCGGCTCGACCACGACGGCGTGAACAGCCCGTCGGTACTGCACCGCACGCTGCAGGCCGCCTCGGGTTCGGTGCGACTGGACGCCGCGGCACTGGGCCTCGGCAGCTCGGACAGCTACAACGTCCGGGTGCTCGCCCTCGGCCGCAACGGCCAGGTCGTGGGTCAGGCGTCCCCGTTGTCGACGCTGGCCTTCGACGACGGGCAGGCGCCCGGCGGTGCGTCGGTGGAGAGCTTCGCCGCGGCCGGTCCCCACTCCGTCGCGGCGCTGGCCACGGCTTCGGGCGGCTCGGAGGTCCGCCACTACTCGACGGCGACCGGACGCTACGGCGACGTCATCACCTCCGACCCGGGCTCCGGCTCGTCCTACGAGGTCGTGGGAGCCACCGCGAACCGTGTTCTGCTGGCCCACAAGGCGGCAGCCGACGGCGATGTCCGGGTCGAGACCTGGAACACCACGACGGACTCCCTCGCCGGCGTCACCGTGCTGCCCGCCGACAAGTACAGCTACGTCACCGGCCGGATCGACGGCGTTCACAACAGGGGCGCCATGCTCCTGCACGGGACCGACAAGGCCGACCTGGTCCTGCCCGTGGACCTCGGCGCGGGCACCACGGGCGATCCGATCCAGGCAGACCCGACCGACGTGCCGGCCGGAACCTACAGTCTGCTCACCCTCGACTCCTCGACCGGTGCCGTCTTCCTGGCCAAGGCCGCCGGGGCCTTCAACTGCCTCGGCGGAGTGACGCCGGCCAAGGTCGACCTGGTCACGCGGACGGTGACCGGTCTCGGCAGCACCTCCGGATGCAGTCACGGCATCGCCTCCGACGGAGCCGGATCGCTGTTCAACCTCTCGGCCACCGTGCCCAGCGTCAACATCGTTCCCACGAGTGTGCTCGGACCGATCGACGAGACCAGCGGTGAGTCGGCCGATGTCATGAGCGTGCGCCTGGGCAAGGCCTCGGCCCTCGCGGTGGACGGCACCCATCGGATCGCCGTGGTGTCCTACGCGACGCCGGAGGGCAAGGCCTACTTCGGCGCCGGAATGTGGGTGCCGGACAACAACGCCACCAGTCAGCTGGTCGTCATGGATCTCACGACGGGAACGGTGATCCGCACGCTGACCGGCTTCGCCATCGGCACCCACGGAGGGGCCGAGAACGCGCTCCAGCTCGATCCCGGCACCCGGACCGGGTGGACGTACGGCCCGAACGATCAGCAGATCCAGCAGTTCAGTTACTGACGGAGCGACCCGTCCTCTGTCCCGGGGGCCCGTACTCACCACGGGCCCCCGGGGCACGCCCCGCAGCCGGCCGCCCGGACAGGCCGACTCGGCCTCCACGGAAACCCAGGTGCTCCGAACGCACTGTCCGGGTAGGTTCGCAGAGTGCCCGAGCTGAAGCTGCTGCACGCCGACCACGGTCCGGCGGTCCTCGCCTTCGAGCTGGCGAACCGCGCCTACTTCGCCGCCGCCGTCTCTGATCGGGGCGACGCGTTCTTCGATCGATTCCGGGAGCGGCTCAGCGCCATGCTGGCCCAGCAGGACGCCGGCATCAACGCGTTCTACGTACTGATCGCCGAGGACGGCTCGATTCTGGGCCGGTTCAATCTGTACGACGTCGAGGACGGCACCGCCGAACTCGGCTACCGCGTCGCCCAGCACATCGCGGGCCGCGGCGTGGCCACCGCGACCGTCCGGGAGCTGTGCCGACTCGCGGTGGCGCGGCACGGACTGCGCACGCTGCGGGCGGCCGCCGCACACGACAATGACGCCTCCCGGAAAGTGCTGGCCAAGGCCGGGTTCGTCCCGGTCGGCCCGGCGGGCCCTGACGACCTCGGCGGGAAGACGGGCACCTGGTACCGACTCGACCTCGTGCCGCAGCCGTAGTACGCGATCCTGCAGCCTGCCGAAGGCTCTCCGTGAACCGGTGGCATCGGCCTCAAGTCGCGCCCGGTCCGGGCCGATCACCGCCCGAGCGGCGCGGAATCCATGTCCTGCGGGATGCAGGCGCCCCTCGATCAGTGTGCGGTGCTCCCCGAGGTGCCGTAGTGCACGAGTGTGGTCGGCACGACGGTCCGCCGGGTGGCGGAGCGCACGGAGCCGTCCCGGATACGGGTGGCGAGCAGTCGGCCCGCCTCACGGCCGAGTTCGTCGCTGTCGTAGGCGACGATGGTCAGCGGCAGCCCCAGCGCGTCGGCGAGTTCGAAGTCGTCGAAGCCGGCCAGCGCGGTGGTCGTGCCCGCTCGGCGGATGGCGCGGAAGGCGCCGATGGTGTTGCGGTTGTTGGAGCAGAACAGCGCCGTGGGGGGCTCCGGGAGGTCGAGCAACTCGCTTGCGGCACGGGCGGCTTCGCCGGTCTGCTGCTGGCCCTGCCGAATGTAGGCGGGCTCGGCGCCGATACCCGCGTCGGCCAGTGCGTCGGCGTAGCCCCGCAGACGCTCGATGCTCGTGTAGACGGTCGGCGGCGAGCCCAGGAAGCCGATCCTGCGGTGCCCGGCGGCGAGCAGCCGCTCGGTGGCGGAGCGTGCCCCGCCGTAGTCGTCGACCAGCACGCAGTCGGCGGCGAAATCGCTCGGCGGGCGGCTCGCGAGCACCACCGGCACACCCTCGGCCGCGGCGGCGGCCAGATGGCGCTGGTCGGCGTCGGCGGGCACGGCGATGATGCCGTCGACCCGGCGGGCCACCAGGTCCTGGACGAGGCTCCGCTCGCTGTCCAGGTCCTGTCCGGTGTTGCCGATGACGGACTTGAGACCGTGCTGGGCGAGCACGGAATCGACGCCCAGGGCCAGGCGGGAGTAGAAGGGGTTGGCGAGGTTGGTGACGACGAGCCCGACGAGTCCTGTTCCGCTGCCCAGTCGCAGGCTGCGGGCCATCTCGTTGCGCCGGTAGCCGAGTTCCGCGATGACCGTGCGCACCCGGGCCGCGGTGGCCGGCGCCACCTTGGGGTCGTCGCGCAGGACGCGCGAGACGGTCATGGCGCTGACCTCCGCACGCTCGGCGACGTCCCGCAAGGTCGGCTGCGCGTCCCTCGGTCCGCGTGTGTCCGCCATCACGGCCGTGTCCCCTTCGTCAGTCCCCGTCGGCCGCCGCGCGCGCCGCGCCGATCAGTGCGGCGTCCCCGGCGAGACGGGCGGGCTTCACCGCACGAGTATGCCGTGTGGCGGCCGCGGTTTCGGGGGACACCGGGCCACGAGGGGCGTCGCCGGCGTCGGGCACCCAGCCCCCGGCCTCGAGTCCCGACGTCAGGGCCGGAGCGACGAGATCCCAGGAACGGGCCATGGAACCGCCCACGACGAGTGCCGTGGCGCCGAAGGCCACCAGCCGCGGCCCCAGCACGGCACCCAGCGTCGAGAAGGCGTTGCCCAGGACCCTCAGGGCCCGCCCCTCGCCCGCCCTGGCGCGCTCGGCGATGTCGTGCACGTCGAGGGCCGGATCGCCGTACCGGAGCAGGATCGCGCGGCGTGACACGACGTCTTCGAGTGGCTCGTCGCCCACCTCGGTCAGGTCCATGCGTCCCTCGGGCGGCACGCCGGGCCCGTACTCGCACATATGGCCGTCGGCAAGGAACGCGGAGCCGACACCCGTCCCGAGGGTGATGCCGACGACGCGGCGGTGGCCGCGCGCGGCGCCCGCGGACCACTCGCCCGCCAGGAAGGCGTGCGCGTCGTTGAGGAACACGACGTCGGCGGGATGACGCCGCAGCCCGCCGCGCAGCGCGGCCCCCACGTCCACTCCGTACAGGGCGTCGAACTTCCCGACCCCCGCGAAGAGGGCGATGCCCCCCGCGTAGTCGAACGGGCCCGGCACCGCCACACCCCAGCGGGCCCCCGAGGGCACCACCAGGGTGGCGGCACAGTCGTGCACGGTGCCGAGGATCTCCTCGGCGGAGCCGTGTGCGTCCAGCGGCATACGGGTGCGGTCCAGGACCCGGCCGTCCCGCGGCTCGACGAGGGCCGCGGTGACGTGGGTGCCGCCGATCTCCAGAACGGGTATCAACGCACGAGCGCCTTCACCACCCGGACGGGTCCGCCGTCCGCCGCCCGCAGGGTGTAGTGGCCGACCGCGGCGGGGACGGTGAGCGTCTCCGCACAGGCCAGTTCGTGCGTGTCCCCGGCCGCCGTCCGCACCGTCACACCCGCACCCTCCACCACGTTCAGCACATGGAAGCGCCCTTGCGTGGCATCCTCCGCCTCCGCTCCGGCGTCGAGCACATATCTCCTGACCTCGTAGAACATTTCGTCCAGTGCGCCGATGACCTCCTCGCGCCAGCCCGCACCCTCGCGCAGGGTGCGCGGCTCCTGCACAAGGTCACGGGCGACGGCCGCACCGCGCCGTCCCGTCTCCAGGTTGGCGAAGCCGTGCTCGTACGGCAGCGGCCGGGGGCTGCCGTCCACGCCGGGCCGCAGCCAGTCGTAGAACCGCAGGCTGTACAGGTACGGGGTGGCGCTGATCTCGAGTACGACGTTGCCGGCGCCGCTTGCGTGCGGCGTGCCCGCCGGGATCATGAACAGCCTGCCCTGCTCGGCGGGGAAGGTCAGGACATGGTCCTCCGGATCCATGGGCACCCCCTCGGTGGCGGCCTTGAGCACCTCCTTGCGGAAGACGTCGACGTCGGCGTCCTCGCGCAGGCCGAGGAACACCTTGCTGTCAGGGCCGCCGAGGGTCATGTAGTACGTCTCGTGCTGGGTGTAGGGCCAGCCGAAGCGCTCCCGCATGTACGGCTCCCTGGGGTGGCAGTGCACCGAGAGGTTGCCGCCGCCGACCGTGTCGAGGTAGTCGAAGCGGATCGGGAAGGAGGTGCCGAAACGGGCGTGCACATCGTCGCCGAGGACGTCCTCGGGGTGCAGGACGCACATCAGCTGGAACGGCACCTCCGCCTGGGCCTGCGGCCCGTCACCGACGAGGATGCCCGCCTCGGGGGCGATGAGTTCATAGCCGAGCGCGGTGTTCCGTGCCTCCGGGTCGAAGCCGAGTTCCTGCTGTGCCCAACGGCCGCCCCAGGGGGTGGAGTTGAAGAACGGCCGGGTGCGCACGGGACGGCGGGCCAGGGTGGCGAGGGTGGCCCGCAGACCGTCGCCGTCCAGATAGACCGGACGTTCCGGGTCCTGGACGTCCAGCCAGCCGTCGAGGCGGGGGGCGAGCGCGTCGCGATGGCGGTCGAGCATCGGCCAGTCGACGTAGAACAGGCGGCGGAAGTCGCCCTGTTCGCCGGGCAGCCCGAGGTTGACCCCCCGTCCGCCGGCCACGGCGTCCTCCGCATGGCGCTTGGGGAGGTCGGCGTACCAGAGGACGTCGTGCCGGACGAGGGCGGCGCCCGGCCCGTAGACCACGGCCGATCCCCCTTCCGGTGGCCGCGGCACGTCGCCGAAGAGGTCGTCCAAGGTGTTCTCGGCGAGCTTGCAGTAGTACGGGTCGGCGGCGTCCTCCGGGCGTACGGTGCGCCGCCTGACCTCGGCGGGCGGTGCGTAGTGCTCGCGCACGTCGAGCAGCCGCACCGCCTCGCCCGGCCAGGCGGCCACGAGCCGGTCGGCCAGCAGGTCCCAGTCCACGGACGGCGGCCCGTCAATGGCGACGACCGCTCCGGCGGGGGGCAGTTGGTCCGCGATCGCCTGCCAGCCCGTGGCGAGGACGGTTCGCGGTGCGGGGGTGTATCGGGGGTCGAGCCGGTACACGCAATCTCCTTCGTACTGTCGTGCAGATTCAGTGGCGCTCGAGGAGTACCGCTGCCGTGCCCAGTGCGGGGATGTCCAGCGTCACCTCGCCGTCGTGCAGGGGAAGCCGGCTGGAGGCGGTACCCAGGTAGTTCGATCGGTGCGCGGCAAGGACCGGGAAGCGGGCCCGTACGGGGCAGGCCACCGGCTCCTCGGCGAAGGACTGCAGCCGCAGCAGCACCCGACCGGGTGCGGGTGTCGTGGCGCCGACCAACCTCACCCGGGGGTCACCCAGTTCGGCAAAGGCCAGGGAGGTGGGTGCAGCCTCCGACTCCGGTCCTCTGGCGCGCACGGCGTGCAGGGGTCGGCTCCAGGCGGCGGCCGTGCTCGGGCCGAGACCGGCGTCCGTGCCGCCGCAGGCGATGCTGTAGCGGAAGGTGAACTCGAAGCCCTGCTCGCTGGGGAAGTTCGTGTCCCAGAGGTTGTTGTGGATCCAGGAGAAGACGGTGGCGGGCTCGTCGTGGCCCATGGTCTTCGGGAACGGGGCGTACGGCAGCGCGATGTTGCCGAACTGAACCAGCGGCGCGTCCTGGCTGGCCCACGCGACGGTGAACTCGTCCTCCCGCAGGGTGATCCAGCGGCGCACGGCGCGCATGTGCAAGGCGGAGCCCGGGACGACCGGGAGGCCGGTGCCGGTGGCACCGCCGGACGCCTCCATGCGCACCGTGGGCGTCCCCAAGGCGAACGGGAAGGCGAAGTAGGCGCTTTCCTTGCCGGTGGTGGCGTCCTTGTCGACGCGATTCTCGATGTCGAGACGGGCGACACCGCGCGGCAGTGTGAGAGTGGTGCGCACCCGGTTGGCGCCCGCGGGACGGGTCTCGTATGTGATCGTCTCGGCCGTGGCGGTCGACCGGCGCGCGATCAGGGCGGCCGGCGGTGCCACGGAGCGGTCGCCCAGGTGCTCCAGGCGGTCGGAGCCGGTGGTGCGGCTGGAGTTGTGGTTGAAGCCGCCTGCGGTGGTGTAGCTGTCGTGGATGTAGGCGTTGAAGCCGGTGACGGCGTCGTCACGGACCAGTTCGCGGCCGGTGGCCTTGTCGGTGACGGAGCCGATGCAGGCGCGGGCGAGGTCCACGCGGACGGCGAGGTGCTCGTTCTCCAGGAGCAGCGGTTCGGCCAGCGCGTAGGCCGCGGCGGCGGTCTCGGCCGGGTCCTCCCGCTCGGTGCCGCCTGTGGGGTTCCAGCCGGTGGCGGCCTTGAGGACGGCCTCTTCGGCCGCGTCGCCGATCGCCTCCTCGGCGATCCGGATGTCGAGGCGGACGGAGCCTGCCGGCGGCACGTCGTCCACACGCACCAGCAGGAAGCGGCCGGCGTCCCGGTGGTCGTCGTTGACCTGGGGACGTTCCTCGTGCTGCAGGTGCGCACCGGTACGGGCGTCGTGGACCACGACGGGTTGTTCCAGCGGGACGCTGGACTCGGGCACGAAGATGCGCACGACGTCGGTACGCGCCCAGGAGCAGGTGTTGACGACGTGGTAGGAGGCGGGAACGCCGGCCGGGGAGCCGAGTCGCTGGCCCAGACGCGCGGAGGCGCGGTTCAGCAGTGACTGCCCGTCGTCGTGGGCGCGCAGGGCCTGCCCGTACTTCCAGTGCCACTGCTGTTCGCCGGAGTGCCCACCGTGGTCGCCGTGTGTCCAGGGGTCGCCGGCACCCCAGGTGTGCTCGTCGAACAGGGACACCGCCTCGTAGACGCCGGCCGCGTCGCGGCTGTCGTCCTCGGCCCCGGCGGCGCCGAGGACACCCGCGAAGGTGCCGAGGGTCTGGGCGTCGGTGACGACGGACTGGGCTGTTCGGGCCAGGGACAGCGGGTGGGCGCCCGAGCCGACGCCGTCGACCCACCAGTCGGTCCAGTCGCCCTCGAAGGTGCGGATCTCGTCGCCCAGCCGGGACTCGGCATCGGTGAAGAAGTCCTCGTTGCGCGACAGCCTCAGCTGCGGATAGGCCCAGGTCTCGTTCCAGCGGCGCACGGTGTCGGCGATGATCCGGCGTGGCGGCGCGTTGTCGCCGAACTTGCCCTGCACACGCAGGTGCAGTACGTCCCACGGGTAGGGCTCACGCTTGATCTCCTCCTGGTCCATGGCCCAGCCGAAGATGCCGCCTCGATAGGGGTAGGGGTTGGTGGCGAGGGAGGTCAGATAGGACGGCAGGAGATCGTCGACGCTGCCGTAGTCGGTGTCGAAGCCCAGCAGCGGGCCCTCCATGTAGGCCAGGCCGTGCGGGGTGTCGGTGACCCATACCAACAGGCTGTTGCCGCTGGGTGCGCGCCAGCGGAACAGCCGCGGCAGCTTCTCCCCGCCGACGAGGTGCGGTACCGAGCGGCCTGCCCAGTTGTGCGCCACCGACAGGTACTTGACGCCTGCGTCACTGAGCGCGTCGACCAGGCCGACGACCGATCCGGGCACGTCGGTCTGCATGGCCGAGGTGAAGTCGACGCCGTAGCGCTCCCTCACTTCATGGGCCGTGCGCAGCAGTTCGTGCAGTTCGTCGGTGGAGCAGGTCTCGGTGTGCAGGTTGAAGGGCATGGCGGTGAGCTCGATCCTGCCCTCGCGCACCCGCCGTACGAACTCCTCGACCTGTTCGGCCGGCCGCGCGTCGGCCCACTGCCGGAAGGACCACAGTGATTCGACACACCACCGGAACTGCGACTCGGGTGCCCAGTCGTCGGTGGCCCGGGTCAGCTCGAGGCAGGAGTCGAGGAAGGACAGGTGCTCGGCCAGCACCCTGCCTTGAGGGTCGGTGTAGCCGATGTCCAGGTGCGAGTGGTGGACGAGGTGGACGGTCCAGTGGCGTTGGGGGGTGAGAGTGACGTCGATTCCGCTGTCCGGGTCGCCTCCGTGCAGGCCCACCGTGACCCGCTGCGCGGTGTCGACGGCGGGCAGCAGCAGGCGGACCGAGCCGTTGGGCCCGGCGATGCGTTCGGCGGGGAGTGCGCTGCCGGACTCGGTGCGCACCGTGAGCTCGTCCGGGAGTCGGGATCCGTTCACCGCTTCCACCCGCAGCGACTGCAGCAGGCCACCGTTCTCGGCGTGGCGCAGCAGTGGTTCGACGGTGAGACGCAGGGCGCTGCCGCCCAGACTGCCTTCGGCGCTCACGACCGAGCCGCGAAGGCTGTCGCGTATCCGGTCGTTGTCCCAGTCGGTCGTACGGACGAGTGCCCGTGTGGTCATGCGGATCTCTCCAGATCGTGCTGAGGGACGGGGCTAACGTGCGGTCGCGGTGATGCCGCGCAGGAACAGGCCGCGGAACACCAGGAAGACGACCAGGGTGGGCAGGGAGACGATGAGCGCGCCGGCCAGGATGACGGGCGGTCCCGAGGATGCGTAGGCGTTGTTGAGGGTCGTCAGAGCGGCCATCACCGGCTGGATGTCGGGGCTGCGGCTGAGCGTGATGCCGAACAGCAGGTCGTTCCAGACGGCGGTGAACTGGAAGATGAACGCGGCCGCCAGGCTGGAACCCATCAACGGCACATGAATGCGCCAGAAGATGCGGCGGAAGGAGGCCCCGTCGAGCATGGCCGCCTCCGTCACCTCGGGCGGCATCGTGGTCATCTGATTGCGGATCAGGAAAAACGCGAACGGGACCGCCCACGCCACGTACACGAGCATGAGGCCGAGCCTGGTGTCGTACAGATTGCCGTCCGCGTACATCCCGAACAGCGGGGCGAGGAACATCTGCAGCGGGAAGAGCGTCCCCGAGTAGATGAGCCAGAACCAGAACACGGGCTTCGGTATGGGCAGCACCACCACGGCGAAGGCGGCCATGGCCGCCACGACCACGGCGGCCGCGCCGCACACCACGGCGTACACCAACGAGCTGAGGAAGCTGTCACCGATGCCCGCGTCGCTCCACGCGGTCGAGAGGTTCTCCCACACCGCGAAGCCCCGCGGGGCCCAGTCGGGCCGGCCCGTGTAGGCGGTGACGGGTGTGAGCGCGTTCACCACCAGCAGGTACAGCGGAATGAGCCAGAGCACCACGCAGCCCGCGACGAAGAGGTTTCGGAAGATCCGTCCCATGGGTCGTCACTCCTTTCGAACGCCTGGGGTCAGTTCTTCGCAGCGGACATGTCGGGCATCTGCCGGCGCAGGTACATCCATGAGGAGGCGACGACGATGACGGACAGGACGAGTGCGATGGCGGATCCGTAGCCGACGTGGAAGAGCCGGAAGGCCTCGCGGTACATGGTCAGCGCCAGCGTCTCGGAGGAGCGTGCGGGCCCGCCCTGGGTGAGCACCCAGATCAGGTCGAAGGCCTTGAGGCTGTTGACGATGGCCATCCCGACCACCACCACCGTCACGGATCGCAGTTGCGGCAGGGTGATGTGCCGGAACATCCGCCAGCCGGTCGCCCCGTCGAGTTCGGCCGCCTCGACCGTCTCGCGCGGTATGGCGCGCAGTCCGATGGCGAACAGGACGACGTTGAGACCGGTGGCCTGCCAGGTGCTGGCGACGATCATCGCGATCGTGTTCTGCGGCCACTCCAGCAGCCAGGCGCGCGAGAGTGAGTCCAGGCCGATGCCGTGCAGCACCTCATTGAGCGAACCCTCCGAGGTGAGGATAAACTTCCACAGTACGGCGGTCGCGGCGCCCGAGATCGCGTACGGCAGCACAATGAGCAGTTGCGCGAGCCGTCCCAAGCGCATCCGGTGCGTCGCCACGGCGATGGCGAGACCGATGGCAACGGGCAGCAGCAGCGTGCCCGCCACCCACACGACGGTGTTGAGGAGCGACCGGCCGAAGATCGGGTCGTCGGCGAGCCGCGCGTAGTTGTCGAGGCCGGTGTAGTGGCTGGTGAAGCCGTTGTCCTCGAAGAAGCTGCCGTAGACGCTGCGGAAGAACGGGTAGACGAGCAGTATTCCGACGAAGAGCAGTGCGGGCAGCGCCCATGGGATGCCGACCAGCGGGTGGCCAAGCCGGTGCCCGGCCCGTATGCCGTCCGCGGCCTGATGAGGGGTGCGGGTGGGGATCCGCCGGCGTATCCGCAGTGGCTTGCCCGCGGCGCCGGGTCCGTCTGTCGCAGCGGGGGTTGCCGTGCTCATGGCGTCCGTCATGACTTCTCCGCCTCCCTCCACACCCTCCACGCGTCGTCGGCCCGGCCCTGCATCGTCCGCAGCACCGAGCGGTACGACGACGGATCGAGCAGAAAGGCCGCCAGATCGTCGACGGTGGCCTCGACCAGTTCCGGCGGTCCCAACTCCCAGAAGCGGTTGAGCATCCGCACCTTCTTCTCCCGCACGGTCGCGGTGATGCCCGCGATCATGACGTTGGACGGTGCGACGCCGGGGTTGGGGCACCCGTCCTGCAGGGTGTGCGAGAAGGCCTGCATGACCTTCGGGTGCATCCAGGCGCCGGCGGCGCGATGGGCCTCGTCGCGATCGGGGCCCTTGACGGTGCAGACGAGGGCGCTGGATTCGAAGATCATGCTGGGCCGCGCCCGGGTGTTCTGCATCGGCAGCACGAAGGCGTCCAGGCTCTTGCCCGGCTTGCCGCCCGCACCGACGAGGGTGGAGCCGAGCCAGGTGCCGCAGGGTAGCATGCCGACCTTGCCGTGTACGACGGCCGCGGCGGCCATCGTGTGGTCCATGTCCATCGAGGTGAACCAGTCCTTGTCGAAGAAGGACGCGATGGTGCGCATGGCCTGTTCTGCGGGCGGGTCGGTGTAGCGCGCCCGCCCGTTCATGAGGTCTTCGTAGAACTGCGGGTCCTGGCGGCTGAGGATCTCCTGGAACCAGATGAACGAGGGCCAGCGCCCGGCCGCGGTCCCGTGCAGCGGGGTGATGCCGGCGCTCTTCAGACGGGCCGCGGCGGTGAGGAAGTCGTCCCAGGTCTCCGGTTTTCTCAGGCCGTTGGCCCGGAAGACCTCGGGGTTGTAGTAGAAGACCCAGTAAGCCAGGTTCATGGGCAGGGCGTAGACCCGGCCCTTGTATGTGAAGGCGGAGCGCAGCGAGGTGTCGACCCAGCCCTTGCCGGCGGCGCTCTCCCAGTGTCCGGTCATGTCCACGATGCCGCCGGTGCGGGCCAGGTCCTGGAGACGGTAGCCGGACCAGTACTTGAGCATGTCGGGCGTCTTGTCGGTGCGCAGTGAGGACTTGACGACCTGCTCGAACGACTCCAGCGACGGGATGACTTCGGGCACGATCTCGATGCCGTCGACCGAGTGCATCGCCTTGCCCGCGGCCTTCAGGGGTTCGGCCCAGGCCGGATTGTCCCCGTGTACGGCGACCTTGCCGGGGGGCTCCGCGGCGGCGCTTCCGCAGGCGGTGACCAGAGTGCCGGTGGCAGTGGCGAAGGCACCGGCCGTGACCGTTCGAAGGACGGTGCGGCGGGTGGGACCGGTAGTGCTCGGGGCGAACTGGGTTGTGTTCATGGGCGGGTGACGGCCTGGCATGGGGCGGCTCCCTCAGGCATGTTCCATGGCGGTGTTATCGTTAACATGCGTTGCGGGGAGCTTGGACGCCAGGGGTGGTGGATGTCAATGGCCCCGACAGCCGGAGTTTTGGAGCCGAACCACGAACCGGCGGTGCGGCAGGGGTTCGACCTCACATGGATCTGCGGCAGACCGGCACTTACGACGCCGATCCGACTCACGGATCCGGCGGTAGTCGGCTCCCCGACGGTCGAGTTGAGGCATCGGACATCTCGATCAGCCACCCAAGAACGAATACTGGGGCCCCCCGGACGTCGGCCTCCTGCTTCGTCCTGGTCGACGCGAAGGGCAGACAGCTCTGCCCGCGCCCGGACCCAAGCAATCGGTGTGAAGACCTCGTCATGGACACCTCTGCCCTGGCACGCAGGGGGGAAGTTTGGTGTCGATCGTTGAATCGGGATCGAGCAAGCCCATCATGGTCGTGGAAACCATGACACACATGGCAGAAGCGAATCGTTCTGCGTGCTCAGCAAATTCCGATGCACACAGGCCCACGAGCGGAGCATTGATGCCCGACATCACGCAATCCCGCGAGGAATGGATCGCCGGCGGCAGCCGCCGGCGCCTGCCGGGGTTTCCACATGTCGTGTTCGTGAGGCACGACGGGCCGTCGACCGGCGTCCCCGTGACCCTGCTGCACGGATTCCCCACTTCCTCGCACGACTGGGCAGCCGTCGTCCCGCAACTCGTGGGCGCGGGTTTTCGGGTGACAACGGCGGACTTCGTCGGATTCGGCGAAAGCGACAAGCCCTACCCTCACGCCTATTCGATTCTCGAGCAGGCGGACCTCGTCGAGGCGGTCTGGGAAGTCGACGGACACGACACCAGCGCAGTGGTGGCCCACGACTACGCAGTCTCCGTCGCTCAGGAACTTCTGGCCCGCACCCCTGACAGGGTGACCTGCATGACGTGGCTCAACGGAGGCATCTGGCCGGACCTGCATCACCCGATCCCTGAGCAGAAACTCCTCGCCGGACCTGCCGGAGCGGAACTGGCAGAGCAGATGGACGAGGAGAAGTTCATCTCCTTCATCGATCGCCTCATCGGTGAACGCCCCCTGCCAGGTGCAATGCTGCACGACATGTGGCTCGGCGCACGGGCACGTGACGGATTGAGGGTTCTCCCCGCGCTCCTTCACTACATGGAGGAACGCAGGCAGAGCGCCGCTCGCTGGACGGGCGCAGTACATGATTACGAGGGTCCACAACAGTTCATCTGGGGACCCGAGGATCCCATCAGCGGGGCCCATGTGATTCCACGGATCCGCGAGGCCGTCCCCGAGGCGAGACTTACCGTCCTCGACCGGGAACCGGCCGTCGGGCACTTTCCCCAGGTCGAATCACCCGAACGCGTCGGCCCCCTGCTCACCGGCTGGATCAGGGAGAATTCCTGAACCGTACGAGCCGGATCGCCGAACCGGCCCCGTCTTCGATTTCACGGCGAGCACAAGAGAGCACACTGCACGCGGTGAACTTCGGGCAACACGGCAGCACTTGCCGCAGCTTCTCCGCAACTGCCTGCGCAGTCGAGGATTCGCCCTGACCGCTCCTTGGTCGGTGCCGGCTCAGCTTGGACTTCAACTTTGAGGGTGAGCTTCGACTTCAGCTCCACAGGTTCGGTCCGGCAGCAACGGTTCGAGCCGCGCCCATCACCCGTCAGTCAACGGAACACATCGATCAACGAGCAGATGACCCGCCGGAATCGTTCCGGCGCGGTTGAATGTCAGGCCGGTTCGAAGCCGTTCCGGATGACACCGTATTCCGTAGGCGTCTCCCAGCACGTGTAACGGCGGCCAAGAAGATCGGGCAGGTCAATCCCCAGTTGCTTCGCCAGGAGGTCGGCACCGGTCTTGGACGTCCGAGAGGGGTCATCGGCAACTTGGCAGTGAGCGATGGCGCCGCGCAGTGCGACAACTACGTACTCCACGCGCCTGCCCGCGCTCATCCCCGATTCCTCGTGGTTCTGCTCATGCTCGGCACCCATGACCTGCCCACAGAGCCCACAGCGCAAGTCGTCCTTCGCGGCATCCATGGCAGAATCGTACGGCTTCCTCGAACACGCTTTGCGAGCAGCTGCCTTCGCCCCAAAACACCCAGGCATCGGCTCGCCGGGGTCCCATTGCATCACCATCCGAAAGAAACGCCCCAGGTGCGCTGTTCGGACAGGTCGGTGACGCGGACGGCCTTCACCCCGGTCAACGTGCGTTCTCGGAACCCAAGGGAGCCGAACGCCGGCCTATATGCCGGTCACGAACCACTGCTTCGCCGAGCCGCGTAGATACAGGTGTCGCCCCCGACCAACAGGGCGCGCGTACTGCTTGAGCGGTGCGCCGTCGGGACGGGTGAGCTGCGCTTCTTCGACGGGTATGACTTTGTTCCCATCCATTCGGCAGCGGTGGAACCGGTCGCTCTGCCGGTTCCCGCCGAGCATCACGATCTCCTCCCCGTGCACGGCCATTCCCCGGGGAGCGACCACAGACGACGTACGGACGCGGATCTGCCCGTTCGTACGGACCTCCAGCAGAGGAAAGGCGGGTAGTAGCAGGCCCAGGCCACCCCGTCGTCGACGTTCAGGGCATAGACCGTATCGATGTATTCGATGCCGTCGGGAGCCGAGCAGCGCCATTCCTGACGGCCCCCGCTGTCCCAACGCACCAGGCCCGCGGCGCTGATGGGGTCGGCGTAGACACCTTCGTCGAAGTAGGCGCTCCAGACATGATGCCGCCGGTCCGCCATCGCGAACTCGATGGCATCCCCCATCTGGAAGGCGTGTCGGCGTCGACCGTCTCTGCCGTGGATCCGGGCGGTGTGCTCGCCGGGCTCCGCGCCGATGTGGGCGGTGGCCTCGGCCTCGATGAGTTCCTGCAGGATCCGCTGGGCCAGGACCCTGATTAACTCGATCCCGTCC
>Ga0102590_1002688_pt1 | contig 20079 bp, 21 predicted proteins | sample AraplaMF_Col_mMF_FD_76859 | JGI IMG/M metagenome (GOLD analysis project Ga0102590, IMG submission 76859) | Arabidopsis root microbial communities from the University of North Carolina, USA - plate scrape MF_Col_mMF | ecosystem: Host-associated > Plants > Roots > Endosphere | place: USA...
CGACGGCACGGTGCTCGACGTCGCGGCGCTGCCGACCGTCGGCGCGGAGTGGCTCGTGCCGCGCCTGCCGGACTTCTACGCGCGCCACCCCGGCGTCACCGTCAACGTCAGCGCGCGCAACACGCGCTTCTTTTTCAGCGAGACCGCGCTCGACGGCGCGCTCTATTTCGGCCAGCCGGACTGGCCCGGCACGCAAGCCGATTTCCTGTTCGACGAAATCCTGCTGCCGGTCGGATCGCCGACGCTGATCGGCCGGCGCGGCAAACTGCGGCCGGAAGAGGTCGCCGGATTGCGGCTGCTTCATCTCGGCACCAGGCCCGACGCTTGGCGCCGCTGGTTCGACGCGGCGAATTTCGCCGGCACCAACGTCATTCGCGGACCGCGTTTCGACATTCAGTCGATGCTGATCAGCGCCGCCTGCTGCGGTCTCGGCGTTGCGTTGCTGCCGGAATTCCTGATCGCAGGCGAGCTGCGCTCGGGTCAGTTGAAGCTGTTGTCAAGCCTCGCCCTGAAAAGCACCGGATCGTATTATTTCGCGAGCCCCGAGGAGAAGGCCGACAATCCCTTGCTCTCCACGTTCCGGACCTGGCTGCTGTCGCAGGCGTCCGCGCCGGTTGGTCGAACCAAGTCGAAAAGATCGTAGCCTTTGGAAATGAGCCGTGACCGCAGCTCTTTCTTACCCTCCCCTGGAGGGGGAGGGTAATCGCATATGAAAAAACGATCGCCACGAGGTCACCTCTCCCCGCGCGCGGGGAGAGGTCGGATTGCGCAGCAATCCGGGTGAGGGGGCGCCAGCGACAGCAACGCGGCTTCTCCGCACTGCAACGAACCGCAGCACCAAGCGCGAGTCGGTCTGACATCAGCAACTCCGCCCATGCGGAAGCGCCCCCTCACCCGGCGCTACGCTCCGACCTCTCCCCGCAAGCGGGGCGAGGTTAATCACACTCGGTTCATATGCGATTGCCCTGCCTCCAAGCGGGATCGCCGCCGTGTATTGCGCACGTGGAGACATGCGGGGGTGACGGACCGCTTCGCCCATCCAGGCTGCCTGCTGCAAGCTGTGGGGCTATTATATCGCCGGCTCTGTCAATGCCGTGCGTCCATCAGCACGCGCCCAAATGGCCGGTCTTCGATGAGATGACGGACGGCTTCAGGAGCCTCGGACAGCGGGAAGACCCTGTCGACCGTGGGCTGCAGCGCGCCGTCCGTGAGGAAGTCCAGGAGAGTGGCGTCTGCCGCGGCAACCGTTTGTGGGGCGAAGAGCCTGAAGGTGAAGCCGCGGATCGTCGCCGCCTTCCATATGATGTCGGTTACGTTGACCTTGGCCTCGCGTCCCCCGGCATAGCCGGCAATGACCGCCGTGCCGCCGAAGGCCAGGGACGCGAGCGCTTCGCCCGTCAGCTTGCCGCTCACGCCATCGACGATGACATCGACACCCTTGCCTTCGGTGATCCGCAGCACGCCGGCCTTGAGGCTCTCCCTGGAGAGATCGATGACGTGCTCATATCCGGCAGCGCGGGCACGTTCGGCCTTCTGCGTGCTGCTGGCGGTGGAGATCGCCAGTGACGCGCCAAGTCGGCGGGCGACCTGCACGGTTTCCATTCCGACCGCACCGCCGATGGCGGGCGCCAGCACCGTCTGTCCTGGCTTGAATTTCGCGAACTCCGTCAGCGCCAGATAGCCGGTCAGATATCCCGCACCCGCCAGATAGGCAGCGGCGTGATCGTCGTCGATGGCATCGGGAATGTGCGAGAGGCTCGTGGCCGGTGCGGCAACGAATTCGCGCCAGGTGCCGTCGGCGAAGATTCCGAAGCCCGGCCCCCTGACAAACACGCGATTGCCGACGGTGAAGGCATCGCTGTTGCTTGCGACCACCGTGCCCGCACCCGTCTGACCGCCGATGCGAGGCAGGTTTTCAGGGGTCGCTCCATGATAGTTGCCCGAGCGAAACGTATTGTCGAGCGGGTTGATGCCGACCGTTCGCATCGCGACGAGGACTTCGCCGTCCTTGAGCGAAGGATCAGGAAGGTCGACAAGCCGGTTCTCGCTGAAACCGCCATAGGACCGGTATTGAATCGCTTTCATCGTCTTGCTCCTTTCCAGATTGCGTCGCCGCAGCAGGGCGTGTTGGCAGACGATTTAGATCCTCCCAGAACAGTCAACTAGATGGTAGATTTGGGAATAACCCTCTCACCGTTGGAAGGATGGTCATGGATCGATTGCAGGCGATGACCATCCTGTTGGCTGCGGTAGACCAGGGAAGTCTCTCGGCCGCCAGCCGCCAGCTCCGCGTACCCCTGGCGACGGTCAGCCGTCGGGTTGCGGAGCTGGAGCAGCATTTGAATGTCCGGCTGCTTCACCGGGGTCACCGCAAAGTGGTTTTGACCGACGCAGGGCGAAACTACGTCACGTCATGCCGACGGATCATTGAAGAGATCGCGGAGATCGAGCGCGTGGCGGCGGGTGAATATCGCGCGCCTCAGGGAGAACTGACGATCAGCTTGCCCGCGGTGTTGGGCCGAACCCACGTTCTGCCCGTCATCGTGGAATTTCAGCGAACCTTTCCGGACATCCGCATGCGCATCCAGATGACCGACCGGTTTGTGAACCTCCTGGAGGAGCATGTCGATGTCGCGGTGCGCGTCGGCGAACTGCCTGACAGCAGCATGATTGCGACGCGCGTCGGGCTCATCCGGCAGGTCGTCTGTGCCAGTCCTGCTTACCTGGCGAGGCGCGGGACGCCGAAAACGCCGGCCGATTTGGCGGCGCACGACTGTATCTTGCACCAGGGTTCGTCTGGCTCATCTGGTTGGGAGTTCGTCACCGGCAAAACCACGCAGACGATCCACGTGCCCTCTCGTCTCGCCGTGAATCTGGGTGAGGCGGCGGTTGCCGCTGCGGTCACCGGGGCCGGAATTGCCCGTGTGTTGTCGTACCTGATTGAGGACCTGCTGAAATCGCGTTCGCTGGTGGCGCTGCTGGAGGCGTGTGAGCTGGCACCGTTTCCGGTTAGTATCGTCTACCCTGGCCAACGCCAGGTTCCGCTGAAGTTGCGCGCCTTCCTCGATTTCGCGGTCCCGCGATTGAGGAAGCAACTCGGCTACGAGAATGCTTAGCAGTTGAACACGTTCACCGGAAAAGCCCGCATCGAATGGGAATAACCCAGTTGCGGCGGGCGCTCATTCAACATACCCGCGTGGGTGCGTATGTGAAGTGAAGCGCCGCCCCGCCAATTGGCGTTGTGCGTAAGATCAAGCAATGCTACAATGTGTAACAGAGGCGGTTCGCTGCGTACTGGCGGGGAGGAATGACCAAGGCTGCTGAAATGTTGCCGACCGCGATCGCGACGATGCCACGTCCGGTTTGACGGGAGCACCGAATGAGGCGCCGCCAGGTTCTCTCGCTTCTCGGCGGCGCCGCGCTGGCTCCGCTCGCGTCGTTGGCTGCGCGCGCCGAAGCGCCCGAGGGGTGTGGTCTTCCCGCGGCGCAGGCCGACGGCTGGCCCGTTGCTGCCATCGATGAAGACCGGCTCATCGACCGCGCCGCGCTCTGCAGGATGGCGGACCGGCTCGCCGGCTCCGCCAACGTCCACGCGGTTGTGGTCGCGCGCGGCGGCAGGCTGGTGTTCGAACGGTACTTCCGCGGAGCTGATGAGAGGCCCGGCCGCATTTACGGCAGCCGGGCGGAGACCCTCAGCTTCGATGCCGATACGTTGCATGACATGAAGTCGGTCTCGAAGAGCGTTGCGGCCCTCGCGGTCGGCGTCGCGCTGGATCGCGGCCTCATACCCGGTGTCGATGAACCGGTCTGGAGCTTCTTCCCTGAATTGTCCGACTTGCGCTCCGACGGAAGGGAGAACATTCGGCTGTCGCACGTCCTCACGATGTCGATGGGCCTGGACTGGGTGGAGGCGACGCCGGCCACCGGGGATTTCAACAACGATGAGGCGCGCACTTGGCTGGCATGGGACCCGTGCCGCTACGTCCTCAGCCGTGCGGTGAAGGCCCCGCCGGGACGCGAGTTCCTCTACAACACCGGCGCGCTCATGCTGGTGTCGGCGATCATCGGCAAGGCGACGGGAGCGCCGCTCGACGAATTCGCGCGCGAAACATTGTTTGAGCCCATGGGCATTACCGGCGCGCAGTGGCGGAGGTTCAGGGGCTATACCGACGCCGGCGGCGGCTTGCATCTGCGGCCGCGCGACATGGCAAAGATCGGCCAGCTCGTTCTCGCCGGTGGCCGCTGGGGCGATCGCCAGCTGGTCTCGAAAGCCTGGATCGAAACCTCGACGGCGCCAAAGCTCGACGCGACGCAGGGCCAGTCCTATGGATATCTGTGGTGGCTCGGTGGCCACCGGCTCAAGCGGCGCGAGGTCCGCTGGATCGGCGCGCTTGGCCGCGGCGGACAGTCGATCCGCATCGTCCCGGAGCTCGATCTCGTCGTGGCGGTGACCGCGGGCTACTATCAGGACTACAGCCCCCGCGCGTTTCAGACCCAATACGACGTCTTCAGCGACGTGCTGCGGGCGACGTCAGTGCCGGGCTGAGCCGGAAAACTCCCAGGTCTGCCGGAAGTCCCGTAGCCCGCGTGGAGCGGAGCGTAACCCGGGGCCGACCTCTCAGCGTGCGACACCCCGGATGACGCAGAGCCACGCGTCCATGCCAATCGATCTCATCGCCCGTATCCTCTGAGCTCGGCATAGCGCTTGCGCTGCCCGTCGGTCAGCAACCGGGCTGTCGTGAGATGATATCTCAAATGCGCCGCGCGAAGCTGCGCCTGGGTTTCGCCGATGGCTTTCGTCATGTGGGCGAGCTTTGCGGCATCGATGTCACGCCTGGCAAACAGCGCGTCCAGATGGCCTTCCTGCATGATCAGTCTGGCACCGATGGTCTGTGCTTCCGCCTGCATGGCGGTGAACTGGCCCTGGACGGCGCGCTGCTGCGCGGCGGTGAGGTTCAGCGCATCCGCGTGTTCGAGCACGTGTGATGGTCCGGGATAGCCGTTGAGTTCGGCCGCCAGGGCGAGGCTCATGCCTTTGCCGTCCTTCAGGTCGGCGATTTGCTGCTCCGACAAGGCTTTGATCGGACGGGATTGCAGTCCGGCGTACGGTTGATGCTGATGCGACTGCGCCTGTGCGGCGTGCGCAAGCAATGCGGAGAGAACGGCGGCGATCAATAAACGCATCTTGGCCTCCTACCTGGTTGGATGGATGATTCATCTTTCGGAGATTGGGTAAATCGATGGCGGCTGACAGCCGCAAGCGCATTTGAGATGTCCCGGTCATGAGGCGGGCTGCGGAAACGACGCCTTCAACGCGGCGCGTTCGGTCGGCAGGGGGCCGACCGGGCTCGAGCATTCTACGGCGGGCGGAGCTTTGGAAGCCTGTGTGGTTCACGTGTTCGCCAGCAGACCGCCCCCATACCCCTCCACCCCGCTCCGCGCCCGGCTCGCCTGCACCAAGCCGAACTGCTTCCCGATCTTGTCGAGCGCTGGACAGCGCGGGCGAGACCTCGGCGGCCATCCGGCCGAGCCGGGCCGGCGAGGGTCTGCTTCAGGGCTTTGCCATTTCGATCGGCAGCGCGTCCGGTCCTTCACCCGTGGTCGGTAGCGTCGCGAGATCTGCACCGATCCATTGCTTGAACAGCGCCGCGAGCTTGCCGTTATCGAGGCTCTTGGCCACGAAGGCGCTGCAGGCGTCGGCAAGTTCGCGCTGGCCCGGGCGGACGGCAAATGCGTTGAAGGCGCGCGCCACGACGAATTTCTGGTCGAACTTGCCGGGTCCCGCGACCTTGGCGATGTTGCTGAGCTGCGTCGAAGCCCCGCCCATGACGTCGACCTGGCCAGTGATCAGGGCCTGCACCGTATTCGAGTCGTCATCGAAGCGCTGGATGGTTGCGCCCTTGGGGGCCGATTTGGTCGCGGCGATGTCCTGCGGGGTGCCGCGCGGCACCCCGACGCGCAAGCCGTTCATGTCCGACCAGCCCGCCACCTTGGCGTCCGCCCGGCCAATGAAGATGGTGTCGTTGTTGCAATAGGGCCGCGAGAACAGCACGACCTTTTGCCGGTCGGCGAAGATCCCCATCACCGCGGCCAGCACGTCGACCTGCCCGGTCAGCAGGGCCGCCACGCGATTGGACGACGTGACCGGGGTGAACTCGGCCTTGACGCCGAGATCGGCCGCCAGCAACCGCACCAGTTCGATGTCGAAGCCGGTCAGTTTGCCTTGCTCGTCGGAGAAGCCCCACGGCACCTGCGCCACCTGGCAGCCGGCCTTCAGCACGCCGGCCTTCTTGATGTCGGCGAGCGCGTCGGCGCGGGCGATGCCGCCGAGCAGCGGCAGCAACGCGGCGGCACCGGCTCCCTTGAGCACGGCGCGGCGGGACAGATCGGTCAGGCGCATTGGTTCACTCCCTTGTTCTGGTTGGTAACGATGGTCAGGTTTTCGCGGCGTAGCGGCGCTCCAGCGCGGCGCTGAACCGGGACAGCGGAAAGCAGATCGCGAAGTAGCAGAGTCCGGCGAGTCCGTAGGCCTGCAGCGGCTTGTAGGTCGTGCTGGAAATGATCTGCGCCGAGCGTGACAGCTCGACGAAGCCGATCACGGCGGCGAGCGACGTCCCCTTGATCAGTTGCACGAGGAAGCCGACGGTCGGCGCCAGCGACAGCCGCAGCGCCTGCGGCAGCACGACATCCCGCATCCTCGCCATATAGCCGAGGCCCAGCGCATGGGCCGCCTCGGTTTGGCCGCGCGGCACCGCCTGAATGCCGCCGCGCCAGATCTCGCCGAGAAAGGCGCCGGCATGCAGCGTCAGTCCGATGCCGGCCGCGACCCATGGATTGACATGGTAGCCCAGCACGGGAAGGCCGTAGAACACCAGGAACAGCTGCATCAGCAGCGGCGTGCCCTGGAAGAAGTCGATGAAAGCGGCGCTCGCGCTGCGCAGCACCGCGGACTGCGACGTCCTTGCGAGTGCGATCAACAGCCCTCCGAGGCCACCGCCGGCGAATGCCAGCAATGACAACAGCACCGTGGCCTTCAGCCCGGAGACGATGGCGAGGAATTCGTTGACCGAGAAATCGCGGATCATGGCGCGCTCATTTCTGCGGATAGGAGAAGGCGCGGCGTTCGACGGCCTTGAAGGCCTGCGAAAACAACAGCGCCATCAGCAGGTAAAGCGCGGTCGCGATGATGTAGATCTCGAAGCTGCGGAATGTCGTGGTGTCGATCTGCTGGGCGACCGCGGTCAGCTCTTCGGCGGAAATCGCAGACACGATGCTCGACGTCAGCAGCAGCAGCACGAACTGGCCCGACAGCGCCGGGTAGATCACCCGCATCGCCGGCTTCAGCACGATGAAACGCAGCACCTGCAGCGGGTGCAGCCCAAGCGCCGCCCCGGCCTCGAACTGCCCCCGCGGGATGCCTTCGACCCCGCCGCGAATGATCTCGGCGGCGAATGCTCCGGAGTTGAGGCTCAGCGCGATGATCGCCGCCGGCCAGGGCGTGATGCCGATCCCAAGCTGCGGCAGGCCGAAATAGAGAAACAGCACCTGCATCAGGAAAGGCGTGTTGCGGACCAGTTCGATATAGCCGACTGCCAGGAGCCGAAGCGGCCGCCATCGGCTGCGACCGGCGAGCATCGTCAGCAAGCCGATGGTGAGACCGGCCAGCACCGACAGCAACGTCATCGAAAGCGTCAACGCGCAGCCATGGGCGAGCTGGGGCCAATATTCGAGGACGGCGCCGAAATCGAATTGATAGGTCACGGCGGTGATCCAGCTCGCATCAGTGATGGGCGAGGATTTCGCCGAGGAAGGCGCGGGCGCGCGGGTGCTGCGGGTTGCGGAAGAAGGCATCGGGCGCCGCCTCCTCCAGAATCTGCCCGTCCGCCATGAAGATCACGCGATCGGCGACCTGCCGGGCAAATCCCATTTCATGGGTGACACAGATCATGGTCATGCCGTCGCGCGCGAGGACGATCATGGTGTCGAGCACTTCCTTGACCATTTCCGGATCGAGCGCCGAGGTCGGCTCGTCGAACAGCATGACCTTCGGCTCCATGCACAGCGCGCGCGCAATGGCCACGCGCTGCTGCTGTCCGCCGGACAGTTGTGCGGGATACTTGGCGGCCTGGTCCAGGATATGGACGCGCTCCAGGTAGCGCCGCGCGGTGGTTTCGGCCGCAGCCTTGTCGATGCCGCGCGCGCGGATCGGGGCCAGGGTGCAGTTCTGCAGCACGGTCATATGCGGAAACAGGTTGAAGCTCTGGAACACCATCCCGACTTCCATGCGCACCGCGTCGATGGTGCGCATCGAGCCGTCGAGCCGCGTGCCGTCGACCACGATGCTGCCCTGCTGGATCGTCTCCAGATGATTGATGCAGCGGATGAGGGTGGACTTGCCCGAGCCGGACGGCCCGCACAGCACGATCTTCTCGCCCTTGCGGACAGTCAGGTTGACATCGCGCAGGGCGTGGAAGCTGCCGTAGTATTTCTGGACGCCTGTCATCTCGATCAGGGACTGCATCGATATGTCCTTCACCGCGTCAGGTCAGCGGGATCGTGAGTTGCCCGATCAGCGAGGCCGTTTCCGGTCGCACGCCGCGCCACCAGGCGAAGGATTCGGCTGCCTGCTCGACCAGCATGCCGACGCCGTCGCTGAGTTGCGCCACGTCCTGGGCCTTGGCCGCCTTGAGGAACGGTGTGAGGCCCTTGCCATAGGCCAGCTCGTAGGCAAGCGAGGCGCCCCGGAAGGCGTTGGGCGGCACCGGCGGCATCTCGCCGCGCAGGCTGGCCGAGGTGGCGTTGATCACGAGATCGAAATGCCGTCCGGGCAGGTCGGCAAGTTCACCATAGCCGCACACCATGACGTTGCCCGCCGCGGTGACCGCTTCGGCCAATTTGACGGCCTTGGAGAGCGTGCGGTTCACCAGCACCAGTTCGGACGGCTTTTCGCGAAGAAACGGCAACATCGCGCCACGGGCGGCGCCGCCGGCGCCAAGCAGCAGCACGCGTTTGCCGCGCATCGGGACGCCGAGGTTGACGGTGATGTCGTGGGTCAGCCCGATGCCGTCGAAGTTCTCGGCGTGGACGCGCGCACCCTCGAATTTCAGGCAGTTCGCCGCGCCGGCGAGCTGCGCGCTTTCGGAACGGTCGGTGGCGTAGGCGAACGCGTCGAGCTTGAACGGCGCCGTCACGTTGACGCCGCGGGCGTCTTCGCGGCGAAATTCGTCGATCCGTCCGGCAAAGCCGCCGACCGGCCCGAGAATGACGCCATAGTCGATGTCCTGGCCGGTCTGCCGGGCAAACGCCATGTGGATGGTCGGCGACTTGGTAAAGCCGATCGGGTTGCCGATGACCGCGTACTTGTCGGTCATGCGTGGCGTCCTGCCGGCGCGTCCTGGTAAAGCACGCCGTCCTTCTGCATCGCCGTCACGTCATCCGCCGAAAAGCCGAGACTCTCGGCAATGGCGCGATTGTGCTGGCCGATCGCCGGCGCGACGGTGCGTATCGTGGTATCGCAATCGGAGAAGTGGAACGGCAGGTTCGGCAGCGTCACGCGGCCGAGCACCGGGTGTTGCTGCTCGACCAGCATGCCACGCGCCTTGACCTGCGGGTCGGCCACCACCTCGTCGATGGTCTGGATCGGCGCGCACGGCACCCCGGCCTCGTCCAGAGCCGCGAGACAGGCGTTGCGCGAAGCTTGCGCCAGCGCCCAGCCGCGCACGATCGCCATGGCTTCTTCGTAATTCGCATTACGCGCGTTGGGCGTGGTGAACCGCGCATCGCCGGCGAGCGCGTCGCCGCCGATCAGTCTGGCGAGGCGCTGCCAGGCGTCGTCGACTTGTGCGGCAATCACCAGATAGCCGTCGCGGGCGGAGAAAACACCATACAGTGTCGAATCCGGCTGGCCGCTGCCGGTCTGCCTCGGCAGATCGGTTCCGCCGCTCATGAAATAACGCTGCACCGCGAAGTCGTGCATCGAGATCATGCAGTCGTAGAGCGCGAGATCGATGTGCTGGCCGCGACCGGAGCTGACGCGGCCGAACAAGGCCGCGTTGACGGCGGCGACGCCGTGAATGCCGGTGTACATGTCCGCCAGCGGCATGCGCAGCAGCGGCGGCGCCTCGCCGGGATTGCCGACATGCGCCATCGCGCCGGACATCGCCTCGGCGATCAGGCCAAAGCCGGGGCGTTCCGCGTAAGGGCCGGTATGGCCATAGGCCGACACCGAGCAATAGACCAGCTTCGGATTGCGCGCCGACAACGCCTTGTATCCGAGGCCAAGGCGATCGAGCGCGCCGGGGCGGTAGTTCTCGATGAACACATCCGCGGTGTCCACGAGCTTGTGCATCAGATCGAGGCCGCGCTTGTCGCGCAGGTCGATGCACAGGCCCTGCTTGCCCATGTTCTGCTGCAGGAAGTAGCCGCTTTGGCCATCCTTGAAATACGGGTGCGCGCGTCCCGGATCGCCGCTTTTCGGCCGCTCGACCTTGATGACCTCGGCGCCGAGCGCGGCCATGCAGCGCCCCATGAAGGGACCCGCCAGAAAGTGGCTGTAGTCGATGACGCGGATGCCCTTCAGCGGCAGATTCTGGCTGCTCATGCTGCCGCTCCGGTCTTCTCTCCGGCCTTGTCTCCATCCTTGGGCCGCATCGGGATCATCAGCCGGTGCTCGCCGAGCTGGACCACTTCGCCGCGCTGGTTGATCAGTTCCGAAGGCAGTACCACGATGCCCCAGCCTTCGCGCCTGGTGGTGCGCATCGAGGCGACGCGGAATTTGACGTGCACGGTGTCGCCGAGCTTGATCGGCAGCTTGAAATCCCAGGTCCAGCCCAGTGACATGCCAGGCAGGAAGCGATAGTCGGCGCGGGTCTTCAGCCCGTCGGTCAGCGACAGGCCGAACAGGCCGTGGGCGACGCGGGTGCCGAACGGCGTCGTCTTGGCGTATTCCTCGTCGACGTGAACCGGCGTGAAGTCGCCGGTCAGTTCGGCATAGGCGTTCACCATCTGCTCGGTGACGGTGACGGAGGGGGTGATGCACTCGTCGCCCACCTTGGCGTCGTCCCAATATCTGTCCACGATCATGTGTTGTTGTCCTTCAGGCACGGGGATTGATGGCGAGGGCGGCGGCTACGGCGTTACCGGACGCCTGCAGGATTTCGACGTTCAGTCCGTCGGGGAGCACCAGCCAGTTCGGCCCGGCGGGCAGCGCGGTGGCGCCGAACGCGGCGGCGCGGGCGCGCACGCCCGCCATGTCCTCGACCATGACGCCGAGATGGGCGCAGCGCGCTTCGGGGCCGTCGAACTTCGGATCGGAGATCAACTGTACCCCGCCTTCGATCCAGACCTGTCGGGGAACGGCGCCGTCGGCGGGTTTCTGGTCGCGGATGCCGAGACCGAGCACGTCGCGGAAGAAGCTGACGTGCCAGTCGATGTCTTTGACGCGGATAGCGACGTGTTCGAGATAGGCGCGGGGAAGGGACATGGCTCAGGCCTTGCCGGGATAATCGGAACGGGCGAATTCGATGCCTTTGACGCAGGCGACGATGGTGCTGTTGACCGGCGTCGGCACGCCGAGTTTCGCGCCCCAGCGGACGACGGAGCCGTGGATGTAGTCGACCTCGGTCATGCCGCCGGATTGCAGGCTCTGCAGCATCGATGTCTTGAATTGGGGTGGAAGGCCCGCTGCGGCCATTTGCCAGGCCACGCGCGGGTCGACGATCGAGATCGCGACGCCGGCGGCTTGCGCCACCGCGATGCCCTCGGCGACGGCGGCAAGACCGGCCTCCTGCAGGATCGGCAACGCGTAGAGTCCGCCATAGGTCAGACCGGTGATGGCGGTCAGCCCGCCTCCGGCGACGTTGATGAACAGCTTGTCCCACATGGTGCCGAGAATGTTGTTGCTGAGATGGGTGATCAGCCCGGCGGCATTGAAGGCGTCGGCGATGCGCTGGCCACGCGCCGACGTGCTGCCGTCGAGTTCGCCGATGAAGGTTTCCTTGGCCTTGACGCTGGAGCGGACGTGGCCCGGCGCGAGCATCACGCCGCCGACATAGGTCTTGCCCGCCATCACCCTGTCGCGGCCGATCTCTTCAACAAGGATGTCCTCGTGGCCGAGCCCGTTCTGCAGCGACATCACCACTGTGTCGGGTCCGATGACCGGGCTGGCCGCGCGGATCGCATCGCGGGTGTGATAGGATTTGACCAGCACCATCACGAGATCGGCCGCCCCGCCGGCCTCGGCGGCGCTGCCGCAGGCATGGACCGGCACCACGCGTTCGGTGTCGCCCTCCAGCATGCGCAGGCCGGAGGTGTTGATGGCCGCGACATGGGCCGCAAACGGATCGATCAGCCAGACGTCCTCGCCGGCGCCGGCGAGTGTCCCGCCGATGGTCGAGCCCAGTGCGCCTGCACCGATGAAGCAGATTTTCACGCAGAATCTCTCGCGCCGCGCGTGATGCGCGTTTGGCTTTTTGGCGCGAAGGGCGACATGTGGCTATTCAATGGATGTAATAGTATATATTGAATTTCGACATGACGGGGATTGATCGGATCGATGTCGCTCTGCTCGACAGCAAGCTTCTCGTGCTGTTCGACCGGCTTTACGCCACCGGCAGCGTGACCCGCACCGCCGAGGCGTTGGGGCAGAGCCAGCCCACCGTGAGCATTTGGCTCAGCCGGCTGCGCCGCGACCTCAACGACCCGCTGTTCGTGCGGACGCCGCGTGGCATGCAGCCGACGCCGCGCGCCGACGCGCTGATCGGCACGGCGCGCCAGGCGCTGGAAGCGCTGCGGCGTCTATCCAACTGGACGCCGGAGTTCGACCCGGCCACCTCGCAGCGCCGTTTTCGCATCTGCATGACCGACGCGAGCCACGTCACCCTGCTGCCGGACATCCTTCGAAAGGTGCGCCGGCTGGCGCCCAACGTGCGGATCGACGCCGCCCAGATCAACGCTGACACCGGGCGGCACTTGCAATCCGGCGAGGCCGATCTCGCGCTCGGACTGATCCCGGACCTCGAATCCGGCTTTTTCCAGCAGACGTTGTTTCCGCAGGATTGGATTTGCCTGGTCAACCAGAACCATCCGCGGATCGGCAAGAAGCTCAGCCTGGCCGCATTCGAGACTGAGAAGCACGTGGTCATCAGCTCCGGCACCGGCCACCAGCTGCTCACCGGCGCCGTTGTCGGACAGAGGCTTGACCGGCAGATCGCGTTGGAGCTGCCCGGTTTCCTTGGATTGCCCGCGATCATCGGCACCACCGATTTGATCGTCACGCTGCCTCGCCATATCGGCGAGACCCTGGCCGGCTCCTACGGCTTGCGGATCCTGGCGTGTCCGCTGGTGATTCCAATTTTCACGGTGAAGCAGCACTGGCACGCCCGCTTCCACCACGATGCTGCAAATCGCTGGTTACGCGGCATCTGCGCCGAGCTGTTCCAGCAACGCAAGGTACGCGGCGCGAAGAAAGGCGGCGGTCGGGCAGCGCCCCCACCTTGAAACGGCTCGCTAAAGCGGGCGCGGCCGGATGCTCTTTCCTGCCATCTGCGTCGTTCCCGGCCGGCAGAGTCCGAGCGCGGCGGCGGTGTGCCACCAGGCGACGTCAGCCTGTCTCACGATGAAGCATTCGGTGCTCAGGCCGATGAACTCACCCTCCAGGGAATGACCAAGGGCGATGTGCGAGATTTCCTCGGGCAGCCCGACCGTCATGCAGACATGCGCGCCATAGACTGAATGGCGCAGCGACGGATCGCCATAGCGGTCCGGCTGTTTCCGCCAGCGCTCTTCGTTCACCGGGTCGGCCTCCCAGGTCTTGCCGATGTCGTGGCAGATCGCCCCGGCGACGACGATGTCACGGTCGATCCTCACCTCGGGATAGCTGGCCTCGAATTCGTCGCACAGGGCAACGGCCAGGCGCACCACGCCGCGGACATGGGCGTCCTGCATGCCCCTCTTGAGTTCGAACACACCCGGCGCCCCTTCGCCCTTGATGTCGGAAACCCGCTTGAGGCTGGAGTGATCGAGCGCATAGAGCCATGCGGCGATGACCTTTTGGCGCAGCTCGTCCGATCGGATGTCGGCGATTTCGGGAAGATCCGCGAGAAGATGTTCTTTGGACGCAGGCATGCTCAAGCTTTCATTCTGGCCTGAACTCCGAACAGCCCGGAGGGTCTGACCATCAACACGATGATGAGAACGACGAAGGCGTAGACGTCCTTGAAAGTCCCGGAGATGTAGCCGGCGCCGAGGCTTTCGATGATGCCCACCGTGACGCCGCCGACGATGGCGCCGGGCAGGCTGCCGAATCCGCCGACCACCGCGGCGGCGAACGCCTTCATGAGGATCGCGCTGCCCATCAGCACGACGACGTAATTGATCGGACCGATCAGGACACCGGCGATCGCACCGAGCGCGCAGGCGGCGGCGAAGATCAGCGACATCATCAGCGGGACGTTGATGCCGGAGAGATAGGCGATGTCCTTGTTGTGTGCGACCGCGCGGATCGCGAGGCCGATCATGGTGCGCTTGAGGACGAAGTTGATGAGCAGCATCAAGGCCAGCGCGGTACAGACGATCCAGACATAGGACATCGGCAGGGTCAGTTCGCCGAACTCCAGCGGTGCGCCGAACGAGACGCGGAACGGCAGCGCCTTCGGCCCCCAGATCAGGAACGCGACGTTCTGCAGCACGATCGACATGCCGAAGCCGGCGATGATGATTCCCATTCCCGAGACGCTGATGCCGCCGCCTCGTCGCGTCAGCGGCCGGTAGAACAGCCGCTCGATCAATGCTCCGATGCAGCCGACCACCAGCGCCGCGACGAGCAGTGACGCCAGATAGCTGAATCCCAGCCGGTCGAATATCGTGAGCCCGATGAAGGCACCGAGCATGTAGATTTCGCCGTGAGCGAAGTGAACGATGTCGAGGCCGGAATAGATCAGCGAGACCCCGAGCGCCACCAGCGCATAGACCATGCCGATGGAGAAGCCGATGACGACCAGGCTGATGAAGTAATCCATGGGCGCCTCTATCTGTCGCTCGGGGCTTGCGGTGGATTCAGGGTGGCTTCGCGGTTGGCCATGGTTCCACCCAGATAGGACAGCCGCACATTGTCGTCGTAGATCAGGTCTTGCGCCTTGCCTTGGATGTGGATGATGCCGTCCTTGATGACGTAGCCGTATTCGGCGAGCAGCAGTGCCATGCGGACGTTCTGCTCGACCAGCAGCACGGTCATGCCATCGCGGGTGATGCGGTAGATGGTCCTGAAGATGTCCAGTACGACCTGCGGCGCCAGTGCCGCGCTTGGCTCGTCCAGCATGATCATTTTCGGTGACGACATCAGGCCGCGGCCGATGCACACCATTTGCAACTGCCCGCCCGATAACGTTCCCGCAGGTTGCCTGCGCTTGTCCTTGAGGACAGGAAAATAGCCATAAACCCGCTCCAGCGCGTCGGCGATCAGCGGTGCATTGCGGATGGTAAAGGCGCCGAGCCGCAGGTTTTCCTCCACCGTCATGCCGGGGAAGGCATCCTTGCCCTGGGTCACCTGCACCAGGCCCTTGCGCACGATGATGTCCGGCCGCAGGCCGTCGATGCGTTCGCCGTCGAAGGTGATCGAGCCCGACCAGGATTTGATCAGCCCCGACGAGGCCTTCAGCAGGGTGGACTTGCCGGTGCCGTTGCCGCCCAGCAAGGCTGCGATCTGGCCCCGTTTGACGCTGAGCGTTGCGCCATTGAGAATGCGCACGTTGCCGTATCCGCCGATCAGATCCTGAATGTCCAGCATGGCCGGTGCCTCACGCCGATCGCAGGAAGGCGCGCACTTCGTCGTCCTTCATCTCTTTGCCGAGGTACGCCTCGATCACCCGATGGTTGCTCTTGATCTCCGATGGCGTTCCTTCGGCGATCTTTTCGCCGTGTTCCAGGACGGTCACCGTCTCGCAGGTATCCATGACCAGCTTGAGGATATGCTCGATGATGATCACCGTGAGGCCGAAATGCCGTTTCAGCGCCAGCACCGTTTCCAGCAGGACGTCGACATTGGCGGGCGACAGCCCGGCTCCCGGCTCGTCCAGCATCAGCAGCTTCGGCCGCGCCGCCATCGCCCGGGCGAGCGCGAGCAGCCGCTGCTGTCCGCCGGACATCTCGCCGGCCGGCATATCGGCGTAGTCCGCAAGGCCGATGAAGGCGAGCAGCTCCATCATCTCCCTCGTCACGCGGCGTTCCTCGGTGCGCATGGCAGCCGTTCCCAGCACCGAAGCCACGAGGCCATAGCGAACCTTGGAGTGGTGGCCGGCGAGCACGTTCTCGAGCACGGTCATGCCGGGAAAGATGCGCAGCATCTGGAAGGTCCGGGCGAGGCCGAGCTGCGCCACGTCATGGCTGCGCAGGCCCGCGATATCCTCGCCGTCGAACATCACCCGGCCACCGGGTTCCGGCTGGTAGACCCCGGAGATGACGTTGAACAGCGTGCTTTTGCCTGAACCGTTCGGTCCGATGATGCCGTGAATCGCCCCCGGCTTGACGGCCAGGTTGATCCCCGACAACGCCTTGAAGCCGCCGAACCGCTTTGACAGATTTGTCGTCTCAAGCAGCACCGTTCACCCCCTCGGGTCCTGCGCGCTTGGCTTCGCGAATGTCCTTGAACCGGCGCCGCACGAAATGGTCTTGCACCAATCCGCCGACGCCGCGGGGCAGGAAGATCACCAGCAGCACGCCGGCGCTGCCGAAGATGATCATGCGATAGAGATAGAATTCGCGCGTGAAGACATCGAAGATGGTGACCAGCACCGCGCCGATGATCCCGCCCCAGACGTTACCCAGGCCGCCGGCGACGACCATGAGCTGCAGGGTGATCATTTCGGCGATGGTGTAGTTGTCGGGGTTGAGAAATCCCGGCGACATGTGCGCCTGCAGGCTGCCGGCGCATCCGGCGTAAGCCGCGCTGAGAACGAAAGCGAAAGTCTTGTATTTCCGCACGTTGATGCCGCTGGCCGCGGCGGCCAGCGAATCCTCGCGAATCGCCTTGAATGAGCGGCCGGCATCGGATTGCAGGATGCTCAGGGCCAGATAGACGGCGAGCAGTGCGATCGGCATGACGATGTAGTAGTAGGACCTGTAGTCGTCGATCGGAACGCCGCCGAAAAACGGCGGCGGGATGTTCTGGAAGCCGACTGCGCCGCCCAGTGCATCGGTGCCGGAAATGATGATCCGCACGCTCTCCGCAAGGCCCAGCGTCGCCAGCGCCAGGTAGGCGCCTTCCAGCCGGAACGAGGGGATGCCGACGATGGCCCCCGCCAGCGCGGTCACGGCGATGGACGCGGGCAAGGCCAGCCAGAATGAGAAGCCGAAAGTGGCGGAGAGAACCGCCGAGGTATAGGCGCCGATCGCCGCCAGTGCGATGTGCCCGAGGGTGATCTGGCCGGCAAAGCCTTTCACGATGTTGAGGCCGATCGCCAGGATGACGTTGATCAGGACGACGTTGAGTATGTACTGGTGATAGCTGTTCCGGAGCATGTACGGCAGCAATGCCAGTACGACGGCCGCAACCAGCCACGGCGATGCGCCGCGGACGAGATTGGATAATCGATGGCGCGTCTGGTCGTCGGGGGAGGGCATGCCGTCGCTCGATGAGAAGAAAAGACGATGAGGAGAAAGGACCAGGGCGCCGCCTGCGGCATCTCCGCAGGCGGTGGGATTTTGCGCTCTACAGGCCGAAGTCGGGCTCGAACGAGACCCGGGCGAGGACATTGGTGTCGTAATCCTTGCCGCCCTTGGTGTACTCGACCAGGATGCCGGTGCGATTGCCGTCGCGGCATTGCGGTGTCGGATCGGCGCAGAAGTTGATCGGACCCGAGGCGAGGCCCTGGAAGTCCTTGATGCCGGCCAGGGCATCGCGAATCGCCAGCCGGTCTTCCTTCAGGCTGTCGTCGGTCAGCTTGAGTTTGGCGGTCTTGAGCGCCAGCTTGACCAGTTGCACGGTGTCATAGGACTGGCTGAAGTCGTGATCGGGACAGGCGACGCCGTATTTCGTCTTGACCATCTTGACGAACTCCTGGGCGTTCGGCCGGGTGTCCTTGCAGGAAAACGCCGCGGCGAAAATCAGTCCCTTGACCGCGTCGCCGGCAAGTTCCGGAACCGGTGCGTTCGAAGCAGCCGAAGCCGCGACGCGGCGGACGCGCGACGGAATGCCGACTTCGAGCGCCTGCTGCATGATGCGTGCGATCGCGTCCTGCTGGCCGCCGATCGCCAACACATCCGGGCTTGCCGATTTGATCTTCAAGAGATGCGAGCGCGCGTCGACGTCGGTTTCCTGCATCTGGGTCTCGATGGCAGGATCGGCGTTGTAGGTCTTCTTCATGTAGTCCTTGTAGGCCTTGGCGAACGAGACGCCCTGGGCATCATTGGTGGTGAGGTAGGCGACCTTCTTGCCGGCGTTTTCGGCCAGCCACTTGGCGTGGATCGCGGCATAGAACCGTTCCGACACCGACGTGCGGAACACCCAGGCGCTGCCCTTCTGGGTGATCGCGGTGTTGGTCGATTGCGGAATGATCTCGGGCACCTGCTCCTTGGCGGTGACGTCGACCAGCGGCAGCGAAACCGAGCTGCAGGTCGATCCGATGATGATGTGGACCTTGTCGTTGAAGATCAGGCGATTGGCGTTGGCGACGCCCTTGTCCGGTTTGCATTCGTCATCCATCAGGATGACCTGCACCTTGTGCCCGTTGATGCCCCCGGAGGCGTTGACGGCTTCGAGTTCGTCCTTGGTCAGGGCGCCGTATTTCAGCCCGTTCTCCGAGATCATCCGCAGGGTCACCCCGATGCGGATGACGCCGTCGTCACTGATGGCCGGCAGCGTAAAGGCCGCCAGCGCTGCCGCCGACGCGGCTCCAATCAATCCCGTTCGAATACTCGGCCTCATTGAGCCCTCCCTGGCTGCATTTTTGCGACGCCGGTCTTCGGCCGGCGTTCGCGGTGGACGGTAGGCGCTCCACCCAGTATTGGTAAATCGCATGTGGGCGATAATTGATATCTGATTTTGAAATAATGCTCGGGAGCGGCGCCTTGCGCAACATTGCCGACTTCGACTTCAAATTGCTTCGGATGTTCGAGGTGCTGTATTCGACGCGAAGCGTGACCCGGACGGCGGAGCGACTGGGCGAAAACCAGCCCACGGTCAGCGCCTGGCTCGGCCGCTTGCGCGAGCAATTCGATGATCCGCTGTTTGTCCGCACCTCGCACGGCATGCAGCCGACGGTTCAGGCGGACGCGCTGATCGAGCCGGCGCGCGATGCCATCCGGTCGCTGGAGCGGCTCTCCGAGGCCGATACCAAGTTCGATCCGATGACCGCCAGGCGCAACTTCGTGATCTCGATGTCGGATTCGAGCCACCTCGCGCTGCTGCCGCAGATTTATGCCTACACGTGCAAGCATGCGCCCGGCGTCACCCTCGAAAGCATGAGAATCGACAGCAGTACGGCGGAAGCTCTGCGCACCGGCCTCGCCGACATTGCCCTGATCGGCTCACTGGAAGGGCTGGGGGCCGGCTTCTACGAACAGTCGCTGTTTCGACAGGACTGGATCTGCCTGACGGCAAGCGATCATCCCCGCATCAGAGACGTTCTCACGCTCAAGCAATACCGCGCCGAGCGGCACGTTCGCATCCTGGGCGGAACGGCGCAACAATTGCTCGATGCCGCCCTGAAGCGCAACGGCGTCGAGCTCGATATCGCGATTGCGATACCCGGCTTTCTCGGCTTGGCCGGCGTGCTCCCCAACTCGGAGCTGGTCGCGACATTGCCTCGCCATATCGGTGAGATCATTGCGGAGATGGCCGGCTTGTCGGTTCATTCCTGTCCGTTCCAGGTCGCGCACGTGGTGCTGAAGCAGCACTGGCACGCCCGCTATCACTATGACCTCGGCAATCAATGGCTGCGCGGCGTCTGCGAAAAGCTGTTCCGGCGAAAACGCCTTTATGGGACGTAGCGGCGGCGTGGTCCGGTCGACGAGGCTTTCCTGTCGGTCATCGCTTGAGGACCGCGGGCGAAGCCGCCTCGACCATCGGCTCTATCGGCCCGTCCA
>Ga0102590_1002690_pt1 | contig 20048 bp, 19 predicted proteins | sample AraplaMF_Col_mMF_FD_76859 | JGI IMG/M metagenome (GOLD analysis project Ga0102590, IMG submission 76859) | Arabidopsis root microbial communities from the University of North Carolina, USA - plate scrape MF_Col_mMF | ecosystem: Host-associated > Plants > Roots > Endosphere | place: USA...
GCGCTGTCAGCCGGCGAGAGCGAACGGTTGTTTGCGCTGATCCGTCAGCTCCGCGCCGAGGGCCTCGCCATCATCTACATCTCGCACCGCATGGACGAGGTCTATGCGCTCGGCGACCGCGTCACCGTGCTGCGCGATGGTCGCCTGGTCGGCTCGCTCGACCAGCAGGACATCCGCGCCGACACCATCGTTCGTATGATGGTCGGGCGCGACGTCTCGTCTTTCTATAAGAAGGACCATGATCCCAACGCCGGCAGGGGTCACCCCGTGCTCACCGCGATCGACATGGCCGACGGGCAGCGCGTGAAGGGCTGCTCGCTCACCGTGCATGCGGGCGAGGTGGTGGGGCTTGCCGGCCTGATCGGGGCCGGCCGCACCGAGCTTGCGCATCTCATCATCGGCGCGGCGCCGAAAATTTCGGGCCGTCTCGAACTCGAGGGCCAGCCCATCGATATCCGCACGCCCGGCGAGGCACTCGAGGCGGGCATTGCCTATCTAACCGAGGACAGGAAGGCGCTCGGCCTGTTTCTCGACATGTCGTGTCTGGACAACATCAATCTCGCTGTGCTGGGGCGCGATGCCAAGCTCGGCTGGTTCCTGGACCGGGACAAGGCGCGCGAGCGCGCCGACAGGGCTTTCGTCGGGCTCAGCATCCGCGCCGCCAATATCGGCGTTCCCGCAGGCGGCCTCTCCGGCGGCAACCAGCAGAAGCTGCTGTTGTCGCGGCTTCTCGCCATTGCGCCAAAGGTCCTGATTCTGGATGAGCCGACGCGCGGCGTCGATGTCGGTGCCAAGTCGGAGATTTATTCGATCATCGACAATCTCGCCAAGGTCGGCACCGCGATTCTCGTCATCTCGTCCGATCTGCCTGAAATTATCGGCATCTGCGATCGCGTCCTGGTAATGCGGTCGGGGCTCATCGCGGGTGAAGTCATACGTGGCCCGAATTCGCCGTTGACACAGGAGGACATCATGGCGTTTGCCACGGGGATGGAGCACCTCGATGCCTGACAATGCTGCCTCGAAGGCCCAGCCCGCACCGACGACGACCAATGGTGCTGCCGCAGAGACCAAACGCCAGCGGGTGAGGCTGCTGATCAGCGTGCTCGGCATGCTGCCGGTGCTGCTGATCCTCTGCATCGGTTTTCATTTCCTGTCCGATGGCCGTTTCTTCACCGGACAGAATCTCGGCATCGTCCTCCAGCAGGCCGCCGTCAACACCGTGCTCGCCGCCGGCATGACTTTCGTCATCCTGACCGGCGGCATCGATCTGTCGGTCGGCTCGATCCTGGCGGCGTCGGCGATGGCCGGCTTGACAATTTCGAAACTGCCCGAGTTGAGTGGCCTGTGGTTGCCGGTCGCGGTTCTCACTGGCCTCGGCTTCGGCGTGGTCAATGGCGCGCTGATCGCGCTGTTGCGCCTGCCGCCCTTCATCGTCACGCTGGGCTCGCTGACCGCGGTGCGCGGCCTGGCGCGGCTGCTCGGCGCCGACACCACGGTGTTCAATCCATCGATTCCCTACGCTTTCATCGGCAACGGTTCGCTGACACTCGTGCCCGGCGTCGCCTCGATCCCATGGCTCTCGGTGATCGCGCTGCTCGTCATCCTTGTCTCGTGGCTGGTGCTGCGGCGCACCGTGCTGGGCGTGCATATCTATGCTGTGGGCGGCAACGAAAGCGCGGCGCGGCTTGCCGGCATCAAGGTCTGGGGCGTCCTGATCTTCGTCTATGGCGTGTCGGGATTGCTGGCGGGCCTAGGCGGCGCCATGCAGGCGGCGCGCCTGTATGCGGCCAACGGCTTGCAACTCGGCCAAAGCTACGAGCTCGACGCCATCACCGCAGTCATCCTCGGCGGCACGTCTTTCGTCGGCGGCATCGGCTCGATCTGGGGGACGCTGATCGGCGCGCTGATCATCGCCGTGCTCTCGAACGGCCTGATCCTCACCGGCGTCTCCGACATCTGGCAATATGTGATCAAGGGCCTGGTAATCATTGGCGCCGTCGCGCTCGATCGGTATCGACTGCAGGGCTCCGCCAGAACTTGAAGGCTCTGCGTGCACCTGAGTGCGCGGTGTGAAATTCGGTTGCGGCAACTGGTCTGCCGTACCGGCTTTGAAGACAGACCAGGGAGGAAGACAATGTTGAAGATGACTATGCTTGCTGGCGCCGCGATGGCGCTTGCCCTGACAACCGCACCGTCTTCGGCCAAGGAGCTCAAGTCGATCGGCGTCTCGCTGGGCTCGATGGGCAACCCGTTCTTCGTGGCCCTATCGAAGGGCGCCGAGTTCGAGGCCAAGAAGACCAATCCCAGCGTGAAGATCACCACTGTCGGCTTCGAATACGACCTCGGCAAGCAGGTGACACAAATCGACAATTTCATCGCCGCCGGCGTCGACCTGATCCTTTTGAATCCCGGCGACCCCAAGGCGATTGGACCCGCGATCAAGAAGGCGCAGGCGGCGGGCATCGTCGTCGTTGCCGTCGACACCGCGGCCGAGGGCGCCGATGCCACGGTGACCACCAACAATGTCCAGGCCGGTGAGATCTCGTGCCAGTACATCGTCGACAAGCTCGGCGGCAAAGGCGACGTCATCATCGAGAACGGACCGCAGGTCTCCGCCGTGATCGACCGCGTGACCGGCTGCAAGAATGTCTTTGGGAAGAATTCCGGGATCAAGGTGCTGTCCAGCGACCAGGATGGCAAGGGCTCGCGCGAAGGCGGCCTCACCGTCGCGCAGGGCTACCTGACGCGCTTCCCCAAGATCGACGCCATCTTCGCCATCAACGATCCGCAGGCGATCGGCACTGATCTTGCGGCAAAACAGCAAAACCGCAGCGGCATCATCATCACCTCGGTCGACGGTGCGCCCGACATCGAGGCAGCGCTCAAGGATCCGGCATCGCCGCAGATCCAGGCGTCGGCGTCGCAGGACCCGTTCTTCATGGCGCGGCGCGCCGTGCAGGTCGGCGTCGGCATCCTTAACGGTCAGAAGCCGGCCTCGACCGTCGAGCTGCTGCCGTCGAAGCTCGTGACCCGCGACAATATCAAGGATTACAAGGGCTGGACCTCGGATCGTTCGCAGTAGAACGGGCTGCAAAGGACGGCGATCTTCGCGTGGGATCGCCGTCCACCTATCTTTGCTCGACCGCGCGTTTCGGCACCATCGGCACGGCGACAGCGAAGATCGCAACGCCGATGATCCACACAAGCCCGGTCCAGTCCGGCCGCGACAAGGCGTAAATTCCGCCGAAGGCGAGCGGGCCGAGGATCGCAGCCAGGCTGACGAAGCTCGCGACGACGCCCTGCAATTGGCCCTGGCGTTCGCCATCAACGGCTTTGGACTGGAGCGCGCGCAGTGCGGGCGCGCTGATGCCGCCGAACGCGATCAATGGGATCAGTCCGAAGGCGATCCAGCTTGCGTGCGTGAAGGCGAGGACGAGGAGGGCGATGGCCTCGCAGCCGATGCCGAGAAGCAGCGTACCGCGTTCGCCGAGCCGTGTTGTGAGCGGTGCAATGGCGAAGGCCTGCACCAGGGTCACCAATGCCCCGAAGATGCCGAGCGAAAGGCCGATCTCGGTTGCGCTCCAATGGAAGCGGTCCGTGACGAAGAGCACCCAGAGCGTGCTGTAGGTCTGGCCGACCAGACTGACCAGCAGAAACACCGTCAGCAGCGGGATCAGCGTGCGGAACGTCAGCGCCCAGCGCAGCGGTGCAAGCGGGTTCAGCGTCCGCCATGGGAAGGGCCTGTGTGCGGTGCGGTGCGTTTCCGGCAGAACGAACCACGCAATCAGGACGTTCATGCTGCTCAATGCGGCCGCGGCGAGGAAGGGCGCGCGCAGCGAAATGTCGCCGAGCAGGCCGCCGATGACAGGACCGACGACGAAGCCCGCGCCGAAGCAGGCATGGAACAGGCCGAAATGGCGCGCGCGCCCCGCTTCGGGCGTGACGTCTGCGATGGTGGCGGTGATCATTGCCACGCCCGCCGCGGTTAACCCGGCGATGGTGCGGCTGATGAACAGCAGCCACAGATGTGGCGTGAAGGCCATGACCAGATAGTCGATAGTCGAACCGGCAAGGGCCAGCAGGAGCACTGGCCGACGGCCGAGCCGGTCCGACAGGACGCCGAGCACCGGCGTGACGAGGAATTGTGTGAGCGCATGCAGTGCCAGCAGGGTGCCGTAGAGCGCGGATACGTTATCCGTGCCGGCCATGGCACGCAGCAGATTGGGCAGGGTCGGGAAGATCAGTGCGATGCCTGATGCCTCGAGGGCGGCGCAAGCGAGGATCGCGACAAGCGGCCGCCTCGTGGGATTTCGTGGCGTGTCAGTCAGCTGACGGTTTCCGGAAGCGCTGATGATGCAAGGGGCGAATCTTCCGCCGAGCGAATGGGGGCGGCCAAGTCAGGTGCAGTCCACCTGGCGCCCGCTTCTTCCACCGCGAGCGCGACGGCCTCGTCATTTTCGGGCGGCATCGCGGTCAGGAGATCCGGTCGCTGGCGTTGCGCGAGCGCGAGATAGGGATCGTTGGGGATAGGGTGCCAGAGCCAATAGGCCGCCGGCTGTGTCGCCGTGAAGCCATCGACATGCGCCGCGACCTCCTGCGTGAATTCGGATGCTGCGGCCTGCGCAGGCATCCATGTCGGGTATGCGATCGGGGCGAGAATGTTCATGGAAAAGCCCGTCGCGTCGCGGCGCGACGCAAAACCGGGCAGAACCAGAGTGCCCGTCCTTGCGTAACGGGCAGGTCCAGGTGGATAGCGGAAATCGGAGTCGTGAACCTTGACGGTGATCCCGGCGTATCTGGCGCTGGGGTAGACGTCCACAACCATGAAGACGACGCCGTTGTTCTGAAGGACTCTCGAGATCCCGGCTCCGGTATTGCGTCTTGCGAATGCAATGGGCGTAGCTGCGGTTGCGCTCCGCCCCGCGTAGATCCACCGCTCGGTCGGCGTCGGCTGCCGGCCGATCGAATAGACGAAGCCGACGTTGAATCCACGGTCCTTCAGATGTGCCGCGAACAGTTCGAGGCTCCCGATGTGAGGCACTGCAATGATGCAGCCATTGCGCGACTGTGAGAGCGCCCGCGCGAGACGATCGAGAGCCTTTTTCGGGATCCTGGCTTCGAGGCCCATGGCCCTGTCGCGATCCTGCTGGAGATTGGCAAGGTCGAAGAGGACGGTGACCCAGGCAGCCAAACCGTCGATCACATGATCTGATGTCGCTGGGCCGCGGCGAATGATGCTCTGGCGCAGGAACATGTTGTTGCCCATCGTACTCGGCGTGCTCGCGATCAGGCTTGCGATCTCGCGCGCAAAATCGGTCTGGCGCGCGACGGGAACGATGGGAGCGAGGCGGTCGACAAGATTCACGACGGCGGTTTGGATGTCTCCGTGCTCACGGGGAAAGGGGCGCGGATTCGCCTCGCGCGGGTCGATCGCCGCTGCTGTTTCCCGAAACGTCACTTGCCCCCCCAACCCAATCAAATATTGCGGAAAAATCACATCATACAAGTGTTACCAGGTTCTCAAGGTTTTGCCTTCAACCCATCGGCGACACGCCCGGACCCGCGGCTTGAATCCTCGGAAAAGGAACGGTTTAGCCCGCAGGTGGTCTTCCTCGCCGGGATCGTCGGCTATCGCGGCGAGATCTCCTTCGACACCTCGCGTCCCGACGGCACACCGCGCAAGCTGCTCGATATCAGCTGCCTCGACGAGCTCGGCTGGCGCGCGACGACCTCGCTTCACGATGGCTTGAAGCGAGCCTATGAGGCGTATCAGGCGACTACGCTGGTTCCGGCCCGATTCTAGGAACAATCACCGCGAGCACGAGTTGGCCGCTCGGGTAGGGGCGACATGCCACACGAGGCCGTCAGTGCAAGACATCGTGCGCGTGCGCTCGACTGCGCAAATCGCGGGCCATCCCATTCATCCGATGCTGGTGCCGGTCCCGATCGTGTGCTTCATCGGCGCGCTGCTGACCGACATCACCTATGTCGTGTCTGCCGAGATCATGTGGGCGGATTTCTCCGCCTGGCTTCTCCTCGCCGGGGTCATTTTCGGCGTGCTGGCTGCGATCGCCGGCCTGACTGACTTCCTTGGCAATCGCCTGGTGCGCGCGCAGTCGCCAGCCTGGCCGCATCTGATCGGCAACGTCGTGGCGATGATCCTCGCGATCATCAACGCGCTCATTCACACGCGCGATGCCTGGACCTCGGTGTGGCCGTGGGGGCTCGTTCTTTCGGTGCTCACCGTGCTGATCCTGCCGGTCACCGGCTGGCTTGGCTGGGCCATGGTGTACCGCCACGGCGTGGGAGTTGCGCGATGATGTCCTTTGCTAGACGCGCGCTGTTGTCCGTTTCACTCCTGGGCCTGCTCGCCGGCTGCAATGACGGCAGCGGCGATCCCAAGGCCCAGATCGGCGCCAATCCTGTACTCCCCGAGATCAAGCAATATCTGCTGCCGCCGATGCACATCGCTCGCATCGTCGGCTGGAAGAAGGATGAGACGCCTGATGTCGCGCAGGGCCTGCAGGCAAAGGCATTCGCGATCGGCCTGCAGCATCCGCGCTCGCTCTACGTGCTGCCCAACGGCGACGTGCTGGTGGTCGAGTCCAAGGCGCCAAAGGCCGCCGCGATCAAGCGGCCGAAGGAGATCGTAATGGGCTTCATCGAGTCCTGGGCGACCTCCGGCGGCGACACCGGCGACAGCAATCGCATCACGCTGCTGCGTGACACCAATGGCGACGGCGTGCCTGATACGCAGAGCGTGTTCCTCGACCACCTCAACTCGCCGTTCGGTGTTGCGCTGGTCGGCAACGACCTCTACGTCGCCAATACCGACGCGATCGTGAAATATCCCTATACCGAAGGCGATACCAAGATTACTGCGCCGGGCACGGTGCTGACCCCGCTGCCGGGCGGTCCGATCGATCATCACTGGACCAAGAGCCTGGTCGCAAGTTCCGACGGTTCGAAGCTGTACGTCGGCGTAGGCTCCAACAGCAACATCACCGAGAACGGCATGGAGGCCGAGCACAATCGCGCCGACATCCTCGAGGTCGACCGCGCCAGCGGCCGCTGGCGGATCTTTGCCAGTGGCCTGCGCAATCCCAACGGCCTCAGCTTCGAGCCGCAGACCGGCGCGCTGTGGACGGTGGTGAACGAACGCGATGAACTCGGACCCGATCTCGTGCCCGACTACATGACCTCGGTGAAGGAGGGCGGCTTCTACGGCTGGCCCTACAGCTATTACGGCCAGCACGTCGATCCCCGCGTCAAGCCGCAGCGGCCGGATCTGGTGGAAAAAGCGATCGTACCCGACTACGCCTTGAGCTCCCATGTCGCGCCGCTTGGGCTTGCCTTCTCCAGCGGCAGCAAGCTGCCGGAGGCCTATCGCAACGGCGCCTTCGTCGGCGAGCATGGTAGCTGGAACCGGCAGATTCTGAACGGCTACAAGGTCGTGTACGTGCCGTTCACCGACGGCAAGCCGAGCGGGCCGGCGCAGGACGTCGTCACCGGATTCCTCAACAAAGACAACCAGGCGCGGGGCCGTCCTGTCGGCGTCGCCATCGACAAATCAGGCGCGCTGCTGGTGGCCGATGACAGCGGCAACACGGTCTGGCGGGTAACGGCGGCGCATCCGCAGGTCACGCAACGATAGGAGAGGGATGATGGGCCTTGCCCAATACGCGATCGTACCGGTCGAGGACGAGTGGGGCGTGCTGCACGACGGTGACGTCAAAAGCAAATACGCCACCAAGGAGGCGGCATTTGAGTCCGCGGTGGCCGCTGCTTCGCTGGCGCTCCGCCAGGGGCACGAGATTCATCTCAGCGTGCCCGGCCGCGAGACGGGTGAGAACGCACTCGGAATCTAGCCGCGTCACACGATCAGCCGGCCGCGCCGCCGGGCAATTCCGATCGTGACCTCGGCGCCTGCGTTGAAGTCGAGGCGGTCGGCTTCGACGCCGTCGCTGAAGATGACGCCGTTCTCTGCCATTAGTGAGCGGATGCGCAGCTGCTCCTCGGAGGCGAGGCGGCCGCAAACGAGATTGGTCTGGGAGTAGCGGCTCGGGAAGGGCTCACGCACGGCGAAACGCAGCTCCGCGGCGTCCCAGGGCAGGGCGTCGTAGTCGCCGAGGGAGGAGGGCTGGCCAAAGCTTCCGGCGATGGCCAGCGAGCCGGTGACGATGCTCTTGAACCAGGCCGTCGATCCCAGCCCGGTCGAGACGATCAGCCCGCTCGAGGATTGCCGCTCCGTCGTCCCGCCGGCCGCGATCTCGTAGATCGCTGAGACGTGCGTGCGGGCGCCGATGAAGAGGTCGTTGACGGCATGGAGCACCTGCCCATCGCTGAGCCGGGCTTCCGCCATCGTCACGGTCTGGCTGTTGCGCTTGTCGGCGGCGACCTCCGGCAGCAATTTTGCCAGATCACGCGGCGCGAAGGGAAGCAGGATTCCATCATAGCGGGCAGGGTCTGGGTTGAGGCCAACAAGCGGATGGCCATCGAGATATTTCATGGTGTTGGCAACGACGCCGTCCTGCCCCAGCGCGACGACGATGTCATCGGGCGCGAAGATGAAGTTGGGCAGGAAGCCGCGCTCGATCACCTGATAGCGCCCCCATTGCTCAAGCACTTGCAGCGTCGCGTGCCGCTGCGCCTGATAGACCTCGTGCTCGCGCTCATAGTCGGAGAAGTCGGCGCCGAGATGCTCGACATGGAAGCGGGCCTGTGCCGCCGTCAGGTAACGCGCGATCAGATCCTCCAGCCTGGTCTTGCGCGTCACCAGCACGATCTTGCGGTCATTGGCGGCGGACATTGGCAGCCTCCGGCTTCGGCTTCCCGATCAACTGGCTGAGCAGGTCGGGCGAGACGTTGAGTTGGCCGATCTTCTCGGCCTTCTCGGCGATGCCGGAGAAGGCGTGCGCGATCAGCTGGCCCGGCTGCATGCCGGCCGCGGCGAGCGCCTGGATCACGCGGGTGTCGACGCCCTCGAAGATCTTCATCAGCGCGCCGACGCGATAGGCCTCGGCATCGGCGAGCGTGCGGGTGTTCTCGGCGTTGAGGCCGACGAAATCCTTGCGCTTGCCTTCCAGCACGATGTCCGCAGCCATGCCGGCCTCGCGCAGCTGGTTGCGCTTGGCGGCAACGCTCGCTTCGGCATCCATCTGGGTCTCGCGAATGGACCTCTTCTTCTGCTCGACCGCAATCTCGGTGTCGAGCTCGCTCTCGCGAATGGCGCGTTCCTGCTCGACGGCGAAATTGCGCCGCGCGAAGATCGCTTCGTCCGCGTTCTTCAAGATCGCCTCGCGTGCCTGAGCCTCCAGCGCCTTTGCGGTATCCGGCGTCGGCTTGATGCCGCGGATGGCCACGCCCAGGATTTCGAGGCCGAGAGCTTCGATGTCGGCGCGTCCCCGCAATCCGATCGCGATGATCTCGGCAATGCGGTCGGAAGCCTGGAGCGCGTCCTTCAGCGTCAGCTCCTTGATCGCCTGTTGGGCGAGCACCTCGACCGTGCCGAGGATGCGTTCAGGGAGCTTCTCGGGATCGTCGGTCTCGTAGGTCTTGCCATCGGACTTCAGGGTGAAGTTGAGCATCGAGGCCGCCTTCTTCGGCTCGCTGACGCGATAGGTGATGTGGCCCTGCACGGTCAGCGTCTGAAAGTCGCGCGCGATCTGCTGGAAGATGAACGAGGCGTCGCGGCTGCCGACGGGCACGGCGACGAGCGTGGTCACGGGCGCGTAGTACAGCGCGGAGAGGCCGGTGCCTTCGGCGACGACCGCGCCGGCGCGGTACTTCATCAGGAAGGTGGTGGGCTGGGCCTTGATAAATCGGATGCCGAACATGGTCATCTCCAACGATGCTATAAGTTGGTCTGAACAACTAAGTAAGTTGGACTGTACAACTAACTATGCTACTGTCAAGGCCGGACAGGGGAGGCTGCCGATGGCGGGCGAGGATCGGACCGAAGGGTCTGGAAAATCAGGGCAAATGGACTTCCCGCGGCCGCTGACCACGGTCGACGTCGTGATGTTTGCGATTCTTCACGACCAGCTTCAGGTGCTGCTGGTGCAGCGTCCGGCCGGCGCGGGCGAGCCGTTTCCGCTAAGCTTGGCGCTACCAGGCGGCTTCGTTGACGTCGCGAAAGACCGCGATCTCGCCGCCTGTGCGGCGCGCAAGCTGAAGGAGAAGACCGGAGTCACCAGCCCTTACCTCGAGCAGCTCGGCAGCTGGGGAAGCGCGACGCGCGATCCGCGCGGCTGGTCGGCGACACACGTCTATTTTGCGCTGATTCCGGCCGACGCAAGTGAGCTCACCAGCGATGCGCGCTGGTGTCCGATTCGAGGCGGAAGGCTGAAGGAGCTCGCCTTCGATCACGGCGAGATCCTGGCAAGTGCAATCCAGCGCCTGCGCAACAAGGTGGAATACACCTCGCTGCCCGCTTACCTGATGCCTGTGGAATTCACGCTGCCCGATCTGCAGCGCGTCTACGAGATCGTGCTCGACCGGCCTCTGGAGAAGAGCGCCTTCCGCACCCGGATCCTGTCGGCCGACATGATTGAGCCGGTCGCGAAAATGCGGCGGGGCCCGAACCGCCCGGCGCAGCTCTATCGGCTCAAGAAGGGCAGGGAGCCCGTGTATTTCGTGCGAACGTTCAATCCGCCGGAGTAAGGTCGCCCGGACGTGACTGCTGCGGGTTTTGCGGCTATAGCCGCCGGCGCGGTTTCGAGGACCCTCCATAACATCATGTTAGGTTTATCGCATAACTGGGTAATTGTGTTAGTCCGGCGAAAGCCTATTGTCATCTCACTCAAGACACCGACCGGCAGTGCCAAGCGCTCGCGGAGCTCCGCGAAGCGTCCGGGAATTGCTGTCCAATCGTCCAGCGAAGCCCGCCAACGGGACGCCAACAAACAACAGATCGGGAGGAATTTTTCTGATGGCTACAACGCGCGCGATCCATGACATGAGCCAGTCCAGGAAGGCTGCCGCAAGCGGCTGGATCGGGTCGGCTCTCGAATATTATGATTTCTTCATCTACGCGACTGCGGCATCGCTGATCTTCCCGCAGATATTTTTTCCATCGGACAATCCCACTGTCGCGATCGTCGCATCGCTTGCGACCTATGGCGTCGGCTATGTGGCGCGGCCGATCGGCGCCTTCGTGCTCGGACATTGGGGCGATACCCATGGCCGCAAGACCATTCTCCTCGTCTGCATGTTCCTGATGGGGCTCTCGACCATGGCGGTCGGCATCCTGCCGACCTATCAGCAGGTCGGCATTCTCGCGCCGATCCTGCTCGTGGTCCTGCGCCTAGTGCAGGGCTTTGCCGTCGCCGGTGAAATCTCCGGCGCAAGCTCGATGATCCTGGAGCATGCGCCGTTCGGTCGCCGCGGCTTCTTTGCAAGCTTTGCCCTGCAGGGCGTGCAAGCCGGACAGATTCTGGCTGCCGCCGTGTTCCTGCCGCTGGCGGCCTATATGCCAGCCGACGCCTTCAACAGCTGGGGCTGGCGCATTCCCTTCCTGCTCAGCTTCTTCGTCATTGTCGCAGGCTACATCATTCGTCGCGAGGTCGACGAGACCCCTGCCTTTGCGCGGGAGGAGAGCCGGGGAGAAACGCCACGGGCTCCGATCGTCCAGGCGATCAGACTGAGCTGGCCCGACATGCTCAGGGTCATCTGCATGGCGCTGATGAACGTCATCCCGGTGGTTGCGACCATCTTCGGTGCGGCCTACGCAGTCCAGCCGGCCTATGGCATCGGCTTTGCCAAGGACATCTATCTGTGGATCCCAGTGCTCGGAAACATGGTCGCCGTATTCGTCATTCCCTTCGTCGGTAATCTCTCCGACAGGATCGGTCGTAAGCCTCCGATCATCGTCGGTGCGCTGCTGTCCGGCTTGCTCGCCTTCGTCTACCTCTATGCCATCAGCATCAAGAACGTGCCGCTGGCGATCCTGGTCTCGCTGTTGATGTGGGGCGTCGTCTATCAAGGCTACAACGCGATCTTCCCGAGCTTTTACCCGGAGCTGTTCCCGACGCGCACCCGCGTGTCGGCAATGGCGATCTCGCAGAACATCGGGACGACCATCACGGCCCTGCTGCCGGCTCTGTTTGCGACAGTGGCGCCTCCCGGCTCGGCCAACATTCCAATGACGGTGGGGGCGATCGCCTTCGGCATCACTGTTATCGCGGCGCTTGCGGCAGTCACGGCCCGGGAAACCTATCGGATCCACATCGACGATCTCGGCAATCCCGCGGCCGTTCCGATGGCGCAAGCCGACTACGAGCGGCGGCGTGCAGGCAAAGCGAATAGTGCTGCTGCGGTTCAGACCTGATCCGGACAGGAGGAGGCGATGCCGCTGCGATGATGTTCGCAGCGGCATCGCTTCGCCATATGGTTTGACTCTGGGTTGAAGTTTTGTGTGCGTGAGCACGATCATGATGAGGTTGCAGGATGAATCCCGCAGTTGTTGCCGTCGCCATCACCGGCTCCGTGCCGCGCAAGAAGGACAACCCGGCGGTGCCGATCTCGCCGGCCGAACAGATCGAATCGACGCACCTGGCCTTCGAGGTCGGCGCTACGCTCGCCCATATCCATGTTCGCAACGACGATGAGACGCCGTCCTCCGACCCCGAGCGCTTCGCTCTGGTGCAGGAGGGCATCCGGAAGCATTGTCCTGGGATGATCGTGCAGTTCTCGACCGGCGGGCGCGGCCGCGATCCCTCAGCGCGCGGATCGTCGCTTTATCTGAAGCCGGACATGGCCTCCCTGTCCACGGGGTCGGTGAACTTTCCGACCATCGTTTACGAGAACAGCGCGGCCCTGGTCGAGACTCTCGCCACCGGCATGAAGGAAAATGGCGTTCGTCCTGAGATCGAGATATTCGATCTGTCGCATCTGCACGGCGCGCGACGCCTGATCGAGGCGGGGCTGATGGATGAGCGTCCGCACGTGCAATTCGTCATGGGCGTCAAGAACGCGATGCCGGCCGACGAGCATGTGCTCGACATTCTGCTGGCAGAGCTCCGCCGCCTGATCCCGAAGGCGACCTGGACCGCGGCCGGGATCGGCCGCCATCAAGCCGAGGTCATGGATTGGGCCCTGGCGCGCGGGGCCGATGCGGTTCGCACCGGGCTCGAGGACAATATCAGGGTGAACAAGACGCGCCTCGCCGCCAGCAATGCGGAGCTCGTGAGCATTGCCTGCGAGGCCTTGGCGCGCCACGGCCGCCAAGCCGCCACCGCGGCCGAAGCGCGATCCTTGCTCGGGATCGGGCGGTAGGGGCGACCATCCCAGCCTGATATTGGCCCGACATGCTCCTGGCCGCCTTCTGCTATTCGGCGGTCGGCGTTCCCGCGCGCTGAGTCTCCGGATAAGACGGGACTCACAGGCGTGATCGGCGCCTGCCGGGCAGGCGACGACTGGAATGCGTTTCTTGAAATCTGAGGGCAGGCTCATCGGGGTCCTGCTGGTGCTTGCGATCACCCAACTGATTGGATGGGGTACGATCGGCCTTCCGGCCGTGATCGGCCGCGACCTCGGGGCCGATCTCGGCATGAGCCTGCCGGCAGTGTTCGCGGGCAGCTCGGTTCTTTACGTCACTATGGGCCTGTGCGCGCCCTGGCTCGCCAAGACCTTCGCGCGGCACGGCGCGCGCAAGGTGATGATGGCGGGCACTGTCGTCTCTGCGCCGGGTTTTGTCGTTCTGTTCTTCGCACGCGAGCCGGCGCTCTATTTTGCTGGATGGGTGATTCTCGGCATGGGCGGCAGCGCCACCTTGTCGACCGGCGCCTATATCATGCTGAACGAAGTGGTCGGACGGGGCGCCAAGAATGCGATTGGCGCCTTGATGCTGGTAACTGGCCTCTCCAGCAGCATCTTCTGGCCAACCACCTCGTTCCTCAGCGGCCTGCTCGGCTGGCGCGGGACCTGTCTGGTCTATGCGGCGATGATGCTTGCCATCAACCTTCCGCTCTATGCTTTTCTCGCGCCGCGCCGGAAATTCGCGGCGGAGGATCGTGGCGAGGCCGTCAAGGCCGTACCGCCGCCCGCGATTCCGAGAAGCACGTTTGGTCTCGTCGTCTGCGTGATCACGATGAATGCCTTCGTCAATTTCGGCATCGGCGCCATTCTGATCGAGCTGTTGCGAGCGGAGGGCCTTGCGCCGGCGCAGGCGCTTGCGTTCGGTTCGATGCTGGGCGTGATCCAGGTCAGCGCGCGCGGTCTCGACTTTCTCGGTGGCGGCCGCTGGGACGGCATCACCACCGGGCTCGTCGCCGGCACGGCGCTTCCGGTCGCCATGGTGCTGCTGATGCTGAGCGAGGGCGCGACCTGGGCGGTCGCGGTCTTCATCCTGCTCTATGGCGCCGGCAGCGGCGCGATGGCGGTGGCGCGGGCGACGATCCCTCTCGTGTTCTACGACCAGGCTGAATTCGCCAAGGCGATGTCGATGATCGCATTGCCGCTCAATCTGGCTTCCGCGATCTCGCCGCCGCTGCTCGCCGGCCTGCTCACCCAGTTCGGCAGCCGCGGCGCGCTTGGCCTCACTCTTCTGTTTTCCTGCGCGACGGTGCTGATCCTGGTCCTGCTCGGACGGCGCCGCCCGCAGCTAGCCGCAGTTGGCGCAATGTAGGGGTTATTCGCGAGGCGGAAATACGACTCTGGCGGCCGCTGAGAGATGGCCGTATGCCGAGAGCGCAGTGCTCGGGACCCCAAAATGGTGTATCCGCAGGGAGCGTGGTCCGCGGTCTCGCCGCCCCGCCAATACCAGTTCCCGGAGGAAATCGTCATGTCGGCCCTGCCGCTCTCAGGCATCAAGATCCTTGACCTCACGCGTGTGCTCGCCGGGCCCTTGTCGGCCCAGATGCTGGGCGATCTCGGCGCCGAGGTGATCAAGATCGAGCGGCCCGGCACCGGCGACGATGCGCGCGCCTTCGGCCCGCCTTATCTGACCGACCCCGAGGGCAAGGCGAACAATAACAATTCGTTCTATCTCTGCGCCAACCGCAACAAGAAGTCGGTCACGGTCAACATCGCCAAGCCGGAGGGGCAGGCGATCATCCGCGAGCTTGCGAAAGACGTCGACGTCTTCATGGAGAACTACAAGGTCGGCGATCTCAAGCGCTACGGTCTCGACTATGAGACGATCAAGGCAATCAATCCCAAGATCATCTATTGCTCCGTGACCGGCTTTGGTCAGACCGGCCCCTACGCGCCGCGTGCCGGCTATGACGCGATCCTGCAGGCGATGGGCGGTCTGATGAGCGTCACCGGCCACATGGACGGCGAGCCGGGCGAGGGTCCGATGAAGGTCGGTCCCTCCATCGTCGACTACATGACCGGCATGAACACCTCGATCGGCATTCTGTCGGCGCTCTACCATCGCGATGCCAATGGTGGCGTCGGACAACATCTCGACGTCTGCCTGTTCGACACCGTGATCGCCTCGCTGTCGCACTGGCTGCAGATCTATCTCGTCAACGGCAAGACGCCGCCGCGCCGCGGCACTTGGGGCAATGGCGGCATGCCGGCCGGCGTGTTCCGCTGCACCGACGGCGAGCTGATGCTGGTGGTCGGCAATGACGGCCAGTTCCGCAAGACCTGCGCCGTGCTCGGCGAGCCGGAACTCGCGAGCGATCCACGTTTCATCAAGAACAACGACCGCGTCGTGCACGGCAAGGAAATCATGGCGATCTTCGCCGGCCTGTTCCTGAAGAAGCCGGTGGCGTACTGGCTGGAAAAGCTGGAGGAGGCCGGCGTGCCGTCAGGCCCGATCAACAATTTCGAGCAGGTGTTTTCCGATCCGCACGTCCAGTCGCGCGGCATGCGGGTGAGGGTGAACCATCTCTTCGAGCCCGATCTCTCGTTGATCCGCAACGCGCTGACCTTCTCGGAGACCCCGATCGAGACCTACCGCGCCCCGCCGCTGCTCGGCGAGCACACCCGGGAAGTGCTTGGCGGCAAGCTCGGTTATGATGCGGGGAAGATCGAGGAACTGAAGCAGCAGGGTATCATCTAGCGCTTCTTGCCTCGCTGCTTGCCTCAAGTTCCGATCTCGCGTGCCGATGATGAGTGGCGGAACCATGTCGACGGGGCGGACTTGTGCGGGGCTTGCGCGCAATCCCCAGATAATCCCGGTCCGTAGTCGCACAGGCTTCCGCTTTGCTCGAGATTCTGATTCGATCCCTCCACTGAGTTCGGGAGGGAAATGGATGTCCTACACGATCGGGTTCCAGGCGAAGGACCAGAAGGGAATTCTGGCGACCGAGGCGGCAACGGCCAACCAGGCGGTCGCCATCATTGCCGCACTGCGGCAAAGCGCCGAAGAGATCAAGTTCATCCGCTCGCCGCAAGAAGGCGACATGGGGATCGAAATGCTGCTGCTGCTCGCCAAGGAAGAGGCCGAGGAGATGCCGCAGCGGGCCTGACCCGCCAGGCCACACGTTGAACTCTGGCGTCCCAGCCCTCCTGCTTGCGGGGCGGGCAGGAATTTGCACAGCATCGCGCTAGCGCGCGGCAACCTTTGCCGACGCCTTCGTCTCCGTCCGCCCAGCCGCCAGCGCCATGGTCGCGACGCTGACGACGCGCGCAACCACGTCCTCGACATCGTCGAGATCGCATTGGCCGTCCGACAGTTTCGTCAGCCGCTCGCTCTCGCGAATGGTGTGGTGCGCCATCGCCAGCGCAAAATTCAGGCCCCAATAAATATCGACGTCGCTGCGGTCGGGCAGGGCCCTTCGCATCGCGCCGACGAACTTCCGCAAATGGTCGATCTCGCGGTTCTTGATGCGGCGGATCGGCGGCACGGATTCGATCGAGGCGCGGATCATGAAGCGCGCTGCGGTCGAGCGCTGGTTCTCCGGCCCGAGACAACCGCGCAGTGTCGGCCCGACCAGCGCGCGCAGGATGACCTCGATCGGCGCGCGGCCGCCGCCTTGCTCTTCCGCCGCCTTCAGCTCGCGCAAACGCTCGCGGTTGGTCGCGATCGAGCGGGTGACAAATAATTCCGCGATCAGCTCGTCCTTCGAGCCGAAATGATAGTTCACCGCAGCCAGATTGACATTCGCCTCGGCGACGATGTCGCGCAGCGTGACGTCGCCGAAGCCGCGATCGGCGTAGAGCCGTTCGGCGGCGGCGAGAATGGCAGACCTCGTATGATCGCTGGCCATGGTGAGAAACCTCGTCATTCCGGGGCGCGACGCAGTCGCGAACCCGGAATCTCGCGCCGCAACTTCTAGATTCCGGGTTCGACGCTCCGCGTCGCCCCGGAATGACGAACGGGGGAGCGAAGCGAGGGGAGTTGCAATTCAAACAGTTGTATGAAACTATTGTTTGAAGGCCGGAGAAAGTCAATCCGCAATCGCAACTCGTTCGCAATGCGAGCCGGTTCCGAAGCGTTCGCAAAGCGCACATGTTCGCGCTTGCGGGTCGTGCAAGGCGGGAGGACAGTCCGGCGCAAAACGAGATCGCAAAGAGAGACGAGGAGCGTCCCATGGACTTCGATATGTCGCCCAAGCAGAAGGAATGGCTCGACCGCGTGCGGTCCTTCATGGCCAAGCACGTGCGTCCGGCGGTGCCTGTCTACAACGAGCAGGATCAGAGCGGCGAGCGCTGGAAGGTGATCCCCATACTCGAAGACCTCAAGAAGAAGGCGAAGGCCGAAGGCCTCTGGAACATGTTCATGCCGCCGAGCGAGCATGAGGACGACGAATTCCGCGGCGCGGGGCTGACCAATCTGGAATATGCGCTGCTGTCGGAAGAAATGGGCCGCATCACCTGGGCCTCTGAAGTGTTCAACTGCTCCGCACCCGACACCGGCAACATGGAGGTGTTCATCCGCTACGGCACCAAGGAGCAGAAACGCAAATGGCTGCGCCCGCTGATGGACGGCGAGATCCGCTCGGCCTTCCTGATGACGGAGCCGGCGGTCGCGTCCTCCGACGCGACCAACATCGAGACCCGCATCGAGAAGGACGGCGATCACTATGTCATCAACGGCCGCAAATGGTGGTCATCGGGCGTCGGCGATCCCCGCTGCAAGATCGCGATCCTGATGGGCAAGACCGATTTCAATGCGGCCAAGCACCAGCAGCAATCGCAGATTCTGGTTCCGCTCGACACTCCAGGCATCAAGGTCGAGAAGATGCTCCCCGTATTCGGCTTCGACGACGCACCGCACGGCCACGCCCAGGTGCTGCTCGAAAACGTGCGCGTGCCGAAGGAGAACATTCTGCTCGGCGAAGGCCGTGGATTCGAAATCGCGCAGGGCCGGCTCGGACCTGGCCGCATCCATCACTGCATGCGCACCATCGGCAAGGCCGAGGAGGCGCTGGAGAAGATGGTGAAGCGGCTTTCCTCGCGCACCGCCTTCGGCAAGAAGATCGTCGAACATTCGGTGTGGGAGCAGCGCATTGGTGAGGCCCGCACCAACATCGAGATGACGCGGCTGCTCTGCCTCAAGGCCGCCGACATGATGGACAAGGTCGGCAACAAGACCGCGCAGGCAGAGATCGCCATGATCAAGGTCGCAGCTCCCAACATGGCGCTGAAGATCATCGACGAAGCGATCCAGGCCTTTGGCGGCGCGGGCGTCTCTGACGATGCCGGTCTTGCCAAGGACTACGCCCACATCCGCACGCTGCGTCTCGCCGACGGCCCGGACGAGGTGCACAATCGCGCCATTGCAAGGTTAGAGGTTCGGAAGTATGCCAACTCTCCGAAGCACTGAAAATCGGGGAGGGTAATGCTCCCCACACCGTCATTCCGGGGCGATGCGTAAGCATCGAACCCGGAATCTCGAGATTCCGGGTTCTCGCTGCGCGAGCCCCGGAATGACGACAATGAAAAGAGGGAGCGTCACCGTGGCTGACGGCGTCAGGAAAGACGAAGAGTTCTCGGGCACCAAGCCGGTCGAGGAGCGTCATCGCTTCGACGAGCTGCGGCTCGAAGCCTGGATGCGCGACAATGTCGAAGGCTTTGAAGGCCCGCTGGTCGTGCTGCAGTTCAAGGGCGGCCAGTCCAATCCGACCTACCGGCTCAATACGCCGAAGCGCTCCTACGTGATGCGCCGCAAGCCGTTCGGCAAACTGCTGCCGTCCGCGCATGCGGTCGATCGTGAGTATCGCGTCATCGCGGCGCTTGGAAAGCAGGGTTTTCCGGTCGCGCACGCCTATGCCCTCTGCCAGGACGACAGCGTCATTGGCGCGGCCTTCTACATCATGTCGATGGAAGAGGGGCGCGTGTTCTGGGATCCGACGCTGCCGAGCCAGGACAACGATTCCCGCCGAAAGATATTCACCAGCAAGATCGAGACGCTGGCGAAACTCCACATGTACGATCCTGTCGCGATCGGCCTTGGCGATTTCGGCAAGCCTGGCAATTATTTCGCGCGGCAGATCGACCGCTGGACCAAGCAATATCGCGCCTCAGAGACGCAGCATATTCCCGAGTTCGAGAAGGTTGCCGAATGGCTGCCCAGGACCGTGCCGGAGCAGGCGCGCGTCTCGATCGTCCATGGCGACTATCGCCTCGACAACATGATTTTCCACGCGACGGAACCGCGCGTGCAGGCCGTGCTGGACTGGGAGCTGTCGACGCTCGGCGATCCCATGGCCGACTTCACTTACCTGTTGATGCAGTGGATCATGCCGGGCCTCGAGGGCGCCGACCTCAAGGCGCTCAACATCCCGAGCCTGGAGGAGGCCGCGCAGATCTATTGCAACGTCACCAAGATGACGGTGCCTGATCTCAACTGGTACTTTGCCTACAATCTGTTCCGTCTCGCCGGCATCACGCAAGGAATTGCCGGCCGCGTCCGTGACGGCACCGCAGCAAATGCCAAGGCGCTGGAATCAGCCAAGCGCACCGTGCCCCTGTCAAAAGCGTCCTGGGACTACGCGCAGAAGGCGGGCGCGGTCTAGGATAGACAAAGGGGCGAGGCTGCCGGCCGCGCCTTTTTCGTTTGGTTGGGCCCTCGTGTCCCGGACGCGGTGCAGCACGCAGTGCTGCTCCGCAGAGCCGGCAACTGTTATGTTGATGGGGCGATTGTATAG
>Ga0102590_1002691_pt1 | contig 20042 bp, 23 predicted proteins | sample AraplaMF_Col_mMF_FD_76859 | JGI IMG/M metagenome (GOLD analysis project Ga0102590, IMG submission 76859) | Arabidopsis root microbial communities from the University of North Carolina, USA - plate scrape MF_Col_mMF | ecosystem: Host-associated > Plants > Roots > Endosphere | place: USA...
CCAGGGGTTTTCCCTCCCGGCGGATGGCTTTGAGTCGAGGCCCAGGCGGCGTGCGGCTTCAGCCCACTGCGGACAGCGGGCTGTGCCACCCGTTTGAGATGCGCCGGAAGGCTGACGGCGTCACGATGGACAGAGCGGAAGGTACCCCGGAAGGACCCGGTTTCCAGGCCGGCTCTTCAGCTCCGGGGTTGTGGCGGTTGCGGGCTCTATGACCCGCGCCGACAAGTACACGTTGCGCTGTGAGGCCTGCCGCAGGTTGCCGGTGTCCATCTTGTTCCGCCTGCTGGCTACGGCCCTCGATGCCCGCGCAACGGCTCACGCCCTCCGTGCGACTTCGGGGTACGGAGGGCGTCTGCATCCGCATTTGCCGTGCCCGAGAGCGAACGTCGAACCTGTCCGCCGCTGGACGATCGTGCGCGAATCGCCGGTAAGGCACGGAATCCGCAACGTGCTCGCCCGTCCTGTTACGGTCGCCACGCGGACCGGGTGCTCCACCCCCCCCCGGGTGCCCGGCCCGCGCATCCATCGCGTGACGTCCCCGGCTGAGACGGGAGGCGAAGGCGTCGCGGTGCTCGCCGAGCAAGCCATAGCTTCACTCGGTAATGCTGCGGTGGGACGCGGATGGTCGAGCAGCCACGGCATGCGCGGAGTCTCGGCCACTGCAGTGGCCGAGACTCCGCGCATGCCGTGACGGGCTATCCGTCCGATGTCAGCTTGGGTGGGCGGGCTTCAGCTTCCGGCCGCTGCCGCCGCATCCGGCTGCGGGCCGCGAGGCTGAGGGAGGCGCAGGTGAGGACGCTGATGCCAATCCCACGGTCTCTCAGGTGGCGAGCGGACCCGACACTGACAGCGAAGGCATCGATGGCGGCTTGGGTGAGGCTGCACAACGGATCGCGTACACAGCATGAGTGCGCGGCCAGAGTGACGGACGCTTCGTCATTCAGAAGCTCAAGGGATCGGGTGACCAGGAAGTACCGATCGAAGGTAACTAACTCACCTTATTGCTGCAAGGCGGAAATCGCCTGACGCGACTTTCCGCGTGACTCGACCGCGGAGCATGATCGCCTGAGTGCAGAGTGGCCCGCCGGGTGGATGCCTCAGGCGGGTTCAGCTGCTGCCGGAGAGGAGGCGAGTCCGGTGCGGCGCCCGTAGGCAGCCCGATGAAGGGTGGAAAAGGTAAGTGGGTTGAATTTTCGTGTGAGTGTCTATAGTGAGTGCTATGCCAGCAGTGACGGCCGACGTCCCCCGCCCCGGGCTCCGGGAGCGCAAAAAGCAGATGACCCGCCAGGGAATCCTCGACGCTGCCGAGCACCTCTTCTCCGAACACGGCTACGAGGGCGTCACCGTCGCCCAGATCGCCGACCGGGCCAACGTCTCGGTCAAGACGCTCTTCAAGTACTTCGACTCCAAGGAAGACCTCGTCTTCGCCGGTGAAGCCGATGTGCAGGACGCCCTGTGTGACGCAGTGCGCGAACGCGAGGTGGGCCAGTCCCCACTGGATGCCGTACGCGTCTTCCTCAAGGACCTCGCCGCCGCCGACGAACACGCAAACGGCATCGAAGCTTTCCACACCGCCTTCGGCGGGGTCCCCCAACTCCGTGCCCGGCTGCTGCTCATGTACGAGCGTTTCGAGCAGGCTCTGGCCCATGTGTTGGCCGAGGAGAGCGAGAGCGAGGCCGGACATCCGACACCGCGCCTCGTCGCAGCCCAGCTCATCTCGCTCTTCCGGCTGGTCACCAGCGAGGAGGCACGCGAGCGTGTCGCCTCTGCGTCAGCCGACGAGCGCCTGAATGCGCTGAATGCCTGGATCGATGAGTCAGCTGCCCTTCTGGCAGAAGGCCTTGCGGGCTACGGCATTCGAACGAGCGCCTCTGCCTCCTGATTGAGCGAAGCGTCCGCGCGTGGTTCAGTCTGAGGGCGCGGGCCTGCGCAGCAGCCACTGCCCGAATGTCCGACGCGGGGGCCGCACTACCACCTTGCCGTGGGTTTTCTGGCCGGCCAGCTCCACGCGCAGCGTGGTCGGTGTGTCCGTGGGTGTTTGCGTGCGGCGGTGTCTTAACTTGCAGTGGACCAGGGTCAGGCCGTCGACATCGATCTCGACGCCCGGCTTTGTGATCAGCGTCAGGCTCTTCCCCGCCATGGCCACGTCGATCCGCAGGGTGTCCTGTGTGATCACGGCCTCGGTGAAGTCCAGCGTCACGTCGCACCAGGTCACCGCGAGTTCCAGCCTGCGTGGCAGCACCCAGCGGCCCGTCCGCTCGACCGCGCCGCTGAACACCTGCTCGATCCGGACGACGTCCTTGGCCTCTACCGCGGTACCGTTCGCGGCGGTGGGCACGGCCGGCAGGTCGGCGGTGAGCACGGCCAGTTCGCTCAGAGTCCGCGCCGACAGGGCAGCTTCCAAGCGCTCGTCCAACTCGTCTGCGGTCAAAAGGCCGTCCCCCGCCGCGATACGCAGCACATCCACCACCCGGTCCCGGTCCGCGTGGGAGGCCCGCAGCTGGGGCGACGAGCCGGCGCTGGAGTACTTCCCCGTGGGTGAGATCTCTCCCGACATGCTTCCATCCTGGTCCGGTGGAATGTCTCCGCGCGACGCAGGCAGCGGCGCGAGGAGAAGACTAACGCTGTATCGCGACATGGATCCCGGCTGGGCTTCATCATGGCAAGGTGCTGGGTGAGCGCCGGTTCACGGAATGCGGCATCCACTGGCCGAGGCGCGGTTGGGACAACAGCCGCATCTTATGGGGCCAGTTCACACGGTTCCCGGGCCGCTGGCGTCGCGTCCGGAGTGTGCAGGACTCTCTTCAAACGGAGCCGCCGCTGACCAGAAGGCTTCGGCTGGCGAACAACGTCAGGGACAGTTACGGCGCGCATCGGCGTCTGGTCCCGGGACGTCGCGTGGGGCGCTCATGATGTGTGGTCCCGTGCGGCGATGCGGGTGACCGTGACGGTGACGGTGACCGCTACCGGGGCGCCGTGGGCGGCGAGGTAGGACAGGACAGTGGCCCGTACCTGGTTGTGGACGTTCCGGGCTGCGTCTACCGCTCTGTGGCCCTCGACCAGGACGCAGCGCACCTCGATGTGCCATCCCGAGCCGTCAGGGAGCGGGTCGGTGCGCACGCCTGCTTCTGGCGGCATGCGTCCCGCTGTTGTCTCCGGCCGGGTGGGCAGGGCGGCTGCTGCCAGGCGGCGGGCCAGGCGGGGCTGCAGGCCGGCCACCCCGGGAACCGCGAGGGCTGCCTCGGCTGCGACGGTAGGGGGAGGGGACGTTGCGGTGGCGGCCATCACGCTTCACCTTCTGGGGCTGCTGCGGAGCCTGTTGCCGGGGGAGGGAAGGGCTCGAGTGTGTCGACCACGATGATGTCGACGGTCGTCACGGCCAGTCCCAGGGCTTGTTCGGCGGCATGGATGATCGATCGACGGACCTGATTGACCGTGTCGGGCAGGGGGCGCTCGAGGGCAGCGGCCAGGGTCATGGTCACCTGCACGCCGGTTCCCTCCCCTTCGGGTGCGAGCCGGCAGGTTGCGGCCCTGGCGCCCGGTACCGCGTCTGCGGCCCGCCGCAGGACTTTCGCCGCGGCGCTTTCTGCGATCCGCAGGTCCAGGACCGTGTCGGCTAGAGGCAGGAGCCGTCCGAGCCGGACCTCGGCCCGGACGATGTCCATGACACGGCGGGCGAGCGCCTGCAGGCCGGGAGGATCCTTGGCGCGCAGCGCCCGCGTGGCCGCGTTCAACGTGGCCAGCCCCTCGACGGCCTCGCGGCAGTGGGGGCATGAGGCGGCGTGCGGATCGGTGGTCGGCGTCGCGTCCTGCGCCTGTTCCCAGGCCTTGCTGAGCAGGCGGCCGCAGGGCAGTGCCTGGTCGCCTGCGAACGGGGCTGCGTCGCGGGTGGCCGGGTCGTCGTGAGGACCGTCGTTGCCCGGTGGTTCGGAAGGCTGTGCGTGCGGATCGTCTAGCGCCATGGGGCCATCGCCTCCTTCAGCAGCCGACGTGCCCTGAACAGTCTGCCTCGGACCGTCTGCTCGCGGGTCTGTGTCACCTGGGCGATCTCCTTGTAGGACAGGTCTTGCAGTTCCCGCAGGATCCAGCAGACACGCAGTGCGGCATCCATCTCACCGAGCGCGCACATCAAGGCGGCCGCTTCTGCGTCGTCCTCCGCGGCTCGGGCGGGCGAGCTCGCCTCGTCGCCCGCCGCGGGTTCGGCGACGGTGTCCAGAGGGAGGGGCGGCGTCCGGCGGTGCAGCATGGTCAGACAGCGATTGACGGTGATGCGGTATATCCAGGTGCGGAACTGCGCTGTGTGGCGGTATTCCGGCAGGGAACGCCAGGCGCTGACGAAGGCGTCCTGAACAGCCTCCTCGGCGTCCTGGGAGTTGCCGAGCATGTAACAGGCGAGGCCGAGCAGGCCACGGCTGTGGCGCCGGACGAGAACAGCGAATGCGTCGTCGTCTCCCTCGGCAGCCCGCACGGCCAGCAGCCCGTCCGGCAGGTCGTTTTCCAGCTGCGGGAACCCGGTTCGTTCCATCATGCGACTCCTGTGCGCCGGTCCCACGACGGTCAGGTACCCGATCCGATGAATGTGATGTGCGTCACATCGTATGGGTGTGAGGAGTGCGCCCTGCGAGGCGTCCAACCTTGTGACGGGCATCACATGATGTCCGGTCCGACCGACCGATCGAGGCGACCGCCATGACCGACAACAGCACCAGCATCGGCTTGGACAGGCGGCCGGAGGCGGGCGTGAGCGCGCTGAAGGGCCATACCGGGGCCGAGGCCCCGGCGGAGACCCGGGGGAAGACGACCATCGCAGACGGCGTGGTCGCCAAGATCGCGGGGATGGCCGCCCGCGAGGTACCGGGCATCCACAACCTCGGGGCGGGCATGGCCCGTGCCATCGGCGCGGTGCGCGAACGCGTCCCCGGCCCGGGCGGCAGTGTCACGCAAGGGGTGAAGGTCGAGGTCGGGGAGAGCCAGGCCGCCCTGGACCTGGACGTCGTCGTCGAGTACGGCGTCTGCATCGTCGACGTCGCCCGTGACGTGCGCACCAACGTGATCAGTGCCGTGGAGCGGATGACCGGACTGGAGGTCGTCGAGGTGAACCTCACCGTCGATGACGTCCACCTGCCCGACGAGGGGGACGAGTCCGAATCGGACGAGGGGCGCGTGAGGTGACCGCCGTACCGCCGGGCGTCCTCGGCGCCGACGGCGGGACGTGAGGGTGCTCGCGAGAAGGTGAGTGCGAGATGAACACAGCGATTACGGGGCTGGCAGCAGGCATGGCGCTGGGCTTCGCAGGCTACTTCGGCGGCTTCTGGGCGTTCCTGCTGGTCCTGGTTCTGGGCGTGGCCGGTTTGACGGCCGGCCTCGCGGTGCAAGGAGACCTGGATCTTGCCCTCCGCTCACGGAGGCGTCAGTGAATGCCCGCCCCGGCTCCGCCGTATCCACCGGCAGCGGACCGCCGCCATCGCCGCGGACCGCCGGCCTGCCACCCCCGGCCGAGCGCGGTGCCACGGTCATACCCGACAAGGTGGTCGCCCGGATCGCCGCTCGGGCCGCACGTGCGGCTCAATCCCGGCGCGCCGCCCTACCACCCGAGCGGGGCAGATCGTCGGTCCCCAGCGCCTCCGCGGCCTCCCACACGGGACGGGTGCGCCTGCACCTGGCGCTGGACCTGCCCTATCCCGCAGACCTCCCCTCCCTCTGCGAGTTGATACAGCACGACGTCGCCGAGCGAGTGACTCAGCTGACCGGCCTGCACGTCGGAGAGGTCACCCTGACCGTCCGGCGCCTGGTGACGGCCGCGAACCGGGGACGGGTCCGGTGAGCCTGCCGGATCGCGTCACACAGCAAGCCGCGCACTCACACGAAGGAGGACCGGCAATGACACCCCACCCGGGCCCTCCCGCTCCAGACCCCCCGCCGATGGCGCGCCGCAACACCGTGTCGCCGGAGCAGAAGCCGATCGGGCCTGCACCGCCCGAACGCGACACACCCCGACCGGATACGGCAGAACACGACCACAGCAGGCGGCACACCACACACCGTCCGTGGTCCGCGCGCCGCATCCCGGCCGCGGTGGTAGCCGCGGCGATCGTTGTCGCGGCAGGCGCAACACTGATCGACGTCGTGGCCGTACGAGCAGGACGCCAGGCGGCCGATTGGCGCAAGCACCTGGCCGACGAGCTGGCCACCCGTCCGGTGGACGACGTGTGGATGCTCACCGGGGCCGCCGTGGCCGCAGCCGTCGGTATCTGGCTGATCGCCCTGGCACTCAGCCCGGGCCTACGCCACTGGCTTTCCTTGCGCTCGCCTGCCGGATGTCCCGCCCGACTACGGGCTTCACTGAACCGAGACGGTGCCGCTGCATTGCTGCGCGACGCCGCCATGCGGGTCCCCGGCGTCGGCGCAGCCCATGTCCGGGTGCGGCGCCACCGCATCAAAGCCCGCGCGGACGTCCGTTTCCGCGATCCGAAGCACGTCAAGGCCGATCTTGCCGCCGTCCTGAACGAGGAACGCGAGCAGCTCGCCCTCACCCATACCCCCCGTCTCGTCGTACGTGTGCGGCAACGCAACGCTTGAGCGACAACCAGTATCCGGAGCTGCCACCATGACGCCGCGACCCGTACTCAACCGGACGTTGCTGGCCCTCATCGGGCTGGTACTGCTCGGCGGCGGACTGCTGATCATCACCGCCGGGCTCGACCTCTACTCAAGCCACAACCTGGCACCGCCGGCCGGCTGGCCCCTCATGACCCCGGACGACGTCCTGCTCAGCTCCGCCGACCGAGTCCGCTGGAGCAGCCAGGGCTGGTGGTGGTGGCCCGCAGTCATCGCCGCACTCGTCCTCATCACCGCGCTCGCCCTGTGGTGGCTACTGGCCCAACTGTCCCGGCGTCACCAGGGCGGGATACCCGTGGGCAGCCCCCCGCGAGAAGGCGTCGAACTGCGCGCCCGCACGCTCAGCGATGCCATTGCCAAGGAGGTCGGCGCACTGCCCGGAGTCCAGCACGCGACTGTCCGCATCACAGGCCGACTTGCCCACCCGCGCGCCCACATCACCCTCTCCCTCACCCCTCAGGGGACACCTGAGGCTGTCCTCCATACCCTCTGCAAGGGCCCGCTGCGCACCGCCCACCAGTCCGGCTTGCCCCCTCTACCCACTGAGGCCCGCCTGCGCGTCACTCCTCACAAAGCCCGCCGTGCCGAATAGGCCCACCACGTCTCGCGGTGTTTGCAGGGGAGACGCTGGGCACTCGCTTAAAAGGTCGGGTCCAGGAGGAGGACGCTGCGCAGCTTCAGAGCGTGCTGGAACCGGCTGCCGACGCCGTCAGCGTCGGCCGCCAGTCCACCTGTTGACCGGTCAACCTCTCCTTCCAGGTGACTCGGGCTTCGGCCGGTGAGTTCTTGGCCGCCGCGGAAAACAGAGGCCCGCGAGAGCCGTCCGCTCCTTACAGCGCGGGGTGAACGGCCCGCTACCGCCGTACAAGTGGAGCTTGTGGCGCTGCCGAGCCCATGTCGACGAGCACGGGTGTCGGGGGAGAAGAAATCCAAGGGGTTGCTCATAGGGGCTCTGTTGCCGCCGCGGCACTGGCGCGAGGCACCGTTCAGGGGATCAGAGACGTGACCGCCGAAGCCGCGCGACCTGGCTGGGAGCGGCAGAGCCATACATCGGAAACAGTCGATAGGACGAAACGATGAACGGACTGGTATTGGGCCTCGCCGTAGGGGCCGGGTACGTCCTCGGACGCACAAAGAAGATGAAGCTTGCATGCGCCGTGGGCTCGCTGGTCGCCGGAAAGCGGATGCATCTGAACCCCAAGGGCGTCACGGATCTGATCAGCGAGCAACTGCACAACAATCCGCAGTTCAAGGAGATCGGCGACCAGCTGCGCCAGGACCTGCGCGGAGTGGGCAAGGCAGCCTCCGGCCCGCTGGTCGAGCGGCAGCTCGAGGGCCTTGCAAAGCGGCTGCACGGCCGCACGGACCGCGCGCGTGAGCAGCTCTCCGGTCGCGTACCGGCGACCTCCGATCTGTCCGGCCTCCACGACGAAGAAGAGGAAGCGGGAGAGGAAGAGGGCACTGGCGAGGCTTCCCAGGGCGAGAAGGCTCCACGCGAGGCGCAGGCGAAGGCTCCGGCCAAGAAGACCTCGGCGACCGCCAGGAAGGCCCCTGCAAAGAAGGGCCCTGCAAAGAAGGCTCCAGCGAGGAAGGCCACCACCACGAAGGGCGGCGCGCGTCGCGCCACCAGCGGGTCGGCCCGCGAAAGGGGGCGGTGACGATGGCAGACGCCGAAACATCCGGGAACGGCAAGGCAAAGGGCGGACTGTCCCAGCTCGCCCAGAGCGAAGCGGTCGACCACCTCAAAAAGGAGCTGCAGAGCTACCTGGCGGCGCAAGGCCAGCGGATGCTCGCCGGCGCGGGCCGCAAGCTCGGCGAGACCACCGGCAAACTCACCGACATCGCCGAGGGCAAGAGCCCCGGCCTCACCAAGATGGCCCTGGAAGGCGGACGCAAACTTGTCGAAGGCAAGGGGCCGCTGCGCGCCGTCATGGAGACGGGCGCAGGCCAGGCCAAGGAGAAAATCGGCGAAGCCGTTAAGAGCGTCACCGGTGGCAAGAGCAAGGGCAAGGGCCGTGCGGGCAACAAGCCCACCGTCATTCTCGAGTCCATCGATGTCGGTGTGCCGCTGCGCACCGCCTACGACCAGTGGACCCAATACCAGGACTTCAGCACCTTCGCGAAAGGCGTCAAAAGCGCGAGTCGTGCCGACGACACCCATTCCGACTGGCAGGCCAAGGTGTGGTGGTCCAACCGCAGTTGGAAGGCTCAGACTAACGAGCAGGTGCCCGACGACCGCATCTCCTGGACGTCTGAGGGCGCCAAGGGTACGACAAGGGGCGTCGTCTCCTTCCACTCGCTCGCCGAGAATCTGACGCGGATCGAGCTGCTCATCGAGTACTACCCCAGCGGCTTCTTCGAGAAGACCGGCAACATTTGGCGCGCTCAGGGTCGCCGGACTCGCCTGGACCTCAAGAACTTCGTCCGCTTCATCACCCTGAAGGGAGAGGCGGAGGACAGCTGGCGTGGCGAGATCCGCGACGGCGAGGTGGTCCGTACGCACGAGGATGCGATCGCCGAGGAGGAAGAGGAAGAGGAAGAGCCGGAGGGCGAGTACGAGGAAGAGGAGCCCGAGGAAGAGCCCGAGGAAGAGGAACCCGAAGGCGAATACGAGGTGGAGGAGTCCGACGAAGAGGAACCGGAGGGCGAGTACGAGGACGAGGAAGACAACGAGGGCAACGACGACGAAGGGGAATACGAAGAAGAGGCCGACGAGCGCGACGCCAAGCGATCGCCTGCCCGGAGCCGGCGCTGATGACACCCAGCGGGGCTGCAGCAACGGTGCCACCGGGCGCGGAGGTGTGGGCTTCGAAGTGGCCGACGCAATCTTTGACGGTCGCGTAGCGGGCTGACCGGCAAAATCCGCCCGGCTTGCGACGCCCTGTCCCGCCCGTTTGCTTTCGTCGTCACCGGGCGGGAACGCCACCGACTGCATGCAATTCATGGCCGTCATGAAGGTAATTCGTGTTTCCCACACGGAACCTCTGCTAGCCCTCATGCCACGCCCCGTCTGGCCGGCGGGCCGGGAGCGTCCAGGCCGCACCGCGTGAACGGATTTGGTCTGCGAGAAGGCGATGCCTGGCGCGACGTCGACCGCCTGATCCGCAACGCCTACAAAGTGCTGCTGACCCGCGGCTCGGCACCGTTGTGTACTCCGCCGACCCCAAACAACGAGAACAAGCTGCGCGAGTTGGTGGGCGGCCGCATGGAACAGGGGCCTGCCGGCGCCGGGCGCACAGCAGCGGTCCTGCACCGGTCAGCCGCATTTGATCAGACCGGATAGCCAGCGGTTTCGCCGGTCGCCACCGCAGTCGGACGCCTGCTCGGAACACAGCGTCCAGCAAAGTGAACCCTCCAGTTGGGTGTACGGAAGGACTCAGACGCTGCGTCGAGCACCCTGGTGCTCAGGTTCTGCTCGAAGGGGAGGAGACCGGCAGGACAGGCGCGGCTGTCGCGTACCGTCGCGGCGCCCGGCCGAGTGATTCCTGTATGCCACTCGGGCTGCAGGCCAAGGGTGCCGCCCGAGGACGGTGGTCTCCCTTCACTACCGTTGTTGGAACGCTGGCGGTTGCTGGTTCCGGCAGCGGTCCTGTCGAGAAGCGTTGAGGAGATGGGCGTCCATGGCCGTTTGTGAGGTCTGCGGCAACGACTACGAGATGTCATTCGAGGTGCACGCCAAGGGAGCTGTCCACACCTTCGACAGCCTCGAGTGCGCCGCTCAACGGATGGCACCGGTCTGCAACAACTGCCAATGCCGCATTCTCGGTCACGGTCTCCAAGCCGACGGGCAGTTCTTCTGCTGCGCGCACTGCGCCCGCCAGCGAGGCAAGGCAGAGCTCGTCGACCACGCCTGACCGAGCGGACTGGCGTTTCTGACTGCCACCTGGACGGAGCACACGGCGGCCCCTGGCATCGAGTACGACCGGGTGCCCGGCCGCCTGCTCATCTACCGGGCCCGGGACGAGAGGTGTCCGACTACGTGCACCTCGGCTGTGACCCAACTGCCTGACTTATATTGCCGGGCGCCAGGTGATCTGCGATGCCGGCGCCGCTCGCCGCCGCAGATGCCGCCGAAGCACTCGCCGCCCGGCAAGATCAACCACTCGGCCGCCGGGCCGCGAATCAGCTGCGTCATCGGCTGTGCTCTTCAACGCAGACACCTCCCGCCGACTGGACGCATCGATCGAGGGGCTGACCCTGCACCGCGCTCCGGACGGCTCGCCTCACGAACGTGAACTGACGCGATGGGCCGTCGCCCGCATCACCGCCGCATAGCCGGCGCCCTCGCACTAGCTCGGGGGGGTGCCCCTATCTCTTTGGTCAAGGTGGATGGGGCTGTTCTCGAGTGTCTGGAACGATGTGCTCGTGCATGTTGATGATGAGGCGGTGGCAGCGGGCGGGGACGGATCGGAGTGGACGGGTGCGGTGAGTGAGCGTCTCCGTTGCTGCGTGTGTGGTGCGTCCACAGATGGTGCCGAGGACTACGTGCTCGTCGAACTGACGGCGAAGTTCTCTGACGCGCGCCAATGGCTGGGTGCGCATGCGGAGCACCTGAACTCCGTCCTTGCGAAGGGGTTCTCCGTAGAGGTTCACGACATGTAGGGCTGCTGTCATGGCCTGCGATCTCGGTTCGCAGGCAGGCTGGTTGCCCTCACCTCGTTCCGGTTGTCCGAGGTTCGTAGAAGGTGCCGTCTCTGAGCATGGCGAACAGGACGTCGGCTCGTCGTCGGGCGAGGCAGAGCAGGGCTTGGGTGTGGTGCTTGCCCTGTAGGTCCGCGAGGCCGGGTCGCTCAGGGCGGCGAACGCGGAGAGGAAGAAGGCCCGTTTGAGCTGCTTGTTTCCTCTCCGGGAGGGCTGTTCGCCGCGGATCGAGGAGCCCGAGCTCCGGGTTGCCGGTGCGAGACCTGCGTAGGCGGCCAGGTGGCCGGCGGTCGGGAAGGTGCTGCCGTCGCCGACCTCGATCAGGATCCGTGCTCCGGTCCTGACGCCGACTCCCGTCAGGACTTTGGAAAGAGGGTGGGCCTCCAGGAGTTCCTCGATCCGTCCGGCCAGGAGTTTCCGCTGGTCAAGGACGGCGGCCAGGGATCCGGCCAGGCTCGGGACGATCAGTGCGGCCGCCTCGGTCCCTGGGACGACGACGGTTTGCTCGTCCAGGGCGGCGAAGATTTCCTCGACCAGCCGCTCGGCCATTCTCGGTGCCTTCGGCCGCAGCAGGGTGATCAGCCGCCGACGGCCGGTCTTGCGGATCTGGGCCGGTGACCCGAACCGTTCCAGCAGCGTGAGGACGGCCGGGTGCTGCAACCGCGGTCCCAGGACCCGTTCCAGCGACGGATGGATCTGGGTCAGCAGGCCGTGCAGCCGGTTGGCGACGCGGGTGGCCTCGCCGGCCAGGTCGTCGTCGAACCCGACGATCATCTCCAGCTCGGCGATCGTCTCGTCCTCGCCGTCGATCGCCCGCAGTGTGTGGGGCATCGCGCGGGCCGCGTCGGCGATGATGAACGCGTCCCTCGCGTCGGTCTTCGCCTCGCCCGGGTAGAGGTCGGCGATCCGGCGCATCGTCAGCCCCGGCAGGTAGGCGACTGGGCAGCCCGTGTCCCTCGCGACCGCCAGGGGTAATGCCCCGATCGAGGCTGGTTGGTCGACCACGACCAGCACGGTTCCGTGCTTGGCCTGGAGTTTCGCGAAGAGCTCGCGGAGCTTGGGTTCGGTGTTGGGCAGGCGCTTGTCGAACGCCTTCTTCCCGGCCCGTGTGACGGCGGTGGCGTGGTGTTCGCCCTTGCCGACGTCCAGGCCGAGGAAGACGTCGATGTCGCCGGTGTCGATCACGTGCAGGCCCCTCCATCACGCTTTCGTCCGGCCTTGCCTCGGCACCGAGCTGCCACATCCACGTTACGGAGAGCTCTTCCGGCCTGGGTGAAGCCAGTGCTCAAGCCCCTCATCAGCGGTCCGTCGATGCCTTCGGACCTGGTGACACCACCCCCCGGATCATGAACAACAGGAGGGGGAAGTCATGCCGGACCCGAAGGCCGGAGGCCCCATTGCGGAGCCACGAAGACGGTAACGGGGGGGACGAAACCGGCTATCAGATCGAGATGATGACCGGGCATCAAACAGTCGCCTACGCCCTTTCGGACTCGCTCACCGGCCGAGCCGCGTAGATCTATGAGAGTTCGGCCTGTGCGCGGACAGCAACAGACCCGCTGACGCGGTGCGGCCATCCGCCGCACCGCGTCACAGGGTGGTCCCCGTAGCCTGACCTGGCGCCGTCCGCAGCACCAGTGCGAGGAGGCCGCCAGCGGGATCGACAGGTGGCCACCACCGGGGAACCGAAGATGCGGCACTGCGTGCTGGCCGCAACAGGGGACAGTGACGTCTGCTTGAGCAGGCCGTGAACTCTTCCGGAGTCACCTTTCCGATCTTGCGAGCCGCCAGGACAATCCCGCCGTGATCCTTTCCCTGAGAGCTCTGCGCTCCCTGATTCTCGGCTGCCTGTTGACCGCCGGGTCGGTGCTGTCTCCTCACGTTGCCGCGGCTGCCACCACAGCTCAGTCCCACGGGGTACGGTCGCACCACGCGCACCCGGCCCAGGCGCTCCTGCAGATGAACGTATGTTCCAGCGGGTACGCCGGCTGCTACCCGGGAACCGAGTGCCCGAAGATCCTCGACGAGGTGGTGGCCCGCATCGAGGCCAACCACGTCAATGCGGTGACGCTCAACGAGGCGTGCAGCGGCGATGTGGCCGAGATCGCGGCACGAACCGGCTTCCACTACCGCTTCGCCACAGTGATCTACAACGGTGCCCCGTTGTCCTGCAAGTCGCCTGAAGGAAGAGGCTTCTTCGGCAATGCCATGCTGACCAAGGAGGCGATCCGAGCATCCGAGGACGCGCCGTACTCCGTGTTCAGCGGAGTGGAGCAGCGCCGCTAGCTCTGCGTGACGACAGCCCGCCGCATAGACGTGTGCACCAGCCACCTCTCCACCGACGGTGAGGCCCCCGGTTCCGCCAACTCCACCCAGTGCCTGGAGTTGACCCAGGTGCTCGCCTCCCGTGGCCGGCCCACCATCTTCGCCGGCGACGTCAACCGGCACGCCTCGTGCGCGCCGAAGGGGCACTGGACGCTGACCGACGCGGCCGCGGCCAAGGACCCCGGCATCCAGCACTCCTACGGCAACCTTGTGACGCCGCGGTTGGAGATCGAGGCGACGACGTACACGGACCACGACGCGCTTGTGGTGCGCGTCAGGCTGCCGCACTGACCTTTGCGGTGGCTCCGGGCTGTTGGTCTCGGACCCACCGAGCGGGGCGGCCCGTGTCCAGACCTACGCCTTCGACATCTCGGAAAACGCCTCTCGCGTCGTGTGTGCCACGCCCGGATCAGTGGCGTGAAGGGCGCGGCAGAGCATTCGCCCCTTTTGGATATATTTGCTCATATGGAGGTTTTTGGCGGGAACAGTGCGCGGTGGATGAGTAAGGTGCGTCAGGATCCGGTGCTGCTCTCGCCGTTGATCCTGACAGCGTTTATCGCTGTCCTCGAGGGGCTGACGCCGCCCGAAATGCCCATCGCCCGGCTGCTTCCGGCCGTCCCCGCGCTTGCGGCGGCGTTGTGGCCGGTCGTACCCACGCTGGTCCTGGGGCTGGTGTGTCTGTCGGGGCTCGCAGCCTACGCCGTCCTGTCCTCGGACCATCCCACCCTGTTCTCCGCAGGAGCTGTCGGTGCGGTGACCGTGGCCGCCGCGTACGCCAGCCATCTGCGTCTGCAGCGTGAGGGCACGCTCACCGAGGTGCGTACCGTGGCCGACGCCACGCAGAAGGTTCTGCTGCGGCTCATCCCGCCACGCGTCGGGCCATTGGAGATCGCTAGCCTGTACCTGACCGCCACCCCGCATGCACGGGTGGGCGGCGACTTCTACGCCCTGGCCGACACCCGGTACGGAATCCGCCTCATCATCGGCGATGTCCGCGGCAAAGGACTGCCCGCCCTCGCCGTCGCCGCGGCCGTACTCGGCTCGTTCCGCGAAGCAGCCTACGAGGCCACCGACCTGACGCAGCTCGCCAAACGTCTGGAGACGACGCTGCTGCGTGACGATGCCGCCGCTCTTGCGCAGGGGGATCCCGCCGAACTCTTCGCCACCGCCGCACTGGTGGAAATCCCCCGCGGCGGCAGTCACGTCACGATCTTCAGCTGCGGCCACCCCCCACCCCTGCGCGGGCGGAACGGCAGTATCGCCATCCTCGACACGGACGATCCCGCCCCGCCCCTGAACCTGGGCGGCCTGCTCACCACCCCCTCCCGTCCCCGGCGATTCGCCCTCCAACCCGGTGACCACCTGCTCCTCTACACGGACGGCGTAAGTGAAACGCGCGACGCAGCCGGAGCGTTCTTCCCCCTCGCCGCCTGGGCGCAGAAGCAGCTGACCACGCCACCACGACAGGCTCTGAGCAACCTGCACCAGGCCCTGCTCGACCACAGCGGCGACAACCTCAACGACGACATCGCCGCCATCGCCATTCTCAGGACCTCCTGAGCGGCAGGAAACCTCTCACAACCAAAAGAGCACCCGCTCGCCGACCGACGCCCGAAGGCGACCGGACTGCGCGGCCTGGCAGTGGACGGCAAAAGCCTGCGCGGCGCAGCCAGAGCAAGGGGCCGCAAGATCCACCTGCTCGCCGCACTGGAGCACACCACCGGCCTGGTCCTGGCCCAGCTGGACGTCGGCGAGAAGGCAAACGAGATCACCTGCTTCCAGCCGCTGCTGGACACCGTCGCCGACCTGGCCGGAGCCGTCGTCACCAGCGACGCGATGCACACTCAGCGCGAGCACGCCGACTACCTCCTCGACCGGGGCGCCCACTACATCGTGATCGTCAAGGGCAACCAGAAGAAGCTGCGTCGGCAGCTGAAGTCCCTTCCCTGGAAGGACATCCCGCTGCAGGGACGCACCCGGGGCATTGGCCACGGCCGCTCGGAGATCCGCCGTATCAAGGTCGCCACCGTGAACAGCCTCCTCTTCCCCGGAGCCCGCCAGGCCGTCCAGATCAAGCGCCGTCGAACCGACCGCAGGACCGGCAAGACCACCGTCAAGACGGTCTACGCCGTCACCAGCCTGACCGCCGAGCAGACCACCGCAGCCCAACTCGCCGAACTCGTCCGAGACCACTGGAAGATCGAGGCCCTGCACCACGTTCGCGACACCACCTTCGCCGAGGACGCCTCCCAGCTACGAACCGGCAACGCACCCCGCGCGATGGCCACCTGGCGCAACCTCGCCATCGGAGCCCTCCGCACGTCCGGAGTGAAGAACATCGCGGCTGGCCTCCGCCGCAACGCCCGCGACCCTCGCCGCCCCCTCACCCTCCTCGGCCTCGGATGATCACAAACCGGACGTCATGCGACTACGCCGAAGCCCTGGGCGCAACCCTGCCGCACCAGCGGCAGGCAGAAGCGAGAGACCGTACTCACGCCGAAGCCCTCACGCTCTGGTGACGAGACGGACCTTCCAGGCCGGAATGCCCGGAATGCTGAAAGCCACTAAAGCTTTGAGCAACGGCTGGCTTGGCTCAGGCTCCTCTCCTCTGGTTCAAGCAACGTGCCAGGCAGGGCCGCCGAATATTTTACGGGAGGCTGCCCTGTTCGCAGACTCGCCGGGGCGACCTCGCGGAGCTTGATGTTGCTTTCCTGCGGGCGCCCTGGCCTCTTCGGGTCACTTAGTTCCGTTGGTCGCGTTTCATGATCCGGTAGACCACGTTGAATAGCCGTCGTTTCAGGGCCCGGCGAGCCTGTGCCGGCTTCCGTAATCTTGCACAGGTAGTAGTCTTGGCCGCGGCCGCCGTGCCCGAGGGCGCCGGGCGTCAGTGCACGGGCTGCACGCCTACTACGAGTGAGGCGCCGAGTTGGCCGTCACCACGTCCAACTGCGCAGACATCAACGTGAAGCCGAACAGCAGCGAATGCGTGCGCGGCTGCTTCTCCGCCCTCGGGCACGGGTGGCTGGTAGTGCAACGCTTACCGATCTATTGCTGCCGGCACCTGGGGGCTGGCAGCCACCGACGTCAAAAAGCGCACGTCCTTCTACGTGCAATTCAAGAGCACCATTAGCGGACTCATCGCAGCTGACCACGCGCGTCCACATATCGCGGGCCTCCGGCGCCCGTTCGCCCCGGAGGCCCTCCCCGTATCTGCCTCGCAGACTTCAAAGCACGAGTCGCAGCGAGGTCAGTAGGCGACGAGCCCGTGGGTGGGGCGGTCGAACTGCAGGTAGAAGGCCGTGCCGTTGAGAACGCCGGTTGCGGCCGTGCCCCAAGTCCCGCCGGTGATCCACGTGGCCTTGTTGCAGTAGAAATTTGCCCCGAGGAAGCACGTCTGGACCCACATGCCGCTGGTGGGCTTGACGTTGATGTCGGCGCAGTTGGACGTCGTGGTGGCGTAGTTCGCGCCCTGAGGCCATTGGTCGGCCGAGTCCGTGCTGAAGCTCTTGGCGCTGCCGTAGCAACTCGTTGCGACGGCCGGTGCCTGGTGGCTGGGTGCCGCCGCGACCGCGTTCGGCCCTGCCAGCAGGAATCCGACAGATGCCGCAACCGCGGCGATCGTAGCGATTCGTTTCAAGGGACTTGCCCTCCTCAGTTCGTGTGTCCTCACTCGGAAGTGCTGGTCTGAGCAGTGACAGTCGACGATCTCGTTGATCGTGTTGTTGTCTTCGAAGGCCCAGAGTCAGCTGTCACAGTTCGTTCGGTCCGAGCCCGCAGGCCGATCGTCGGGCTGCGTGACGCCCCCCGGCGCCTCCCCGTCCAACTGCGATGCCGATGCCGCCTCAACAGGATGGACAGCTCATGCTGTGCTGCGTGCGGGGGAGTGGCCGAGGCCGCCCCTGACCGTGTCTGGTACGGCGCTGGTTGTGGGCACCAGCGCAACGAGCGTGTTGCGCAAGCGTCTGGTCAATCTCTCCCCCCCTGTATTGAGGCAGCCCGGCCGGCCGGCCGCATGTGCCGGGACCAGGACCCCTCGAAGCGGTACGGCCTGAGAGAGCTTCTCGAAGCGGCTGTGCCGATCGCCATATCTATCGGGCGTCTCGCGATGTCTCGGGACATCCCTGCCCGCGACGTGCGACGACGTGTACGGGGACGGCATTCCGGGAAATCTCGCGGCGCCGTCGGGGTGTGACGTCGGTGGCCGGATTCGTGTGGCGGGGCACGGCTTTGGGGCTGGAGGGGGTCGCAGATAAGGCCCGGCATCCAGGAGACTCGTGCTCAGGGGGATGTCATGAGATGGAGAGAACTGCCCGAGACCTTGGACCCCAACGGCCGACGACTCGTACAGGAGCTGCGGCGGTTGAAGGACCACAGCGGTCTCACCCTGCAGATGCTTCAGGCAAAGACGCCTTTCAGCGGCTCGTCGTGGGAGCGGTACCTCAACGGCAAGACACTGCCACCCGCGGCGGCGGTCGAAGCCCTCGCCGGTCTGACCGATGCCGACGCCTCACCGCTGCAGGCCCTGCAACACGCAGCACAGGAATCCAGCGCCGCGAGGGAACGCCCCCACCGTGATCGTGCCGCGCCGACGGCACCCCGACGGACTCCCGCCCCCAGCCCTCTTACCGCCTCTTGCGTCAGCCCGGGCAAAGGCCGAGAGCACCACCAGGAGCAGGAGAAGGTGCACGGGGTAGCCCTGTCCCTTGTCGGAGGCATCCTGTTGCTCTCCGCCGCCCTTTCCGGGTGGCTGATCGCCGACCGCCCCAACGCTGCCGGCCAGACCTCGGACAGCACCACCCAAGTGGGCAGATACAGCTGCGCCTACGTCCGGCACGGAGACCTCATGCTCGCCGGCAACAGCACCACCAACTCCGACCTCGTCGCCTTGAACAGCACAGGCCCGGACGTGGCGGAAGTCCAATGCCTCCTGCGACGCCATCACCTGTCGCCGGGCGATGTGGACGGCTACTTCGGTAAGCGGACGGAAGCACAGGTGAAGACCCTGCAGCAACAGGACCACGTCTCCCCGGACGGAATCATCGGTGAGCAGACGTGGTCCTTGCTGCGCCACGTGCAGTGATCGTCTACCGCAGCGAGTAAGGAGAACCCGAGCGATGAGGTACTTACCCGGGAGACCCCACTGGCGGACGGTGTCGCGGAACTTGCCCCCCGCGTACCGGGACCTGGTCAGCGAACTGCGCCAACTCAAGGATCACAGCCGTCTGAGTCTGACGGAGCTGGGACGGACGACCGCCATCAGCAAGTCGTCCTGGGAGCGCTATCTCAACGCCAAACAGTTCCCTCCCCGGCACGCCGTACAGGCCCTGTGCCGGGCGGCACAGATCAGCGAGGAAGCCGTACTGCCTCGATGGGAACTTGCGGACGAGGCATGGAACCGACGCGGGCACACCACGTCCCCGCCCGGACCCACCCCGGACCAGACCACCGCTCACCGTGACGCAGGCGCCGACAACACGGACCCCGAAGCCACCCGCAACTTCATGCATCGAACGCTGCTCGCTGCTTCCGCTCTGATCACCACACGGCCTTGGGCCACCACGGCGGGAGTCATGCTCCTGTGTACGGCGATGCTCGCACCCGCCGCTATCATCCACGCCTCCTATAAAACCGGCCCGGCCGCCACGCGCCCGCCCATCTGCCGATTGCGGTCCTGCGAGGGCCGCGATCCGCTCACCACAGCATGCGAAGATCCAGTAACGGTGGGTTCGCGCACGGCGGCCGACGGCACCCGGCTGGAAATCCGCCTCAGTCCAAGCTGCCAGGCCGGATGGGTACGCAGCTGGCCCACACACGGTGGATTCCGTATCGAGGTCATCAGCTCTGACGGACATGCTCAGGCCGCCACCACCCCGACTGCCCTGCCGACGGCCGCAGAGATGGTCACCACCACCATGATCGCCACTGCGCACGCCACGAGGCTTCGGTGCTGTTACTACCCCTTGGCCGGCCGACCCGGCCGGGAGTGCTTCAATGCGGGTTCCTGAGCTTGACTCCGTCGGTGACCTTCGGCGCTCTGCCGTGTCATGGGACCTGCCGGGGAAGCTCCGCATTTGCCGAACCGGCCTGGTCAACCCGGCGCTTGGAAGGGCCGCGCGCGGTTGACGACGAGCCCCGCAGTCAACGCCCGTGTCACAACGCCAGGTGTGCTGTCCCGGGACGAACATGCGTCTCGGGGTACGGGCGGAGGCCCGAAGCCGGGTGGGGTTCGGGCCTCTACCGCGTCACGTTCCGCAGGGGACGGATTGGAATGCGCGATGCCGTGTTCAACGGCTTTCCCGCGAGTTGGTGACGGGCAGGGCTGTCGGTGGCGGCTGCAACCCTGTTGAGCATGGATGAGCTGGAGTTCATGCGGGGCCGCGTCTACGGGGCCGACCACGAGGACGCCGGGCCACGGCACGGGCGTGTGTACGCGGAGTTGGTCGCGGGCCCGCTGGACG